>Ga0209181_10000208_pt1 | contig 107740 bp, 83 predicted proteins | sample MAT05_FD_187208 | JGI IMG/M metagenome (GOLD analysis project Ga0209181, IMG submission 187208) | Freshwater microbial communities from Lake Fryxell liftoff mats and glacier meltwater in Antarctica - MAT-05 (SPAdes) (version 2) | ecosystem: Environmental > Aquatic > Freshwater > Ice > Liftoff...
GTCTTCGGCTGCCGTTGCCGAATCGCCCGTATCGTCTTCGGCTGCCGTTGCCGAATCGCCCGTATCGCCTTCGGCTGCCGTTGCCGAATCGCCCGTATCGCCTTCGGCTGCCGTTGCCGAATCGCCGTCCCGAGCGGACCCGCTGCGCTCGGCTGGAGTGCCATGTGCGCAGACTTCACCGCTGAGTCCCTCGTCTCGCTGAGCCGCGTGGGTGCCCTGGTCGCGCATCCGGATGGCGCAGCGTCGGTCGCGGTGGTCGAGCGACTCGATGCCGATCGCGCGAAGTACGTGTCCGACCTGTGGAACGTGCCGCACGATGGTGGTGCCGCGACGCGCCTCACGCGCGGTGACACGAAGGACCGCGCGCCCGCGTTCCTGGCCGATGGGACGCTGTTGTTCCTGTCGGACCGGCCGCTGCCAAACGCCAAGGGCGACGAGGCGCGCGCGCAGATCTGGGCGTTGCCCGTTCACGGCGAAGCGTTCCCGCTGAGCGACGAACCGCATGGCGTGTCCGACTTCAAGTGCGCGGGCACGACGCTGGTCGCGCTGGTCGAGCTGTTGCCGGACGTGCCGCTCGACGAGCAGCGCAAGCACCTCGCCGACAAGAAGAAGCAGGGGCCGTCGATCCTGAAGTACACCGCCCAGCCGGTGCGCTTCTGGGATCGCTGGCTCGGCCCGACCGAGCCGCGCCTGGTGGCCTTCGATGTCTTGAACGGAGCCGTGACGGGTCGGCGCGAGCTGACGGCCGACGCGGGCGACGCGCTGCGCGAAAACAGCTGGGACCTCAGCGCGGATGGGCGCCTGGTCGTCATCACCTGGGCCGTGATGAGCGTCGCCGACCGCATGCACGACAAGCCCCTGGCGCTCATCGGCACGACCAGCGGCGCGCGCACGCTGCTCGGGGTCGGCGCGGGCATCGTACACGCGGCCCCGCGCTTTTCGCCCGCTGACGACAAGGTCATCGCGCAGCGCTACCAGCGCAGCCGCGATGGCTACGCGCAGCGCTCGTTGTGGCGCTACGACATCCCCGATGGCGAGTCGCGCGACCTCACGCCCGGCTGGGACCGCTGGCCCGGAGCCTGGGGTGTCTTGGCCGATGGCGCGACCATCGTCACGACCGCCGAGCACGATGGCAGGAACCTCGTCTTCCTGGTCGACCTCGAGACCGGCGCTCATCGGGCCATCGGCGAAAATGTAAGCGGAAGCTGGGATTTTGTGTCGCTCGTGCCCGGCGGCAAGGCGCTTGTCGGCGTGCGCAGCGACCTGCTCGCGCCGCCTGATCCGTTCATCGTCGATCTCACGACCGGCGCGCTGCGGCCGCTGGCGCGCCTCTCCGGCTTCGTGGCACCGGAGGTCATGCCCAGCACGCGGACGATCCAGGTCGCGGTCGGACCGCGCTCAGACGGCGCCCAACGATCGATGGCGGTCTTCGTAGTCGAGGCGCCACGCCCGAACGGCCGCACCCTGTTCTGGATCCATGGCGGCCCGGTCGCCTCCTGGTCGGAGCACTGGCACTGGCGCTGGAGCTCGCTGCTCATGGCGGGGCAGGGCTATCGCGTGGTGCTGCCCAACCCCTCGGGCTCGACCGGCTACGGCATCGACTGGGTCAACGACATCTGGGGTAACACCTGGGGCGAGCGCTGCTACGACGACCTGATGCGCCTCGTCGCAGTGCTCGAATCGGAAGGCACCGACGCGCGCGACATGGTCATCATGGGCGGCTCGTTCGGCGGCTATATGACCAACTGGATTGGCACCCACGGCGACCGCTTCCGCGCGCTCGTCACGCATGCCTCGCTCTACGACATGAGCGCGTTTCACGGCGTCACCGACTTCCCGTCGTGGTGGGAATTGATGATGGGCGGCGCCCCGTGGAGCGACCCGGACTTCGACCGCTTCTCGCCGAGCCGCCACGTCACGGGGTGGAAGACGCCGACCTTGATTCTGCATGGCGACAAAGACTATCGCGTGCCGGTCGGTGAAGGGGTCGCGTTGTTCGAGGCGCTGCAGGCCTTGCGCGTCCCGTCGGAGCTGGCGATCTTCCCGGACGAGAACCACTGGATCCTGAAGCCCAACAACGCCATCGCCTGGTACACGACCGTGCTCGACTTCATCGACCGGGTCTTCGCTGGGCGCGTAGCTGACACGTGACGAGCCCTGGATCAGCAGCTGAAGACTCCGCCGGCTACGGCGAAGTTTTCCGTGAAAACAGGAACTTCCGGCTCCTGTGGCTCGGCACGAGCATCTCGTTGTTCGGCGACTGGTTCAACACGATCACCCTCTACACGCTGGTCACCAAGCTGACCGGCTCGCCGCTCGCGGTTGGCCTGGTCGAATTCCTGAAGCTCGGTGGCTTCGCCGCCGCCAGCATCCCGGCCGGCATCCTCGCCGACCGCTTCGATCGGCGTAAGCTGATGGTCATCGCGGACGCGCTGCGGGCGGTGCTGGTGCTTGGCTTCCTGTTCGTCGACAGCCAGGAAGAGCTGCCGCTCCTCTACGGACTCATCGTCATCCAGGTCGCGCTCGGCGCGGTGTTCGAGCCCGCCAATCGCGCGCTCATGCCGACGCTCGTCAGCCAGCGCGAGCTGCTGACAGCGAACGCCGCGCTGGCCGCGACGTGGTCGACCATCCTCGCGGTCGGAGCCGCGGTCGGTGGGCTCGTGACCTCGGCCATCGGCAGCGACGCGGTGTTCGTCATCGACAGCCTCACCTACGTCGCCTCAGCCGCGTGCATACTCGCCATCCGCATGCCCTCGCACGCGTTGCCGGTCGCCTCCGCGCCCGCCATGCCGGGTCGGCGCGTGCGTCCAACGGTGCTCTTCATCACCGCCTATGCCGACCTGCGCGAGGGCTTCCGCTACCTGCGCACGCATCGCCTGGTCGCGCGCCTCGCCCTCGCGAAGACGGCCTGGGCGCTCGGCGGTTCGGCGCTGGTGTACTTCCTGACGCAGCTCGGGCCACAGCTGACGCCGCTCGATCCCGCGCTCGGCATCGGCATCTTGTACTCGGCACGCGGCGCCGGCACCGGCATCGGGCCGATCCTCGCGCGTCGCTACCTGTCACGGCGCATGTGGCTGCCAGCGACCGGCCTGATGATCGCGATATCGGGCGTGCTCTACTTCACGGTCGGGCTGTTGCCGGCGACGTTCGTCATCGCTATCCCGATCGTCGTCGCGCACACCGCGTCGGGCGCGAACTGGGTGCTGTCGACGGTGCTCCTGCAGGAGCTCGTGCCCAACCACGTGCGCGGGCGCGTCTTCGCGGCCGAGCTGATGGTGCTGATGGGCGTCGAGGCGGTGGTCGTGCTCGGCGCGGCGGCCTTGCTAGAGACGCACATCCTGTCGTTGGCGCTGGCGATTCTCGCGTTCGCGGTGCTGCAGGCGCTCACCGGCCTGGCCTATACCCGCTGGTTGGGAAGCAGCGAGTCCCCCCAGCCGAGCGATCACGTCTAAAAGACGAGCTACTTCCAGTACTTACGTAGACGCATCACGAGGATGGTGCCCCCGACCGAGACCAGCACGCCGACGATGATGAGCAGGTAATAAGCGCTGCCCTCGGGCGAGTTCACAGGTCCGCTCTTGCAGTGGAGGCAGGGCCGGTCGCCGGTGCAGCGCACGATCGAGCAGACGCCGCCGGTGCCATCGGGCATCGCGCACAAGGCGCCGGGGCGCTTCGTGACGCAGCCGGGATCGTCGGCGTAGTCGGGTTCGGCGGCCGTTGCTCCGCTTGCGGTGGGCGGCGGTTGCGAGGCTGTCGCATCGGCGCGTGCTGTCGGCGCGTGGCCGAGGCTGAACAGGGCGATGACGAGAGCGATGACGAGTGCCGGGGCGGATTTCACGGCGCGAGGTTGTGCCTCTGACCAGGCACGGTCAAGCGAAACCCCGCGCCCCTGAGGCTCTTCGCCCAGAGGGTTGTCATGCCCGCGCGAAGTGAGCATTCCCTCCAGAATGCCGCGACGTCAACCCACGCCTCTGCCCGCACTCGACCCCGTGGCAGCCGCGCGCATCGCGCACCTGCGCTATGTCAGCGACCAGGGGCCCGGCATTGTCCGCAAGCGCGCCGGCCGCGGCTTCCGCTATGTCGACAGCCAGGGCGCGCCGCTGCGCGATGCCAAGGCGCTCGCCCGCATCCAGGCCCTCGCCATCCGCCGGCATGGGAGGACGTCTGGATCTGCCCGCACGCGAACGGGCATATCCAAGCGACTGGACGCGACGCCCGTTGGCGCAAGCAGTATCGCTATCACGACCGCTGGCGTCAGGTGCGAGACGCGACCAAGTACGACAAGCTCGTCCCCTTCGGCAACGCCTTGCCAGCCATTCGCAGGGCGGTCCAGCGCGACCTCGGCCGCGCCGGGCTGCCACGCGAGAAGGTCCTCGCCACCGTCGTGCGGCTCCTCGACATCACGCTCATCCGCGTCGGCAACGAAGAGTACGCGCGCGACAACGGGTCGTTCGGACTCTCGACGTTGCGCGACCGGCACGTCGCGGTCGAAGGTAGTGAGCTGCGCTTCCGCTTTCGCGGCAAGAGCGGCAAAGACCACGAGGTCGCCGTCAGCGACCGGCGGCTGGCCCGCATCGTCGCACAGCTGAGCGACCTGCCTGGACACGAAATCTTCCAGTACGTCGACGGCGAAGGCGAACGTCGCGGCATCGAGAGCGCCGACGTGAACGCCTACCTGCAGGAGCTCGCTGGCGACGAGTTCACCGCCAAGGACTTCCGCACCTGGGCTGGCACCGTGCTCGCGGCCTGCTCGTTGAGCGCGCTTCGGACATCGGAAGCGCTCACGAGCAACACCGCGCTCAAACAGTGCATCGCGGCGGCAGCGAAGGAAGTCTCCACACACCTCGGCAACACGCCCGCGGTCTGCCGCCGCTGCTACGTGCATCCGGCGGTCGTCGCGGCTTTCGAGAGTGGCGCGCTGGATCCCGGTCTCGTCAGCGACACGCCGCCAAGCGTTGGTCTGTCCGCGGCCGAGCGCAAAGTCCTCGCCTCGCTCTCGGCGTCGGCCTGAGCTGGCGCTACTTCTTCAGGAGCTTGTCGAGCCGCTTCTGTACCGCGTCGTTCTTCGGACGCGCGGCGAGTGACGCCTGGTAGTGCGCGATCGCTTCGGCGGTCTTCTTCTCCGCCTCGTCGATGCGCCCGAGGTTGTAGAGCAGCGCACCCTTCGAGACGGGCTTGTCGGCTTTGGCCAGCGCGGCGTCGGTCAGCGTGCGCGCCTCGGCGTACTGCTTGTCGTTGAAGAGCGCCCAGCCGAGTTCACCGCGCAGCCGCGGCAACTCCGGATCGACCGCGAAGGCCTTGCGGACTCGGTCGGACCGATGTCGAGTCCTTCGACTCGTCCGCCAACCCGAGCTGACGCACGAGCGGCGCGAACTTCGGCACCTTGGCCGGGTCGATGTCAGGCAGACCCTCGTCGCCCTTGGGTTCGGTGCGCCACTCGTCCTTGTCGAACGCGGCGTGCAGCTCGCCGAACGACTTCTCGAGCGCACCGAGGTCGAGCTTCAGCGTGCTCTCTTCGCTGCAGGCCGGCGCTGCCGCGACATCGGGCGCTGCCGCGACATCGGGCGCTGCCGCGGCGACATCGGGCGCGGGCGCCGCCGCGACATCGGGCGCGGGCGCCGCCGCGACATCGGGCGCGGGCGCCGGGCTCTTGCCGCAGGCACTGATGGAGATGACCGTCAGGACGGTGGCGCTCGAGATTCGCAAATGCATGCCGAACGGTATCAGGCTCACGCGCTTTCGGCGAGCCCAGCTCGTACACCCAACGCGTTTGATCAATGGCCTGTCGGGCCGCCTGTCGCCGTCGTCGAGCTGGTCGCGCGCCTCGCGACGCCGGACGATGAGGCCGACTGGGTCGACCGTGTGATTGAGCGTGTGACGACCGCGCCTGGCATGATCGTCCGGCAACTGCGCGCCGAGCTCAAAGAACGGAAGCTCGAGGTCTGCGACGACACGCTCGCACCCGCTCGCACCCCATGTGGCTTGTGATGGGTCGGGTGCCGGCCTATCGTGGCGGGATGATGCTGTTAGTTGCGCTCACCTTGTTGCTGTCCGCGCCGCCCGCGCCCGCTGTCGCCGGCGAGCCAGCCTATGTCACCGCCGAGGTAGATCGATTCACCGCCGAGAAGGCGGGCGAGGGCATCATGCTCGAGCGCTTCGCGACGCGGCTGGTGCCAGCCAGCCGAACGGCCGCCGTTCCGAGCGACGAGAAGGCAATCATCGCGTTCCTCGATCGGAGCCAAGGGTGCCTGCGCGGCTGGGCTCGCCTGACCGTGACCTTCAAAGATGGCAAGGCCGGCTCACATGAGGCGCGGGAGCGTCGCTCGGGCTCGACCTGCGACCAGCCTCGCGCGGAAGACCACCTCATGCGCCTCTTCGAGGCGATCACCGCGAAGCGCTGGCCGGTGGTCGCCGAGTTCGTGCCCGGTTCGCTGCAGTTCCCGATAGGCATCGAGGGCAACGGCAAGCTCTCGCGCAAGACGTACGACAACGCGCTGATCCTCGCGGGCAAGGTGCCGTTTCCGGCCTGCGATCTGCTCGACGACGACCTCGCCTGCGACGGTCCCCGCACCAGCGGGCGCACCACCTGCACCTGCACGGGCCCGCGCCACACGACCGAGATCGACTTCCAGCTCGACGTGATGCGCATGAAGGACACGCCGCAGCTCGTGTCGATCCGCGACAAGCTCACGCCCTGATCGGAGTGGCTCAGGGTTCGAGCGCGCCGATGGTGGCAGGGCTCGAGCGCGCACGACCCGCGGCGTCGCCGTTCGGTGCGAGCGGGTGCGCCAAGGCCGCGCCGATGAGCGGGCTGCCGGCGCTTGGCGTGAGGTCGGGTGTCGGCGACGGGAAGCCGCCGACCGCGACGAAGCCTGGCGCGCTCGTCAACGTGCGACCCGCGTCGGGATAGCCGGCCAGGCTCGCGAGGCCCTCGCCACATTCGGGCAGCGGGTTGCCGCCGTTATAGAAGAGGTTGTTGCGGATGGTCATGTCGAGGGTGCCGTTGCCGCCGATCGCCGCATCGAGCGGGCAGGTGTTGTCGCCCGATGCGGCGCCGAAGAAGTTGTCGACGACCTCGTTGCCCTTGTTGGTCAGCGCCTCACCGACACGCGTGGCGGCGCCCCACTCGTCGTAGGTGCCGCCTTCCAAGATGCTCGGGTAGGCGCGCATGAAGTCGCGCGAGATCGTCGCATCGTAGCCCGGCGTGAACCAGATCGTGTTGTGGATCGCGGTGCAGCTCCAGCAGCCGTACAAGCCGATGCCGCCGTCGCCCGCGTTGACGACGATGTTGTTGCGCGCGACGACGCCGTACGCCTCGGTCGGGAAGTCGACCGGCCACATGAAGTTCGAGTTGGTGCCCTCGCCGCCCATCATCAGGGCGCGATGGAAGACGCGCTCGAAGCGGTTGCCCTCGAACAGGATGTCCCATGAGCCGCCCTTGGCTTCGACCGCCTGCCCTTCGCCGACCATGTCGACGAACGTGTTGAGGCAGACCGCGGCGTGGTGCACGCCGACGTTGTCGATGCCATGGCGGGCGGTACGACTGATGGTATTACCAATGTACCAGACGAACTCGGTCTGGTTGGCCTTGGCGCCGTCGCAGCATCCGCTCTCGTAGTGGTCGGGGTTCTGGTCGCCGTCGGCGCCGCGGTTGAGGTTGCGCATGACGTTGTCGCGCACAATGAAGTGGTGGCTCGGCTCCCACACGCCAAAGAAGGCACGGTCATCGGTGGCGTAGGGGCGCCCCGAGATGTGCACGCCGGAGTCGCCGTAGTTGCCGGTCTCGGGCCCGAACGTGAAGCCTTCGATGGCGATGTAGCTCGAGTGTTGGAAGCCGAACGCCTGGCCGTTGCCGTCGCTGCACGCGATCTGGACCACGCCGCTGGCGCTGTCGCCATGCAGTAGAAGTGGTGCCGTGGCGCTGCGCAGGTGGTCTTCCACGAACAGGCATTGGCCTTCGTAGGTGCCGGCGCTCGCCGTGATACGGGTCGGGCGGGTCGGATCGCTGGCCGCGATCGCGGCGCGGATTCCTTCCATGCCGTCCCGCGGAGTGACCTGGAAATCGACCCAGGCGAGCCCAGGTGCATCGACGAAGAGCGCGTCGTTGCAGCCGATGAGGCCCGTCGGTGGAGGAAAGGGGACCTTGCCGTCGCTCGCGCTGTCGGGAAGCTCGGAGAGGGTGGTGTCACGCAGGACGTCGGGGATCGCGTCGAACGCGTCCGGATCCAGATCGTTGTTTTCGGGGATGGTGCACGCGAGCGTGAGCGCGCACGCGATCGGAAAGAGCCAATGCCTGGACGCCATCGTGACCCTCCAGAGTGGGACGACCTCAGTCGAGGAACAAGCCGAGGTCGTAGCCGAGCCCGTCGCTGGTCACATCGAACGGCCGGACTACCAGGGTGTACTTTCCGGCCTGCTCGATGATCTGCTCAAGGTAGGCGCCGTCGCCGAGGTCGGTCTCCGAGAACAAGATGTCGCCGTTCGCGGACAACAGCTCGATGTCGGTGAAGGCCGAGCCGGTCGCGTGCACGGTGAACGCGATGAGGTTCGTGAACGCGGGCACGTCGATTGCGTAGGCGTCGTCGTCGACCGAGCCGCACGAGCGCAGCCAGGTGGTCACGCCCTCGTCGATCGGTGCAGGCGACGCGATTGTGTTCGGCTCGAGGCGGTCGGGCTGGCACGCGCCGGGCGGATCGACGACCTCTTGCAGGACCGCGTAGGTCGCGCTCAGGCTCGACGTAACAACTTGGTAATAAAGGCGTTCTGGCCCATTCGCGACGACCGATATCTCGGCGAAGCCGCTGCCGTCGGGCTCACCGGTCGCGATCAGCGCGCCGTTGGGGTCGCGAAAGGCGCGCAACGATACGTGCTCGGCACCGTCGGCCAACGCGAGCACCGAGAAGGTCTCGCCGCCGTTGAGGTCGATGGCGAACCAGTCGCTCGCGTCGCTGCACGCGTGAAAGCCTTCGTAGACGCCCTGATAGAGGACCGCCGCGCCCTCGGCGCTCGAGTTGTCGCCGAGCCCATCGGACTCGCAGCCGGAGACAACCGCTTCGTTCGCGCTCAGCGTGTACGAGTTGCTCGCGCCCTCGACGCCGTAGACCCGCACGATGAGCGTCTCGGAGGCAGCGGCGGTCCACTCGATCTCTTCGAGGCTCTTCTCCGAGGCGGCCGTCGCGAGCACCGTGACGCCGTCGGCGGCACGCAGCTCCATGTCGAGGTCGCCGTAGCGGTGATCGAATGCGGCCGCGAGATGTAGGCGCTGGCCGCCGCTGACCGCGACCCGGAAGAAGTCGGAGTCACCCGAGCAGATCTTCTGGTTGGCAGGGGTGCCAAGCGACAGGTTACTCGCGCGGTCGGGTCGCGAGTCGGGCTCGGCGCCATCGTCGCCGCAGCGGGTCGCCTCGACCGTGAGCTCGATCGCGTAGCTCAGGCGCATGCCGAAGCCGCCGGAGATCTCGAGCCAGATCGGGCGGTCGTCGCTGCGATCATAGACGAGTTGGAGCCGACCTGGCGCGGCCAAGATGCCGTTCGCGACCATGGCGCTGTCGCCGTCGATCAGCGCGAACGTCGGATCGCCCTGGGCCGGATTCCAGGTCAATGCCGCGACCACGGTGGTGCCGGGCGGCGCGTTGACACCGACGAGATCGACCGCGTTGCTGCAGAGCCTGCGCCCCGCATAGATGCCAGGCTTCAAGAGGGGCGCGGACGACGTGTCGTCATCGGGTTCGGCGACATCGTCGACGCATGCGTCCGACGACGTGCCCGATGGATAGATCGCCGCAGTGAAGAAGCCGGTCTTCGGAAAGCGTGTGCTCTGGTCGCACGACACGCCGGTCGGGTCGTCGTTGTCGGTCGCCTCGAGGTAGTAGTGCACCAACGAGCCGGCCGCCGGGAGGGTGCCGAGCACGCCCGAATCGAGCGCCACGCGCCAATCGGGTCCGCTGGTCGTGACCCGTTCGAACGCGGCCGCCGCATAGGTTCCAGCGGGATCCCCGCGGGTCCAGTGCAGCGTGAGCGACTGCACCTGACTCTGCGCGTCGGTCGCGGTCGCCTCGAGTTCGAGCGCGCCGCCACCCGACGCGAGGTTCTGATCCAGGGGAGGCGTGTGCGTGACCGTCGGCGGCCCACCCTCACAGCCCGACTGCTTCTCGGCGTTCAACAACACGATCGTGAGGACGTGCAAGACGGGCTCGTGCGACTCGTCGCTGGCAGAGAAAATCGCCCGATGTACCGCGACTTTGCGCTGCTCGTCGTCGGGTCGCCAGAAGAAGTGCGCGACCTTCTTGTCGGCGCGCTGGAGCTTGGCACCCTCGGGCGCTTCGACCAGATCGATTGCCACCTCGGTCGAGTCGTCGTCCTTCACCTCGATCAGCAGCTCGAGGTCGTCCTGCTGCCCGAGGTTGACGACGACACCCGCCGGCAACGTGAACGCGGGGATGCCGAAGGTCGGGTAGACGACCACGCCGATCGACTGGCGCGAGCTGCCGCCACGGCTGTCGTCGACGGTGACCTCGACCTCGTAGCGACGGCCACCCGGCTGGGTGTCGGTGATGAGCGGGCTCCACACGACGACCGCTTCGTTGGCGGCGCGCGGGGTGACCTGGGCGGTCTTGGGCAGGCCCTTCACGTCGAAGTCGAGGCGATCGCCGTCGGGGTCGTTCGCGCTCAACACGAGGCGCAAGGTCTCGCCGACAACGACCTGCTGATCGAGCACCAGCGACAACGAAGGGGCCGTGTTGTCGTCGCTGCACGCGAGGTGCATCGAGCCAGCGAGAGCGACTATCAGCAGCGCGGCGAACGCGCGGGCGCGAGGGAACATGGGAGAGGGTTAGCACATCGCGCGGGTCGATGGAACGCGCGACAGTCGGCTTGACTCGGCTTGCCAAGCCGCGCCGAGTCGGCTTCCATAGCCGATGGAGGCAAGCATGCGACACATCCGCATCGGGCTCGTGCTCGTGGCGCTCGGCGGCTGCGAAAAGACGCTGGACACCCCCGAGGTGCAAATCATCAGCGCCGACGCGAGCGCGGCGAGCGCGACCGACACATCGACCGCGGCTGACGTGCCCGCCGAAGCCAGTACACTGGCGGCCGCGACGCGCGAGAAGCTGCTCACACTGGCGGTCGCCAGCGAGTGCCTACGCAAGGCGAACACGCCGCCCGAGGAAAGCGCCAACAAGATGCTCGCGCTCTACAAAGAGCACGAGGTCGACCTCGGCACCTACACCCGCGAGATGACCCGACTCGCGGGCGACCCGGCCTTCCAAGCGGCGATCGACGCGCGTGTCGGCAACTGCCCGGCGATCGCGACCGCGGATGTGGTCGTCGGCGACACGAACGATGGCGTCGCCAGCGACACTGGACCCGACATCGTCGATACGCTCGTCGCCGACACGCTCGTCGTCCCCGAGACCATCGCCGCGGCTGATACACTCGTCGCGCCCGAAACCGCGATCGCCGACACCCAGGTCGTCGACACGACCATCGCCGAGACCCAGGCCCTCGACACGACCATCGCGGACACGCGCGTCCTGCCCGAGGTCAGCATCGATCCGGTCCCGGAGGTCGCCTTCACCGGCACCTGGACTGGCCAGCTCTACGGCGGCAGCACCCCCGGCAACCTGCGCATTGCGATCAACGGACGCACCATCACCTCCGCGGTCGCCACATTCGGCAAGAGCACAATCCGCCTCAAGGGTTCGATCTCCGAGAAGGGCTCGCTCAGCCTCGGCGGCACCGCCGACCAGGACTACATCCGCATCAGCGGCACCGCCCAGAGCAGCGGGCGCGGCATCAACGGCACCTGGGATGGAGTCGTCGAAAAGAAGCGCGGCAACGGGCGCTTCCTCTTGAAGCGTTGATTGCTAGAAGCTGAAGGTGCCGCCGACGTAGCCGCCGTCCGGAGTCACGGCGACGTTGGGCACGAAGGCCGGGACCGACGCGCTATCGTCGGAGGGCGCTTCGAAAATGAGCAAGAACAAGCCGGTCGCGGCCAGACCGCCGGCCACGATGCCGGTGATGATGGCGGCCGTCTCGAAGTTGATCGCCTTCTGGTGGGCCCGATCGTACTCGGCGCCGGTCAGCGGGTCGGCGACTTTCTGGGCCGGGAAGGCCTTGCCGTACTCGAGGTAGAGTGCGACGCCGCCGAGCGCGACGCCCGAGCCCACGAGGGTCCAGCCGACCCAAGGGGCGACGCCATCGTCGGCCTTGCTGCCGCCGATCTCCGGGGCCAGCGACACGTTCACCGACGTGACCGAGTCCTCGTTGACGACGACCTGTTGGCGAATGGTCTGATAGCCGCGCAGCTTGACCTCGAGTTCGTAGGCGCCGACCTCCCAGGCGAGTCCGGCCAGCGGGCTCTTGCCGGCGAGGCGACCGGACACGGTCACGGTCGCGCCGGGCTGGTTGACGCTCACCTGGAGGAAGCCCCGCTTGGGCAGCGGGATCAGGACGAGGCTCACCTCACGGTCTTCGCCAGCCGTCAGCTCAAGCGTCTGCTCTCCGGTCTTGAAGTTCGGGTTCGTGCCGACGAGCTTGGTGCGACCGGCCGGGACCCACGATTGGAATGGCGTCGAGACATGCGTTTCGTCCTCGCCCGACGGGAACGTCAAGACGCACGTCACCTGGCTCGGCGTCGTGCGCACCGTCACGCGGGCGTAGCTCTTGCGCAGCTCCGCCTCGATGCGCATGAGGCGCTGCCGCCCGTCCGCCGCGAAGGTGTAATCATCCTTCAGGGCTGAGGTGAAGTACTCGTGCGCCTTCTTCAGCTCGCCGAGCTCTTCGTGCGCGCGCCCGAGGTTGTGCTTGGTCTCGGGGTGCGGATAGAGCTTTAACGCCGCTTCGAATTTCGGGATCGCCTCGCGAAACTGCTTGTTGCGCGCCAGCGTCAGGCCTTCCTGGATGAGCTTCTCTGCGCGCGCACGGTCTTCCTCCTGGGTCGCATGCGCCGTCCCCGCGAAGCTCGCGAGGCCGAAGACGGCGAGCAGCAACGCCACGACGAGGCTCGTGGCTCGCATGGAAAGTCCGGACCGTGCGTGGTTTGGCATCACATTCTCCTGCGCCGGATATAGCCGCGATCGGCGCGACCCGCTACTCGACGCGCTATTCGAGCGGGCTGCAGATGACCGAGATCTGGTCGACGTAGCCGGCGGCTTGACCGCGGATGCCAGTGACGACGAAGCCGGGCGGGCACTGCAGCGTGAACGGCTGGCCGCCCGAGCCACCGGCCTGCTCGGTGTAGCGCTTGGCCTCACCGATCTTGGCCTTGCCGCCACTCTCCTTGCTCGCATCGGGCGTCGACGTCTTGATGAGGTTGCGCAGATCGGTCACCGACATGCCGCCGATGGCGTCGCTGTTCTTCGACTTCTCTGCCTCGTAAGCGAAGCCTGCGAGGTCCGCGTACGTCCCTTTGGCGGTCTGCGGGGGCGCGCCGACGCCGGGCTCGGGCTTGCTGACCTCGACCGTCGGAGAGGTCGCCGGGACCAGCGACGGATCGCTTGTGAAGCGGTCGCGCACGATCTCCTTGCCGCCGGTGATCGACACGCTGAGGTACGACTTGTCGAGGTCGAGCGACTTCGGGAAGGGCTTGTCGCGCCCGAGCTCGACCGCGTAGACGCCATTGTCGACGGCGACGAAGTGCGCCTCGGTCCAGACCGAGCGGCCACCCTTGGCGGCCTTGAAGAACGAGAAGGTGAGCGGATAGATCCCGCCGATCGGGCGGCCCTGGGCGTCTTCGACGCGACCACCGTAGACGATGCGCGAGCTGGGGTCGGCAGCGTTGGCGCTGCTGCTGGCGACAAAGAGACTCGCGAGTGTCGCCATCAAGGCGACCAGGTGTGGCGTGACTCGAGCGTGGATCATCGTGTTCTCCCCATGGGGATCGCGAGCATCTAACGGTGCACCGGGATCGTGTCAATCGAAGCGCTTCGGCCCAGGCTCCGCAACCGGAGTCTCGAAGCCGAGGACGCCGTGCCGCCTCCGGCTGCCGTTGGCGAGGACACTCATCGGCTCGGCCAGCTCAAATAGTCCCCAGTGACCGATACTTCGCTGCCATCGAGCGGCGCCAACGTGGCCGGCACGCGCGCGAGAGGACGCCCGATCACCAGCGCTTCGACCAGCGGCGGCAGCAAAGCCGCGATCGCGTCGGCCTCTGGCGCACTCAAGAGGCCGGCCTCGACCAGCAACGGGGTCGCGTCGATCGCCGCAGGATCGAACGTCACCTGGCCGTCCTCGCCGATCCACAACGCCCCCGCGATGCTGAGGTCGACGACCACCGTCGCGGCCCGCCAGCGTGCTCCCGCGTAGCTCACCATGACTTCCGCGCGTAGCCGCCCCGTCTCGAGCACGATCCCATCGACCATCGCTGCGTCGGCGGTGACTCGCGGCAGCGACGCCGGCCACAGCTCGAGGCTCACCTCGGCATCGGGTCCGAACTGTTCGAGCGCGGGCCAATTCGCGACGAGCGGCGCGCTCGCGATTGGGACCACGCCGACGTGCTCGGCACAGGTCGCGCCCGCGAGCCAAGAGGCCTGGACCATGCGCTCGAGCGACTCGATGTGCAGCGCCGCACCCGGCGGCAACGTGGTGGTCGGCACCGCGGCGCGCGGCGCGGCCAACATGAACGGGGCCATGCAGGGATGCGGATCGGCCTCGATCGTCAGCGCGAACTCGACCTGCACCGCCTCGGCCTGGCGCATGACCAGCTCGCTCGCGAGCCCGCGCAGCGCGGTCCGCATGAAGCCCGTGCCGAGCGCGTCCGCGTTGACCGCGGCCGACCAGCCGAAGGCCACGTCGAGCCCGAGCGACGCCGGCAGCTCGGTCGCGAGCGTGTCGCCGACCGCGCGCACGGCAGCGGCCGCGAAGGCTTCCCCGAGCGCCGCGAGCTGTGCCCCAGGGTCGATCGAGCCGATGCAACCCGACAGGTCGGCCTTCAAGATCGCGTTCGGCGTCACATCGGAGGATGCGTGATAGGTTGCGCCCGCCAGCACCACGCCCGAGATCCGCCCGAGCTTGTCGGCGGTGAAGCCCATCGGCACATCGAGCTCGCCATCGGCGATCGACACGCTGATCGTGCACGGCAGGTCGAGGAACTCGGCGCTCAGCTCGATCTCGTGGACCGCACTGGCGAGCGGCACGTGCACGCGCAGACCGAAGTCGGTGTTGGGACCGGTCTCGGCCTGGATCGATGCGTGCAGCGGTCCCAGCTCGAGCCGTGGCGCCCCGGGCACGAGCAGCCAGGTGCGCCAGTCGATGTCGAGCAGTCCCACCCCTGCGACGCCCTTGGTCATCAAAACGCCACTGGCCCAACGCGCGGCCACCCGCTCGTCCAGGCGCTGCGAGGCGCGCGTGAGGGTCGTCTGGTCGAACGTCTTGATGAACGCGCCGGTCGTCGCGCGGGTCGGCTCGGCACCGCCCTGCCCCCAGCCGATGCCGGCACAGGCGGACGCGAGCGCTGCGAGGGCGATGCCAATGCACGCGAACAGGCCACGCGCACTCATCGGTTGCCTTGCGGGGGAGTGAGCGTCGCCGGCAGATCGAACAGCCGCAAGGTCGTGAGCGGCGCCTGCCCGCTGACGAACGCCCCGTAAGCGCCGAGCATACGATCGCCGACGACTCCGAAAGCGGGCCAGGCGCCTGCCGGGATCGCCAGCTCGGTGATGATCGCCGGGCTCTCGCCAGGCACGCGCGCATGACGCAGCTTTGGGGTCGAGCTGTCGACGTAGAGGATATGCGCGTTGCCCTGCGAGTCGTAGACCAATGTGCAGAACTGGCCGACGTTGAGGCGCCGCGCGCGGCCGTCCTCGACCGTGATGAGACCGCTGTCGATGACGCGAGCACTGCCGACCGGGCCGAGGTAGCGTAGCGCGCCGAGGGTGGCGTCGTAGTATGCGAGCCCGAGCGAGCGGGTCGGCGTGAGCGACAAGCTGACGAAGCGACCGACGTCGCCGGTATCGACGCCGTTGTTGCCACCATCGAGCGTGACCGTCGACCACTGCCCCTGGGCATCTCGGCCGGCCAGCTTCAGGTCGCCGCGCAGGGCGTCGTAGAAGGCGATGCGCGGCAATGTGCCCGAGCCGGCGCTGCTGACCAGCGCCATGTCGAGGCCGAGTCCGGAGTCCTCGGCCGCTTCGGGGCAGCCCGACTCGCCGGCACAGCCGTCGATCTCGATGACGCTCCAGCCCGCCCCCGAGCGCGTCGCGTAGCGGACCGAGCGCTCGTCGTCGTCGCGGTAGGCGATGTGCGGCTTGTCACTGCTGTCGAGTGCGAGCGCGAGCCGGCTGGCCTTGGCCGTGCGCACGAGCGTCGGCTGCGCGAAGCCCTGCTCGTCGCCGTGGCTCCACAGGATCGCGCCCTGGTCGGGATCGAACCACACGACATGGAGGCCACCCGAGCTCTCGAGCGCGATGCGCGCCCAGCGACCGACCTCGCTCGAGCCGGGCCCAGACACCGCGCGCACGACTCGGGTCGCGTCGCCGGGACGCTGGAAGATCACGACCAGGGATCCGCGGGTCGTGTCGTAGGTCGCGATCGCGAGGCGCCCATCGGGCATCACCAGCGCGCTAGACACGCCGAGCTCGGCGACCTCAACCGGGCCCGTGGCATCGCCGCAGCTCGTGCAACCGCTATCGCAGGTGTCGCACGCGGCGCACGTATCGCCGGTGCAGGCAGCCGTACTGGCATCGTCCCCACATGCGATTCCGCTTCCCGCAATGACGCTGAGCGCCATGATGACAACCGACCTGAGCACCGCTCGAAGTTAGAAGCGACGGGCCGCCGAATCAACAAACCTTTGAGGCGCCCAGTCGATGCGCTGCTAGATCGAACCGCTGGGCCGTGCGTTCACACCTCCTACAGGACGTCCTGGTTGACCGGACGCCCCGCGCCGCCTAAGGTTTCGGGGCTTCGGCGCGGCCACGCCGCTGGGAGGCAGAACGATGGGTCACGACGACGAAGACGACGACACGCGCCGGCATCTCGACGAAGGCGACGACGACCAGTCGTACACGTTGGGCGGAAAGCCGCGTCCCAGCGAGCGCACGACCAACCACGACGCCGACGAGAGCCTCGAAGATCGGATCAAGCGCAAGCTGACCGACCACGACGAGTCGACCGGCATCACGGCCGAACGCTCCGACCCGCTCATCGGGATGACCATCAACGGCCGCTTCGTCATCACGAAGAAGATCGGCGCCGGCGGCATGGGCGCCGTCTATCGCGCACGCCAGCTCGGCATGAACCGCGACATCGCGATCAAGGTGTTGCTGCGCGAGCTGACCGAGAACGAGACGGTGCTACGCCGCTTCCACCTCGAGGCGCTGGCTGTCTCGAAGCTCAAGCATCCCAACACGATTCAGATCTTCGACTTCGGCGAGACCGAGGACGGCCTGCTCTACATCGCGATGGAGCTGCTCGAAGGGCGCCCGCTCGCGAAGGTGCTGACCGACGACAAGCAGGTCTCGGTCGAGCGCTCGCTGCACATCATCGAGCAGACCGCCAAGTCGCTCCGTGAGGCGCACTCGAAGGGCATCGTCCATCGCGACCTGAAGCCCGACAACATCTTCTTGCAGTCGGTCGGCGAAGACAGCGACTTCGCCAAGGTGCTCGACTTCGGTGTCGCCAAGGTCGCCGAGGGCGACGGGCAGAACAAGACGCTGACCAAGGCCGGCTCGATCTTCGGCACCCCGAAGTACATGTCGCCGGAGCAATCGCGCGGCAGCGACATCGACGCCCGCTCCGACATCTATGCGATGGGCATCATCCTGTACGAGCTCCTCACCGGGCGCGTGCCGTTCAACGCGGAGAACCCGCTCGGCATCCTGATCAAGCACCTCCAGGAGCTGCCGCCACCCTTCCAGGCGGTGCGCCCCGACCTGGTGATCCCGGAGCAGGTCGAGCGCTTCGTCCATCGCATGCTCGCCAAGCAGGTCGAGCAACGGCCGCAGACGGCCGAGGCGGTGATTCGCGAGATCGCGGCGCTGCGCAAAGACCTCCCGCCGCTCTTCCGCAACGTCGTCACGCGCGCCGACGCCGAGGCGGCCGGCCTCGAGATCTCGACCCTGGCAGTCACCGCCTACGACACCGACATGGGTGGCGGGCTCGGTGGCGGCGACACGATCACCCGCTCGAACACGATCCACGGCATCCAGGTCAAGCGGCGCCGCTGGCCGCTGGTCGCGATGATCGCGCTGGTGTTGCTGCTCGGCTCGGCCGGCGGCATCTATGCGAGCCTGCCGCAGCTCGACAAGTCCTACTACGGCTTCACGACCATGACCGAGGTCGAGGTCGGGCTGGTGCCGGAGTTCGAGGTCGACAGCATCGTCGTAACGATCGTCTCCGACCCCGACGGCGCGACCATCGTCAACGAGAAGGGCCAGACGATCGGCCAGACCCGCTTCACGCTGCGCCGCAACAAGGGCACCGCCCCCGAGCGCTACACGATCAAGAAGGACGGCTACCGCGACTACGTGCGCGCCATCGAGTTCGACAAGGACGACGCCATCGTCTTCAAGATGGAGCTGCTCGACCCGACCACGGTCGAGGGCAAGCCCAACATCGGTGCCATCGTCGGCGATCCGAAGGCGCCCGAGGTCAAGGTCGTGCCCAAGGTGGACACCAAGGTCGAGGGCAAGGATCCCGAGAAAATGCCGGAGACCAAGCCCAACCCGTGGGACGGCCCGAAGAAGATGGAAGAGACCAAGAAGAACCCGTACGGCAGCGGTGGCGGCTCGACCGAGAAGGTCAAAGACAACCCCTACGACTGAACAGGGTGGTGCGTTGAAGGGAGCTCGAGTCCATCGCCTTCCGCTATACTTGTGCGGCGCTTTCCTCGGCGGGCTCGTGGCTCTCGTATCACCGGGCTGCATCGACGAGGCCGCGCGCGGCGACGGCGACGTGAGCGGCGAGGTCTCCGGCCCCGAGTGTCGTGGCAGCGCGGACTGCACGAAGTTCGCAAACGGCTGCAATGCCAGCGCGTGCGTCGACGGCGCCTGCACCTCCGAGGCGGTCGTGTGCGACGACAGCAACGATTGCACGACCGACGGCTGCGATACGGCCAGCGGCTGTGTGTTCGACCCGCGCGCACCCGGCAGCGACTGCGTCGTCGACCGCAGCGGCGCCTGCGTCGACTCGTCGTGGCACGCGCCCGATGTGTGCGACGACGCCGGGCACTGCGTCGACGGCGGCAGCGAGGGCTGCCTCGTCACGGCCGGCACCGGAAGCGAGTGCACCCATCGCGAGTGCGTGCCCGGCTCAGGCTGCGGCATCATCGCCGACGACGATGGCACGAGCTGCGTCGCAGGTGGCCGCTCCGACGTGTGCGTCGAGGGCGTGCGCTACGAGGCCGACGCATGCACGGAAAGGCAATGCGTCGAGGCTGGCGAGAGCCCCTGCCCGGTGGGCTTCTGCGAGGCGGCGACCTGCTCCGGCAAGGACTGCGACTCCAAGCCGATCGGCATCGACATCGACATCACCGGCGGCTGGACGTTGCTCGGCCTGCTGACCAACCCGACCGGCGGGCTCGTTGCTGCGCGGCAGGGGATCGAGCTCGCGAGCGACGGCTCGATTGCGGTCCAGAGCGCCCTCGGCCCGCTCGACGCGGTGGCTCCGAGCGACGGCAGCTACTGCATCACGAGCGACGGCGAGCTCCAACTCGCGCTGCGCTCCACGGACAGACCCGAGGTGCTGCTCAGGGGCCGACTGACGCGGGGACGCGACCTGGCCGTGATGACCTATCCGGGTCTCGTCGGCATCGCCGTGCTGGTGAAGAACCGCGAGACGAGCGAAGCCCGACTGCTTGGCGGGACCTATCGCATCGTTGGCGTCGACAACATCGCGAGCGACGGCGTCGCACGGGCGAGCTCAGTGCTCGGCACCATCGCGTTCAGCGACGGCTGCGTGACTGGTGGCAGCTACAATGCATCCATAGGCACTGGGGCACCTTCCAATGTGCCGCTTTCGTTGCCGAATCCACCATCATGCGGCGATTTCACGGGCGCCAACTCGATCGGTTTCGACGTGCGCGCCGTCGGCGACGTGCGTCGTTGGATCGGCGTCGTCGGCACAGCCGGGCACTACGCAGTGATGCAGCGCTTCCGCGTTGGCGAGAAGGTGCTCGAGCCGTCGCTCGTGTTCCTCGTGCGCACGGGCCTGGCCCAGCCCTTCGCCCTGGACGGCACGTACGAGCGGGCGCGCCTCAGCCTGACCGACGGCGGCGACGCGACACTCGTGACGAGCACCATCGGCTTCGACGGCACGGGCCGCGTGACCGCATTGGCGGAAGGCGACATCGCTTTCGACCCGGCCGCGGCGGTGTCCATGTCGACCAACGATCCGATCAGTGCCTTCCTCCTGACGCTGATCGTCGGCAACGAGACGCGCCAACGCGTAGGCCAGGTCGGCACCTCGACCGGCGGCAAGGTCGACTGGTTCGTCGACGTCGGAACGGCCCCGACCAGCGGCTACGTCGGCCCAGTCGAAGGCCGCTCACTGCAGCTCGGTGTGCGCGCGCCGTGATCAGACTCGCCGGGCTCGTGCGTTAGCGATGCACATCGGCCAGGCGAGCAGCATCGCGCTGGGCCATGTCGGATTCCTCGTGGACATCCGGGTCCCTGGTGATACCAGCGACGACACGCTCGCCTTCCCGCTCGGGACGCCGTTGCGCATCAGCGTCGTGCGACCATGACGAGGGACAGGCCATGAGGATCTTTGGTGGGCGTTGGGCAGGCACGGAGCTGTTGTCGCCGGGCGAGCGGGTGCGACCCACGCGTGAGCCACTGCGCGACGCGTGCATGCGCCACCTCGCGACAGATCTGTTGGCCGCGCGCGTGCTGGACCTGTTCGCGGGCACTGGCGCGGTCGGGCTCGAGGCATTGTCGCGCGGCGCCAAGAGCTGCGACTTCGTCGAGAACGGCACGTCGGCCATTCACTCGCTCAAGGCGAATGTCGCCAAGGTGCGCTCGCCGCACCGCACGCGCATCTTCCTGAAGGACGCGATCCCCTTCGTCGAGAAGCTCGCAGCCGGTGCCTATGACATCGCCTACTGCGACCCGCCGTACGAATCGAAGAAGCTCGACCGGGTGGTCAGTCAGTGGCTGAAGGTGCCGTTCGCGGCGGTGCTCGTGGTCGAGCACGCGCCAGACCACGACTTCGGTGCGAAGGGTGTCACGCTGCGGGTCGACGAGTCGATGGTCACCATCTTGCGGGCGGCCGACAGGACAGCGTGAGCGGCCTCTGATAACCTTGGGCGGCCGGGCTCCTCACGAGGGACCGGCGCGGTTCAGGGGGCACGGATGGGCAGTTCAGACGAATCTTCGGGCGCGGCGCGCGGCCCCGGGCCTTCAGCCATAGGTGCGGATCTGGTCGATCGGGCGCAAGCCGCTTTGATCGGAGTGCTCGCGGGTGACGCCCTGGGGTGGCGTTGTGAGCAGGGCGGCCACTCGCTCGGGGTCGCGCCGATCGCGCCCTATGCGTTCACGGGCTGGCGCATGAGCGGCTCCAGCGAAGAGGTCCTCGCGGGCGAGACCAGCGACGACTCGCAGCTGACCCTGGCGGTCGCGCGGGCACGCGTCTGTGGCGCCAGCGGCGACGAGGCCGCCACTCGTTCGAGTGCGGACTGGTGGCCGATCTGGACCGAGACCGAGCTGCCTCTGTGGTGGCTCGGCGAGCGCGGCGGTGGTCGCGCGACGCGCAACGCGGCGGCCTCGTGGGCGCTCGAGACGGCCCCCTGGGACATCGACGACAACGGGCAATTGCGCGGCTATTTCCATAGCGGTGGCAACGGTGTCGCCATCCGCGTGTTGCCGCACGTGCTCGCGCACCTCGAGGCAGCGACATCCGAAGCGCTGATGAAGGACGTGTTCCTCGACGGGATCACGACTCATGGTCATCCGCGCGCGTTGATCGGCGCCCAGGTGCTGGCGTTGGCGGGCTACCTGCTGGGTCAGAAGCGGGTCTCTGGTGAGCCGGGCGCGCTCATCGAGGCGGTGCTCGGCTACTTCCCGTGGCGACCGCCGAAGTCGCTGCCGGTCTGGTGGCAGGCGGCGGAGCAGGCGATCCTGCGCAGCCAGGAAGCCGAGTGGCAGGAGATCGCGGTCGAGATGCAGGCGATGCTCGAGAACGTGCTCACCGCGGTGCAGGGTGGCATGACCGCCGACGAGGTCGTCGACCAGCTCGGCGCGCGTGGGCCAATGGGCGGCGCCGGCACCGTGTCGGTGGCAGCCGCGCTGCACCTGGTGTCGCGGTGGCAGGGCGATCCGCTGGGCGCGGTGGTGTTCGCGGCCGAGTCGCGTGAGACCGACGCGGACTCGATCGCGTCGATGACCGGTGGGCTCCTCGGTCTCGCACTCGGGCGCGAGTGGCAGCCCGCGGCTTGGGACGAGGTACAAGACGCGGGGCTTGCCAAGACGCTGGCGACCAAGATCGTGACCGGCGAGTCCAATCCGGCGCCGCGCGCGGTGCGTGAGATGGACCTCGTGAAGGTGCGGCTGGCACTCAAGGGCGGCGCCACCGAGGTGAAGCTCGACGGCGCGCGTACCGCGGTCGTGACGCAGCCGCCGCGCGAAGAGAAGAACCAGGAGGGCACGTACCTGCGGTGGCGCCTCGACACGAGCGATGGTCAGCGGGTTTACGTGCGCCTTTGAGCGAGCCGACCGAAGCGGACCTGGGCGCAGATGTGCGGGCCCAGCTGGCGCCTCTCGTCGCGAACGCTGCACGTGAGGTCGCTCAGCTCGCCAAGGGTCGCGTCGAGCTGAGCGAGGCGGCCTGCGCCGGCCTCGCGGAGTGGCTGGCGCAGCGCCTCGAGATCGTGGTCGCGCCGGTCGTCAACGCGATGATCGGCAAGGGCGCGCTCTTGTCGGCGCGTGCGGTAGCGCAGCTCTCGCGGGCCGACGCCGACGCGCTCGCCGCGGCGAGCTGGGCTTCGATCTTTGCGGCGCATGGCGACATGGTCCCACTGGTCGAACGGATGATCGGCGAGTGGCGCGAGGGCGTCGCGCTGTTGTTCAAGCGCTATCGCGAGGACATCGTGCTGCTCGGCGACAAGCACGCCGTGTTGAGCGACATCGCGGTGATCGGTGGCGCCTGGAAGAAGAGCCCGACCTTGCGGCTCACGACCGGCAGCGGCCGCAGCTGGTTCTACAAGAACCATACGCTGGCGATCGGTGCCTGGCTGATGGAGCTCGTGCGTCGGCTCAACGAAGTCGGCGGCCTCTTGCCGCTGCATGCACGCATCATCGAGGCCTGCCCCGGCTACGGCTGGGACAGCGCGGTCCAGGGCGCCCCGTGTGCCAACGAGGCCGAGGCGCAGCGCTACTACGTGCGCATCGGCATGTGGCTACGCCTGATGCAGGTGCTCGGCGCGAACGACCTCCACGCGAAGAACCTGATCGCGGCCGGTGAGCATCCAGTCCCGATCGATCACGAGAACCTCCTGCAGCCGCCGCGTGCGGACGCCTCGACGGCGCTCGGAATGGCGCGCCGGGCGCGGCAGCGGAGCCCGCTCGAAAGTGGGCTGCTGCCGCACCTGTTGGTCGGCGAGCCGGGCCGTCCGGGCGTGAACGCGGGCGGCCTGGAGGCGGGCGGAGACTATCGGCTGCCGTTCAAGACCCCCGCCGGCTATCCGGCGATCGAGCTGCCGCGCACGTTGCCGTTGGTCGTGGCCAGTCGCGAGCACGTCGTGTCGGCGCGTGCTGGGCTCGACTCGATCCTCGCGGGCTTCGATGCGATGCATGAGCTGCTCGCGCACGCGGGTGCACGCGTCCTGAACGAGATGTTGCCGCTGGCCGAGATCTGCGAGGTGCGCGTCCTGCGTCGGCCCGCGCACATCACGCGCCGCCTCATCGTCGAGAGCCTGCAGCCCGCGGTCTTGTTGCGTCCGGGCGCACGCGCGGCGCTGCTCGTGGCCAAGGCACACCCTGCCGATCGGCGCTCGTTGACGGAGATCGAGGTACCACGCCAGTACGAGCTACCTGCCCTGGGCTTCGTGCTGCGCACACGAACGATCGACGAGCACGCACACGACCGGGCGGTGATAGCGACCGCGATCATCTGCGGCATCCCTCCGTCGGGCCCGTCGCTGAACGAGAGGTCAGCCTCGGCCCCAGCGATCGCAGCGGCCGAGCTTGCTCCGCTGGACGCATCGATCCCAGCGCGCAACGAGCTCCTCCGCGCCGCGGTCCAGCTCGGCGACCTGCTCCTCGCCGAAGGCCATCACGCCGGCGACGCGCTGCACTGGCTCGGCGTGGCGTGGCACCCACTCGCGGACGCGCGCGTCATTGAAGTGCTGCCCAACGACCTGCTCTCCGGTAACGCGGGGCTCGCGGTCGTGCTCGCGTCGCTGTTCCACGTCACGCGTGAGGCCCGCTTTGCGACTGCCGCCCGCCATGCGGTCGCACCCGTCGCGCGCGCCCTCGCCGCCACGAGCCCGCAAGGGGCCTGGCGACCTTGGGGTGCCTACCTCGGCAGCGCGGGGCAGCTCTATGCGATCCATCGTGTCGCCGCGCTGCTCGGTGATGCAGCGACCCTGCCCAGCGCCGCGCAGGTCGTGCAGCTCCTGCAGTCGCCTTCGGGTGGCATCGATCTCGCGACCGGCACCGCGGGCCTCGTCGCGGTCGTGGCGCAGGTCATGTCACCTGCACCGGCCTGGCTCGACGCGCTCGGCGATGTCTTGCGCGACGCGCTGCGCAAGGGCCTGCCGCCCCTGCCCTATCCTCGCGCGACGATGCCGGCCTACCTGCCGGACGCGGCGACCGGCGTCGCGTTCGCGCTGCGCCGACTCGCGCCGAACTCGGTGCCCATCTCGCCGCAGGCACTCGAACCGCGCGACTGGGACGTCGCCGACGCTGCCACGTTGCTGCGACGACAGCACGAGACGGGGTCGTGGACGGCCACGGGTCTCAGTGATCAATTGAACCTCAGCGGCATGCTGGGGGTCGGCGCGGCCGCGTTGTCGCTGCTGCGCGCGGCCGCCCCAGAGGCCAAGATCCCGTCGCTCTGGCAACTCGACTAAGGCAGCGGCTCGAGCCGCGCAGCACCGGCGAGCCCGCTCGCGAGAAAGTCCATGAGCTGCCCGACCACCGCATCGTTGAAGTAGATGATGTAGTGGTCCTCGTCGGGCAGCTGCAGCAGCGCACCGGTTGGCGTCACACCCGCGACAGTCGGAAGGTTCGCGCTCGCCGGCAATGGCGCCGACGCGATCGACTGCGCGTCGAGCCCCGCGATGGCACGCGCGACCGGCTCCGCGATCGGGAGGCCAATTGCTGATGCCAGCGCCTCGATCGACACCGGCGGTGTGAGCGGATCGAGGAAGCCTTCCAGCATCACCAGGTCGTGCGGCCGCGCGCCCGCGAGCGGCTCACGCAGGATGTGCCGTGCCGCGTGCAGCGGGTCGGCCGCATCGAGCACAGGCTGAATGACCGCGGTCACCAGCGGATGACCGAGCACCCACCGCTCGACTTCGGAATCGACCCCGAGGAACTGCGCGACCGCCGCGCTCACGTCGATCTCCTCGAGCTTCAGGACCAGCATCGTGATCGCCGCGCCACCGCCGCCCTCGCTGAAGACAGCCGGCCCGAGCGCCGGCTCGAGCGGCAGCAGCAAGGCCCCGATCTGCGCGCCTTCGCTGTGCCCGAAGTACCCCAGACGCGTCGCATCGAAGCGTCGCTCGACCCCATCGGGTGCGACCGCGGCAGGCACCACGAAGCCTGGCGCTGCGACCGCGCGGGCAAGCTGCAGATAGTCGAACACGCCTTGTCGCAGGATCTCGCGCCCGCCGATTATGTTGCCGACCGAGAGCTGCACGATGAGGTCGCGGTCGGCGATGCCGGTCGTGTTGCGCGTCCCCTGCAGCGGCGGATCGAGGCCGATCACCGCGACGCCGCGCTGCGCAAGCGGTGCCGCCGAGGTGCGCAGGAAGCCCTCGTGCGTCTCACCGAGCCCATGTCCGAACAGCACCAGCGGATAACCCGCGGCCGGCATCTCGCTGCGCGGCACGGTCAACGTGAACGGGATCGTCACGACGTGTTGTTCCGTCGGCGCACCAGCCGCATTGATCGAAATCAATCCTGCACCAAAGGGCGACGTATACGGCGGCTCACCAGAGAGCGCCTCGACCAGCGTGATCTTGCCCTCATAATGATCCCACGCGGGCTTGCGCGCGACGAGCGCGATGTCGCTGGTCGGCGGCGCCGCCTCGCGATGCACCCAGTCCGCGAGCTGCCGCAGCTCGGCCAGCGGGTCCGACGAACGCCAGGTCGTCCACGCGAGCACATCGCCGCGTGCAATCCCGAGTGACGCCAACGCGGGCAACACGGTCGCCAGGCTCTCGCCCTCGGGCGTCGTCGGATCGAGCTCGGCAACAGCATCCGGCGCTGCCAAAGCCTTGCCGTCGACATCGCGAAGCCCGCGCAACAGCACCGCCGCGATACGGGTCCCGGCGGGAGGAGGCTGCTGATAGTCGGGGTGCAGCGCGAGCGTCTTTGGCGGCCAATAGCCACCACCTGGCCCGTTCCACTCGGGCGTCGCCGCGAGCCGCTCGCCCCGATCGACATCGATCAAGAGCACGTTGTCCGCGACCGTCGTCACGTCGAGCTCGACCGTCAGCCCGAAGTACGCCGACGCCAACGGCGAGAAGCCGGTCGGCCCGGCCTCCACCGCCTTGATGGCATCGAGCAGGATCGGCGTGCGCGCCAGGTCGAGGCGGAACGCACTCAAGTCCGGCGCCCCCGATGCCATCGTGCGCAGATCGCTCGGCCACGGATACGCATAGAAGTCCGTCGGCGCGACCGCCGCGCGGTCCCACCGGAACGAGCCTGGGCTCGCCGGGACGACCACCTCCGGCGCGACGTCGGCCTCCGCTGCGCCATCGACGTCTACCGCCCCAGCGACGTCCACAGCGTCGACAGCATCGGTCTCGACCGCCTCCGAAGACGCATCGACCGAACCTTTGCCGTCCTCACCACAGGCGACGAGCAAGAACCCCACGACGATAGGCAAGCAGCGCATCGCGGCATCATCCACGAACTCTTTCCCGCGGACAAATTGCGGCTCGAAGCTCGGCCGATAGTCATTACTTTACGTGCACTTCCAACATCCACGCGGCGAGCGTTCCGGTGTCGCCCGAGTAGGTGTCGCTCACGACCAGGGTCCAGACGCCGGCCGAAGGACGGCCGTTGAAGGCGCTGGTCGAGAACCGCTCCTTGATGTCGTGAGCGTTGCCACCCGCGTTCGCGACCAGCGTCGCGGCTGTGCCGTCGGGGTGCACCAGCTTCACCGTCAGGTCACCGCGGTAGCTGTGCGTGATGTCGACCTCGACCGCGACGTCGCTGATGTTGCCGTTGCCCGCGATGGTGATGGGGCTGCGCACGCCGCTTGCCGAGTTGTCGGGGATCGCCGCCGCCGGGGTGTGGCTCAGCTCGCTGTAGGTCGCCGGGCCCGAGCTCGCGCACGCCGCGTCGCCCGCGCAGCTCGCGTCCGCGCAGTCGACCTTACCGTCGCCGTTGTTGTCGTCGCCGTCGGCGCAGTCCTCGACCAGCGTCTCGCCCGTCGCGCTGACACCGACCGCCCAGCGGTTCAGCTTGCCAGTGTCACCGGCCGAGTTGTCGGACACGGTCAGCTTCCACTTGCCCGTCACGGCCTCGCCGACCAGCGAGGACAACAGGAAGCGGCGCTTCATGTTGCGGCCGGCGGTGTCGGCGCGATCATAGAGGACGACGTTCTTGCCGCTCGGCAGGGTGAGCACGAGCTTCAGGTCACGGATGAACGTGTGCGCGATGTCGACCTCAACCCACACATCCGTGGTCACACCCGGGAGCCCGATGTCGATCTCGCTGACCAGGCCGGCTGCGCTGTTGTCCGGGATGTTCTTCGCCGGCTTCGCCTCGAACTGGTGGTCGGTCGTCTGGCACGCGACGTTGGTGCCGCAGGTCTCGATGTCCTCGCAGTCGACGAGGCGGTTGTAGTTGTTGTCCTTGTCGTCGTCGCACTTCTCGGCGCCGAGATCGACGCGCGGCACGTCCGCGCCGTACACGTTGGCGTAGGTCTCGACGTACTTCATGGACAGCCAGCCGTAGCCCGCGCCGAACGGGTTCTCGGTGCCGAAGTTGCCGGTGCCCCAGCTGTTCTTGATGAGGAAGAAACCCTTCTCGTTCTTGGGGTTACCGGCCGCGTCCTTGATCACGGCGCCGGTCTCGTCGACCATCGGCACCTCGAGGTCGTCGTCCCAGCCGACGATCAGGATCGAGTGACCCGCGGGCTTTTCCTTTGCGGTCTCGATGTCCTTCGCGTTGGGCGCCACGATGTAGCCCTTGCGGGCGTAGTCGCCATTGACCGGGAGCGGCCCACCGCGGTGGTTCCAGCTCTGGTAGAAGAACGTCATGCCGGCCACCACGGCCTGGCGATTCTGCGACATGAACGCCTTGATGCTCTGGCGCTTGTTCGACACCCAGCGCCCGGCCGGCAGCTTGTAGCGAGTCGCGGCCTTGGCATCGGCGCTCGGATCGCCGTTGGTGTAGCACGCCAGCGGCTGCTCCTTGCCGGTGCAGCGCGCGTCATTGCCGATGCCCCAGCGCGAGGTCTGGTAGGGCGCGGCCGACTCGTCGACGATGCCGTAGCGCTGGATCGCCTCGATGTTGCGATCGGCGTTCGAGCCTTCGGTGGTCGTGTACGCGCCTAGCTCCGCCTTCACCGACCACTGCAGGAAGTGCTCGCTGAAGTCCGGCGTGAGCAGCTTGCCCTCCTTGATGTAGAGGTGCTCCATCAGCGCGACCGTCGAGAAGATCGAGCAGACACCGCGACTTGCCTGATTGCGCACGGGCGACTGCAGCGCCACGAGGTCGAACTTCTTGGGATAGATCGCATCCGACTTCGGCTCGTCGGGCAGCTTGCTCGGGTCGGGCACGCCCTCGAGCAACACGGCCAGGTCATCGAGGCCGGCCTCCTCTTCGCTGACGCCCTGCTGATCGTCGCAACCGCTGAACGCTACCGGGCCAAGGCCCGCCAGCACCGCGAAGGCCGCGGCGGGTGCGGTAAACAGGTTTCGCATCGAGGAGCGTAGGTCGCGTCGCATCAGAGTCTCCGGGGATCCCGTGGATGAGGTCGTCGGGGGCAGTGGGTACTTCGTCGGCGCGACCGAGGTCAATGTCCGAGGCGCGGGACGATCCTACGGCAATCTGACAGTTCAACAACCTCACCCGGCATGCTAACGGCTTCCGCCATGAGACTGGCGCAATCACTCACGGCCCTCGCCCTCACGTTCACGACCGCGGCCTGCGGCACGCCCACTTCCACAGCGGCTCCCGCACCCGCGGCGGCGTCTGCGCCCGCGGCCGTATCGGCACCGACATCCCCGACGCCCACGACCGCGCTCTCGCCGCTCGACCGCGCCAACGCCATCTCGCGCTACCTCACGGTCGGCAAGAACGCGATCGACGGCAAGAGCTGGGATGATGCCATTGCCAACTTCGACGCGGCCATCGCGCTCGACGGGGACAACGCGCGCGCGTTCGTCGGTCGCGCCTTCGCGAAGATGCGCAAGGGCGGCGACACGGCCGACGCGGACAAGGACTTGGCCACCGCCATCGACCTCGCCAAGCGCGACCACGACGACGCGAGCGACAAGCTCCGCGCTGGCGCGCTGTACAACCGTGGCCTCATCGCCGAAGACGCGGGCAACAAGGACCGGGCGCAGAACTTCTATCGCGACTCGTACGACATCCTGCCGAACAAGGTCGTCGCCCAGAAGCTCGGCCTACCCGCGCCCCCCTGACTCAGGCGGACTGCTGCATTCGGCGTAGCGCCAGACGAGGAGCTTGCAGCCATCGAGGATGAGGCTAATCGTCGAGGCCACGGGCTTGCCAGCCACCGACGCGTCGAGGTCGATGCGGCACACACCCTCGCTCACGAGGAAGAGCTCACGCATGGCGGCGACACCCATCAACCCACCGTCGCTGACCGCACCGACGACAGCGCCCGAACGGATCGTTATCACCCCACCAGGCGCGAGCGAGATCCTGCCCGTATACATCTCGGCTTCGACGAGCTGTAGCACCGACGGCATGCGTACATGGCGCACGTCGCACTCCAGAATGGTCGAACGTCGATCCGACGTCGTTGCGTCGGCTGCGAATCTCTTGGGCATCACACACTCCCGGACGTTTATGCGGTGGCGGCCGTGCTCCGACGGATATCGGCAAAGGTCAGAAAAGAACAAATGCTCTGTGAAAAGAATCCGGAACCGCCCAACTAACAATCTTGATTCATTTGGAAATATACCCAATGAAGAGATTGCCAGTTGGGTAATGATTCATCGCACTGATTCAGAGTATTCGCCGAGCAGGCGAAGCCGTGGCGAGGCCTGGTCCTCCGGGAACTTCGCGTGATCACGCATCTCATCGGCGACCTGGATAGACGTGATTGACGGGGAACTCGCCGCGCGCGGCATAGGCATCGAGCACCCCGAGCAACACCTCGCGCTCGGTCAGAGCCGAAAGCGACAACGATGGCGACGACGCGCGCAGCGACGCGACTACGTATGCGAGGTGCGCGCGGATGCGTGCGACCTCGGAGTCCGCGGCGGTGGGGTTGCGATGGTAGGCGGCGACGAAGCCGGCATCGCCGACGATCGCGTTGACGGGCTCGACCGCGCTCGCTGACGGCGCGGACAAGAGGGACATGGTCAAGAGCAGGACGAGGTTCATGGCAGGCACTCCCGATGTGGTGAGCGGACCTGTCGTCCTCGCAGCGAGCTTCTCGCGCGTGGCCACACGCCGCTCAGCGTGACCGGGGTGGAAACGGCTCAGCGCGAGTTCGGGTGTGGCGCACGTGTCACTAAAATATCAGCGGTCCTCCCGTGCTCCTCCCGCGGCCCTCCCAGCGGTCGCTCAAGGGCAGCTCGTGAGTCCCTCGATCCATGCCTCGATCAGCGCGACGCCGGCCTCGTCGATGAGGCGCCCACCACCGCGCGGCATGCGGAACGTCGGGTCGTCGCTGAAGAGCCGCATGATCAGCGTCGACGCCTCCGGTGCGCCGGGCACGAGCCGCTTCTCGATACACAGGTCGGTGTCGGCCAGCGGCGTGTCGAAGTGCAGGTTCGGGACGAGGCCACTGCGATGGCACTGCGAGCAGTTCGCGTGCAGGTAGGTGCGCGCGCGTCGCTCGATCGGCGCATCGCCAAACGGCGACACGAACGCCGCGGCCGGGTCCGACACGACCGTGTCCGCGAACATACCGATGTGCGCGAACGTGCTGATCTGATTCGCGCTTCGCCCGGTCTCCGGGTAGCTGTGGGCACGGTCGAGCTGGCGCGTCTCGAGCCCGAGCGTGAACCCGGCCGCGGCGGTGTGACAGGTCTTGCAGCCGTTGCGCGACGGATAGCTCCATGCCTGCTCGCCCCAGACCCTCTCCTCGCCGGCGCTCGGCACCTCGTCGGCGTCGCTGCCGTCGGCGCGCCACGCGTACGTGTAGCCGGCCCAACCGCCGTCATCGTGGCGCACCATCAAGCGCGTCTCGATCGGCGTGCCGGCGAGGAAGAACGTCTTCGTGACGACTGAGCCGACCGGCAACACCCAGTCGCCGTCAGCGCCGACAGTGATGGTCGCGCCGTCGGGGATCGCGACGAAGCGCTCCTTGTCCGCGCCGTCCGACCAGAACGGCGCGTTGACCTCATACGGCAACATGCCGGGTGCGGGTCGACGCGGGTCGTCGGCCGCCACACAGCCTGTCTGTTTCAGTGTGTCCGGCACCGAATCCGCCACCGCCCCAGTGGGCGGCACGAGCTTGTAGATCCCCTCGCCCTTGCCCGCGCCGAACGTCACGACGTACGGCTCGGCACGCTCGTCCTCGGCCCATGACACCGGATACGACAGGCGCGCGGCAGCGAGCTTGCGGAACTTGGGCAGGTCGTCCTCGTCGTCCTCGTCCGGGTGCTCGTAGACCTGCGACACGCGAAACGGGTCGAACGTCACGTTCGCGTACGGCGTGTCGATCACCAGGAACTCGCCATTGTAGACGTCGGTGAACAGGTAGGCGCCCTGCAACGCCGCTCCCAGCGCGCTCCCGCGGTAGATGATGCCACCGGCGATCGAGGCCGAGCTATACACGCGATATTGCGCAATGGGCGCGATCAGCTGCGAGCTCGCGTTGCCCGGCGGGCAGTCGCTGCCGTTTCGTCCATCGCAGCGATTCCAGCCGTAGTCGTGCCCCGCCAGGACCAGGTTGACCTCCTCCTTGCCCGAGCCGACGTCGCCGACCCAGAGGCGCCCGGTGTCGCGGTCGAACGTCATGCGCCACGGATTGCGGAAGCCGCGCGCGAAGATCTCGGGACATGCGATCGTGTTGTCGCGCAGGTCGCGGTCGCTGCAGAGCGGCGCGCCGGCCTCGATAAGCGGGTTGTCGGCGGGGATGCGATACGGCTCGGCGCCCACGGCGGAGCGGGGATCGATGCGCAGGATCTTGCCGCGAAGCCACGTCGTCTTGACGGCATCGCTCGCGCTCATGCCGTTGCCGCCATCGCCGAGCGAGATGTACAGGAACCCATCCGGCCCGAACTTCAGGTCGCCACCCCAGTGGTTGCCGCCGCCCGACGCGGTCGTGAGGATCGGCTTCTGCTCGACGATGTCCCAGCGCGGCGCGCCGACTCCGTCGCGCTCGATGCGGAAGCGCCAGACGTTGTTGTTCGGCCACGTCGTGTAGTGCACGTAGACATAGTTGGCGTCGGCGCGCAGCGCGAAGTCCGGGTCGAACGCGAAGCCGAGGAGCCCGCCCTCGCCGCCGGTTCCGTACGGCGTGTCTGGCAGGTCGAGGTAGACCTCGGCGCGCTCGACGTCGGTCACGCCGTCGGCCGCCTTGCCGTCCTTCGAGGCGAGCTCAGAGACGAAGGTCCAGATGAACCCCTCGCGGTCGAGCACGAACCAGCGCAGGGGTCCCTCGGGCCCGCTACGGGTGCGCACGAGGCCGATCGCCTGACCGCCGAAGTCCATGTTCGGAAAAGATTTTTCGTACGCGACCGTCCCGCTATCGACCACTTGAGGTAGGGCCGGCCGCGCGAACGCGTGGCAGGTCGTGACGCTCGCGCGCTCATCGAGACCCGGCACTCCCGCCGTGACATCGACATCGACATCGACGGCGGCATCGCTATCGCTCGCGGCGACGTCGTCGCTGTCGGCGACCGTGTCGGACACCGCGCTGTCCGGCGCGACGACATCGTTCACTGCGACTTCGGTCTCGGCGACGTCGGGGATCGAGTCGACTTCGGCAGCGACCTCGTCGGGGACATCAGGCACGGCGTCGGCATCCGCCAAGCCTTCGCCAACGACCGCATCATCGCCGCAAGCAAGGCTCGCGACGCTGCATAGGATGAGACCCAGTCCCGAGACGAATAGCTTGTGCATCATGCCCCCGAGCTCGGACGGTAACGAAAGTGCCGACGCGAGGCCAGCGACCGAGCGACGGGTGTGACAACGCCTGCGCCGGAGCTGCCTTTAGAGTCTCGTGGGGCTGGTGAACGTTGGGCGACCCGCCCGGACCGGCTCGCCTGGCGCAAGCCCACCGCTGCGTCGCGGCATTTTGTCCTGTTCCCAGGTTGGCCGGACGCCGACACCTGTTGCTGGGGAATACGCAAAGGATACGGATGAGCACCAAGTCGTCGCGTCGCACAGTGGTCGAGCTCTCCATCCCGAAGAGCCCGACGCCCTCCCAAACAACCTCCATCACGCTCGCAGCGCTGCTTGCGGGCGGCCTCGCGTTCGGCTGCGGCGACTCGTCCAGCGCCGGCACCAACCGGGATGGTGCGGACGGCTCGGGCGACGCGGATCCATCGGAGATCCTGCAGGACGTCGACGGCACCGGCACGCTCGAGATCGACTCGGCCGCGCCCGACAGCGCATTCGACACGGGCGAGGACAGCGTCGACCGCGACACCATCGACCCCGACGCGAGCGACCCCTGCGTCGCCGATCCCGGCGGGCTCCTGTGCCCGTGCGACGCCAACACCGACTGCAACAGCGGCTACTGTATCCCGTCGCGCACCGGTGATCAGGTGTGCACCAAGGTCTGCGAAGAGGAGTGCCCCGACGGCCTCGAGTGCCGCCTCGTCTCGTTCCCGGGCCAGGACGCGACCTTCCTGTGCATCGATCTGGCGGTCAACGTGTGCCGCCCGTGCCGCGCCAACTCGGACTGCCAGGGCTCGTTCGGCACGATCGACAACCGCTGCGTCGCGCACTCCGACATCGAAGGCGCCTTCTGCGGCATCGGCTGCAGCGAGTCGAACCCGTGCCCGTCGGGCTACACCTGCGACGAAACCGAGGACATCGAGAGCGGCTCGAGCTCGCGCCAGTGCGTCCCCGATGACGGCACCTGCGAGTGTTCGCAGCGGGCCATCCAGGAGCAGGCCTCGACCGCCTGCTACAAAGACCAGTGCGCCGGCTCGCGCCTGTGCAGCGCCCAGGGCCTCACCGCCTGCAGCGCGGCCGATGCGGTGACCGAGATCTGCGACGGTATCGACAACAACTGCGAGGGCACGATCGACGAGGGCTTCCCGAACACCGACGGTGACGCGGCGGCCGACTGCGTGGACACCGACGATGACGGCGACGGCTCGGTCGACGAGAGCGACAACTGCCCGCTCGTCATCAATGATCAGACCGACACCGACGGCGACGGCATCGGCGATGCCTGCGACCCGCCCGACGCCCCCGTGCTCTTACAGACCGTGCCCGCCTCGCCCGCCAACGACAACCAGCCGGTCGTCACTGGCACCGCCCCCGCCAACCACGAGGTCACCCTCTACGCAGGCGGTTGTAGCGGCACCCCGCTCGCCACGGTCACCGCCGACGCAGCCGGCAACTTCTCGGTGATCGTCGTCGTCGCCGAAGACTCGGCCACCCTGCTCTTCGCGCGCGACCGGAACTCCGCCAATGGCCTGGCCTCGGCCTGCTCCGCGGTCGGCCTGGCCTACATCGAGGACTCGACCGCGCCGCTCGCGCCGACGTTGTCGGGCACGATCCCGACCTCGCCCGGCAACACGAACGACTTCAGCGTCACGGGGCAGGCCGACGCCGGCACCACCGTGACCTTGTATTCGGATGCGAGCTGCACGACCGCGCTCGGCGCGACGGCGATCGCCGGCATCGACGGCAAGTTCACGATCGCCTCGAGCCTGCCCGCCAACGCGACCGAGCAGCGCTTCGTCAACGCCCGCGACGCGGCCGGCAACGTGTCGGCCTGCTCGAACGGCGTGAGCTACACCGAGGACAGCGTCGCCCCCGACGCGCCCGCCATCACCTTGTCGATCCCCGCGTCGCCGTCGGGCAGCAACACCACGCCGACCCTCGTGGGTGAGGCCGAGCCCGGCGCGCTCGTCACGATCTACGCATCGGAAGGTTGTGCCGGCGAGGTCGCGTTCACGACCAACGCGAACGGCAACGGCATCTGGACGGCGACCATCGCGGTCCTCCCCAACTCCGTGACGACCTTCAGCGCGACCGCCACCGACGTGGCCGCGAACGCCTCCGACTGCAGCCCCGAGGGGCTTGTCTACATCCACGACGACGAGGACCCGAGCGCGCCGACGCTCGCCGGCACGACGCCTGCCTCGCCCGGCAAGACCACGACGCCGAGCGTGTACGGAACGACCGAGCCCAACTCGCTCGTGCGCCTCTATCTCGGCGACGACTGCACCGGCTTCCTGGTCGGCGAGACGACCGCTGACGAAACCGGCGCGTTCACCGTCCAGGTCCAGGTCGCGGCCAACGCCGAGACGCTCTTCTATGGGCGCTCGACTGACTTGTCGGGGCGCGTGTCCGAGTGCAGCGAGCCGCCTCTCTCGTATGCGCACGACGGTATCGCGCCGCTCGCGCCGGTGCTCACGGGGACTGATCCGGTTTCGCCCGCACGCAACCCGACGCCCAGCGTCAAAGGCACCGGCGAGACCGGCGCGACCGTGACGCTCTACACCAGCGCGACCTGCACGACGCCCGCGGTCGGCACCCAGACCCCGCCCGGCCTGGCGACCTCGATTGTCGTCGCCGCTGGCACCTTCGCGACGCCCGTCGCGCTGCCCTTGAACGCGACCACCACGCTGTGGGCGACGCTCACCGATCCGGCCGGCAACGTCTCGCCGTGCTCGACCAGCAAGGTCGTCTACACGCACGACGACAAGGCTCCCGCGACCCCGACGATCACCGCGACGCGCCCCGAGTCGCCTTCTGGCGAGCTCAACCCGACGCTCGTCGGCAAGGCCGAGGCGAACGCGGCCGTCGACATCTACAAAAACGCGACCTGCACCGGCACGCCGATCGGCTCGGGCGTCTCGGACGTGGCCGGCGACTTCGAGGTCGCTGTCGTCGCGACCGAGAATGCCGTCACCTCGATCTATGCGACCGCTACCGACGCGGCCGGCAACATCTCGCCGTGCACACCGACCGCGCTCACCTATGAGCACGACGACAGCCAGCCGCTCGTGCCCGCGTTCACCGGTGTCGCCCCCGAGTCGCCGAACAACGACTCGACCAGCCCCACGATCAGCGGCACCGCCGAGGCGGGCACTACCGTCCGCCTGCACCAGACCTCCGACTGCAGCGGCTCGCCGGTCGGCAGCGGTCCTGCGACCGACGGCGTGTTCACCATCGAGGTCGCGGTCGCTCCGAACTCGACGACCACGTTCTATGCATCCAGCATCGACGCCGCGCAGAACGTCTCGCCGTGCTCGGCCCAGGGCCTCGTCTACGTGCACGACTCGCTGGTGCCCGCGACGCCGACGTTCGAGGGCACGACCGCGTCGCCCACCAAGAACATCACTCCGAACGTGCGCGGCGTGACCGAGCCGGGCGTGACCGTGCAGCTCTTCAACGGCATCGGCTGCACCGAGCTCATCGGCACCACGACCGCCGGCGGCGCCGGCAACTGGTCACTGACCGTGACGGTCGGCGACAACACGGTCACGACCTTCTGCGCGATCGCGACTGACGCCGCCGGCAACGCCTCGGGCCACGGCACACATGACTACGTGCACGACACCCAGCCACCGAGCCCGCCGACCCTGACGTCGACCAACCCCGCTTCGCCGGGCGCCGACCTGACCCCGGCGGTCACCGGCGGCAGCGAAGCACTCGCGACCATTACGTTTTATGCGAGCACCTGCAGTGGCTCGGTGATCGGAACCGGCACGGTCGCGAACAACGGCAGCTTCACGATCGATGTCGGTGTCGGCGCCAACGTGACGACGCAGATCGTCGCGACGTCGACCGACACAGCCCAGAACACGTCAGGCTGCTCGACCGCGCTGCCCTACATCAATGACTCGACCGCACCCGACGCGCCGACCTGGAACCTGCCGGACCCGACCTCGCCGAACAACGACGATGCGACGCCGCGCCTGTCGGGCACGACCGAGGCCAGCGCCACAGTCCAGCTCTACACCAACCTCGCGTGCAGCGGCAGCCCGACCACGACCACCACCGCGACCGGCGCGGGTGTCTTCGAGTTCAATCCGACCGTGACCGCCAACGTCGCGGCCGTCTTCTACGCCAACGCGATCGACGGGGTCGGTGGCGTCTCGGCCTGCAGCGCCGGCCTCAACTACCTCTACGACACAGCACTCCCGGCGACGCCGACCATCGCGCCCGAGCCGGCCTCCCCCAACCAGGATCCCACGCCCGACTTCAAGGGCACAGCCGAGGCCGCCTCGACGCTGACGGTCTACACCAGCAACACCTGCACGACCGGCTCGGTCGGAACCGTCACGGTCCCGGGCAACGGCAACTGGACGCTTGCCAACGTGTCGGTGCCGCTCAATCAGCAGACGACCTACTACGCCGCCTCGGTCGACACCGCCGGCAACTCGTCGGTGTGCTCGGCGGGCGCGCCCTATCGCCACGACACGCTCAAGCCGAACGCTCCGGCCGTCACGGGCGTAAGCCCAGCCTCGCCCGGCAACGACCCGACCCCCGACGTGAGCGGCTCGGTCGGCGAGGTCGACACCACCATCCGCCTCTACTCCAACTCGACCTGCACGACATTGCTTGGGACCCTGAACAACGGACCGCTGTCGTGGACCGTCACGTCGAACGCGCTCGCCGCTGGCCCGGTGACGTTCTGGGCCAACGCGACCGACAAGGCGCTCAACAAGTCCGACTGCTCGGCGAGCTCGGTACCCTACGTCTATGACCCGCAGGCTCCCAACGCGCCGACCAACCTGGTGACGAACCCGACGCCGTGGTCGCGCACCGACAACACGCCGGATGTCTCAGGCAAGGCCGAGGCGAACAGCAAGGTGCGGATCTACAAGACCAGCAACTGCACCGGCGCCTTCGTCGAGGTGACGGCCAATGGCTCCGGCGACTTCTCGACCACGAACTACGACATCGGTCCGGACAACCAGGACGTGTCGTTCTCGGCCACCGCGACCGATGCCGCGTTGAACACCTCGGCCTGCTCGGCGAGCGTCACCTTCCGCTTTGACAACACGGCACCGAACCCGTTCGTAGGCGCCAGCGGTGCGGTGCTGGGCGCAGGCGTCGACGCGACCAGCAAGGTCACGGTGAGCTGGCCGCTATCACCGGATACGAGCCTCAAGGACAACCTCTCGGCGAACACGGCGATCACCTTCGTCACCTGCATCTCGGAGCTCTGCGGCGCCGCCGACTGCGACTTCCCCGCCGACATCTCGGGAGCGAAATACCGAACGGTTGCGGCCAATACGGCGAGCTACCAGTACACCGGCCTCAGCGCGAACACGCGCTACTACTTCAAGGTTCGCGCGGTCGACGAGCTCGGCAATCGCGAGACCAACGACAAGGTCGTCTCGGTCAAGACACAAGGCCTCAACTCCGCCATCGACCTGTTCGTCGGCGAAGCCCAGAGCGTGCTGCGCCTCGCCGACGGCACGCGCAAGTCGTGGGGCGGTACGAGCGGCGTGCCGACCGGCAACACCACCGACCCAACGCGCTACAACCTCGGCTCGTCGCACTCGTGCCTGATGGAGCGCGCCGGCCAGCCCAAGTGCTGGGGCGCCAACACCTATGGTCAGCTCGGCAATGGCGCGACCATCGACCAGGCGGCCCCCGTGAACGTGTCGAACATCACGACCACCGGCGTCGAGATCGACGTCGGGCTCGAGCACACCTGCGCCCTCTTGAGCGACGGCCAGGTCCGCTGCTGGGGTCGCAATGCGACCGGCCAGCTCGGCCGCGCGCTGACCTCCGACAAGGAGCTCGTGCCGGTCACGGTCTACAGCGACGTCGCAGGCACGACGGCGCTGACGAACATCGTTCAGATCGCGGTCGGCGACAATCACGCGTGTGCGCTGCGCGGCGACGGCAACGTCTTCTGTTGGGGCGACAACGCGCGTGGTCAGCTCGGCACCAATAGTCGCACCAATCGCAACTACGCGGTGCAGTCGCAAGCGACCGACATGATTCAGCTTGTCGCCGGTCAGGCCCACACCTGTGGCCTCAAGTCGACGGGCGCCGTGCAGTGCTGGGGCGACAACAGCTATGGCCAGCTCGGCGATGGCTCGGTCGTCGACGACGCGCTGGTGCCGACCAACGTGAGTGGCATCAGCAACGCGCTCTCACTCGGCACGAGCCGCCTGCACATCTGCGCGACGCTGGCCGATGGCACCGCCAAGTGCTGGGGTCGCAACCAGAATGGCGAGATCGGCAACAACTCGATCGTGACCCCGGTGCGCATCCCCGCGGCCGTCCAGAGCCTCAGCGACATCCGTGAGGTCAGCGGCGGCGACGGCTTCTCGTGCGCACGCCTCGCGGACGGCACCTCGAAGTGCTGGGGCCTCGGCCAGAATGGGCGCCTCGGCACCGGCAACAACACCTCGAGCCTGGTGCCAGTGCTCGTCACGATCCCGCTCGGCGTCGCCGGCGTGACCGAGACCGCGATCGACTTCGAGCATGGCTGCGCCGCGGTCGCTGATGGCACCGCCGCGTGCTGGGGCAAGAACAGCAACGGCCAGCTCGGCAACACCGCCAACGGCCCGGCCGCCTCGCAGCTCACGCGCTTCAGCGCGGCCGGCATCAAGATCGTCGACGTCGAGACCGGAGGCAGTCACTCGTGCGCGCTGCGCTCGGACGGCAACATCATGTGCGTCGGCTTGAACGACAAGGGCCAGCTCGGCCTGGGCAACACGACCTCGACGCCGACCCCGACCCTGGTTCCGAGCTTCACCGGCATCAAGGCGCTGGCGCTCGGCACCGCCTCGTCCTGCGCGCTCACGGCGGCAGGCGACGTGAGCTGCTGGGGCGATCACGCCGACGGCAAGCTCGGCGTCGGCGCGCCCACCGGCAATGTCACGGCTCCGAAGTCGGTCACCGGCTTGCCGAAGGTGAAGGCGCTTGCGGTCGGCTGGGAACACCAGTGCGCCTTGAGCGTGGCCGGCGAAGTCTGGTGCTGGGGCAAGAACGACAAGGGCCAGGTCACCGGCACCGTCGGCACGTTCATCACCTCGGCGACGAAGGTCACGGGCGTGGCAAACGCGGTGGCCATCGCGACGGGCGGCGCCCATAGCTGTGCCCTGTTGGCGGACGGAACGGCGAAGTGCTGGGGCGACAACGCCTCGACCCAGCTCGGCGTGACCGGCACCAGCAACGCCGTGCAGACGGTCGGCAGCCTGACTGGCGCGCTGTTCATCTCGGCCGGTGGTCGCACCACCTGCGCCTTGAAGATCAACGGCGCCGCGCAATGCTGGGGCAGCAACGCGACCGGTGCGACTGGCAACGGCAGCGGCACCGCCAGCTTCTCAGCACCACAGAACGTGACGCTGCCGGGCTCACCGAACAACCGCGTGACGCATGTCTCCGAAGGCGACGACAACGCCTGCATGACCACCTCGGCCGGCAACGCGTACTGCTGGGGCAGCAACGACTCGCTGGCGCTCGGCACCGGTGACGCCGCCAACAAGACGACGCCGACCCAGGTGATTTGCCTGCCGTGATTGACGGTTCCTGGTGACCGGAAGAGGCTCGACGTATGCCCATGCATCGTCGAGCTTCTGTCGCCATCGTCGCTTCCTTTCTGTGCGGCTGCGGCAAGGACGCGTTGCCCGCCAGCGCGCCGAACGCGAGCGCGCCAGCGGTCCTGGACGCGACGAGCGTCGCCGTGCCTGCCGACATCGTCGTCGACACGGCGAGCGTCCCTGTCGCACCCGAGGTGAGCGTCGCGGCCGATGCCTCGGTCGCGCCGGCTGCGACGGTTCCTTCGACTCGCGCGCTCGAGGCGTTGCGCGCTGGTAAGGGGCAGCACCCGAGGTCCGCGCCTGCAGCCCGTCGCGCTGTGGTCCGGGCTTGCTGGTCCGCGGAGGCGGCACCGTACCGGCGAACCTGCCCGGAGGATCCGGGCGGCGCTGGCGGACGGGTGCCGCGGGAGAGACTTGCGGATCGAAAAACACCAGTCGCGGCAAGCATTTAGTGATCGAAGTCGAGTTCGATGCCGCGCAGCCGCAGCTTCTGCCGCAGGAGACGCAGACGCTGGAATGGGCCCCACGCGAGGGTGACCAGGATCGCCGCAGTCGCCGCGCCACCCACCGCGAGCAGCGCGAGCAACGACACGATCCCGTGCATGAACGACCAGACGAAGTAGGTACCACTGCCGAGCAGCAGCGCCGCCGCAAGGCCGAGCGACGGCGTCAGCGCCCACTCGCGACCACGCGCGAGCTTCATGCCGACGACGATCGACGCGATGCCCGTCGCCAGCATCGCATAGCCGCTGACCTTCAGGACGGCGTGCAGATTGCCGATGAGGGCCGCCTGCAGCCCGACGATCAAGACCATCAAGCCAGCGCCCGCCAACCCGATCCCGCCGCCCTTGACGGCCGACGGCACCGCCGCCTGGTCGATCAGGGCGTCGGTGTCGTCTGCAGCTTTCGAGGCTGGCGTTGACGCTTGGAGGTCGGCGCTCACTGCCTGCTTCTAAGCCCAAGGCGCGCCGGTCGCAACCCGGCAAGGGGTCAGTGTGCGGTCAGGTAGAAGGCGGGGACGTAGCCGGTCCAACCGGTATCAGCGCGGAAGGTGCCGACTCCGCCCGCACCGAGGTCCGTGTAGTTCGCACGGGTCGAGGTGTTCCAAAAGACGACGTCGACATCGAGGTTCGGGTTCGAGCCCGCATTCACACCCGAGTTGAGCCCGACGTTGAACGAGTTGTACGGGCCACGAGTACCGATTGCTGGCTGGCCGTAGGTTTCGGTGCTGTACGCGATCCCGACGATCACCTTGTGCGGCACGCTGATGCCAAGGCTCGCGATGTCGAAAGTCCAGTCGAACGCCTTGCCACTGTAGCAGCTCGTTCCATCGAACCAGCCGGAGGGATTGGCCGGGCACAAGGTCGCGCCCGCGGCGGTCGGACGCCAAGGAATGGTGATCGCCTCGGTCTTCGTGCCGATCACGGGACCCACGGTGTTGCCCGCGCCGACCTCGTAGAACGTGATCTGGATCGGGTGGGTCCAGCTCTCGGTGTTGCTCCTATAGCGGTCGTCACTCGCATATTCGGCATAGAGCGCCCAGTTGCTGAACGTCACCCGCAGGGTCCGGAGCGTACCCGACCCTGTGAGGTCGTACCCATCGCCGAACTCTTTGGTCTGCGTCGCCTGATTATCCAAGGCTCGGCAGGTTGCTGGGCAGGTCGGGGCACATGATCGCTTGGTTGTTGATGAAGTCACCACGCAGGCAGTTCTCGTAGTCCTCGGCATGGCTGTAGCGCGTCGTGATAACCGTGTCGGGCACGACGGTGCCGGGTACGCTGCCGGGCTTCGTGCCATCGAGGCCATGCATACCGCACGTCAGGGCACCCGCTTGATGGGTTAGCGGCAAGCTGACCGTGATCTCGGGGTAGCTCGTGCCCGGACTCGCCCAACTCATATCGCCGCCATCGGACGCCGTCATCGCCGTCGAAATGGAGCAGTCGCCGGAGGGGAACTTGGTCGTGTCGACTCCCAGTGCGGTGACCCAGTAGGCCTTATTCGCCTTCTTGCCGGTCGCGGCGTTGGTGAGCTGCTCGGTGCCAGCCGAGACCTGCGCCTGGAAGATGGGCGACCCATTGAGCGGCCTGTCCGCACCGACATACGTGTAGACGTTGCCGGGCGTGGGCGGGCTCGACGCGCCACACCCGCCTGGCCGAGCCGGTGCCGCACGTGAGGATCACGTCATCCATGTGCAGCGTGGTCTTGCCGCCGTCGCCGCTCGTGCAGGCGAACGCGAGCACTGCCGTGCTGTCACGAACCACGGGCGTCTTGCGCGGGTTGAAGAGCAGGTCGATCGCCTTGCCGTCGGCGTACTGACAGTCGATCTTGGCCGAACAGAAGATGTCCTCGAAGTTCACGGCGACGTCGAAGAAGCCCTGATTCGCGTCGCGCATGATCGTCAGCGCGAAGGTGACCGCGACGTCCGCGTTCTCCACGCAGAGCTTCTTCTCGATGCACGGCATGGTGCTCGGGCACGGGTTGACGTACTCGTCCTTCGAGAGCGCGTTGTCCGCCTTGGGCCCGGCGGCGGTGCCCTCGTAGAGGTTGTCGAGCACCAGCGTGACGGTGTTGATCTCGCCCGCGACACACGTGCCGATGTAGGTGATCTCGGCGTCATTGCCGTACTTCGAGCCGCAGATATCCTTCTGTCGCCAGACGACGCCCAGGTCGGGCTTGGTCGCGTCGTAGGACTTATCGTAGGTCGTCAGTGAGTAGCAGGCGTCACTCGCGTCGAGGTACGTGAGCGGCGCGATGCCGACCGCGATGTGGCCGCCACCGGAATCTTCCACGGTGTCGGCGCAGCCGATCGCGAGACACGCGACGAGGGAAGGGAGAACGAGGCGCCCGCTCGAGCCCGAGCAGAAGGTGTATTGATGCATGATTTCCTGTTTGCTCTCGCCTCGCCACGGCTTCGCCTGCTCGGCGATTTTCCCGCAACGGTGGGAGGGATGAACGCTGCGAGATTGCAGTTTCGCCGCGTGTTCGAAAATCAGCTCTCGGACAAAAGACATGACGGTGATTCGCCCAAAACGGCATGAGCGATCGGACTACGCGCCATGAGCCAACCGCTGACCGCGACAAAAGTGCGCGGCACCAGTGGCCTGCAACCATCTGTCATCAATGCCAAATCTCCAAAGAGCCAACGGATGACGACAGAAATCTGAAAACGGAGTCGGCGCTGGGACCACTCAGGTAGTCAGAACTTCGGAAGTCGCGCCGAGCCGCCTTTGGGTGGCTCTCCGGAGGGTCGTTGCGGGGCGTCTCTCCTGGCTCTCGATCCGAGGGCTCGACTGCTTTGGTTCGTTGAAAGCACGAGTCCACACGCCATCGTCCAGCGAGACAGCATGACCGCAATGACGCTCACATCGACCAGCGCCCAACCCGGCAAACTATCAGTGCCGACCGTGCTCATCGTCGACCCGCAGCCGATCGTGCGCGAAGGGCTCGCCAAGCGGGTGACGGAAGCCGGCCTCGTGGTCGTTGCCGAGGCCGGCAATCGGCTGGAGGCGCAGGCCCTGGTCGAGCAACACCACCCCGATCTGGTGATCGTCGACCTGGTGCTCGACCTCGATGACGGGCTCGACCTGGTCGCTTGGATCGACACGCACTTCGAGGCGACGCGCGTGCTGGTGTACTCGTCGCGCGACCCGGCGGCCTATGGTGAGCGTGCTCTGCGCGCGGGCGCCCTCGGCTACGTCGGCAAGCTCGAGCCGGTGACGGAGCTGATGGCTGCGATCCACTCGGTCTGCGCTGGCGCCTTCTACATCCCGCGCGCGCTCTCAGACCGCCTCGCTCATGGCGTGCGCGGCCGCTCCGGCGGAATCAGGTTGGGCTTTTCGGAGCTGCTGACCGATCGCGAGCTGCAGGTCTTCGAGCTGCTCGGCAGCGGCCGCGTCCCGCAGCAGATCGCCAGCGCGCTCGACCTCAGCGTGAAGACCATCGCGTCACATCGCGCCCACATCCAGCGCAAGCTGGGCATCACCAACTCCGCCGAGTTCACCCGACGCGCGGTACTGTGGGTCGAAGAGCATCGGTCCCGCAAGCCGCGTTGACGCCGTATCGCCTGCGGCTGCCGTCGCTATTCGCCGTATCGCCTGCGGCTGCCGTCGCTATTCGCCGTATCGCCTGAGGCTGCCGTCGCTATTCGCCGTATCGCCTGCGGCTGCCGTCGCTACTGCTGCCGCCCGCTCGGCTCGAGGAGTGCCGCGGCGAGCCCCGAGGCACGCTGCACGCGGGTCCGCACAGCGTGGCGGATCACCGCCTCGCTGGCGACCAGGGTGACCTTCTTCCGGGCGCGCGTAATGGCCGTGTAGAGGAGCTCGCGCGTGACGACGGGCGATGGCTCGGGCGGCAGCACCGCCACCACGTGATCGAACCCCGAGCCCTGCGCCTTGTGGATGGTCGTCGCGTAGAAGCTCGCGTGCGTCGGCAGCTGTGCGAGCGACAACGCGCGCGTACGCTGATCGGGCGAGTCGCCGGCGCGCGGGAAGTGCACGCGCAATAGGTCGTCGGCGTCACGCAAGACGACGCCGGTGTCGCCGTTCCAGAGGTCTTGCGCGTGGTCATTGACGAGCACGATCACCGGGCGGCCCGGATACCACTCGTCGCCGGGCGGGATGTGCTCGGCCTCGGCGAGCCAGGCGCGGACCTCTTGAGTGAGGTGCTCGGCGCCCCAGCGACCGCGGCGATGCGCGCACAGGAGCTGGAAGCCGGGCAGCGCCGCGAGCGCGGACTCAGGGGTCGCGAGCCGGCGCGACAGCGGAGCCCAGCCGGCGATCGCCAGCTCGCGCAGCCTCGTCTCCGCATCTGGCAGATCGTTGGGTTCCCATGCAATTTCGTCATGGTTCGCGCGCAGGGTGGCGATCACCGCGGCCTCGTCGCCGATCTTGATCGCACGCGCGAGCGCGCCGATGCCGCCTCTCTCCGAGAAGCGATGGCTCTGGGTCAGCAGCGCGAACGAGGCTGCGAGCGGGCCGCCGGGCTGGGCCGCCTCGGCGATGTCACCGAGCACGTGGCCGGCGGCGACCGAGGCGAGCTGGTCCTTGTCGCCGAGGAAGATGAGGCGCGCGTGCTTGGGGACCGCCTCGACGAGCTTGGTCATCATCGCGAGATCGACCATCGAGGCCTCGTCGAGCACGACCACATCGGCCGCTAGCGGATGCTCACGATCGTGCAGGAAGCGGGTCGGGCTCTGCGGTCGATAGCCGAGCGAGCGATGGATGGTCGCCGCCGCCTCGGGGATGCGAGCGGCCACATCAGGGGTGACGGCGAGCGTGTTGCGCTGACTGCGGATCGACTCCGACAGGCGCGTGGCGGCCTTGCCGGTCGGCGCCACCAGCACCGCGCGCAAGGTCGGCTGGGCTTCGACCAGCGCCCCGAGGATGCGCACGACGGTCGAGGTCTTGCCGGTGCCGGGTCCGCCCGAGATGATCGTCAGGCCGCGCCGCACCGCGGTCTCGGCCGCGGCACGCTGGGCAGGATCGGGATCGGCGCTGGCGAAGAGGCGATCGAGCGTCTCGGCGAGGCGCTGGTCGTCGACCGTAAAGGTGGTCTCGCGCCGCTCGGTAAGCGCCCGCGCGAGGCGCCGCTGATAGTCGTAGTAGCGATGCAGATAGAGGCGCTCACCATCGAGCACCAGCGGTGCGCGTGACGTGCCATCGGAGACGAGCGGCGAGTGCATCAGCGCCTCGCGCCATGCATTCGCTTCGGGCCAGGTCGGCCGCGGCGCCAGCGACGCATCCTCGTCAGCCGGTGCCAGTAGCACATCGGCGCGCGTCAGCTCGAGGCAGATGTCGCCGCGGGTGAGCGCCGCGCTGGCGGCCGCGGCACCGAGGACCACGGCGTCGGAGGGAGGTTCCGGGGCCATGCGCGCGAGCGCCAACGCGAAGCGATAGTCGAGCGGCGACAGAACCTTGGCCGCGAGGAACGGGGCGAGCAGCGCCTGCCAATAGGCCGCGCCGGCGGTCGGACCCGAGGCAGCGGGTGGGACGGTCGAGGTCATATCAGCGCCAGTTGGCCGCGGCGCGCGTCGCCGATGCCGTCGAGCTGACGCTCGAGCTCGTAGAGGAGGGACAACGTCGGGCGGTCATAGAAGATGCCGGTGCCTGGCGGATGCTCGGGGTGCATGCCGCGCAGGAACAGATAGAAGGCGCCGCCGAAGTCGCGCGTGATGTCGAAGCCGGGCAGCCGCGACCTGAGGTAGCGGCACAGGGCCACCGAGTAGAGGTGGTATTGCAGGTGGTAGTGATGGTGGTCCATCGCCTCGCGCAGCTGCTTCGGGCTGTAGTCGCGCGCGCTGCGACCGAGGTGGTTCGACTTCCAGTCGACGATGTACCAACGGCCATCGTGGGGCGACTGGAACGCGAGGTCGAGGCTGCCCGAGAGGAAGCCGCGCACCGACGAGAAGCCGACCGCCTCGAAGCGGGTGAGCCACGACTCGAGCGCCGGCTGGCCGAAGCTGCGGAACGTGCGGACGAGATTGCGGTGGGTGAAGTGTGAATCGCCTGGCTGGTAGCCGCCCGCGACCGGGAACACGAAGTTCATCTCGGGCAGGCGGCGCGCCTTCGGGAGCTCGCTCAAGCGCAGGCCCGAGGCGTCGAGTGGGGTCGCCAACATCGCCTGCAGCGCGGTCGTGAGCGCCGGCCCGTGAATCGGATCGACCGCGTAGTGCGCGAGCTCGCTCGTGACGTGGGCGGCGACGGTCGCGGGATCGGTGAAGTCGGCGAGCTCGAGGATCTTGTGGATGCAGTTGCCGATGGCGCGCCCGCTCGGCATGTCCGCGAGCACGATGTCCTTGGCTTCGGCGGACGGCAGGAAGAGGTCGTCGCTCTCGGCCTTGTCCTCGTCGCTGGCCGACTGAAGGCGATCTTCCTGGATCGCCACGTGCGCGCCCGGGCCGCTCTCCTGGATGAGGCCCGAGAAGCTCGTGCGCCGCCAGTAGATGTCGAGCATGCGATCGCGCCACTCGCGCGTGGTGAGTGGCGCGGGGTCTTCTTTGGGGGTGTAGTGCTCGATCTTCTTCGGGAAGTGCACGACCTCGACCGAGAAGAGATCCTTCGGGAGATAGTCGTTGCTGCCGATGTTCGTGACGAGGTCGGCGTCGACCGTGCGGTAGACGTTGTTGAGCGCATTGGACTCGCGCCGCAGCGACTCGGCGTCATGCGCGTTGGTGCCGGACAAGAGGATGTAGCCGAGCGGCGACTCGGGCAGATCCCAGAAGGCGCCGCCGTAGATCGTGACCTGATGTTTGGCGCGCGTGAGCGCGACGTAGAAGCTGCGCAGGCGCTCGGATTGTTCGCCGAAGATCTGCAGGCGATGGGCGCGCTGGCGCATCGGGTCTTGATCGCTGAGGCCAATCTCTAGGCACGGCTTGCGCTCCGGATCGCGCTCGGTGTCGCGATAGACGAAGTCGGGGATGCGCTTGCCGGGGAAGCTCTGGTCGGCCTTCTGCCACAGGAATGGGCACCACACGAAGGCGTACTCGAGGCCCTTGGCCTTGTGGATGGTGACGACCTGCACGGCCGGCTCGTCGGTCTCGAGCCGCACCTGTTGCCGGTCGTCGGTCTTGTCGGCGCGCTGGATCTGGCGCTCGAGCCAGGCGACGAGACCCGGCGGCTTGAGATCCTTCTGCGCGACCGCGAGGTGCAAGAGCTCGCCGAGCTGGAGGTGGTTGGCGAGGCGGCGCTCGCCGTCTTCGAGGGCGAGGAGCTCGTCGACGCGGTCACTGGTGAGCTTTCGGAAGGCCTCGATGAAGCTGCGCTTGGTCCATGCCTCGCGCCACTCGCGCAGCCGGTCGATCGCTGCCTCCAGCTCGCGTGAGGCTTCCTGTTCCATGCGTGCGAGCTCGCGCGCGGTCACGCCGAGGAGGCGTGTGAGCAACGCCGCGCGCACGTTCTGCATGCGCGACGGGTCGAGCACCGCGGTGAGCACGCGCAGCAGATCCGCCGCCTCGCCGGTCTCGAACACCGAGCGGGGACCGTGCACGACCGCCGGCACGCCGACCTTGCGCAAGGCGTCCTGCACCTTCACTGCGTGGTCGTTCTTGTGCACCAGCACCGCAAGATCGTCGGGCGCAAGCGGTCGCATCACGCCACCTTCGCCGGCGATGGTGATGCCCGCCTCGAGCGTTCGCACGATGTCGCTCGCGACCAATGTCGGCAAGTGATCCTCGCCCCACTTGCCGAGGATCTTCGAGGTCGAAAAATCACGTGAGCGCACGGTGTTGTGCTTGCTGCGCGCGACCCACAGGAGGCGCACGGGCGCGCCGACCGGGCCGGCGACGCGGCTTGGGTACTTGGCGTTGACGGGCCGATAGGGGATGCCGTCGACGGCGAAGACGCGCTCCGGGTTCTTGCGCTGGAACAGGTGGTTCAGCGCGGCGATGAGCGGGCCGTCGCTGCGGTAGTTGTCCTCGAGCGTGTAGATGTAGTCGGCGTTCTTGCCGGCCTCGAGGTAGGTCATCACGTCGGCGCGGCGAAAGCCGTAGATCGCCTGCTTGGGGTCGCCGATGAGATAGAGGTGGTGGCGCCGGCTGCCGCCGCCGGCGAATACGGTCTGGAAGATGGCCCACTGGGTCGGGTCGGTGTCCTGGAACTCGTCGATGAGCACGGCCTGGAAGCGGCGGCCGATGGCGGCCTGCAGCGCCTTCGCGATGGCCGGCCGTTCGTTTGAGGTCAAAGCATCTTTGAGGCTGCGCAAGAGATCGTCGTAGCTCCAGACGCCGCGGTCGCGAGTGCGCCGCTGGTGCTCTGCCCTGACCTCGCGGACAAGCGAATGGCGCAGGCCGAGGCCCCAGGGCAGGGCTTGCGGCCGCCAGCGCGCGTGCGCCGCGAGGAGACGCGTGACCGCGTCGACGATCGGCGGCAAGAACTGGGTCGGCAGGTTCGTGCGCAGGTTGTCGCGATGCAGCACCGACAGCGTGTCGAGGTCGCGACCGAGCACGCGGTTCTGCGCGAGGTTGTCGAGCGCGCGCGGCAGCTGCTTCCAGGCGCCACCCGGGGTGAAGCCGGTGACGTCGCGGATGAGCTGCTGCAGGGCCTCGATCTCGGCCTTGGTCTGGGCGTGCCGGGCGGCCTCGGAGGCGACCGCGAGGGCATCCACGAGGATCGTCGCGTCGGGACGTTCGATGCTGGCCGAGGCCGGCTCGGGAACGGGCCGTGCGTCCCAGTTGTGGACCGCCATGCGCGCGAGGCGGCGCATCGACTCGAGATCGACGCCGATGGTCGCGAGCGTCTGCAGCTCCCACGGCTCGGAGCGCGCGACCTCGCGTACCCAGAAGTCGTCGGCGATCTCTTGTACGAGCTGCGCTTGGTCCTCGATGAGCTCGACGCCGAACGGGACCTGCGCCTCGAGCGCGTGCTGGCTCAGCATACGCTGGCAAAAGCCGTGGATGGTCGTGATGTTGGCGCGATCGAAGCTCTCGACCGCGGTGCGCGCGCGCTGCGCCCACTCGACCGCGTCGCCCTTGCTGGCTTCTTTGGCGAGGTGCAAGAGCACCGGGTCATCGGTGCCGAGTGGGTTGTGGCGGGCGTTGTCGTGCAGGACACGATGGGCTTCGCCAAGGCGCTTGCGGATGCGCGACGTGAGTTCGGCGGTCGCGGCCTGGGTGAATGTGACCGCGAGGATTTGATCGACCGCGATGCTCTTCTCGATGACGAGCCGGATGTAGAGGCTGGTTATCGAGTACGTCTTGCCGGTGCCGGCCGACGCCTCGAGCAGCGTCACGCCGGGCTCGAGCGGGCCGAGTGGATCGAAGGCAGACGGGGACTTCGGCGGGGGCGGCGAGACGGTTGGGGGAGTGGTCACAGGTCCTCCCAGTAGAGCACGCGCTCGTTCGAAAACGACGTCACGCGACCGTCGGGGGTCTCTCGCAGGGGCCCGAGGACGTCCTCGGCCATGCGCTGGAAGTGACTGTCCTCGAATGGGAAATCGCCCTCGGCCTGGCCGAAGAGGAGCTGCGCGTGGGCCTCGGTGCCGTCGCCGATGTCGCCCGCCTCGAAGCCACGCCGCCGCCACTCGTCGCGAGCCTTCTTCGGCACTTCGTACTGCTGGCCGATGGTCGAGCTGAACGTCGACGGCTTGTCATCGAGCCACGCCCACGACGTCGCGGGGAAGAAAGGCAGCGGCTGACGATAGGCGGCGAGGTGGATCTGGCAGAGGTCGAACAACAAGCCGCGAGCGCGCGCGGGCGCAACCGGCAGCAGCGTGGCCTGCCGATCCTGGCCGACGAGGAAGCTCCACGCGGGTCGGCGCAACGTCGCGGCGAGCGCCAGGTGGCGCACCCAGAGCGCGACGACGCCCTTCGTGCGGACCTTGCCGGCCTGGTGCGCGATGCGGCAATCGCCGTAGACGAAGTCGAGCTGACCGCTGATGTCGACGCCGCCGAGGCGGAGGTTGACGGGGATCGGATCGGGGTGCGGCGGCGGCTCGCGGTCGTGCACTCGGTTCTGCTGCGATTGACGCCAGGCGGGCTCACGCAGGAGGCGCACGCGCTCGGCGATGGCGCGCACCTCGTCTTCGATCTGCCTCAAGACGAGCCGTCCGGCGGCCCCGAACGGTAGAACGCCAGTTGCCTCGAGAGCGCGCATGCGATGCTCGGAGTCGACCGCGTCGAGCTCCCAGCCGAGCACCTGGTTGCGCAGGCTCCACAGCTCGAGCTGGTTCAATGCTATCGGCTCGCGGTCATCGAGCGTCAGGCCGCGCTCGGCAAGCGACACGCGCAAGCGCTCGCGACAGAACCAGCGCGACGGGTCTTCGAAGGCCGCGACCAGCTTGTCGAGCGACAGGCTCAGCGACGGGGTCGCGTCGAGCGACTTGTCCCAGTGCGGCGCGAGCTTGTTGCGCGGCGCAAGAATGCGATTGGCGCCGCGCAGATAGCGGCGATCGAATGACTGCGGTGGTGCCCGGAAGTTCTTCGGCGTGAACGGCTGCAGGGGATGTGCGACCAGCACCGGCGGCTTCAGCGTCTCTACCCCGAGGCCGCGGCGCACACTCTCGATGAGCTCCGCGACCGGACCCGCCGCGTCGAGCTCACGCTTGTCGGTCGCGCGATAGCCGGTCCATGTGACCAGCAGGTGCTGCTTCGCGGCGGCGATCGTCTCGAGGAACGTCATGCGATCGTCCTCGCGCGGCGATCGGTCGCCGGGCTTCGACTGGCCCTCGAGCAGGTCGAAGCCGAGGCCATGCGGGCTCCGCGGGAACTCGCCATCATCCATGCCGAGCAGACACACGACCCGGAACGGGATGGTGCGCATCGGCAACAGGGTGCAGAACGTCAGGCCGCCCGACAGGAACGACACCGAGGGGCGGCGCGCCTCGAGCGGATCCGAGAGCAGCCCGCGCATCGCGTCGAGCTCGAGCTCGCCGGTGAAGCCACCGAGCTCGGCGCGCGCGACCACCTCCGCGAGCACGTCGAGGACCGCCTGCGCCTGGCCCGCGGAGTTGTCGTCGTGCACCAGCAGGTTGGTCACGAGCTGCGCCAGGCGCGCGCGCCAGGCCGGCACGGTGCGCGGCACGTGCAGGTCGGAGAGCTCGTCGAAGAGGCGCTCGAGGTAGTCGATGAAGAGGCCGAGCGTGCGCGTCTCGTCTTTGCCTTCGACGTCGTCGACCGGGACGATGCCGAGGAAGTCGTCGACGCCGGTGCTCGCGAGCGCATGTCCGAGCAGCAGGCGATCGAAGCCGCCGGTCCAGGTGTTGCGGCGCGTGCTCGGCTGGTCCTCGTCGACGCGGTGGTGCTCGTCCCGACCCCAGCGGATTTTCGCTTCGCGTACGAGGTCTTGCAGGCGCGACAGCTCCTCTTCGAGGAGGCCGACTTTCGCCAGGATCGGCGGCAACGCCAACAGATCGAGCACCGTTGAAAGCGGATAGCGCGTGCCCGCGAGCGCCATGATCGCGAGGAAGCTCTCGGCGATCGGATTGGTGCGTCGCAGCGACAGATCGTGCAGCTGGTGGATCGGCGGGAAGCCGGCCGACAGCGGACTGTCCTTCGGGAGATCCTTGTCGCCGTCGCGAAACACAGCATCGATTAGCGGCGCGTAGGTCTCCATGTTGGGCGTCATCACGATGACGTCGCGCGGCTCGAGCGTCGGGTCCGCGACGAACAACGAAAGCAGCTCGTCGCGCAGCACCTCGACCTGGCGCAGCGGGCTCGCGCACGAATGGAACTGCAGCGAACGGTCGCCCTCGGTCTCCGAGAGGACAGAAGGCTCGGGGCGTAGGTCCTCTTTTAAGGGCCCATGATAGATGGCACTCTGCAGGCGCCCGAGCAGCGTTTCTTCGTCAGGTGGCACGAGGTGGGGATATCGCAGCGCGTCCGGCGCAGAGGCCGCGCGCAGCTCATCGAAGTGATCGAGCAGGCGCCCGAGCGAGGCGCGCAAGGGATGCTTGCGCACGTTCTCATCACCACCTTCGCCGGGGCCGATCGCCGGATGGAACAGGTGCACGTCCATGCGCCGCCCGAGCGCGGCGAGCGCATCGACATGCAGCGGCACCATGGTGTGATGGCCGAAGAGCGCGAGTCTCCTGGGGAATCCGGCAGGCAGCGGCGTGTCTTCAGCGAGCGCATGGACGAGCAACGCGAGCCGCCTACCCGGATGCGGCGCGCCGATATCGGCGGCCAGTCGACGCCACAAAGCCGGCTGCCACTCCTGGCCCGGCTCGCCCTCACCGAGCTGCCACGCCTCGACCATCGCCGGCCGATGCAGCGCGTAGCGATGGAAGACCTCGGCGACGCGCCACGCGAGCTGGACGATCTGGTCCGACAGCGCGGCCTCTTCCGCATAGTCACCGGTCGCATGCGTGCTCGCGAGCCACGCCGCCAAGGCACCGAGCTCGGGATCGCGCGGCGCATTGCGCAGCACCTCGGCGATACGCCAGACGAGCTGACCCGGGCGCCAATGAGCCGCCCGCTGCGCCGGCACCAGCACCTCCATCAGCTCGTCCAGGAGGTCATCGAACGAGACGAAGCGCCCATGCGCGAACACCCCGCGACACTCCGCCAGGCGCATCGTGAGCCAGCGCTCCATGCCGCGCGTTTGCAGGACCAACGTCTCGGGCTCGAACGGGTCGGGCGGGTCCAGCGGCGGCAATGCGGCCAGCGCCACGACCAGCGCGTCGAGGTCGTTCGAGCGGTGCAGATGTAGCGTCACGGGCTCGAAGGAAGCTGCCGTGCAGCCATCGTGAAGGTCATCCGCGGACCCTAGCAAGTCTCGCCGGCCGTGACCATCGGGCCCGGGGTCAAGTCTTTGGCTGACCGACCGCCAGCAACGCCGGGAAGTCGTTCGGGTCGAGACCACCGCGCATGACCGAACGACCGAGCAGCGCACGCGCGACTCCTAGCACCCGCGTGAGCGCCTCGTCGCTGTGCTGCCAGTCGCCATCCAGCGCCTCGTCGGCCGCCGCGACCGCGCGCTCGACCGCGGCCAGGTCGGGTGGCTCGTGCCCGAGCGCGGTATCGATCAAGAGCGTCACGACCGCGGGCGTCACGCGGCCACCATCGAGGGACAGCTCGGCGATGCGCTGGGGGTCGAGCTCGTCGGAGTCGATCGCATCGGCGATGAGCGCCCGAGCCGCTTCGCCACACTCGGGATCGTCGAGCCAGCCGCGCGCAAACGAGATCGCCATCGCCGCATCGCCACACTCGAGCGCCGTACGCCCGATGTTGACCGAAGCCGCCCCGAGGAACCGATTCACCTCGAGGATCGCATCGCGGTCACCGAGCATCGATGCCTGGTCGAGTGCCGCCTCGAGGTCCTGCATCACGCCGAGCAGGTAGTCGCGCGCGACCGCCGCCTGCCCGGTCTGCCCGAGGAACGTGCCATAGGCGAGGCGCAGGTCGAGGTCGTCGGGCGCGAGCTTCAGCGCATGCCGAAACCAGGGCTCGGCCTTATTGAACTGCCCCGACTCCGCGAGCATCTTCGCGAGGTTCAGCGTCAGCTCCGCATCCGCCAGGTCGAGGCTCGCCGCGGCGCGCAGCGTGTCGATCGCGGCCATGAGATCGCCCGCATCCCGAAGGGCGAGCGCTTGCTGCAAGGCGGCGTCGGAAGGCGTCACCGGCGTCTTCTGCCACGACCCGGGTCGTGGCGCCACCAGCGCAACCGGAGAGGCCGCGACAGTCAAGCCCTCGCGTGCCCACCACGCCCATGCCCGACCTTGGCTACGCGCTGGCCGAACTCCCCCTCGGGTTGCGCTTCACCCCGCGCAGCTGAGCTACCGGGCTGTCACTCTCCCGCGACAAAATGAATTACTTCGCACCGCCTGCGGCTGTGTGTACCGGCAACTTATCGGACCGGAGCCGCTATGGACGTTGTCGCGAGCCGAGTGGAACGTGAAGGAGCAGCAGGTTGTAGGGGCGGAATGCGGCTTGGATGTACTCTGGCCATAGCCTTTTTCCTGGACCTGTTTGATAGGCAGCCTCGAGGCAGCGACGCGGTCGCGATGTACCTAGGGTCTCCCTGCCTCAACTTCGACTCTCGCGCAGATGTCCGGCGCGGATGACAAGATCGTGTTTGACCGATTCCACATCATGAAGCACAGGGGCGTTGCCGTGGACAACGTGCGCAAGAAGGAACCGAGAGTCGTGGGCAGCCAGTGACGACCCTCTATAGCCCGTGGAGATATCCATGCAGGAGCACATGCATCTCAGCCGGAGGGTCGCCAGATCACTGCAGCGGCGATTTGCGTCGCTGCGTGAGCGCACCCTGGCGCGCCTTTTCCTGCCCCACTTCATTCGTGAGCTGCATGACGCACTGTCGCGCACGCCGATTCGCGACCGCTACTGGCTCTGGGGCGGCGCGCTTATCGGATGGGCCCGCTGGGGACGGTTGCTGCCCCATGACATCGATGCCGATTTCGGCTACTTCGCGGCCGATCGCGACGCGCTGCTCGCCGCTCTGCCGGCACTCGCGTGTGCTGGCTATCGCCTGTCGCGGACGTTTCAGCGAAACGATGGGCACGTCACCGAGTTGGTCCTCACGCGTGCCGGGCTGAGGTTCGAGTTCTTCGAGCTCGAGCCGGAGGGCACGGACCGTGCGCGCTACTGGGTCTATGGACGGGAAGAGCAGATCACCTGTAGCGTTCCATGGAATGGGCTCACGCAGCGACGATTTCTCGGCCGCTCGTGGTGGATGCCGACCGACTTTGACTCCTTCCTGACCAGCATCTATGGCGACTGGCGCACGCCCAACCCCGACTGGGATTACATGTTCGACGATCGTGCCACGGTCGCGCGTGAGCCCTGGTGCGATCGCTGGACTCTGGTCGGCGAGGCATACTGATGCGCTGGCCCGTTCGCGCGGATTTCGCTGCGCAGTGCTCGGCGTCGTCGTTGCGCTGTGACGACAACCCAGCGAGCCGTCGCTTTCGCTACAGCGCGCGCGGCGAGGACACGCCGACGTGCTGCGCGCGCCATCTCATCGAGACCTTGTTCTCGTTCTGCGCACTGCTGGACGCGCACGACATCCGCCACTTCATCCTGTGGGGCACGCACCTCGGAGCACTGCGGCATAGCGGCATGATCCCGTGGGACACAGATCACGACATCGGCATCTTCGCCGCCGATCGCGAACGCGTAGTCGCGCTCGTCGCGCACCTCGAGCGGCGCGGCCATCGCGCCCAATGGGGAGAGCACGGCGACAAGCTCACGGTCGACTTCAGCGAGCGCAACACGCTGCATCTCGACGTCAGCGTCTGGTGGCTCGACATCTCGCACGACGCTGACCCATCGGGGAACGTTGACCGATCTTGGCGTTGGCAGGAGTACCGCATCGCCGAGACCGACCTCCTGCCGCTCAGGCGATTGCGCTTCCACGATCGCGAACTCGTCGCTCCGCGCGGCTTCGAGTACGGCTTCGACTATTATGGCCGCGACTGTCTCGAGGTAGCCTACCGCCAATGGTTGGACTGGGATACGCCGCTCTGGCGCGGCACATCGTCGCAGCGTGAGCGCTTCCCACTGCACGATCGTCGCCCTGCCTCGCTCGATGAGTCGGCGCCAGCGGCCGACGAACCCAGCCTGGCTGACCTGTTGAAGGGGACGGCCAGGCTGATCGCCAATGTCGCTGGGGTGTGGCGAATCGCCTGGTGGTTCGAGACGATCCGGGACGGCCAGGCCGGGGTGGCTGTCACTTCGGTCCTCGAGCGTCTCGCAGCGCGGTTCGGGGGGACATAAAATGTCGAATGAGAGTTGGAAGGCGATTTGGAATGGGAAGTCGAGCGAGCCACCAGAGTCGCCGGCAGCGGAGCACGAAGCCATCGTCGCCGAGCTGCTGAGGCTGGACGGCTATCACACACCAACGGCGACGGTCGCGGCGGTGACATGGATAGCGCACGTTCAGCGCCTGGCCCGAGCGCGTCGCCTCACGGCAGGCGAGCGCTTGTTCGAGGTCGGCTGCGGGGCGGGCGCATTCCTCTGGCCGCTCGCGCAGATGGGTGTCGTGACCGATGGCATCGACTATTCGGCGAGCTTGGTGGAGGTCGCGCGCCGGCATTTTCGGACCGCGCGTATCCAAGTCGGCGAAGCGGCCGACATCGACACCAGTGAGCGCTACGATGTCGTCGTGTCAAACGGGGTCTTTCCGTATTTCGCGGACGCTGAGTATGCGCGGACTGTGACCTCGAAGATGCTCGACAAGTGCCTGCGCGAGGTGTGGATCCTCGACGTGAATGACGCCGCCCGCAAGGATGAAGCGCTGGCGATTCGCCGCGCGAGCTACCCGCCCGGCGAATACGACCGGCGCTACGCCGGGCTCGAGCAACTCTATCTCGAGCAGGAATGGTTCAGGGACATCGCGCGTACGCGCGGGCTCGACTGCACCATCGAATCGCAGCCGCTGCACGACTATGTCAGCGCGCTCTATCGCTTCAACGTGTACTTCGCGCGGCGGTGAGTCTCAGCACGGGCTCGAGGGCGGCGACGAGGCGCGCGTGGTCCGCGCGGGTTCGAACCGCGAGGCGCAGGTGCCCGTGGCCGTCGCCGATGCGCGGCGAGATGTCCTTTACCAGAATGCCGTGGTCGGCGAGCAGGTGGTCCGCGAGTACTGCGGTTGCGGCGGGGTCACAGGGCAGACTGGCGACCATGAAGTTCGCCCCGCTCGGCCTGACGACGACGCCGTCGAGCTGCGCGAGAGCGAAGGCGAACTCAGCGCGATCGGCCACGGTCAGTCGCAGTGAGCGCTCGAATTGCGCGCGCTCTCGCGTCGCCAACTCGAGCGTGCGTTCGGCGATGGAGTTGAGATTCCAGATCGGGATCGCCTTGCGCAGGGCCGCAATGAACGCCCGGTCGGTCGAGAATGCGTAACCGAGACGAACACCGGGCAGACCGAGATCTTTGCTGAGGCTCGCGAGCACGACGAGGTTGTCGCGACGGTCGGAACGCGTGAGCGAGACCAGTGAAGGCTCGCCCGAGAAGCGGATGAAGGACTCGTCGACAATGATGCGCACGTCGCGTCGCTGGTCCGAAAGCCGCAGGAGATTTGCGCTCGAGAGCGTCGTGCCCGTCGGATTGTTGGGGTTGACGAAGATCAGCGCGCGCGCCGCGCGTTGCGCCAGTGCGGTCAGGTCCGGAGCCGTGAAGTCGTCGCGATAGGCAATGTGATTGGGAAAGACGCGGCAGTATTCGCCGAAGGTCGGCGCGGGCACGAGGATATCGCCCGCGGGCAAGAGCGCCAGATGGTCCGCCAGCCACGGATAGATCTGTGACAGGCCGTTGAGCGCGACGATGTCGTGCGCGTCACAGCCGACGAAGTCCGCGACGAGCGCGTCGAGAGTTTCCTGGTTTGAGCCGTAGTTCCGGAGCAGGTCCGGCAGCTCCGCCGCAAGCTCTGCCAGCATCTCCGGCGTCGGAAAGTGCATGTTACGGATGAACGCAAAGTCGAGGACATCACGGCGCCAAAAGCCGCCGCCGGAAGCCTCGAGCGCCGCCCGGTCCGCGGGCCACGGCTGCTTGGTCATTGGGGCGTGCTCGTGTGCGAAGGAAATTGAGCCTCAGCCCTGGCGAGATCGGCGGCATCGTCAATCTCGGTCCAGTAGTGGGGTGCGGCGACGAGGGCGCGCATCGTCACGGCCCCTTCGGAGAGGAGCGATGCGAAGACGGTCTCGTAGAATGCCAACGGTCTTGCCCGCTGCTCGACCGCGAGGCGCGTCCGCAAAATAGCCACAAAGGCGCGAGAGAGCCGATAGATGTTGACGGTCTTGAACGTCGCCGTCAGATCCATGTGCCGAGTCTGGTCGGCGGCTGGGATGAGCTCGTGGACGCTCCGCGACGGCTCGTCGATGCGCGCGACGGTTCCGCCCTGACCAGGCCGGTAACGATCGACCAGCGCGACATCGCCCGCCGAGGCGACGAGCCGCGCGAGGAGAGCCGGGTCCAATATGATGTCGCATTCGGCCAGCAGGAGATCGTCGTCGATCGCATGTCCGAGGCCGGCAGCGAGCGAGACGATGTTGTTCGAGCGCTCGAAGTCCTCGTTGTGCACGAAGGAAAAGTGGGTGTCCGGGTGATGCCCTCTGAGGTGACTCTCGACCTCGCGCGCGCAGTGACCTGTTACGACGATGATGTCGTCGACGCCCGCAGCGGCGAGACCCGCGACGAGGTGGCTCACGATCGCCTTGCCCGCTACGTGCAAGAGCGCCTTGTGAGTCGTGCGCGTTAGCGGCTGCAAGCGACGCCCCAGTCCAGCAGCGAGAATGAGCCCGTTCATCGTTTGTATCGCTCACCTGGATTTCGGTGCAAAGCAAGCACAAGTCCGTTCGTAGGCCCACATGTCGCTCGCCAACGGCGGCGTCTTCGGCCTGCGCATCGCCTTGCAGCAGGTCTCCTGAAGCACTACTCCGACGGGTCGTGGCGCCGACCCGAGTCGATGATGCGCTCGGGATATTTGCGCATCACCGATGGCACCGTGCGCGGGATGAGCTCGTCCCAGGGCGGGTTCAATGGCGTGATGGTCAGCGTGCCGAGGTCGAGTCGGTCCTGCCCGTCAGTGGGTCCGGCCGTGACCTTCACCCTTTGGCCACTCTTCTTGTGATACACGCCGGCCATCACCTTGAAGTCGCCGAGCGGCATGTCCCAGGGGATCTGGAACAGCACCCGATGCTCGATGATTTGTCCCGGCTGCCAGCGATTGGCGGGGTACATCCAGTCGCCGGGAACCGTGTCGAACGGCTGGCGATAGGCCTTCTGGTCGGGCTTGTCGGGGTTGGCGGCACGCTCGACGTGGAAGAAGATGGTTGTGTCGAGATCCATCGGACCGGGCACCCGCCACCAGGTCGTGAAGAACGCCTCGTAGCGCGCCTTTGACGTCGGCTGGATCTCGGAGCCAATCAACTCGAGACCATCCTCGAACGACGCGTTGATGCCTGCGACAGCCGGCGCCGCGTCGAGCACGACTTCGCGCGGGATCTGATCCCACAGGTCCTTGCGCCGATAGAGGGACAGGTAATAGCCGGCCGAGCGCGCCCAGGTCCGCACGTGCACGTAGCTCGCGTCGAACTTGGCGTCGGTGATCCCGAACTGGTAGCCGTTCTGCTTGAGGTACGGCATCAGCGAACGTGGGGTCGGATCGGCCGCGAACTTCGCTGACACGTCAGCCATGATCGAGTCGGGGATGTAGGTCGTGAGGATCGTCCACTCGGGATTGCGCTCGTAGAAATACTTGCGCATCTCGGCATCGAACTCGGGCTGGCGCTTGCTGGACTCGGTCGCCATGAACGCGTGCAGGCCGTAGTTGTAGCGCGCGTGCGCGACCGTCGAATCGACCAGCCCGATGAAGTCGAGGAAGTCGATGTCGGGCGCGTGATACGGGGTCGAGCCCATGTCCTGGAAGGCGACCAGCGCGCGCGCACGGTCGTGGCGCGTGATGAACTTGCCGACGTCGGGGTGGTAGTTGCCGGACAGATCACCGCGCCCGTTGAAGCCGCCCATCGACTTGTAGGTAAACGAGAAGTTGGTGCTGGCCGCGACGATGACCGCGACCCAGCCGATGCCGAACGCGATGATGCGACTGCCCGACAGAGGCAATGCCCCGGCGAGCGCGGACAACACATTCATGAGCCCGACCGCAGCGAGCAATACGAGGAACGGCAATGCCGGCAGATACAGGCGATGCCACTCCATCTCGTCGACGCCGACCTTCACCATGAAGGCCATGAAGCCGAGCGCCACCGCCGCCGCCACGAGCTTCTCGGTGAGGCGCTGCTTCGAGATGAACGCGAACGGCGCCAGCACCGCGAGCACGCCGGTCGCGTTGAAGCCGAACATCTCGTGCAGCTTCTGCAGGCCCGTGAGCCACACGAGGCTCGAGTCACCGGTCTTCACGTAGAACGTATTAGGCACAATCGAGCCGTAGTAGGCGTAGCGGATCCCATGAAACGGGATGGTGACGAGGAACAGGCCGGCAAACCAGAGCAGCGTCGCACGTGGGATCTTGCGCTCACGGATCATTCGAATAACCAACGGCAGGCCGAGGCAGATCCCGATGAAGTGGATCTCCGGCCGCGTCGCGCAGCCGAGGCCCATGAAGATGCCGCTCCAGAAAGCGCCTTTGTTATCAGCCTCTTTGCCTTCAGGCAGCGGCCGCCACAAGAGCCACGCGGCGAGCATCGGCAGGAACATCGCGAGCGCCTGCTCCATCCCGGAGTGCGACCACTTCGCCATCGACGACGACGTCGCGAGCCACACGCCGCCCCACAAGATCGCCGCTGAGCGGACCGTCTCGCGCGAGCCGTCGGAGGTCGTGAAGAGCTTCGACATGCGCACGAGGTACAGCAGAATGCCGGCCCACAACGCGAGGCCGAGGATCTCGCTCATGATGAAGAGGTCCCAGCCCATCGCCTCGAACGGGACCATCAACACGGTCCAGAGGAAGTTGGTGATGCCCTCGACCCGCTCGCCCGGGTTGAACACCAGGCCATGGCCCGCGACCAGGTTGTGCGTGTAGCGGAACGAGATGTAGGCGTCGTCCTTGATGTAGTCGAGGCCGGCCAACATCGACAGCACCAGCGGCACGCCGAGCACCAGCATATAGCCGACCGCGCGGATGCGCCGGTCGCGCACCTGGGTCGGGGTGTGCAGCGTGGTCTCATTCAGTGAAGGCGGCGCCGATCGCTTGCGGCGCGCGATGAACCACGTCAACAAAGTCGCCAGACCGATGCCCGCGAGCCAGCCATACCAGGGCTTGATGCGCGCCCAGAAGGCGCGACCCGACATCTGTGACGGGGTCAGGATGCGCACCGCCTCGGGCTGCTCGTCCTTCGGCAGCAGGTCGATGAAGCCGGCGTGGATGCGGTCGTCGAGGAAGGTCGGCTTGGTCGCCACCGTGCGCACGCTGGTCTTCCGGTCATAGAGACCGGTGAACAGCTCGAGCGTTGCGCCATTGCACGACGCCTTGTCGGCGGGCACACGCACGACCAACGCGTGGCGGATGATGCCACCCTCCGCGCCACCCGAGGGCATTGGCGGGCGGCGGTCATCGACGATGCGACAGTCGGAGCCGAGCGACTCGAAGTGCACGAACGAGTACACGTCGACCGGAAGCGGGCGTTCGACCTGATAGACCAGCTCGAGGTGGATCTCGCCACCGATGGGCGCGCCACTCTCGAGCGAAGCACCGAGGAAGTGGATGCCTCCCTCGAGCTCGATGCGGTCCGCGGCATCGTAGCCCGCGGGCACCTCCGGCGCGGGTGCTTGAGCATGCGCAGCCATCGTGCATGCGACCAATGCCAGCGGGAACCAGGACGCAGCCCGCGAGAACATCAAAGGTCGGCCCACGCCTTTTCCATCTCCAACGTCAGGTTGTAGAGGGTCTGGAGCAGGCTCTTCACGTTGTACTTCGCGCTCGGCCCGTCGAGCTGCTGGGCCTCGGGATCGAAGCGCACAAGGCCGTCTTCGTAGCGGAACTCAGCCCGATGCTTCGCGAGCAGCGAACTCAGGTTGCCGCGCGCGCCGGTCGGCAGCGCCTTCCACAAATCCAGCATGACCTCGACGTCGCGCGCCGGACCCTGCGCATTGAGGCCCGAGGTCACGGGCTTGCGCGTCTCGCCATCGGGCGTCTCGCGCTCGGCGTTGCCCGCCACGATGACGAACAGCGGGCCGCCCTCGAGAGTCGACTGGATCTGGATCACCACGCGGCGGCCGGCGCCGTCGAACAGGATCTTGGTCTCGCGCCCCTGGAACTTGGCGTCCAGCACCCAGTCCTCGCCGGACGCGGACTTCTTGCCGCCGATGTCACCCTTGACCTCACTGGCGATTCGCTCGGCGATCTGCGTGTCAGTTTCGGGCGGTGCGGAGAACCCGAGGATGAGTCGGACTTCGCGATAGAGCGTGCGCATGATTCCCATCGTGGACTCCCCGGCGTGGTGGACCGCGACGTTTTACCGGGAGCCGGCGCTCGCGTCTAGCTGGCTTTTGGCAGCCTCATGGCCGCGCAGGGCGCCGGGTTGAGCCGCATCGCACGCTATCCTGGGGCTACTCGATGCGATAGCCGACCCCGTGCACGGTCGTGATGAGGGTCGGCTCGTTCGCGTCGATCTCGACCCGCTTGCGCAGCTTCGAGATGTGCTGGTCGATGGTGCGCGAGTTGGGCAGGTACTGCATGTCCCAGCATTCATTGAACAACATCTCGCGCGACACGACCCGCCCCTGCTCGCGTTGCAAGAGCAGCAGGATGCGCACGTCCCTCAGGGACAGATCAATGAGCTCATCGCCCTTCTTCGCCCGCAGCTCCTGCGGATAGACCGACAGATGGCCGACCTGCACCATCTCGGGCTCACGCCGGTCGGGCGCCTGCGACTTGAAGATGCGGCGCGTCACGGCCCGCATGCGCGCGACCACCTCACGCACGCCGAACGGCTTCGAGATGAAGTCGTCCGCGCCGAGCTCGAGCCCAACTACTCGGTCAATCTCCTCGCTCTTGGCCGACACGAAGATCACCGGCAGCGAGGGCTTCAGCGCGAGCAGCACCTTGCACACATCGTAGCCATTCATCTTCGGCATCATGATGTCGAGGAGCGCCAACTCCGGGTCGGCGCTCTTGAACTTCTCGACCGCCTCCTGCCCGTCGGCCGCTTCGATGACCGTGTAGCCCTCGCCCTCCAGCACTTCCTTCAGCCCGAGGCGGATGCCCTCGTCGTCTTCAGCGATCAACACTTTCATGACACGTCCTTCGGGCCGGGTTCGGCGGCCACGACCAACTCGAATGTTGCACCGGTTTGCTGCTGTGCGTCGACCGCACCCTGCACGACGACCAGGTCGCCGCCGTGCAATCGCGCCAACCGGCGCGCGATATCGAGCCCGATGCCGGTGCCTGTGACACCATCAGAGAGCTTATCCGAGGCGCGCCAGAACGGCTCGAACACCAGCTCGCGTAGCGCATGCGGGATCCCCGGGCCACAATCGGCGACCTGCATCACGAGCCGCCGCGGCCCCGTCAGCAGGCGCGTCGTCACCGCGACATGGCCACCGGCGCGCGCGTATTTTTCGACGTTGGACAGCAGGTTCGACAGGATCTGCTCGACCGCGTCCGGGTCGACCATTACTTTGTCGCTCGCCTGCAGGTCGGTCGCGACCTCGATCTTCGCCTGCTCGAGAGCTGGCCGATGGGTCGCCAGCGTCGCCAGCACCACCTCGTCCGGAACCACCAGGCGACGTGATATCGCCAGTCGATTCTCTTGGCCGCGCGCGAACGTCAGCACGTTCTTGATGAGGCGCGACAGCCGATCGCTCTCACGCGTTATCACCGCCAGGTGGCGCGCGGCCGGGTCTGCATCATCGACCTCGGCGTCCTCGTGCGCCGACTTCAAGAGGTCGGCATACATACGGATACTGGTCAGCGGCGTCTTGAGCTCGTGCGACACCTGGTTCACGAACGACACGCGCTGTGCAGCCAACCGCGACTCGCGCGTGCGCGCCCGCCAGATGAGCCACGCACCCGCGCCCAGCGCCAGCCCGAGGCCAGCCAGACCGCCTACCAATGCGGTCCGCAAGGTGCCGGCGATGGCACCCGGCAAGGCACTCTCGGCCGCGAAGTGGCGCAGCGTCCACGACTCGAGCGGCTCCGACATCGCGACCGCGGCCTTCGGCTTCTCGCTCGCCGTCGGCACGCGACTTCCCCACTGGTAGACGATACGGCCGGTCGCATCGGCCAGCACCGTGCGCTCGTCGCTGCTCTCCTTGCCTTCGACGACCGGCGTGTCGGGCAGCTGCGAGACGAGCTCGGTCATGAGATCGATGCTGCTCACCTCGAGCGCGATGACCCGCTGACCGTCCGCGAACCACCACAAGAAGTGCTGACCGCCACCATGGAAGTAGGCGATCCAGCCGCGGTCGGGCCCGCTCGACTTGCCATCGAGCGCCCCGACCAGCGCCGCTGACTCGAGTAGCCCGCCCTCCCACACGGGTCGCGTTCGGTCGAGGAACGCGAGTTCGCGCTGCGACACGATCCCGCCGAACAGCGGCGGGAACAGCAACCGCCCCTTGTAGTCCAAGATCAGCGCCAGCGAGGTGCGCGGCTGGCGCGCCAGGGCCTCGCGCAGGATCTGCGGGTCGGTCGTGCGGGGCAGCTCGGACGCATAGCGCGCGAGGTCACGCTCGTAGCCACGAACAATCGTCTGCACCGCTTGATCGAGGCTCTTCAGGCGCTCAGCGAAGCCACGCTCGACCTCGTGGCGCGCGAGCTCCTGCTGATCACCGACGAGGCGCCAGCCAACGAAGCCCACCGCGACGAGTGGCACGACCACCATCGCGGCGAGCAACGAGCCGAGGCGCAGACTGGAGCTCAACGCCGCACCCACGGACACGAGCAACGCGTCAGAAGTTGTTCTTGTCGAGCTGGTAAGGCGACTGCACGTTGCGCCGCTGGATCACCTTGCGCTGTCGGTTCCACTGCTCACCCTCGAGGTTGTCGGCGTCGAGGTTGTACTCTTTCGCGAGAAAGTCGAGCGTGTCCGAGCCATAGCGGCTGGCACCGTCCTGCAACGCCTTGGCGTTGTCCTCCATCATGCGCTTGGCTTCCTCGACATGCCCCTGGTCGCGCAGCTCGATCGCCTGGCGGCTCTTCTCGTTGGCGATGCGCTCGATCACCGCGACGCGCACGGCCGGCACCTCGGACTTGCTCCAGCGCTCACGATCATCGGTCACATCGGCGCGCAAGGCCATCGACACCTTGTCGCCCGCGTTGGTCGCGACGTTGTGGTAGCTCACGTCGACGGTCGCGACCTGCAGGTTCTGCGGCGACATCGGACGCACCTCGATCTCGAGCACCAGGTCGTCGAGCTGACGCGCATAGAGCGCCTGCATCTGCACGGTGACCTCCTGGCCGACGATGTCTATCGACTCGGCCGCGCGCCCGAGCACCTTCACCGGACGCAGCCCCTCGGCCAGGCGCATCTTCACGACCACCTCCTTGGCGACGATCGATGCGAGGTTGCCGAAGCCCTCCTTGAAGATCTGGGCGAGCTGTCGTTCGTGCTCGATGAACACGTGCTGCCCGCCACTGGCCTGCGCGAGCTGCACCATCAGGTCCTCGTTGTAGCCAAGCCCGAGACCGATGGTCGTGACCGCGATGCCCTCCTTGCGCAGGGTGCGCCCGAGCTGGCCGAGCTCGCCCGCGCTGGCCGGGCCGACGTTGGCCGCCCCATCCGAGAGCAGCACCACACGGTTGACGCGGTCGCGCGTCATGAACTTGCGCACCTCGGTCGCGCCCTTCACGACGCCACCGAAGAGCGCCGTCATGCCACCCGCCGAGAGGCGCGCGATGCCGCGCTCGATCGTCGCACGATCGCTGGCTTTCGTAGCCGGAACGAGGACTTCGACGGTGTCGTCGTACGCCACGATGGCCACGATGTCGTCGTCGCGCAGCTGCGACAGGGCGGCGCGCGCGGCGGCCTTCGCCTGCTCGATCTTGGCGCCCTGCATGCTGCCCGACTTGTCGATGACGATGGCGACATTGAGCGGTGCACGACCACGCTCACCCGGCAGATCGAAGCCAGTCAGCGCGATGCGCAGATAGGCGGTCTGCTTCTGGTTGGCCAGCAACACGCTGTGGTCGAGGGAGGTCTCGACCCGCACCTGCTGTGCATGCGCCGACAGTGATGGCACAGCGTACGCCGCGAGGGTCAGAAGTGACGCGATGACGGTCTTGAAGCGCGAGTGCATGGATACCTCCGGGGACGCGAGGGCAGCAACGCCACCACCATCGAAGAAGCCTACCAACCGTGGGTGATTGCGCGGTCATGAGGGTGTAAAAGGTTTGTCCAATCAGCCCGGCTTGCGCTAGCTCGCCAGCCGAATAGTTGCGGCATGTTTCGCAGACGGTCACGTCAAGGCCCCGGTCGAAGGCACCTGAAGCCGCAATCGACCCACCATGACGATCGCATGTAGCCGATTTGGCATGGCCGCCGTAGCGACGTAAACTGGCAAGGTCCGAGCCTTGCGTTCGTGCCGCACATCTCTTCGCGGAGAGTTCTATCGTGTCGAGTCGCTCCCGCTCCGGTCGCCTGATCGGCGACGGAAAGTACGAGCTGCTGTCCCAAATCGGCAGCGGCGCGATGGGAACCGTGTGGCTCGCTCGCCACGTCGCGTTGGATCGCATCGTCGCGGTGAAGGTCCTCGGCATCGTGACCCGCGCGAACTCCGAAGGTCGTCAGCGCTTCCTGACGGAGGCGCGCTCAGCGAGCCTGCTGCGTCACGCCAACTCTGTCCGAATCCTCGATTACGCGGCCGAAGGCGATGACTGCTGGCTCGTGATGGAGTTCCTTGAGGGTCGCAACCTCGCCGAGCTGCTGACCGAGCAGAGCCCGCTGACACCGCGACGCGCGATCGCCATCACCAGTCAGATCCTCGCGGCGGTCGCCGAAGCGCACGACTTCGGGCTGGTCCATCGCGACCTGAAGCCCGCCAATATCATGCTGATGCCGTGGGTCGACGACGACGGCCACGAGACCGAGCACGTCAAGGTCCTCGACTTCGGCATCGCGACCATCGCGGCCCACGGCAACCAGAGCGGTGAGGTCGCCGGCACGCCCGAGTACATGTCGCCCGAGCAGGCGCAGGGGCTCTCGGTCGACCCGCGCTCGGACGTCTACGCGGTCGGCATCGTGCTCCATCAGATCGTGACCGGCGAGCTGCCGTTCCATGGCGACACCGCGCTCGAGACGATGCTCGCGCACGTGAATGCGACCCCGCGCCCACCACGGGCCGTGAACCCAGCGCTCTCGGAGCGCCTGGCGGGCGTCATTCTGCGCGCCATCTCGAAGGCGCCCGGAAACCGCTTCCCGGATGCGCGCGCGATGCGCACGGCACTGCTCGACCTGCCCGAGGCTGCGGGTCTGCGCTCCGACTCGCGACCGAAGATTCGGCCAGTCACAGCGCCCGCGCTTTCTGTCGCAGCGGTGATGCCGGCATCGGTGAGCGCGCCTGAAGCGACCGCGCCCAAAGCAGCCGCAAAGCAGCTCGAGCCAGCACCCGATTGGCGTCGGCTCATCATGTTCGCGGTGGTGCTGGCCTTGCTCGCGGCCGGCAGCGCGCTGGTGCTGACGCTTACGCGCAACGACCCAACGCCCGCGGCGAACGAACTCGCCCGGGGGCTGCAGCCTATCGCGGTGCCGAGCTCGGCCCGACTCGCGCCCGATGTGATCGCCGCCAGCGACGCCGTGCCGTCCGACATCGCGACCGTTGCGGAAGTCGACCCCGACACCGCGGTCGATACAACGATCGACACGACGATCGACACCGGGCCGCCGATCGAGATCGCGCAGGTCGCGGTCGTGGATACGACCATCGCGCCCGAGACCATCGCGGTCGCAACCGCCGAAGCCAAAGTCGATGCGACGACCAAGCCCGATCCGAAGCGCGAGCCGCAGACCCCGAAGGTCGTCGTCGTCGAGCGTCCCGATCCGAGTCAGCGCGTCACGCCCCCGGCCGACCCCGTGACCAAGCCCGAGGTCGTCAAGGTGGCGGAGCGAGTTGCGCCGATCGAGACACCGCCTCCCGAGGTGGTCGCCCACATCGAGCCGCACGTCGTGCCGCCGACTCCAACCGGGCCGAAGCCCGATGCCGCCAAGCCCGCATTGGCCGCCAACGTCGCGGTGCGCGACCTGGTCGTCAAAGGTTCGCTGCCGCGCTCCGCCGTGCAGCGCGCGCTCGACACGACCCGACCAGCACTCGAGCAGTGCTATCGCGTCGCCGCCCAGGGCGCCCAACACGACAGCGCCGGCAAGGTCGACGCGAGCATCGTCATCGACGTCGACGGCCAGGCCACCCAGGTCTCGGTGTCTTCGTTCGCATTGTCGGGCTTCGCCAACTGCGCCCGTCAGGCCCTTGCGCGGGCGCGCAGCCGCGAGCGTCCCGACACCGGCACGGCCCAGGCCAGCTTCTCCCTCGCCATCACCCCGAACGCACCAGGGTCGCCGTGACACGCACACTTCATCTCCGCGACCCACTACGCGCCGCTTGCAGCCTGGCGTTGGGCTCACTCGTCGTGGCCTGCGTCGACCCGCTGGTCTCCGATGTGGTCGAACGCCCCTACCTCGTCCTGCCCGCCGGCAGCGAGCTGCCGCTCCTCAGCGACGACCCGATCGCGCGCAGCTCGCTCGATCGCAACGATGGCCTCGCTGACGACTACATCGAGCTCCGCTCCGCCTTCGCGCATGGCGAGCGCATCTGGTACTGGGACCTGGGCGCCGCATCGCCCGCGCCGATCCCGCTCTACCTGCTGGTCACAGCCGATCCGCAAGGTCCGTTTACGACCACGGAAGGCACCTTCGCGCCGCTGCCGGGTCACCCGCCGATCTTCGACGCGATCCCCGGCGACCCGGGCTACAGCCCCTGGTGGCGCTTCGTGATCTGGCCCGTGACCGCCGCCTATAACGGCCAGGTGCTCGGCTCGTTCGCCGCGATGGACGAGGCCTTCCGGCAGGGCCTGGTCAGCCATTCGATCTCTCTGGCAGCGTCTATCAACTGCCCCGTGGTCCTGCCCGAGGCCCGCCTCGAGACGGTGCCCGGTGAGCGTAGCTCGGTCACCTCCCCGTCCCCCGCTTACTACAAGGGTCTCGAGGTGAAGTACTTCTCGTTCGACATGATCGATGTCCCGGGCGAGACGGTGTCGATCGCACCGCTCTACACGCTGCGACGCGAGGGCGGCGAGCCCATGTCGGAGCCCGCGCGCGGCGTCGACTTCACGAGCGACGGCGACCAGGTCGACTCCAACGACCTCTTCGCCGCGGCCCCCGGCGACGCCGAATACAGCGGCATGGTCGCGATCGTCGACGTGGTCGTGCGCGATGGCGAGTTCATCGATCGCAGCGGCTCGGACGCGAAGTCCGAGCTCGACGACGCGGCGCAGTTGTTCCGCGACGGCGAGCCCGACCCGACGCGCACGATTGCCCTCCGCGCCGCGGGCCTCGTCGTCAACCGTCCCATCCGCCCGCCGGAGTCACCATGAGCCCGCGTGTGCGCCCGCTCCTCATCGCCATGGCACTACCCGCGGGCATGCTCGGCTGCGACTTCGAGCCTGACGTCGGCCCACCGATCGCCGAGCGCTGCTCCGACGGCGACACCGACCCCACGACCAGCGTCAGCTTCGCGCGCGACCTCGCGCCGATCCTCTTGCGCGAGACGGCCGGCTGTGCGCCCTGCCACGACCCGAGCGCCGACGGTGCTATCGGCTTCCAGCAGGGCGGTCTCGACGTCACGACGCATGCCTCGCTGCTGCGCGGCGGCTACAACTCGAAGACCTCGATCGTGAAGCCCGGCAAGCCGTGCGACTCGGCGTTCTATCTCAAGGTGTCGCCAGGACCTCCGTTCGGCAGCCGCATGCCGCTCGATGGCCCGCCCTTCCTCTCCGGGCTCGAGCTGCGCCTGGTTCACGACTGGATCGCCGAAGGCGCCAAGGACGATTGATGCGCCACTCACGCTTGCCCCGCCCCTCGTCGCGCCGCCGTCACGGCCTCGGCCTGTTTGCGATCGCCGCTCTCTCCGCGACCGGCCTCGCGCACGCCGCTGACGTCAACTTCGCCGGCAGCGTCCAGCTCGACTACCTGCTCGTCCCGACCGACGACCGGGCGCGCGAGTTCACCTTCGACGGCTTCACCACCGAGCTCTCGCTGAAGCTCTCCGCCGACGTCAGTGACCACATCGCGGCCCAGGTGAAGACCTGCTACGGCTGCCACGGCTTCGAGATCGGCGCGGCCTACGTCGACTTCCGACCGGCCGACGACCTGACCCTGCGTGCCGGCAGATTCGTCCCTGCATTCGGTGACTTCCAGTCACGCCACGACCCCGCCAACCACCTCACGTCCGACAAGCCCCTGCCCTACGACATGGGCCGCATGCTGCATCTGCGCGACTGGAACATGAGCGTCCTGCCCGCGCCCTATGTCGACTCCGGCCTGCAGGCGACCTACAGCCCTGCCCTCTCCGAGTGCGTCGACCTCGAGGTCTCCGCCTATGTCGTCGGCGGTCTCCGCGGCAACAACGACGCGACCGATGTCGACTTCGTGCAGTCGCGCTCGGGTGAAGCCTACTACGTCGACAACAACTCGAGCCCGTCGGTCGGTGGCCGCATCGCGATGCGCGCGACGCTCGGCGACATGCTGATGACCGCCGGCATCTCGGCATTCTATGGCACCTACGATCCCGACAACGAGCTCGACATGCTCATCCTCGGGGCCGACCTCGTGCTGCGCATCGATCGCTGGACGTTGCGCGCCGAATACCTCGCACGCCGCACGAAGATGGCACTCGGCGATGACCCGACGGCAACATTTCGATATGGACCCGGCAGTGATGGCAAATTCGATCCCTATTCGCTGAAAGAGGGATTCTACGGCGAGCTCGTCTTCCCGCTCGGCCCGATCGAAGGTGTCGCGCGCGTCGATGGCCTGCGCCGCCGCGGCAACGTAGTGCTCGCGAGCGACCTCCGCTCCGACTCGTTCGTCGTGCGCTACACCGTCGGAACCGCCATCAGCCTGGTGCGCGACTGGCGCATCAAGATATCGGGCGAGTTCTACGACTTCTCCGACTTCAGCGATGAAGCCGGCGTGCACCTCGGGGTGGTCGGCGCATTCTGACGGGTGCGCGGGGCATCGCGCCCGCCGGCGCAGACCCTTGCCCCGTTTTTGGGCAGCGGCAGCCGATGACCGTGCGCCGGGTCCAGGTCCGGCGCGGTCGCTTCGCTACGCTGTGCCACAACCCACGCTGGCATGGCTCCTGTAAGTAGGTCCGAGGTCGGCGTCAGCGAATGCCCGGCCACCCCTCCGCAGGAGTCCGTCGATGTCGAGCCGCCAACCTGGGCGTCTTGTTGGCAATGGCAAATACGAGCTGGTCGCACCGCTCGGTGATGGCGGTTGCGTCTGGCTCGCGCGTCACCTGGCGCTCGATCGCGTCGTCGCCTTGAAGCTGCTCGGCGCCACTTCGCCCGCGGTCTTCAATGCCCGTGCCCGCTTTTTGTCCGAGGCGCGCACCGCGGCGCTGTTGCGCCACAACAACGCCGTCCGGATCCTCGACTACGGCTCGGACGAAGGCGAGTTCTGGCTCGCGATGGAGTTCGTCGACGGCAAGACGCTCGCGGCCGTGGTCGCGGAAGCGGGCCGCCTGCTTGCGCCCCGCGCGATCGCCATCGCGACTCAGATGTTGGCCGCGCTCGGCGAGGCGCACGATTACGGGATCGTGCATCGCGATCTGACGCCAAGCGACGTAATATTGACCCATGCGATCGATGACGACGGCCGCGCGGTCGAACAGGTGAAGCTGCTCGACTCGGGTCTGGCGAGCCTCTTCGCGAACGACGACAGCGACATCGTCGCGCCCGAGTACACCTCACCCGAGCGCGCTCGCGGCATGAGCCTCGACCCGCGCTCGGACGTGTACGTCATCGGCGTGATGCTCTACGAGATGTTGGTCGGGCAGGTGCCGTTTCGCGGCGCGACCCCGTCCGACACGCTGCAGATGCACATCGAACGGCAGCCGCGGGCGCCGGCATCGCTGAACCCGGCGATCTCGGTGCGTCTCGAGCGCGTTCTGCTGCGCGCCCTCGCGAAGGAACCCGACGCGCGCCACGAGACGAGCCGCGTCTTTCGGGCGGCACTGCTCGCGTTGCCCGAGGCGCGTGGCATCTCCTCGAAGGAGACGCCGACCCACCACCGCAACACGCAGACCTCGCCTGGCGTGCCGCGCCTCGGTGCCGCCATGTTCGAGGCGCCGCTGGCCACGGCGCTGCCCGCGCGCGAGCCGAGCACGGCGGCGTCCGGGCCCGACCTGCCGAACCTCGTCTTTGTCGACCGCCCCGTGCGTGCGGCGACGTCGAGCCCGCTGCTGGTTGTCCCACCGCCAGACCATGACTCGCCGCTGCCCTCGGCGCTTCCGCCCAGCCAATCCAGAGCGAGGTCGTCGGCGCCATGGGGGTTCATCGCGGCCGCGGCGGTGCTCCTCGGGGTGGGCCTCGGGCCGCTCTTGCGCACGTCGACGCCGCTAGAGGCGGGTGGCACTGCCGCCAAGCTAGAAGCGCGCGCCATTGCCGCCAGGGGAGTCGCGATCGAGCACCCCAGCGTGGTCGTGGCCGAGCCTGCCTCACCGCCGGAAGTAGCGGCCGTGACTCCCGTCGTCGCGGCGGTCGATGTGCGTGAGCCGGTCGTAGCTGCGGCCGCTGAGACCAAGGTGCAGGTCGCGACCAGTGCGGCGGCGACACAGATCGCCCTGGTCGCCGCCCCGCCAATCCCGCCCGCAGCGATCCCGAAAGCGGCGCGCCCCACCACGCAACCGGCTCGCGTCGCGACCGCCTTGGCCTCTCCGGCAGTTACGGTCGCGGCGACCAAGCCCACCCCCAAGGCAGCGACGCCCGCGCCGAGCGAGGTCGTGGCAATGGCAGTGAGCACGCCCGTTACTGACAAGCGCGCCGCGCGGCCGATCAAGCCGCGGCTGAGCCTCGCCGCGTCCGTCGCGATCCAGGGCCTCGCGGTGTCGGGTCCGCTGCCGCGCTCGGTCTTCGTGGGCAGCCTCAACGATGCCCGCGGCGGCCTGGAGCAGTGCTACCGCGTCGCCGCCCAGGATGCGCAACGCGATGTCGGCGGCAGCGTGACGGCGAGCGTCGTCATCGACGGCGACGGTCATGCGAGCCACGTGACGGTCGATGCCTTCGTATTGCCCGGCTTCTCGAGCTGCGCCCAGCAGGTACTCGGCCGCACGCACCTCCGCGAGCGGCCGGACACCGGCAGCGCGCAGGCCAACTTCTCGCTCGTGGTCACCGTGCTCGCACTCCCCTGATGCGCGCGCCTTGACCAGGTAGGCGTGGCACCGTCAGGTCGAATGTCAGGCGGATGCGGACTAGTGACCTGATGCGCGCGCCTTGACCAGGTAGGCGTGGCACCGTACAGCCACGCATGCTCCAGGCCCTGCTCTCGGTGCCCGACCTGCGCACGGCACCCGAGGTGCTCCGCCGGCTCGTCGCGGCGACCGTGCGCATGCCTGCAACGACCCGCGCGCGCTTCGCCGATCACCTGGCCCACGTCTACGGCGACCTCGGCGGCCAACGTGCAGTCGACCTCGGTGCGGTCCGCGAGTGGGCAGGTGCGGACCCGGACCTCACGGCCCATGACCTCATCGCGGGGATCCAGACCGCCTTCGCGTTGGTCGCCGATCTGCTCGCGGCCGGCGCGGCACATGCCGACAGCGCCGCCGTCGTCGGGGCCTGGGCGCGCTTGCCGGGCGCTTCGTTCAAGGGCTTCCTGCGACGACTCGCCAGCGGCGAGGTGCTCGCGCAGCGCGGCATCGTCGCGAGCGAGGCCACCGAGAGCAACCAGAATTTCTACTGGTATGTCGACGCGCTCGATGCTGCTGGCCTCGCAGCCGTGCGCGCCCTCGTCGAGCGCATCGGTGCGCAGTGGGACAGCGTCGCCACCGCCAGCACGCAGCTCGATCCATTGCACGGCATCTACACCACGCTGATGCCGAAGAACCTCCTCCACGTGCTCGGCGAGGTCTACACCCCCGGCTGGCTCGCCGAGCTCGCGCTCGAAGACGCACAGTGGCGGCCCGGCCAGACGCTCATCGACCCGTTCGGAGGCAGCGGCATCTTTGCACTCGCCGCATTGCGCTCGGCGATCCGAAAGCAGGTCGACCCGCTGACAGTGTTGCCCGACTTGTGCCTCGTCGACATCAATCCGCTCGCTTGCATCGCTGCTCGCACCAACCTCGTGCTCAGTCTCGCGAGCGCTCTGCGAGGTGACCATCGCGCCGAGGTCGTGCTGCCCGTGCGACACGGCGACTCGCTCGCGAGTAACCAGCAATCGCAGCCCGCCGACGTGCTCGTGACCAACCCACCCTGGGTCGGCTGGGAGTACATCGCGCGGCCCTACCGCAGCTCACTCGAGCCGGCCTGGGCACACTATGGACTGTTCACCGCGAAGGGCTGTAACGCTTCGTTTTCGAAGGAAGATCTGTCAACGCTTGCGCTGGTCACGGCGTGGGATCGCTACCTCGTCGACGGCGGTCGATCGGTCGTCGTGCTGCGCGCGAACACGATGGTCTCGACGCTCGCGGGTCAGGGGCTACGACGTCTGTCGCTGTTCCCGCAGAGCTCGCCCATGCGACTCGAGCAGGTCCGACTCTTCACCGGCATGCGCGTCTTTCCGGGTGCGGTCGTCGAGACGGCGACCTGGCAGCTCACCAAAGGAACCGCGAGCGCGTTCCCGGTGCCGGTCGTGGCGCTGTCACCGAGCGAGAAGCGCTGGCAACCCGACGCCGCTGCGACACTCGAGGAAATCCGAGCGTATTTGACAACGACCACGCAGGTCGCGGAGCGCGTGACCCGCGACGACGAGACCAGCCGCTGGCTCATCGGCAGCGCCGCCTGCGCTCACGCGGCGCGGGCGCTGGCCGGCGACAATGCCTATGTCGGCCGCACCGGCGTCTTCACCGGCGGTGCCAACGCGGTCTACTACCTGCGTCCCGATGGCGCGGAAGACGAGCACCTCCGCTGGTATCGCAACGTCACCGAGGGCGCCAAGCGCGCGGCCCCGAGCGTGCGGGTCCAGCTTGAGCACGAGCTGGTCTACGAGGTCGTGCGCGGCCGCGACCTCACCCGCTGGCACGCCCGCAGCGGCGTCTCACTCTTGTTTCCACACTCGCGCGCAACACGCATGCACGCCCTGCCGATGAGCGAGCTCGCTGCCAGTCACCCGCGCGCGTTGGCATATCTTGACTCGATGCGGGCCATCCTCGATCAGCGCAAGGGCTTCACAGAGTGGGAGCGTGCATTCCAGGCCGAGGCCTTCTACGCGATCCAGCGCGTCGGCGACTACACCTTCGCCCCCTATAAGGTCGCCTGGCGCTACATCGCCAACGACTTCTTGTGCGCGGTCATCGGCCCCGACGACCGCGATCGTCCCCGCCTTCCCAACGACAAGGTGATGTTCGTCGGCGTCGCCGATCCGGCCGAGGCCTTCTACTTGTGTGGCCTGCTCTCGTCCGATCCGATCCGCTGGAAGGTGATGGCCTACGTCGCCGGCACTCAGATCTCCGCGAGCGCTATCGCACCGCTCGCGGTCGCCCGCTTCGACCCGCACGATGATCGCCATCGCACCATCTCGGAGGCGTGTCGCGCCGGCCACATCGCCGTCAGCACTGGCGCCCAGGCCGAGGCGAGCGGCGCGCTGACCCGCATCAACCGGGCCACCGCGGCCCTGTTCAGGTTCGATGACGCGACCATGCGATCCTTCCGCGACGAGCTCACGCGCGCTCTGAGCGACTGGCCGCGCCTCGAAAGGTCAGCGCTCGAAAGCGAGTAGGCGAACGTGAAGCCGTGGGCGTAAGGTCCGACTTCCGAGCGGGCCCTTGCCTGCTCCAATGCGCGCTCAAGGGACAGCTTCGATGCAGCTCTCGGTCTCGGTCGGAATCATTGGTACTACCGGCCTCGCGGACGATGCGCCGCTGCGCCTCGCACGCATGGCCGACATCGACCGGCTGGCTGGCGAAGGCTGGGCGGCGCGCTCGCCGGCGCTGGTCGCCACCGCGCTCGCCTTGATCGAGAGCGTGCCGCGCGTCGTGGTCGCGCCGAGCGTCGCCGCCTTGCCTTCGGAGATAACGCTGGTCGCGTGTGTCGGCCAGCTCGAACCTGCTTATCGAGACTCGTTGCGCGCCCCGCCCGGCGGTACCCTGCTGCTCGACCTGACCGAAGACGTCAGCGCCGGCGAGGCTATCGCTGCGCGCCGACGCGGCGTGCGTTTTGTGTGGGGCGGCGGCAACTTCCTGCTGCCGGGGGCGCGCTTTGCGTCACGCGTCGAGGGCGCGGCGCTGGCGCTGCCGTTGGTCTTCGGGCGACCGATGTTGGGCCCACTGGTCGACCTGATTCCAGCGCCGCTCGCGACCGAGCTGCGCGGCACCGGCGTGCTCGTGCTCGAGACGTACACGCCCAAGCGCTCGGCACCGCGCGTGGTGTTGCCTGTCACCGAGCGGGCGCGCGCCGAGGTGGCGTCCGAGACTATCCCGAGCGAGCCGAACGCCCGCCTCGAGGCCGCCCTGCGCGAGCTGTCCGAGCGCTTCACCCATCGCCTCGGCCGCGACCCGGGCGCCATCGCGACGCTGAAGCGCGAGGCCGATCGCCTGTTCCAGGCCGAGGTCGCGTCGGGCGCCATCAAGGGCTACGCGCTGGCGATCGAGCCAATTGGCGACGACCTCTCGATCGAGGTCGTCATCACCGTGCCCAAGCGCGTCGGACAGGTCATCATCCGCGTATCGCAAGCGTCACCCAGGTCTGATTGAAGACCGCTTCGCGGCGGCCGAAGGGCTCATCGTTCGGGTGACATACGCCAGCGTATGGTGACGCATTGAGGCCGCTTGCCGATGTCAATACGGTGGCGTATGGTGGCGCCATGAAAACCGTGGAAAAGTCAGCGTGGGTGGCGAAGGGACTCGAGAAGCTGGGCGACTCGGGGGTCGACACGGTGAAGGTCGAGGTGCTCGCGCGTGAGCTCGGCGTCACCAAGGGAAGCTTCTACTGGCACTTCACCGATCGTTCGGCGCTGCTCGACGCGCTCCTCGAACATTGGGAGCAGGCGAGCGCGCTCGACTACTTCAATAGGGTCGAAGGCGCGGAGGGTGAAACTGCGGCCACGCAGCTCGAGCGCATCTTCAGCATGGCGTTCGCGGCGGACGGCGCGCTCGAGCGGGCATTGCGCGCCTGGGCCGCCCACGAGGAACGGGCGGCCGCCGTGCTCAAGCGGGTCGATGCCCGCCGCCTGAAGTCCATCGCCAAGCTGATGAAGGCGCACGGCCTCGAGCCGACCGACTGCGACGCGCGCTCGCGCATGCTCTACGCGGCCTTCATCGGCGAGCAGCAGCTCACCGTTGCGCTCGCCGCCAAGCGTCGTGTGACCATGGCGTTGAGCGCCATCGACGCGTTGCTACGATAGTTCCGCGAGCGCGGCCGGCCGCCTCTCGGTATACACTGAAGTTTGCGTCGATGGCTTCAATGTAGGATGCTTTTCGCAGTCCCAAGGGGGACGGAGGTTCCATGACAAGCATCAGATCAGTATACGCCGCCTCGGTACTCTTGTTCGGGGCCCTGGCCTCCTGCGGGGATGATCCAGTCGCCTACAGCGAGACGGTCTCGGTGAAGCTGTCCGGGATCAAGAACGGCGACATCGACAACGGCCAGGCATCGGAGGACAAGAACATCAACACGGAGTCGGGCAACCCGTATGCTGCGTTCCTGAAGAACGCGCGGGCGAAGCTCGGCAGAGATCCCAGCGCCGTTGAGATCTCGAAGGCCACGGTTCAGGTGCACGCGGACTCGAAGAACGTGTCGACGATCGACGCGGTCTTTGACTCGTTCGAGTTCTTCATCGCCAATTCGGCGACCATCATCCCGGCCGGCAGCGTGGCGGATCCGAGAGGCACCTCGGTCGCTGTGCCGATCTTCGATGACCTCGACTACGAGCCCGTGTTCGCCTCGATGCTGTCGGGAGACTTCAAGGTCGGCGTTCGCGGTCCGACCGTTCCGCTGCCGCCTGCCGACTTCGAGCTCAAGCTGACGATCGACCTGAAGTTCGTCGCCTACGAATAGCGCTGCGGAGCTGATGCTGCCGAGAGTCCGGGACACTCGCGGTCGCTGTCCCGGACGATCGCGTTCTTGGCCGCCGCACCGATCGCGGCTCGCACGCGCGAACCATTGTCCGATGCGGGTCGGACGAAGGCGAAGGGGGATGGCACATGCGTTGCTCTGCATGTGCTGACGAGGTGTCCACCTCGTTCACCTCCACCTTCGATCCCCAAGGGCATCATGCACAAAGCCGCGCTCCACTCGTGTCTGCCGCTCTCGACGCTCGCGGCCGTCGCTATCGCCTTCGGCGGCCTGGCCGGCTGCGACGCCGAGCTGACCACCCCTACCGCGGCGGCCGGCACCGACGACGTCACCGTCGTCGCGGAGCCGCTCATCACGCCGGCCATCGTGCCGTCGAAGGAGTTCCTCGTCACCGCGCTGAGCGTGGTCGACGACCGTCGCTTCAGCGACTATCACCCCGGCCGCTGGAACGGCGACGAGGAAGGTGCCTTCTCGTTCGGTCGCCTCGTCGACAACATGATCGCCAGCGACAAGCCGTCGGACGCGGCGCGCTCCGCGTTCGTGATGAACTGGATGCGCACCTGGGAGACGCCGCAGACCGTCAACGGGCAGACGCTGGCGGCGCGGCCGGCGGTGCGCGACGTGCTCATCACGCCGTGGAAGTTGCGCAGCATCGGACGCCTCGGCAACACGCCGCAGACCTGCAGCGCGAGCCCGACGACCGACTTCCAGTGCAAGCTGTCGTTCGGCCCCAACGAGATCCCGTTCGAGCTGACCGCCATCGTCAATCGCCCCGACCTGCGTGTGGTACCGACGACCAACGACGGCAAGTCCGGCTCGGCCGGCCAGGGTCGCTTCGTGTTCGTGTTGGTCGACGCGGAGCGGCAGCCGCTGCCGTTCACCGTGATCTTCGAATACATGGTGCCGACCGCCAACAAGCAGGACATCAAGACCTACGCCGAACAATGGCACCGCATGGGCAAACGCCCCTTCGGTAGCGCCTTCAACCACGAGCTGCACGTCCTCACCCAGCGCTTCGCGCGCCGCGGCGCGGCCCCCTGGCGCAATAGCGGCTCGGCGCTGCTGCAGCTCCGTACCAACGAGGTGATGTTCGCAGCCCCCGACTCCGACCCGCGCAACCCGTTTGGTGGCTCGCTCTGGGAGCTGCGCGAGTTCGTCCTCGGCAGCAACGGCCAGCTCACCCCCGACACCGTCAAGATGGAGCCGGCGCTTTCGCTATCGGGCTCGGCCACGCTCGGCCAGTGGGCCAGCGAAAACGCCGCGGCGATCGTCGCCGGCACGTTCGAGCTGCCCCCCACCTATCGCGGAAAGCCCTTCCTCGCCGCCTCTTCGCAAGCCGCCTTCGAGTTCGTGTGGGACGTGCCCGGCGTGAGCGAAGAGGTGCGCGACTCGCTGGCCCTCAACACCTGCAACGGCTGCCACGTCAACGAGACCGGCACCGGCTTCCTCCACGTCTTCCCGGCCGAAGCTGGCGCTGAAGCGGAGCTCTCGCCCTTCTTGACCGAGCAGCTCACTGGCCCGCGCAGCGCGGACTTCATGAGCGTACTCGCCAGCGACTGGGGCACCATGCAGGACGGGCGCGGCCGCGACCGCGGACATCCCCCTGCGCGTCCCTGAACGAATTTCTGGTTGCTCTCGCCTCGCCTCGCCTTCGCCTGCTCGGCGAATTTCAGCGCGACCCGGCCGGCCTCCGCAACGCGCGGGAGCCGGCCTCCCTGGATTGACCCGGCGGGCGGAAGCAGGCACAACCTCGCCATGCAGATCCGCGACTTCGCCTTCGCCACCTCCCTCGCTTTCGGCATCGCTTGCACCGGTCTCGCCGCCTGCGGCGACGACGCCAAGAAAGCCGACGCAACGTCCGATGCGGCCGATGCGGCCGACCTAACCGACGCGACCGAGACGAGCCCAGACGCGACCGAGACCACGCCTGAAGAGGTCGACGAGGACGTCGCTGATACGAACGACGTCGAGACGGTCACGCCCGTCGCGGCCGACGCGGTCTTCAACTTCCGCGCGGCCCCGGGCCAGGCGATCTCGGAAGGTCCATTCCCCAGCGACGGCCTGCTCGCGGCCGACGGTAAAATCGACCTCGCACCGCTCGGCGGCGACGCGCGCTTTGGCTCGCTCGCGAAGTCGCCGATCCTGACGCGCACCGATGGCGAGATCAGCGCCCGCAAGGGCTTTGGCTACATCTCGTCGGTCTTCTTCCCGATGAACGTCGAGCCGGACCTGACGACCTTCGCCGGCGCCGTTCACTACGTCGCGCTGAGTGGCCCGGAGGAGGGCAAGGTCTTCGACGGCACCGCCTCGTGGTTCTCGTACGCCAACTACCTCGCGGTCTTCCCGGCGTGGGGCGAGTACCTCGTGCCAGGCACCAAGTACGCGGTCATCATCGACGTGAACGTGAAGGACAAAGACGGCCGCACCATCCTCGCGCCGCCGACCTTCACCCAGATGATCCAGGCCGAGGTCGGTGACCCCACGCCCGAGGTCGCGGCCTCGCGCGCGGCGTTCGCCGACCTGCGTGCGTACCTCGCACTGCGCGACGCGGCGGCCGTCATCGGCACGGTCTTCACGACCGAGGCGACCCTGCCCTTTGTCAATGACCTGTTCGCCGCGGTCGACAAGTTCGACCTCGTCACGCCGACCGCCAACGTGCGCCACGACGCCAACGGTTGGCAGGCGGCCAATCCGGTGGCGGGCGCCGACCTCGACGCCTACTTCGGCGTGCCGACGGCCCCCTTCGAGTTCATGCCGACGCCCTGGTACGGCGGCTCGCGCACCGACGCCGCCAAGCTCCCGGGCGGCACGACCTACACCGGCGGCAGCTTCCGCGGCGACATCGGCTATGTCGTCAACGGCACGCTGGTCGCGCCCGCGTTCAACCTGACCGGCAGCGCCGACGGCAAGGTCACGGCTGCGGCCATCAGCTACGAGAACGGCAAGCCCGTCGCGACCACGCGCGCGGCCGTGCCGTTCACCGTCTACCTGTGCCAGAGCCACCTGACCGACGGCGCACCCGACCCCGACAAGACCGTGCCCTTCGCGATCTTCACGCACGGCGGCACCGCACTCCGCTCCGACGCGCTGCCGTTTGCGGTCGCCAACTGCGCCGCCGGCTACGCGACCATCTCGATGGACCTCGCGTTCCACGGTGGCCGCCAGGACGTTGCTTACATTCCGAACGAAGACCTCGTGGTGCCGACGCGCGTCGACGCCGAGAGTGCCTACACCGGCAAGAAGGTCGGCGACGCAGGCTTCATGGCCGACTACATCGGCGACAACGGCGGCGCGACGACGACGGTCGGCGGGCTCTTCGGGCTCGCGTCGGACTTCGACCCCCACATCATCGAGGCCAACCAGATCAGCATCGCGACCGACGGCTACACGCTCGTGCGCTACCTGAGAGATGCGGGCCCCAAAGGGCTTGGCGCGTTCCTGCGCACGAAGATCGACGCCGACCACCTCGTGATGGAGAGCTTGTCGTTCGGCACCAGCTTCACCAGCGCGTTGATGGCCGCCAGCGACGACTTCGTCGGCGCCGTGCAGAGCGTCGGATCGGGCGGCATAATCTCGCTCAACCTCCCGATGGCCCCAAACAACGCGACCCTCGCGGGCGGCATCATCCGAACGATCTACGGTCTCAAGTCGACCTTGGCCGAGATCAACTCGGGCGCACAGAACGACCCGATGATCATGATGCTGCAGTGGCTCTCGCAGCGCGGCGACCCGGCCGGCTACGCGCCCTTCGTGCTGCGTTATCGCCAGGACAACCACCCGCTGCACGTCTTCGGCTCGGGCGACTCGTGGGACGAGACGCTGTTTTCGCCGGCACAGATCTCGTTCAACAATGCCTGGGGCGTGCCGGTCTTCACGGCGGGGGCCGACTGGACCCTGAACAGCGACATCCCCGGCGCGAGCAGCGTGCTGGCGACGCCGTTCCTCGACAGCGAGCAAGGCAACCTCACGTTCGCCGGTCGCACCCAGACCGCTGGCTTTTTCTACAATGCCAACGCCTGCCATGCCCAGGTCGTCACGCCGATCTGCGACTCGGGCTTCCAGCCGCCCTACCCGCCGGCTACCCCGCGCACGACGCCGCTCATCAGCCTCTCGCCGATCTGCGCCCTGCAGGCGCCGGCCATCACGTTTCTGCTCGACATCGCCGCCGACCAGACGCCGCGTCTTCGCGCCCCCGGCGGCAGCTGCGCGGACCTGTACGCGCCGTGACGCGAGCCTGACCTGTGACGCTCGACCGCGACGTGGTCCACAGCGGTCGAGGTGAATCGCCGCGCCGCTCGAACGACCGGACACCATCGTCGGTGCTGGCCCGCGCGGTGGCGTTGGCGGACCTGCGCACCATTCGTGGGGCCGCGAGCCCGCTCGGCTTCATCGGCCGATTGCGTGCCACCCGCGCGCTGAAGAACGCCGCGTTCGAGTTCGCGCTGGACCTGCCCAAGGACCGTGAACAGCCGCTGGTCGTCGACCGCGATGCGGTCGGTGCGACCGTCGCGCTCTTGCAGACCGCCTGGCTGCGCTTGCATCGGATCAAATTGCCGGCCTCGCTGGGCCTGCGTGAGCTGACCAACGAGCGTTATTGGTCAGAGATCCAACGGCGCGCGCAACGGCCTCCAGCGCGGCGCACACTGTTCATGGTGGTATTGATCGTCGTCCTTGGGGGCGGCACCGCGCTCGCATTGAGCATGTCGTCGTCCGAGCCGCCGCCCCCCGCGTTCATGGCGCCCGTCGGTGACCGCACGTTTTTGCCGCTCGAGCGTGAAGAGACGTGGGTCGAGGCGCTGACCGACTGGGTCGTGTCGCTCGATCGACTGACACGCGGTCGCTTCGAGGGCGAGCTGCCATCGCGCTCGGACGAGCGCACACATGACCTCGAGCTCAACCGCAAGGCGGTGCTCGGCGAAGACCTGCGCGTGCCGCTCGGCGACGCCGTCGTCGATGCGCTGGGCCGCATGTTGGACGGCGCGGCCGCTGCGGCACGCGGTGGCGAAGGCTGGGCCGCGCGCGAAGAGGTCTTCGCCGAAGCCGTGCGCACCACCAACCGCGAGCTCGCCAAGCGAGGCTACGGCTACTTCTTCGACAGCTATGCGGTGCGCTTCGACGACGGCCGCGCCGAGGCAGCGTTCTACACGTTCAGGGTAGTCGCCTCGCAGCGCTTCATGGCCGCGACGACGCCCGTCGAAGCACTGCACCTGCGCCGCGTCGACCGCCTCAACATCGTGCAGTCGCTGCTCGGCTATACCTCCAAGCGCATGGACGTCGCGGTGCTACTCGTCGACAAGCTGGAGGGCGAGATTGCCACTCGCCTTGGACCCGCGTTGATGCCCGGGCGTGAGATGTCGCTGCACATGGACGCCGAGGACGAAGGCAAGACCACCTGGCTCGCGGTCCGCAAGAAGGCCGGCCAGGTCGTGCGCGAGAGCTTCTATGGCGCGCTACCCGGCGAGCAACAAGCGCTGTCCGAGCTGGGCGAGCTCTTGGCCCGCCGCAGCGACCTGGTCGACGACTGGAACATGCGCCTCGGCGACCGTGTCACGCTGCGCGAGTTCGAGACCCTCGGTGTCGACAGTTCGTACCGCGACAGCTTCCAGGCCACGACCTCACGCGAAGCGCGCGCCGTGCTCGACGAGATCCAGCAGAAGCTCGAGACCGACGAGCAACGTCGCCTGTTTCTCCGCCTCGTGACGCGCCACGCCCGTCCGGTCGAACTGCACGAGGTCCAACATCGCATCGACTATGCATCGGGCGAAGACTTCGTGGTCCCACTCGAGCTCCTGACGATCCTGCAGCTCACCCCCGGCAGCGAGCCCGCCGAGAGCGACGAGGTGCGCCGCGTCGCCTTCGAGCTGTCCGCCTATACCGCCGAGATTGCCCGCGACCCCGAGTGGGCCCGTGTCAATCTCACGCTGTTGTGTGAGCACCTCTACGAGGGCTCGGGCGGCGCCGAAGCCTGGAGCGCCGTGCTCATCCTCGAGGGCATCGCCAAAAACCTAAGCCTGCCTTTCGACCCCATCCTCGACCCCGAGGGCCGCCGCGCCAGCGCCGACCTCGAGACCGTCGCCGCCCTGCACCTGAAGCTATTGGGCCAGCCAGGCCCCGCCCTGTCCAAAGCCGCCACCGCCATCTGGGAGGCCTGGTTCGGCCACCCCCTGGTCCGCCTCGACCGCTTGCCCGAAGCCCCCCAGACATCTGAGTGACAGCCCGCGCCCACGCCCACGCCCGCACCCACGCCCACGCCCCCACCCACACCCCCACCCTCGGGCGTGGGCCTGTCCCGCCTAAATCAAGCCCTCCGTTACGTGCGTGCGGTCTCGGTCAGGACGTCTCGGGTAGGTATTTCGAGCGCATCGGGCGGCGCCAGATAATGGCCAGTGAGAATCCGACGAGGCCGCCGATCAGCGCGATCTGCTCGAAGGCATATTCGGGATACGAGGGGCCGATGACCGTGAACGGCGCGATGAGCACGCACGTAAGAATAGCGCGCCCATCGACGAAGGCGGTCAGCGCCAGGCGAAAGGCGAGGTATATCTTATAGGTCGCGGTGACCGCGGCAGTCGCGTCGCTGCCGGCCAGCCAGGCGCCGACGAAGCTCAACAGCACCATCACGAACCAGGTCCCGAACAGGCCGAGGATGCGGCGGTTGACGGCGGTCGTGAGCAGCGTCCCGCGGAACACCTAGAGTGCCCCGGCGTACATCACCAGCGTCGCGCCAACGCTGCCGATTAGCAGGTCGTAGCGCAGCGGCGCGACGGGACCCTTGAAGGCCCAGGCGGCGACGCCGTTCCAGAGGATCCACAGCGCGCCCGTGATGGCGGCGAGCAGGCTGCGTGATGCGCAGTTGAAGTTGACGTCGGTCTCGTGGCCGTAGCGCTCCAACGCGCGACGGGATGCTTCGCGAACGGTGATGTCTTGGCGCAGCTTGGCGACGGCGGCGACGCGCTCGGAGTTCGACGAGTTCGCCGTATCGCCTTCGGCGGCCGCTGCCTGGAGCTCGGCGAGGTAGGCGGTCGCCTGGCGGACCTGTTGGCAGGCGATGGCGTCGTCGATCATCACCTCGAGCGGGCGCCGCTTGCCCGCCTTGGCTTCGGCGCTGTCGGGCCAGATTGCCAGTGATTGTTGGAATGCGAAGCGACACTCGATGAAGAGGCGCTCGAGCGTTGCATCGCCGTCAGGCGTGCGCGAGCGCATCGTGCCTTTGGCGACCTGGGTGACCAATGTGGCGATGCGGTCCAGTCGCGTCAGCGCGTCGTCGGACAGGCGTGTGGAGCTGCGGTGAGAGGCAAAGCTCTCGAGGTCCAGGCGCATTGCCTCGGCGTCCGGAAAACGATATTTATTGAGGCGTGAGGTGGCACGATTGGCGATGGCGGCAAGCTCGCATGGCACATTCGCGGGGTAGTTGACCGGAAATGAGATGAACGCGTTGTTCAACATCTCGTGGATGTTGATGCCGGTGTGGCGCGGCTCGCCGGTCAATATCTCGTGCAGGATGGCGCCGAGCTCGTAGACGTCGGTCGTCGCGTCGACGCGTGAGCCGTCGCCGGCCGCGAGCTCGGGTGCGAGGTAGCGCGGCGTGCCCATGACGCAGTCGATTGCAGATACTTTCGGCAGCCACTCGGGGCCGGTCGCGTCGAGGCCGGCGGCGATGCCCCCAGTCGACCAGGGAGACCTCGCCAAAGCGCCCGAGCATCACGTTGGCGGGCTTGAGGTCGAGGTGCACGACACCGCGCGAGTGGGCGAAGTGCACGGCGCGACAGACCTGGCCGAGCACGCCGAGGTGGCGGCCGAGGTCGTCTTCGGGGCGCTTCCTGCGGTCGAGGACGTCCGACCAGGCGGTGCCCTCGACGCGCTTCATCAAGATGCGCGGCGAGTGGATGCCCGGCGTGAGCGCGTGCACCGGGACGATATTGGGATGCTCGAGATTGGCAGCGACCCACGCCTCGCCTCGCGCAGCAGCGCGGCGATTGCCGACGGCGAGGCGGAGTCCGCCCGCACCTCTTTCACCGCGACCGAGCGGCGCAGCGCCAGTTGCGTGGCTGCGCGCACGATGCCCATGCCGCCTTCACCAAGCACCATCCCGAGCTCGATGCCGCTCGTGAGGCTCTCGCCGTCCGCCTGCTCGCTCCAGGGGGTGATGGTCACCTGCTCCGCGGCCTTGTCGACCGGGCGCAGCGAGCCGCGGGCGTCGGGCACGAGCGACTTCGAGTCGATGTCGCGCTCGCGCCAGACCTCCATCCGCGCGGCGCCGACGGTGTAGTCGATCGTCACGTCCACTTCGGCTGGGCCACTCGTGCTGCGGTCGTCGCTCGCTGGCATTATTCGAATCCAGCAGCGCGGGCGGGGAGGCGAATAGCTTAGCCGAAGCCACGCCGACTCGGGATCAGCGCGCGCAGCAGGCTCACCTGCACGCCAAAGCGCGCGCCGGCATGTTGCGTCCCCGCGCCGCCACCGTCAATGTGCGCCGCCGACGCTCACCTGAACGGACGACCGACCCATGACCTCGCACCTGTTCCAGCCGCTCACGCTTGGCCCCTTCGAGCTCACCAATCGCATCGCCGTCTCGCCGATGTGCCAGTACAGCGCCGACGATGGCTCGGCCACCGACTGGCACTTGCAACACCTGATGCAGCTCGCGATCTCGGGCGCCGGCCTGGTCATGGTCGAGGCGACCGCGGTCGAGCGCAGCGGGCGCATCACGCATGGCTGCCTCGGGCTCTACAGCGACTCGAACGAACGGCACCTCGCGCGCGTGATGAGTGCCGCGCGGGCGGTCGCGCCGCCGGGTGCACGCTTTGGGCTCCAGCTCGCGCACGCGGGTCGCAAGGCCTCGGTACGACTGCCGTGGCAGGGCGGCAAGCCGCTTGCGCCGGGTGAGGCTTTGTCGGGGGCCTTGTCGGACGACCCGTGGCCGACGGTCGCGCCCTCCGCGCTGCCCTTCGCGGAGGGCTGGCACACCCCGACCGCGCTTACCGAAGCGGGCCTCGGCCGCATCGTCGCGGCCTTTGTGCAGGCGGCCGAGCGCGCCGTGCGGATAGGCTTCGATGTGCTCGAGCTGCATTTCGCGCACGGCTACCTCGGCCACCAGTTCTTCTCGCCGCTCGCAAACCAGCGTGACGATGACTATGGCGGCTCGCTCGCCAATCGTATGCGCATGCCCTTTCGCCTCGCCGACGCGGTGCACGCGGCGGTCTCGAAGGCGTCCGCGGCCGTCGCGATCGGCGCGCGCATCACCGCGACAGACTGGGTGGACGGCGGCGTGACGCTCGACGAGACGATCGCGTTGGCGCGCGGCCTGCGTGAGCGCGGCGTGAGCTATGTGTGCGTGTCGTCCGGTGGGGTCGCCCCTGCGCAGGTGCCGACGACGCCCGCCTTCCTCGCGCCGTACGCCGAGCGTGTGCGCCACGAGGCGGCCATCACGACGCGCTTCTCGGGGCTCATCGCGGATGCGCTCCGGGCGGAGGCGATCATCGCGGCCGGCCAGGCGGACCAGGTCGCGCTCGGGCGGGCCTTTCTCGATGATCCGCGCTGGGTGTGGCAGGCGGCCGATCGGCTCGGCGCGACGGTCAGCGTGCCGCCGCAATATCAGCGCTCGCGGCCCGCGGTGTGGGCGGGGGCTGGCTTGGCGCGGCCCAAGGACGGCTGAACCAACGGATGCCCTCGGGCGGTGACATCTCAGGGACGGCTTTGCTCAACAAGCCAAGGCGACCTTTGCCAAGCCCACGGGCTGTGGCAAGATGCGCCGCGTGGCGTTCGAGCTGAGCGCGGCGGCGGGGTCGAACGTGAAACGGGGTATGGGGCACAACCCATTATGAACGTCCTAGTAGTGTCTTCCGAGGTGGGGCCCTTCGCCAAGACTGGCGGCCTCGGTGACGTGGTCGGCGCGCTGCCCAAGTACCTGCGCAAGCTCGGTCACGACGTGCGGGTGTTCCTGCCTTTCTATAGTTCGATCGACACCTCGAAGGCATCCTATGCGCCGCTCGGCGAGGCGTTCAACGTGCGCCTCGGGCACCACGTCTACACGGTGCGCATCGTCACGTCGGATGCGGCGCCGGGCACGTTCTTCGTGCACTGCCCCGAGCTGTACGCGCGCGGCTCGCTCTACACCAATGACCCGGACGAGCATCGCCGCTTCCTGGCGCTCGGCTGGGCGGCGTTGATGGCGGTGCAGGGGATGGGCTGGGCGCCCGACGTGCTGCACTGCAACGACTGGCAGACGGGCCTCCTGCCGCTGACGCTGAAGACCGCGTTCGCGTGGGACAAGCTGTTCGCGAATACCAAGACTCTGTTGTCGATCCACAACTTGAACTACCAGGGCACGTTCCCCGCGAGCACCCTGCACGACACCAACCTCGAGCCGTTCAAGCAGCTCTTCCACCAAGACCAGCTCCAGCGCGCCGACGGTGGCCGCATCAACTACCTGCTTCACGGCATCCTGTATGCCGGCGGCGTCACCACGGTGAGCCCGACCTACGCCAAAGAGATCCAGCGCGAGGAGCATGGGGCAGGTCTCGATCCCTTCTTGCGCGCCCGCAAGACCACCGTCGTCGGTGTGCTGAACGGCGTCGACTACGACGAGTGGTCACCGAACAGGGACCCGCTGATTGCGGAGCGCTACTCGGCCTCCGACATCTCCGGCAAGGCCACCAACAAGAAGGCGCTGCTCGAGTCATTGGGCCTTACCTACATGCCGCGCGTGCCGGTCATCGGCATCGTGTCGCGCCTGGTGTCGCAGAAGGGCTTCGACCTGCTCGCGAACGTGATGCCCGAGCTGCTCAGGCGCTTTGGCTTCCAGCTCGTCGTGCTCGGCAGTGGCGAGTCACGGCTCGAGCAGATGTTCCATTCGTTCCAGCACGCGTTCCCGCGTCAGGTCGTCTTCTACAAGGGCTTCTCGAACCCGCTCGCGCACATGATCGAGGCGGGCGCGGACATGTTCCTGATGCCGTCGCGCTACGAGCCTTGCGGCTTGAACCAGATGTACTCGCTGCGCTACGGCACGGTGCCCATCGTGCACCGCACCGGCGGCCTGGCGGACACGGTGCGTCCCTGGAGTCCGCAGACGGGCAAGGGCGACGGCTTCGTGTTCGAGCATCACGATTCGATCGGCTTGCGCTGGGCCATCGAGTCCGCGCTGGCGACCTATCGCGACGACAACGCGTGGCGGCGCGTGATGGCCAACGGCATGGCCAAGGACTTCTCCTGGGACTCGCAGGCCAAGACCTACGAGACCGTCTACTCGCGACTCGAGGCATAGAAGTGCACGTCGTCCTCATCGAGCCCCGCTTTCCCACCAACCAGAAGCACTTCGTGCGCGCGCTGGCCGAGGTCGGCGCGACCGTCACGGCGATCGGCGAAGGCTCCAAGGCCTCGCTCGACGACGAGCTCAAGGGCTGGCTGACCCACTACGAAGAGGTGACCAACGTCACCGACCTGCAGCAGGTCTTGCGCGCGACTCGCAACATCCAAGCGCACGCGCGGGTCGACCGGCTCGAGGCGACCATCGAGGCGCACATCATGTGCGCGGCGCATGTGCGTGAAGCGGCTGGGATCCCCGGCACCTCGTCGCGCACGGCGTTCCTCTGCCGCGACAAGCCGGCGATGAAGGAAGTGCTGCGCGCGGGTGGTGTGCCGTGCGCGGCGTCGACGTCGGCCACGACCCTCGAAGAGGTCGTCGCCTTCGCGGAGCAGGTCGGCTTTCCGCTGATCCTGAAGCCGCGCGACGGGGCAGGGGCCTCGGGCGCGACGCGGGTCGACCAGATTTCGGACATCGAGCCGGCGCTGCGCGAGCTCGGCGTGCAGTATGGAAAGTCCATTGCGGTCGAGGAGTTCCTCGAAGGGCACGAGGGCTTCTACGACACGCTGACGATGCGCGGCGAGGTCGTGCACGAGTTCGTCTCGCACTACTACCCGAACGTGCTCGAGGCGATGCGCACGCGCTGGATTTCGCCGCAGATCTGCGCGACCAACCGCCTCGACGCGAGCTCGAGCTACGACGAGATCAAGGCGCTCGGTCGCAAGGTCATCGACCTCCTCGGCATCGAGAGCTCGGCGACGCACATGGAGTGGTTTTTCGGACCCAAGGGCCTGAAGTTCTCGGAGATCGGCTGCCGCCCGCCCGGCGTGCGCGCCTGGGACCTCTACAATGTCGGCAACGACGTGGACCTCTATCGCGAGTGGGCGCTGACGATCTGCGGCGTGCGCTCGGGACAGGCGCCGTCGCGCCGCTTCGCGACCGGCATGGTGGCGCTGCGGCCGAGCCAGGACGGACGCATCTTCGGCTACGAGGGGGCGGACCAGATCGGCCGCGCGTTCGGGCCGCACCTCATCGACTGGCACATGCCCGCCGAGGGCACCCCGACCCAGCCCGTCGCGGCCGGCTACATGGCGAACGCGTGGGTGCGCATGAAGCACGAGAGCTACGACGAGCTGCGGCGCATGCTCGATGTCGTAGGGCAGACGGTGAAGGTGTGGGCACGGTGACCAGAGCTGCGGGGGAGGCGAAGAAGGTCAAGCGGGTCGTGTTGCTCGGGCCGCAGGCTCCGGGCTCGAACCATGCTGGCCGGGTCCTGAAGGAGCTGGGCATCAAGCAGCCGGTGGTGCTGGTCACGGCGGGCTGGCAGGAGCGTGAGTCGGAGGACGAGGCGCTCATCAAGTCGCTCGGTGTGCCGGTCGTGAACCTGCGGCTGCACACGCGCAGCGAGGAGCTGTTTTCCGAGGGCAGGCGTTCGACGGCGGTCGGCGACGTGGAGCTGACGGTGGCCTACAAGGCACGTCAGGAGCGGCTGCGGCATGTACAGGTGTTCTATCGCATGCGCCTCGAGTCGGCCGACGACGTGTCGCGCGCGATCGCGGTCAGGCACGTGGACACCAGCCTCATCGACGAGGAGTGGCGGATCTCGGTCGACCAGTTCCGGCAGTTGGACAGCGACCACCTCGCGCGCTGCCGCGAGGTGCACGCCGCCTTCGATACCCAGTGGGAGCTCGGTCAGCGCGCCTCGGTTGCGCGTCATCGCGAAGAGCTGCGCGCGCTCATCCAGCCGGCCGCGGCGTTGGTGATAGCGGGCGGGCACGTCGGGTCGCTGCTCAATCGGCTGCGCATCTTCGACGTGATCGGCATGGCCCATCACCTGCCGATCATCGCGTGGTCGGCGGGCGCCATGGTGCTGACCGATCGGGTCGTCTGCTTTCACGACTACCCGCCCTACGGCAAGGACATCGCGCAGGTGCTCGACTCGGGTCTCGGCCTCGCGCCGGGGCTGGTGTTGTTGCCCGACCCGGCACGCCGCGTGCGCCTCGACGACCACGACGGCATCGGTCGCTTCGCGCGCCGCATGGCGCCGGCGACGTGCCTCGCGATGGACCACGGGGCGCAGGTGGTCATCCAGCGCGGCCGCGTTACCAGCGGCAGGGCCTATCATTTGTCGGAGACGGGCGCCGTCAATCGTGAGTGGAAGGCGCCCATAAAGGGTGAAGAGGTCGCGTCATGAAGCGCGGCATCGCAGAGCTGACCGAGGGCAAGCGCACGCGCGAGGCGGTCGACTCGTTCTTCCACACGAACTCGTTCCCGCTGGTCGACGGGCCGAGCACGACGTTCGTGTGGCGTGGTCGCGCCGACCACGTGAACCTGCGCCATTGGGTCTATGGACTGCCGTCGTCGCAGGCCCTGGTACGGGTCGAAGGCACCGACGTCTGGCACTTCACGCTCAAGCTGCCGCCGACCTCGCGCGTCGAGTACAAGTTCGAGGTCATCCGCAACGGGCACGGCGAGTGGGTCGGTGACCCGCTCAACCCGAACCGCGCGCACGACCCGTTCGGCTCGAACTCGGTCGCGCACGGCGAGGGCTACCTGTTCCCGTCGTGGGCGCATCACGACCCGTCGGCGGCTCAGGGTCGCCTCGACAGAGATCTGCCGATCGACAGCAAGGTCTTCGGCAAGCGCACCTACGGCATCTACCTGCCGGCGCGCTTTCGCAGGACCCGTCGTTATCCGCTGTTGGTCGTGCACGACGGCCACGACTACATGCGCTACGCGGCGCTCGGGCCGATCCTCGACAACCTCATGGCGCGGCTCGAGATCCCGGACATGATCGTCGCGCTGACGAGCTCGCCCAACCGCCTTGGCGAGTACGCCAACGACGAGCGGCACGCGCAGTTCCTGACCGACGAGCTGGTGCCCCACCTCGATCGCTTGTTTCCGCTGCGCAACGAGCCGCAGAGCCGCTGCCTGATGGGCGCGAGCTTCGGCGCGGTGGCGGCGCTGTCGACGGCGATGCGGCGGCCGGGCTTCTACGGCAAGCTGCTCTTGCAGTCGGGCTCGTTCGCGTTCACCGACATCGGCGACGGCAACCGGCGCGGCCCGCTGTTCGACCCGGTCGTCACGTTCATGAACCAACTGCGGGCACAGCCGATGGCGATGTCGGAGCGCGTGTTCGTGAGCTGCGGCATGTACGAGTCGCTCATCTACGAGAACAGGTCGCTGGTGCCGGTGCTGCAGTCGACCGGCATGGACCTGCGCTACGTCGAGGCCCGCGATGGCCACAACTGGGAGAACTGGCGCGACCGCTTGCGCGAAGGGCTCTCGTGGCTGTTTCCTGGCCCGCTTCTTCTGGTGTACGAATAGAACCCTGGCAGGCTTAGGTGCTTCATGGCGACCGTCACGCGTAGGATCGGACTCTCCCTCGGAGCCGACATCTGTTGGCCCCTTTGCTACGAAGCCATCGTCGACAAGCTCGCGCTGTCGATCCCGTGGAACGGCGACGACGTCGGCATCGAGGTCGAGCGCGTGACCATCGAGCCCTTCGATCTACGCCAGCCATGCCGCTACGACATGGTCCTCGACCGGCTCACGCACTGGTACCACACGAGCCGCGAGTGGATTAAGAAGGCCATCATCATGGACGGCCTGTACGTGCTCAATAACCCGTGGGCCGTGCAGTCGATGGAGAAGCAGACGACTTACTGCGCCATGATGCACCTCGGCATGCCCATCCCCGAGACGTGGCTCGTGCCGCCCAAGTCGTACGAGCCGCTGCCGGATCTGCAGCCGACACTCAAGCGCTACGCGAAGCTGTTCGACCTCGGTGACGTCGCCAACAAGCTCGGCTATCCGATGTTCATGAAGCCGTACGATGGCGGCGGCTGGAAGGGCGTGAGCCGCATCGACGACGAGGCAAAGCTCCGTCGCAGCTACGAAGACAGCGGCAAGTATGTGATGCACCTGCAGAAAGCGGTGCACCCGTTCGACAACTTCGTGCGTTGCATCGGCCTCGGTCCGCAGACGAAGCTCGTCAAGTACGACCCCGATGTGCCGTTGCACGACCGCTACACGATGGTCGCGCAGAAGGACTTCTGCACCCCGGAAGAGGCATCGATCCTCGAGGACACGTGCCTCACGATCAACAGCTTCTTCGGCTGGGACTTCAACTCGTGCGAGTCCTTGCGCAAGGCGTCGGGCCCGGACGCCGGCACCTGGTTCCCGATCGACTTCGCCAACCCGTGCCCCGACTCGCAGGTCACGTCGCTGCATAAGCACTTCCCATGGCTCGTGAAGGCGAACATCCGCTGGTCGGTGTTCTGCGCGGTAACGCAGCGCAAGTTCAGGAAGAACCTCGACTGGGAGCCCTTCTACGCGATCGCCGCAGAGCGCGACATGCCCTACCGCGAGCGGCTCGCGGGCTACGCGAAGATCGCGCGCGACCGCTTCGACAACGACCGCTTCCTCGAGTTCTGCGACAAGCACCTGGGACACCTCGACGAGGTCGCGTGGGAGTTCTTCGGGACGGCCCCGGCGCGGGCCGCCGTGCGTGCGAAGGTCGCGGCGCTGTTCCCGCAGCACGAGGTCGAGCAGTTCACCGAGCTCTTCTGGCAGCGCATCCAGGCCTGGCGGCGTGAGAACGACGGCGTCAAATTGACGAGCGGCACGGCGGCGTAGCAATGGCCAACCACGACGACATCAAGATGGTCGGGCGCTGGCGTTCGGAGCGCCTCCAGCGCGACGTGACGTTGACCCGCTGGGGTAGCTTCGGGCAGCCGGTGCTGATCTTCCCGACGGCCGGCGGCGACGCCGAAGAGATTGAGCGCATGCATGTGGTCGCGGTGCTGCGACCGCTCATCGACGCGGGCCGCATCAAGGTCTACTCGTGCGACAGCGTCGCGGGCATGGGCCTCGTCAAGAGCGAGGGCACGCCGCGCCATCGCATGTGGATGCAGAACCAGTTCCACCACTACGTGCGGCACGAGGCGGTGCCAGCTATCCGCGCCGACTGCCAGACCGCGGACGTGCCGGTCTGGGCGGCGGGTGCATCGTTTGGCGCCTTCCATGCGGTGGCGGTGACGTGCCGCTTCCCGGACGTGTTCCCGCGCGCGCTGGCGCTGTCGGGCACCTACGACCTGCGCCGCTTCTTCCAGGCCGGGCCGAGCGAGTTCACGAGTGACTTCTGGGTGTCGTCGCCCCTTCACTTTGTGCCGACTTTGTCGGGCTATCATCTGGACGTCCTGCAGAAGCGGTTCATCCTGCTGGCGTCGGGCGAAGGCCGGGCCGAGGCGATCGACGAGTCGTGGGCGATGGCCCGCGTGCTCGGCGCCAAGGGCATCCCCAATCGCGTCGATAATTGGGGCCCGCAGTGGCCGCACGATTGGGACACCTGGCGTAAGATGCTGCCGCAATACCTCGACGAGTGGACCAAGGCCTGAGCCTCTTCCACCCTCACCTCGAACACAAACACGCACGGGAGGCGCTAGGCCAACTATGACCACCACGAGAGCCCACAAGGAAGTCGAAGGCGACCAGGACGCCAAGACGCATCGCGAGTTCATCGTCGCGTTGTTGAACGACCTGCGGGCATTCGAGCGCATGCTCGCAGAGGGGCTCTTCGAGACGGGCGTGCGCCGGATCGGTGCCGAGCAGGAGATGTTCCTCATCGACCAGCGAACGTGGGCGCCGGCCAAAGGCGCGCTCAAGATGTTGGAGCAGCTGCAGGACCCGCACTTCACGACCGAACTCGGGATGTTCCAGCTCGAGGCGAACTGCGCGCCGCAGCTGTTCTCGGGCGATGGCCTGTCGCTCATGCATGCCGAACTCGACATGCTGATGGAGAAGGCGCGCGTCGCGGCCGACGGGCTCGGCATGAACGCGGTGCTGATGGGCATCCTGCCGACCCTGCGCAAGTCCGACCTGGGCTTGGACAGCATGGTGCCGAGCCCGCGCTACCTGGCCTTGAACAAGGTCGTGACCGAGCTGCGCGGCGGAAAGTTCGAGCTGTCGATCAAGGGCCTCGACGAGCTCATCATAGAGCACGACTCGGTCATGCTCGAGGCCTGCAACTCGAGCTTTCAGGTGCACCTCCAGGTTGAGGCCGGCGAGTTCGCGCGCCTCTACAACCTCGCGCAGGCGCTGGCCGGTCCGATCATGTCGATCTCGTGCAACTCGCCGATCGTCTTCGGCCGCCGCCTCTGGGCGGAGACGCGCATCGCGCTGTTCCGGCAGGCCGTCGACACGCGCAGCCACACCCATCAGATGCGCGAGACCGAGGCGCGCGTGAGCTTCGGCACGCGCTGGGTGAAGAGCTCGGTCGCCGAGATCTATCGCGAGGACATCGCGCGCTTCCGGACGCTGGTCGGCACCGACCTCGACGAAGACCCGATGGCGAAGCTGGACCGCGGCGAGGTGCCGCAGCTGAAAGCGCTGCGCCTCCATAACGGCACGATTTATCGCTGGAATCGGGCGTGTTTCGGCATGACCGACGGCAAGCCGCACCTGCGTATCGAGAACCGCGTGATGCCGTCTGGGCCGAGCACGATCGACGAGATCGCCAGCTCGGCGCTCTGGTTCGGGCTCATGTCGGAGATGGGCGCGCGTGGGGAAGACGTCACGCGCCGCATGGACTTCGACCAGGCCGCCCACAACTTCTACACCGCCGCGCGCGAAGGCCTCGGCAGTCACTTCCTGTGGTTCGATGGCGAAGAGGTGTCGGCCCGCAACCTGGTGCTCGATCGGCTGTTGCCGTTGGCCGAAGCGGGTCTGCGGCGCCAAAAGATCAGCGAGCCCGACATCAGCAAGTACCTCGGCGTCGTCGACGCGCGCGTGCGCACCGGCCGCACCGGCGCGCGCTGGCAGTTCTCGTCATGGATGTCGCTGCGTGATCGCGCGACCCCGGGTGAGCGCGCCAATGCCCTCGTGGCGGCGACGGTGCAACGGCAACTGACGGGACGACCCGTGTCGGAGTGGGAGCGTGCGCGATTGGACGAAGCGAGCGGTGCCCAACACAACTTCGAGCGCGTCGACCAGTACATGCGCACGGATCTGTTCACGATTCAGGCGGAGGACCCGGTCCAGGTCGTCATCCACCTGATGATCTGGGAGCGCATCCGCTACGTGCCGGTCGAGGACAAAGACCACCGACTGTTGGGTCTGGTGACGCATCGCGCGGTGCTGCGCCTGTTGGCGAGTGGTGGCTCGGGCACGCACACGCCGGTGTCGGCGATCATGCGCAAGGACCTGACCACCGTCACGCCCGACACGCCCACGGTCGACGCGATTCGCCTGATGCGCCGCTACAAGATCGGCTGCCTGCCCGTCATCAATGACGAGCGCCTGGTTGGCCTGGTGACCGAGGACGACTTCCTCGAGGTCGCGTCGAAGCTGCTGGAAGAGCAGCTCGGGACCGCGCCGGGCGAGCCCGAGTCGACTTGACGCGCGAGGCTCAGAGGCCGGGCGGGAACCAGTAGTACCCGGTCACCGACGCGCCGATGCATGAGGTCTCGGCCGTCTCGGCGTTGGCGCCGGGCGAGTAGAACACCAGCTCACGCTGGCCATCTTGCGTGACGCAACGACCGGGCAGCTGGTTGGTGTCCTTGCAAGCGCTGGCCTGCTTCCCGTCGCCGGTGTCGCACACGAGCGTGTCGCAGATGGCGCCGTAGGCCTGAACGCAGGCGGCTTCGGTGCGCTGGCACGAGCAGACAGCGCCCACACCCTCCGGAATCGCGCTGATGGTGAGCTCGCCCGGGGTCGGGTTGCGGGCGCAGCTGTCGATGGCGCCCTGGAGCCAGCCCGCGATGCGCGCGAAGTAGTAGACGAGGGTCGACGAGTCGCGATCGCACGAGGCCATCACGTTGTCGGCCGAGCACGCATCGACGCGTGTACCGCCGCCGCAGTTTGCCGCGGCGGTGATGCAGCCCTGCGCGGTCTTGGCCTGCAGGCACGAGGAACCACCGGCGCAGCCGCAGGTCTGTTCGCTCACCTCGGGCTCGGTCGTGTCTGGCGTCGCCGTGTCTGGCGTTGCCGTGTCTGGCGTCGCCGTGTCTGGCGTTGCCGTGTCGGGCGTTGCCGTGTCGGGCGTCGCGGTGTCAGGCTCGCTCGTGTCGGGTGTGGTGCCGTCCGGCATCGCCGCGTCCGGAGCCGTCGCGTCGGGGCTGTTGGTGGCGTCGTCGCCGCAGGCGGTGAGGGCGAGGGCGAGGGCGATGGAGACGGTGAGTACGCGCATATTCGTCATGCTTTTGGGTGAGCGGCGCATCAAAATGTGGGGAGTTCCGACAGCCCACAAGAATGCATCTCGGGCGGTCACGGTCGCACAGTGGCATGCACCTTGCGAACGCTTCTGTCAGACCTCGGCGTTTTGTCGGGGGCTCACCTCAGGAGAGCGACATGGCGATGAAAATGGACGACATCAAGCATACGTTGGGCGACATCAAGGACTCGGTTGCGGGCACCTTCAACAAGGGCGTGACTGGCGCTCTGGACGCGGCCCACCTGCAGAAGAAGACGCCGTTTGGCGGCAAGTTCCTGTTCCTTGCCGCGGGCATCGGGATCGGCGCGACCATCGGCGCGGGTCTGGCCCTCCTGCTCACGCCGACGACCGGCAAGGAGCTCCGTCTGGCGGTCAAGCACTACGCGACCAAGCTGATGACGAGTAAGCCGAAAGCCGCAGCCAAGCTGGCCAAGGCGCCCAAGGAGACCGAGGTCGGGCACTCCAACAGCCACAGTCGCCGCCTGCACGCGCCGGCCGGCGAGGTCGCGCCCCAGCCGACCTGACCTTCACCACGCGCGGGCTCTTGCCCCGGTTGCTCCCAAAATGGGACAGCCGGGGCAATTGTACCTGCCCGCTCCCTACCCAGGCTCGTAGCTCAATCTGACCGCCACTCGCGCAGGAGCACCCCATGCATCTATATCGAACAGTGCGCGACCAGTCCGGAAAGATTCGCCCGATGGTGCTGCTATGGGCCATCGGGATCCCACTACCGATCGTGTTGATCATCATGCTGGTCCGCGGCTGCTAGCCGCGCGCAAGTCTCTCGTTGTTCAGCTCAACAGTTCGGCATCCACTTGTCGGATGCGGGCCTCGACGCCGGCGATCGCCTCGCGATCGATCTTTACCCCGAGCCGCTCGGTGGCACCGCGCGTGTGGAGGACCAGCTCGCGCCTATTGAAGAGGCCACGGCTCGCAAGCCGCATCGGCTCGCCCCGCTTGATGTGACGACGGCGCACGGTGAGCTTGCCGATGCGTCGTTCGAGCGTTGTGCCATCCGCGTCGACGCGCAGGTGGGTCGTGGTGATACCGCGGCTCGCGTGCGCGCCGACGCGCCAGGTGACGATGCCGACGACGAGCGCTGCAAACAGCTGGAAGAATGAGACTTCGCCACCGCTGAACGAGCCGACCAGCAAGGTCAAGGTCGCAGCCAGCAGTGCGAGGGTTGCGATAAAGCTGAAGACGCGAGGCTTGGGCTCGATGTCGACGACCAGCGCGTCGGGCTCGACCGTGGCCGCGATGCGCTCCGCCGCGAAGCTCCCGAGGCGACCGCGATCGCTTGCGGTGGCGCCGCTCGCCAATGCCGAGCGGGCCGCCTGCGCGGACGGATAACGCTGCTCCGGTGCTGGCGCGAGGAGCCGACCGAGGAAGCGCTCGAAGCCCTTCGAAACCGACACCGCCTCGCTGAAGTCGATGCGCAGCTCGCGCTGTGGCAACTGGTCGGGTGCCCGATGGGAGAGCACGTTCACGAGCGTCGCGCCAAGGCCGTAGAGATCGGACGCGGGCGTCGCGCGACCGGTGAGCTGCTCGGGCGCCATATAGCCGAAAGTGCCGGCCGTCGACGCGTGCTCCGAAGCGCCGGCCAGGCGATCACGCACCGAGCCGAAGTCGATGAGCGACACGCGCCCCGATGCATCGCGCACGACATTGGCTGGCTTGATGTCGCGATGAACGACCGGCGGTGAGCGCCCGTGCAGGTACTCGAGGATCCCGAGGAGCTGATCGGCCAGGTCGCGCGCTTCGGCCTCGGTCGGGTGCCAGCCGCTCTTCACCAGGTCGGCGAGCGAGCGTCCCGGCGCCAGCGCCTGCACCAGCACGAACTGATCACCGCCTTCGCCTGGCGCGATGAAGTCGAGGTACTTCGGGATCTGCGGATGGTCGAGGTTGCGCAGCACGCGCGCCTCGCGTTCGAACAGCTCGACCGCCTTCCAGTGATCCACCGTTCGCAGCGACAAGATCTTCACCGCTACCGCGCCGCGTGTCGTGAGGTCGAAGGCCTCCCAGGTGACCGCGAAGCCGCCGCGCCCGAGCTCGCGCACGAGCCGATAGCGGCCACCGATGATCGTACCGACCGTCGCGGTGGCTGTGGCAGTGGTCGTCGCGCTGATCGTCTCGGTGTCCTGCATCGGGCCACCTTGCGCACGCGACCAAGGTCCACAAGAGGGCCAGCTCACCCGGTGGGAACGCTGCCGACGGCCTGTCGGGCGGCTGTCGATCGCCTCCTCACACGCGTCGCGCGGCGACAACAACCTCCTCCACCAGGGCGTGAGCCAGGCGTCAGCGCCCTCGGTTGCCTCCCTCGGCGTGCTTGTCGAGCGCGACCCAGGCCTGCTCGAGCTCGGAAATCAGCGCGGCCGCGACCTGCCAGCTCACCGGCTTGCGCACCAACACGGAGCGGCGCGCATGCTCGAGTTCGGGCGAGTGTCGGGGACTATCGGCAGCCGAAGGAGCTATGGGGTCGTGGGTCGTCATGCTGAACGCATGTTCAGCCAGAATACCCCGCCGACGCAAGCGCCGCGTCGCAGTCAGCCCGAGCTCAGTGCTGAGACTGGCATTGCAGGCTGCCGTCCGGCAGCGCCGCGCAGAGACCGAGCTTCGGTCCACCCATGCGACAGCGCTGCTGCTCGGCGGTGCAGGTCGTCACGACCGCGCCTTCACCCTTGTGGTTCGGGCTCGCAATTCCCCACCACATGATCGCGAGCGCGATCAGCGTGACCACGCCCCCGAGCACGACGCCACGCCAGGCAGGTCGGCCCCTGGAGCCGGCGGTGCGTTCGTCGTGACCCACATTCGTCCGAGCCGACTTCATCGCGGACATGCCTACGCCCTCCCCGGACTGTGGTCCATACGGTAAGCAACACGAAGTCTATATTGTCGTTACTGCTCGTGCGCCTGTACGGACAGATGTCAGGAGGCGCACCGTTCGTGCCGTTCCTCGTGCGGGCGGTGCTCGACACCTGGCGGGACACGACCGCTGGCGACGTCGCCTATGCCTACGTGTCTCCGGCCACGCCCCGAACGGGCTGACGTGGCAGACATCTCTAACGAGGCGGCGACCAGGTCGTGCCCGTCTCGCAGTCGATGTGCCGGAATGACAAGCGTGTCCCAATGTCGAGCACGCCGAACATGATCGGCAACCCGAAGCGGCGCGGCCCGATCGAGCCCGGATTGAACACCGCGAGGCCACAATCGCTCGTAACGAATGGCACATGCGAATGGCCGCATACGACGACGTCCGCGCGCGCCGCCTTCGCCGCTTCGCGCGCGGCCTTCAACAAGCGCGGCCCATAAACCGCGATATGCGTCATATAGATCCGAAGCACTTCGCGCGGACCACGCCAAAGCGACAGTATCAGTGCATCCGGCACTTCGGGCGCATGACCATCGATATTGCCACGCACCGCGTACAACGGCGCGAGCGCGCCGATTCGATCGAGCACCGCGAGATCGCCGATGTCGCCTGCGTGCAGGATCGCATCGGGTGCCAATGCACTTGCCAGCGCGTCGTAACGCGCGTCCGGTCGCGAGTGCGTGTCGGCGACCACCACCAGGGTTGCGTCACGGTCGGTCGGCAGCTCGATGATGCGCTCGTCCATCGCGTCGACCCTGCCACGCGCAGCCCGATTTCGCGACAACGCGCTCGCCAGGGGTGTGATCGAGGTTGAGGGGACGGCAGCCCCTAAGGCGAGGAAGGGTTGCGACGGCAGCGGATCACGGGCGCCTCTACTTTAACAAGCGCTTCGGCTCGCTGGCGCTCTGGATCCATCCACCGAAGACCCAACCTGCAGCGGCTCCGCGCGTGCTGCCGCTCCGCACCGACCGTAGTCCCAACACCCACGGACATCTGTCCCAAAACAAGTCGCACTCGCCCCCAAGGAATGTCTCGACAGCTTTTTCGCCCTAACTCGCCGGCTGCTCCGTGACGCCACCGTGGTGCTTCGCGAGCAAGAATTGTCTCGACAGCTTTTCGCCCTAAGGGAGCGCCGCAAAACAAGGTGTTGACGTTTCTCGAGCAGGCGATCCCAGAACGCGGGCCAGACGAGACGGCGCGATCCGGTAGTTTTGCGGCGGGCCCTAACTCGCCCCGCGACCGTCGGTCGACGCCTCGCGACGCCGGATGATGAGGCCGACTGTGTCGACCGTGTGACTGGGCGCGTGACGTCTGCGCATGGCATGAACGTCCGGCAGCTGCGCGCCGACTCAAGGACAAAAAACTTGAGGTCCGCGACGACACGCTCGCGCCCCGGGTGTCGATCGCCATGACCGTCGACCGCGTCGACGCTTGGGCCTTCGTGCAGGCCCGCATCATGGTCGAGGCGGTCGGCGCGCGGCGCGGCGACGAGACGATACAGGCGATGCCCGCCGATGGGCTCGGCGCGCTCCTGGCGGGTCACCCGGACATCGACTTACCGGCGACGCTCGGCGGCGCGCTCGATGTTGACGGGGCTCAGGCGCGGGCTTTCCGTTTGGAGCTCGCGGCCCTGCGCGAGCGCACCGAAGCGGCGGTCGAGGCGATGCGGCCGAGCGACGACGTGGTCCCGCCAGCCATGCTCGTCGTGACCTGGCCGGACGCTGACGACCCGACGGCGCCTGCAGAGATCGACCGCCAGATTCGTAGCCGGCGCATCGGCCTTGCGCCAAGCAGCGTCGCCACCCGTGTCGCTCTCACCCGCCGCTTCGGGAGCGTGTCCGAGGTCCGCACGGCGCTGGGCGCGGGCAGCATCTGCTACCTGCGAGTCAGACGTCCGAGCCGATTTCGGAACAGATTTCGGAACAGATGTCCGGCGAGGCCTCGGAGGCGGGACTGACTACCCTCCACCTGTCATTGTCCGAGTCCACCGGGCAGTTCTGGCGCGGCCTCGAGCGCCTGCACGGACAGATATCCGGGGGCGCGCCGTTCGTGCCGTTCCTCGTGCGGGCGGGACTCGACACATGGCGGGACACGACCGATGGCAATAGGGCCTATGCCGATGTCTACCTCCGCGATCGCTGGCGCTGCACTTCCCCGGTTTGTCGCAGCCGGAATGTGACCCCGCACCACATTCGCTTTCGTAGTCGCGGCGGCGGCGAAGAGCGGACCAACCTGAATTCGCTGTGCGAGCGCTGCCACCTCGAGCTCGTGCACGGCGACAATCTATGTGTCTCCGGGCACGCCCCGCACGCGTTGACGTGGCAGGCCAGCGGCTGGGATGGCCGGCGCGCGAGAGCCTGACTACGGCGCTGGAAGGTCAACCGCTGGGAATGGGGTTGACCGTCGCGTTCGCCGTACGTGCCTGCCGCTGATTCTCGGTCAGGGCCTTGCGAGCTGTCGCGCGTCTCATCCGACCCGCGACGGCGCTTTCGGCAAGTGCCCCCCTCATCTTGAATCACACCCACTCGCCAGGTCGCGTGATGTGCTCGCACACCTTGACAAGGTCGGTCGCTGTCCCGACCTTGGCCCCTCGTTTTCCTACCAACGAAAGGCGCGACATGTCCGACACCAAGCCCACCAAGCCGACCATCACCATCCCCAAGGACACGGCGCCACCGACGGCGCTCGTGAGCGAGGACCTCGTCGCCGGCACTGGTGCCGAAGCCGTCGCCGGCAAGACCGTCGTCGTCAATTACGTCGGCGTCAGCTGGGGGACGGGCAGCGAGTTCGACTCGTCGTGGGACCGCCGCAAGACCTTCTCGTTCAAGCTCGGAGGTGGCCAGGTCATCAAGGGCTGGGATCAGGGCGTCGCTGGCATGAAGATCGGGGGCCGTCGTAAGCTCACGATCCCGCCCGACCTCGCGTACGGCAATCGCGCGGTTGGCGGCGTCATCAAGCCCAACGAGACCCTCGTCTTTGTAGTCGACCTGGTCGACGTCCAGTAAGCGCGGCTACTTCGACTGGTAGGCCGGCCCTACGTACTGCGCGTCGCCGAACGCGAGCAGCGGCCAGAAGACGATGCCGAGCAGCAGCATGCCGACGCCAAAGCCGGCGTCCTTGCCGAACGACTTCGCGAAGTCGATATAGATGAAGAACGCGAAGACGATATTGGCAAATGGCACGAACATCATCGCGATATTCCACATCGGTCGGCCTGAGATCTCGATCATCACAACGATATTGTAGATCGGCACGATGGCCGCCCAACCCGGCTTGCCGGCCTTCGTGAAAGCCTTCCACATCGCGATGACCGAGACGATCGCGATGACGAGAGCGAGGAACATCAGGGGACGTGGGATCGAAGTCATCAGGTGGAGCTCCTGCTTGTGACGCGTGAGTGCCGCCGGTGGCAGCACCCGTCCAACCTACTCCAACTCCTCATCGCGTTGTACTGCACTCAGGCTTCAGCGTGCGTCCGACAAAGCCAGCGCCACCGCGCCGAGCGTCAGGCAGCACGCACCGATCCCGAGCGCGGTCAGCGGCTCGTCGAGCAGCGCCGCCGCCAACAGCGCCGCGCCGATAGGCTCGCCGAGTGTCGCCAGGGCGACGGTCGTCGGCGTCACGCGCGTGAGCGCCCAGGTCATCATCGTGTGCCCGACGAGCTGGGGCAGGGCGGCCGCGCCGACGATGACCCAAACCTCGGTCGTGGTCGTCGGCAAGAGCGGCGCGCCGACGCTGACCGCCGAGAGCAGCAGCACGACCCCGCCAACCAGCGCCGCGATCCCCGAGAATGCCAATGTTGCGGGAAACGAAGGCGGTTTCCGATTGCTATCGCCTCGCCACGGCTGCGCCTGCTCGGCGAAATTCACGCGGCGCGCCATCAGCAGATAGACCGCGGCCGCGGCCGCTCCAAGGAGGGCCAACAAGATCCCGTGGAGTGAGTTGTCGTTGCTCGCCGCCGGCAGCGATGTCGCCAACAACACCACCCCGAACATGCCGAGCGCCATGCCCACAAGCGCTCGCGCTCGCGGCCGATCCCTACCGCTCATCAGCGCGACGGCTGCGAGCATGAGCGGCGTGGTCGTGACGACGGTCGTCGAGACCAGGACCGACAAGAGCCCGAGCGACGCGACCCAGGCCCCGAAGTGTACCGCGTAGGCAACGCCCGCGAGCGGCGCGACACGCCACGCCGAGCGGGGCAGGCGGCGCACGAACGGCAGCAGCACCAGGCCCGCGATGACGAGGCGCCAACCCGCGGCCGCTAGCGGATGGAGGCCGGGTGCCAGGCGAAATAAGATCGCCGCGAACGAGATCGCTACCACCGCGGCGCCCAACGCCGGCAAGACCATCGCCCGCGACTTCGGCGCACTCGTTGTCGCGTCGCTCATTCGCGATGGGGCAGCGCCTTGGGGCGCTCGTTCGCGCCAGCAAGGCCGTGCACGACTTCCATCGAGCCGCCGAGCGCGCGCCCCGCCGCGTTCTCGCGATAGGTGCGGCGGCCGCCTGAGGCCCACGACTGGCCGCGCTTTTCGTGCTCGTCGGCGGCGAACGACTCGGCGTTGTCGATCATCGCCTCGGCACGCGGGTCGTCGTCGGCCTTGAGCTGGTCGAGCTTCTTCTTGAACGCGATGGCCGCGCTGTCGCAAAAGCTCGTCTTCTCGCTGCGCGTCTCGCCCGCGGTGGTCGCGCCGCGGCCGCGCTTCCAGCGCGCGATGTGATCGGCGCATTCGCGCGCAATTCGCCCCGCGCTGACCGAGAACAGATATTCGGCGGTGACGACGTCGGCGTGGCGCCCAAAGAAGTGCATGCGCTGCGCGCGCCCCATCGCCAACGAGAACACGTCACAGTAAGCCGCGACTGCATGGGCGAGTGTGCGGCGCCAGAGCGCGCCTTCTTCGAGCGGCACCCACATGTCGACGAGCTGGTCATGCACGTCGCTGTCGATGCGCACGCCGTAGCCCTCGAGACCATAGATCGTTATCAGATCATTGGCCGCGGCCGTCGCGGCGATCCCCTCGGGGAGGCCGATCTGGTCCGCGCCGAGGTCGCGCAGCTTCTTGATGCGCATCAGGATTTTAGCGAGCTGGCCGTCATCGATCACCCGCGCGATAGGCGCGTCGCTGTCGCGCAGCGCCGCCCGGATTCCGCTCGCAACCCAGTTGTCGACGACCCGATACGAGTGCCCGACGACCGCGCGTGCGCCTTCGAACCAACGCTCGCCGTAGTGCTTGGCGGCGAGTTCGATGAGCGTAGCCTTGAACGTCGGGTCATGCGCCTTCCCGCGCGACAGCGGATGCGCCAGCTCGTGTGCGAGGGTCGCCAGGATCTCGGCCGGGTCGGCGTTCGGGCACAAGGTCAGGTGCAGGCGCAGCGGCGTGCCTTCGCGATCGAACCACACGCGCCCGGACGTGAAGCCGAGGCGATTGGTCGCGGCGCGCGCTAGCGTCAGCTCCGGCACGCCGACCTGAGCGGTGGCGGCCAGCGCCTCGAGCCAACGCGTCAGCGTCGTGCGGTCGATGCGCGCGTCTTCCGCGCCTGCACTGCTCGCCCGCGGCAAGTCGGCCGGACCACCGATGATGGTCGCGTCGTCATCGTCCGCGTTGCGACCCAATGCTTCGACCGTCTGGCGCACCGGCGCCCACGCATACGGGCGCCCCGTCGCATCGAACTCGTCGGGCTTCACTTCTTCGAGCGCGCGCAGGAGACGCGCCGCGTCAGCGGCGCCGAGCAGCACGACGAACTTCGGGAAGACGAACACCCGATCCTTGCCGACAGCGAACGAGGTCGTCGCCAGCCGCAGCGGTGCGCCGACCTCGGGCGTCACTCGAATCGCCCACTCGTCGGCGGCGAGCACCTGTCCGAACACGCTCGCGTCGCAGGGGCCTTCGATGACCATGCCCGGGATGCGATGGAGCTCCAGCAGCTTCAAGACTGCGGCACGCGCGAAGCGCGGAGGCAGTCGCACGCGCTGCGCGCCGCGCACCTTGTCGATGCTCGCGAGAGTCTGTGCGGCCGGCAATATGACCGCGTCGGGCGCGGGAGTTGGCAGGCTCAATTCGGCAACGGCAGCGGAAGGCGATACGACGAATTGCCGTCGCTCCGCGCGATGAGGGTCATGCGCACGACGAGCTGGCCTTGGGACTCGACCGACATCGACAAGTGTGGGCCCGGCAGGTTCTTCGCGAACTCGAAGCGCGAGGCCATCGGCTTGCCTTCCGGACCTTGGCCAGTGACGACATAGAGCCACGTGTCGAAGCTGCCCGCGGGCGTCTCGACATGCGAGTCGCTGCGCTGGGTCATGGTCGCCGGGAAGCTCGCGTGGTCGCGCAGCTCGTCCCAG
>Ga0209181_10000209_pt1 | contig 107534 bp, 85 predicted proteins | sample MAT05_FD_187208 | JGI IMG/M metagenome (GOLD analysis project Ga0209181, IMG submission 187208) | Freshwater microbial communities from Lake Fryxell liftoff mats and glacier meltwater in Antarctica - MAT-05 (SPAdes) (version 2) | ecosystem: Environmental > Aquatic > Freshwater > Ice > Liftoff...
CCGCAGGCGCGGAAGCGGTGGACGAGGACGAGGAACGACTTTCAAGACGCTGAGTTTGAGCCATGCCGCCTCAACCCGCCAGCCCAAATTCTTGATCCCGGTCTACGTCAGTGCTGGATCTACACCGATTCCAATGGCCGGCAGACTGAAGTCATACCCGAGGCGGCGCAAGGCGAGGCCGATGTTTGGGCGTTGCATCGTGCATCGGCATGAGGGAATCATGCCGTCGATGAAGCCCCTCGCCCTATCGCTGATCCTCCTCTGTGCATGTAGTGATGACCCGGCCCAGCGCGCCGACATAAGCGACGGCGACGTCAGCAACGAGGTCGCACCCGATGCACCCGACGCCTCGGATACGGGAGACGACAGCGACGTCCAGACCCTGGTGCCGCTGACGCTCGGGGAGTTGGTGCCGGAGGGGCGCGTGGTCGCGGGCGTCGCGACCAAGCCCGAGCAGCTCGTCGGCGGGCCAAAGGCCGAGGGCATGATCGGTGACCTGGTGCTCGCCAATGCGCGCGCGACGTTCGTCGTCGAAGGCGCGCGCAAGGGCGGCGGCTATCGCGCGTTCGGCGGCAACCTGGTCGACGTCGTCGTCGACCAACGCCTCGATCTCTTTGGCGAAATCTGGTTCGCCTGGAACCTCGAGGCGTTCATCCCGACTGAGGCAGCCGTGGTCTCGACGGGCGAAGACGGCGTCGCGCATGTGCGGTTGAAGGGCCGTACGGGACCGTATGCTTGGCCTGACAGCTTCCTGCGAGGGCTCTTGAACCCGCCACCAGCCGACCTCGAGGTGACCTACGACTATCGGCTGAAGCCGGATGCGCCGCGGCTGGAGCTGACCGTGACGCTCGCCAACGATGGCGCCGAGCCGGTCGTGCTCGACTTGCCGATGGCCGCGATGAACATGGGTGATGGCGTCAAGAGCTTCGCGCCGGGCCTCGGCTTTGGCGGCGCGCAGGCGAGCTCGGAGATGGGCTGGCTTGGCGCCATCGGCCCCGATGCATCGTATGCGCTTGCGTCGGAGGAGCCGCTGGCCGGCGTCTTCTCGTACGCCAACGTGGACCTCGTGCGCTTGTCGGCGCGGGTCATCGCGCCCGCCACGAGCACGATCTACGAGTTCGCGTTCATCGGGTCGAGCGATGGCACACCCGGCATCGACTCCCTCGTGCCCGCGTCGGCCGCGACCGAGACGATCTCCGGCACGCTTGTAGGACAATCCGATGCGGGCGCCTGGGTCACGTTCACGCGCGGCTTCGAGGTCGGAGCGCTGGCAATCGTGCGCGACGGGAAGTTCTCCGCGAAGGTGGCGCCGGGCACCTGGGACGTGCAGGCGTTCACGCCGTCTAGCCAGGGTGGCAAGCAGGTCGTCACCGCGCCGGCCGCCGACATCGCCCTCGAGGTCGAGGCACCCGGCGTGCTGTCGCTGGTCGTCAGCGAGAAGGGTGCCGGTCAGATCCCGGCGCAGGTCACGCTGTTCCCGATCGACGACGGCTGGCAGTCACCTCTCGCCCCCGCGGAAGTACGCCTTGGCCGCGCCTGGAGCGGCGGTCGCGCGCTGGTCGCCTTCACCGCGCCGAGCGGCGAAACCAACGTGCTGGTCTACCCAGGCCACTATCGCGTCGTCGCCTCGCGCGGCTACAGCTACGAGCTCGCAACTGAAGATCTCGTCGTCGAGGGCGCCAGGAACTACGGACTCAGCTTCGAGCTCGAGCGCGCCGTCGACACCACCGGCTGGTCGGCCGCCGACTTCCACCTGCACGCGAAGTGGAGCTCGGACTCCGATGTGCCCTACGACGCGCGCGTACGCCAGGCAGCCGCGAGCGACATCGCCCTGCCCGTCCTGACCGAGCACGCGTATGTCGGTGACCTCCTGACGGCGGCCGAGTTGGCCGGCGTCTCCGACTGGGTCGCGGCGATCGCGGCGCAGGAGGTCACGACCTTCGAGTACGGCCACTTCAATGCGTTTCCGTTGGTCAACGATCCCAACGAGGTCTCCGGCGGCGCCGTATTCGAGCACGGTCGCGTGGGGTCGGAGCTGTTCACGGCGATGCGCGACCAGCAGCCCGACAAGGTGCTGATCCAGGTCAATCACCCGCGCTCGGAGTCGCTGTTGTTCTCGTACTTCGACTACATCGGCCTCGACGCGAAGACCGGCGTCGCGAAGAACCCCGCGCGCTTCACGACCAACTGGGATCTCATCGAGGTCTTCAATGGCCGCTGCCTCGGCTCTGCGCGGAACACGAAGGCGCGCCAGGACTGGATCGATCTGACCAACCTCGGCTGGAAGAAGACGCTCTCGTCCGGCTCCGACAGCCACTCGGAAGCGGCCGGCGTCGGCCATCCGCGCAGCTGGGTCGAGGTCGAGCGGGCGGCTGTGGCATTGGACCCGCAGGCGATCGTCGCGCCGCTGATGGCGCGCCAGGCGTTCGTGTCGTGTGGACCGTTTGTGCGCTTCGCGACCAGCGATGGCAAAGGACTTGGCGAGCTCGGTGCGGTCGACGGCGACGGCGTCGTGCAGTTCGCGGTGACCGTCGAGGCGCCGACCTGGATCGGCGTCGACACGATAAACCTCCTCGAGAACGGCGTCGTCATCGACACGTTCAGCCCCGCCGACGCCCATCGCGGCGCGGGCCAGCGCGCGGCCGTGCGCTTCGACGGCACGCTCGAGGCGGCCCCCGCGAAGGACGCCTGGTACGCGATAGAGGTCATCGGCCGGGGCTCTCTGTCGCCCGTCGAGCTCGACGACGAGCCGTATGCCTTGACCAACGCGATCGAAGTCGACGCCGACGGTGACGGCGTGTGGCGCCCGCCCGGCCCCGTCACGACCCCGCCACGCTGACGCAGGCCAGCCGCCGAGCCAGCGCGCGGCCAGGACGCGCACAGACTGGTCAGGCCGGGCAGATGTGATATCGGAGCCGCGTGCCGAGCTGGAAGCCGGCCAGCAATAAATACCTCCAAGGAATTCCGATGCGTCTGCCGCTCATGTGTACCCTCGTCGCCTCTACCTCACTCGCCGCTTGTGGCGGTGTCAGCGGTCCCAAGACCACCCAGGAGGTCGGCGACAAGGTCGTCGCGGCGCTCGTGGCGAAGGACTGGGCGGCGCTCAAGCCCCTCTACGCGACGCCCGACGTCGTCAAGTCGGCCTGCTCGGCGATGCCGGCCGACAAGCTCGCGGACCTCGAGAAGGAGTTCGCCGAGGAGGCGACCGAGGCCGAAGGCAAGTTCAAGGATTGCCTCGCGATCGATTGGACCGGCGCGAAGATCACGGCCGTCTCGGGTGGCGAAGCGAAGAAGCCGGTCGAGGGCTGCGACGGCAAGGTCGTCCAGTCGAGCGACATCGAGCTGAAGATCGACGCCGGCGACAAGACCTATGACGTCAAGGTCAACGATCCGGCGCTGATCGAAGGCCACTACGCGCTCATCGAGGGCATCCGCTGCAAGCTGCCCGAGATGTCGTGCGATGACATCTACGACAACATGGTCAAGATCGTGACCTCGGCGCCCGACGCCAAGGAAGGCGAGAAGGACATGTTCTCGGGCAAGGCCGACAAGAAGGCCGAGTTCGGCAAGATGTGCGGCGAGATGCGCGGGAACGCGATGTTCGCGTCGATCCTCACGTGCGTCGGTGACGCCCACAGCTACGCCGAGATGAAGGCCTGCGAGGACAAGGCCAAGGCGGCCGAGGGCGCGGCGCCCGAGCCCACCGAGGTGAAGCCGGCCGAGGCGGTCCCGGCTGTGGCCGGTGCGATCGACCCGATCTGCACGAAGTTCTACGGCAAGTACGAGGAGTGCCTCGCGGGAGTGCCGGAGGCGCAGCGCGAGGGGATGAAGCAGGGCCTCGAGAAGATGAAGACGGCGATGTCGAGCGTCCCGGCCGCGACCCAGACGACGACGTGCAGCCAGGGCCTCACCCAGGCGAAGCAGACGCTGGGCCAGCTCTGCCCGGCGGTGATCTGGGAGTGATAGGATGGAGTTGAACGCGCTCCAGAAGGTCCTCGAGAAGGAAAAACCAGCGCCTGTCTGGCTCATCCAGGGCGAAGAGCTGTGGATGGTCGAGCAGGCGGTGAGGCTCGTCGTGACGGCGGCGGTCGGGCGTTTCGACGACCCGATGCTGGTCACGCGGGTCGATCTCGCAGAGGGCAAGAAGGGCGCGCGCGACGTCCTCGCCGCGTGTCGGTCGATAGGCCTCTTCACTTCAAAGGTGGCCGTGCTGGTGCGCGGCGCGGAGCTCCTCGACAAGCGTGCCGAGGACAAGGAGGAGCTCGCGAAGTACGCCGACAAGCCGTCTCCCGGCGCGACCCTCGTGCTCAAGGCGAGCGAGAAGCTGGATGGCCGCTCGGCGTTCATGAAGCGCATGACGAAGTCCGCCAAGGTCCTCACCTACGACCCGCTCAAGCCGTGGATCGCCGAGAAGTGGGTGGCTGACCGTGCACGTCAGATCGGCCAGCGCATCGACAGCGACGCCGCCAAGCTGGTCGTCGATCTCGTCGGACCGAGCCTGATGGGGCTCGAACAAACACTGCAGCAACTGTCGCTGTATGTCGGCCCCGGCAAAGCGATCGCCCGCGCCGACGTCGAATTGGCGCTGGCCGCGACGCGCTCACATTCGATTTTCGAGTTGGTCGACGCAATCGCCGCAAAGAAGGCGACGCTGGCCATTCGTGTGGTCGACGCGATGCTCGAGCAGCGCGAATATCCACCTGTAATTCTCGGGGCAATCGTGCGGCACTTTCGCCAGCTCGTCGATGCGAAGGCGATCTTCGACGCGGGCGGAGACGCGCAGGCGATCGAGCGCCAGATGCGGGTGCACGAGTTCGTCGCGAAGAAGCTCGCCGAGCAGGTGAGCCGCTTCGACCACGTCACGCTGCGGGCTGCCTTCGAAGAGTTCTTCCGCACCGAGCTCGAGCTGAAGTCGACCCGGATCGACCCGACGCTGCGGCTCGAGTCGCTGCTGCTACGCCTGTGCGCGCCTTCGCCGGTTGTGCGACCTGTGCGAGCGCGCGCGCGCTGAGCGGCGGTCGGCAAGCTCGGCGCTGTGAAAGCCGGTCAAACGACCGAACGCTTTGCGCTTGCGCTCGAGCGACATTTACCGACAGTGCCACCCTGCTCGCAGAGCAGCACATCGAGGGAGGTCGCATCGTGTCACGCATCGCATCGCGTTTTTTTCAGATTGGTATGGCCGCACATCTCAAGCATGGCCTCATCGTCGCGGCCCTCGCGACGAGCGCCTGTGGCGGCAAGGCCGCGGACCCCGGCAAGCCCGGCGCGCCAGGTGAAGTGGCCAAGGGCGAAGGCGCCGAGAAGCCCGCACAGGCCCCGCTGCCGCTGGCCGACATCCTCGGCGCGGGTCCGACGTTGTGGGGGGACCTGACCACCGCCAAGCTCGGCGCGGACCTCGCGGCGCAGCCGGCGGGCATGTTCGTCGAGGACGCCAGGTCCAAGAAGAAGGACCCGAAGGATTCGCGCTACCTCGACTACGGCAAGGAGTTCAGCGACGGCAGCGTGCAGGGCTACTTCCAGAAGGGCGAGCTGATGAAGGTCTCGGTGCGCTTTTTGCGCAGCGTGCGTGCCGACATCGAAAAGGCCTGGGGCAAGGGCCGCGACATCGGCGGCAGCAGCGAGACCTGGGTGTGGGCCAACCCGAAGACGGGCTTGCGCGCGAAGTACGACGAGAGCACGTTCGGCGACAAGGCCGAGGGCACCATCGAGCTCACGCGCTACACCCCGATCGAGGGGCTGCTCGGCAAGGGCAACGTCGCGTTCGAGAAGACCGACGCGCCGATCCTCGGGGCCGACATGGCGACGCTGACGAAGTCCTACGCCGACATCCTCTATGTGCAGTCCGCGGAAGAGGGCAAGGCGAACCTGGAAGGTGCTGCCAAGATGGCCGGCAACGCCGACATCGCGAAGCTCGCGCCCAACACGATGACCGTCCGCCTCGAGCTGGCGCCGCCGTTCTTCGAGGACAGCATGACCTCGGATATGTGGGTCAACCTGAGCTTCGACGACGCCGGAAAGGTGAAGAGCTACCGCCTCAAGCTCCCGTACGCAAAGAAGGATCCGACCGCGCGCGATGAGGTGAAGCAGGCGATCGACGCGGCCTTCGGCGCCGCCACCGAGGGCGAGGAGTACGGCGACAAGATCTGGACCTACGCGGGCGGCTTCAAGGTCAAGGAAGACACCATCGGCGACGGCTGGGACGTCGAGCGCGAGGTCCCCAAGCCCGTCGAGTGACCCTCGGCTGAAGGCCTTCGGCTGAGGCCTTGCGGCGGCTCGCATTCGGTTTAGGGTGGGCACCTCTACTGACGAAGTGGTGCCCACCATGACCGATGCTCCAGTTGCACAAGCCCACGTATCGCCTTCGGCTGCCGCCGCCGGGGCAGCCCTCATCACGACCGAGTCGCGCGGCCATGTCTACCTCATCGGGCTCGCGCGGGCGGCCAAGCGCAACGCGTTTACGACCGCGATGCTGGCCGAGCTGGCGGCAGCGTACACGGCCTTCGAGGCCGACCCCGAGGCGCGCGTCGCGGTGCTCTTCGCGCATGGCGATCACTTCACCGGTGGGCTCGATCTCGCCGAGGTCGGGCCCGCCGTCGCGCGCGGCGCATCGCTCGCGACGGTCGGTGGGATAGACCCGCTCGACCTCTGGGGCGAGCGTCGCAAAAAGCCGGTCGTGTGCGCCGTGCAGGGCATCTGTCTGACCGTCGGCATCGAGCTGATGCTGGCGGCCGACATCGCCATCGCCGCGGCCGGCACGCGCTTTTCCCAGATGGAGGTCAAGCGCGGCATCATGCCGTTCGGCGGCGCGACCCTGCGCTTCCCGGCCGCCGCGGGCTGGGGCCGCGCGATGAGGTGGCTCCTGACGGGCGACGAGTTCGACGCGAACGAGGCGCTCGCGATGGGCCTCGTCGCCGAGGTCGTGCCCGATGGAACCCAGCTCGAGGTCGCCATCGCCTTGGCCGAGCGCATCGCGAGCCGAGCGCCACTGGCCGTGCAGGCGACCATAGCGAACGCGCGTCTGGGTGCCGAGCAAGGTCGTGAAGCGGCACTCGCCGCGCTGATGCCGACCGCCCGACCGCTGTTCGCGACGCAGGACGCGATGGAGGGCGTGCGCTCGTTCCTCGAGCGACGCGACGCGAGGTTCACGGGCAAGTGACGCGCGCGAGGTCGATGGGCTAACGCTCGTCGAGCTCGAAGCGGTAGCCGATGCCGCGCACGGCCGCCATGCGCCATGATGCGCTCGCGGTCCAGGCGAGCTTCTTCTTGAGCGACGCAACGAAGTTGTCGACGGTGCCATCGACCATCACGTCGTGACCCCAGGCCGCGTCGAGGAGTTGGCTGCGGGTGCGCACGAGACCGCGATGGGCGCCGAAGGTCGCGAGCAGGTCGAACTCGGTCCTGGTAAGCGTGATAGGGCCGGCCGGGTGGGTCAGCGTGCGGGTGTCGATAGCCGCGCACGACGTCGTCTTCGAGCGTGCGTGCGGTGAGCATCAAGATGCGCTCGGGGCGGCCGTTCTTGCGCAGCTCGCGCGCGAGCGCCGTGCCGTCGCCGTCGGGCAGCATCAGGTCGAGCACCACCAGATCGTAGCTCGCCAGCTCGAGCGCACGACGCGCCTCGACGAGCGTCTTGGCGGCGGTGACGGCATACGCGATGGGCTCGTGCTCGAGGTTGTCGACCAGCACGAGCCGCAGGTTCTCGTCGTCCTCGACGACCAGGATGCGCGTCTCGCTCATGGGCTCACGACCGTCTTGGGCAGGCGCTCGGCGAGCGATGCTTGGTACTCAAACGAACGGGGAAACCGGAGCGTGAAGGTCGTACCGCTCGAGCTCGAAGCGACGGTGATGCTGCCGCCGTGGAGCGCCATCACCATCTTGCAGATCGACAGGCCGAGCCCGGTGCCGCGCACGCCTTGGACGTGCCGCGCTGGAAGTCCTCGAACACGCTCCGCGGTGCGAGCGTGCCGAGGCCGGGGCCGTCGTCGCTGAACGTCAGGTAGGTGGTGGCCGCGTCCATGTGGGCGCTCAGGCTTATCGCCACGCGCTCCGCAGTCGCGTACTTGGCCGCGTTGTCGAGCAGGTTCGAGAGCAACAGCCGCACCAGGTCAGGGTCGCCGAAGAGGCTCGTACCCGGAGGAATATCCGCCGTGAGATCGACTGGCCGCGCCGCGCGCCACCGGATCGGCGGCCAGCCACGCGGTCAGGTCCACGACCGCGAGCGGGGCCATACGCGGCTTCCACGCCTCGCGCTCGAGGCGCGCGAACGACAGCACGTTGTCGACGAGGAACTCGAGCCGCTCCGACGAAACGACGATGCGCCGCGGATAGTCGCGCGCCCCGGGATGGTCGGCGAGCCGCAGCTCGAGCGTCTCGGCCAGCGCGCGAATCGATGCCAGCGGCGTCTTCAGCTCGTGCGTGACCGCCGCCAGGAGCTTGCCGCGCAGCTCGATGTAGGTCGCGCGCCGCCGCTGCAGCAACAACGCCAGCACGCACTCGGTGACCGCCAGCAGTGCCACGAGCCCGAGCGGAATTGCTTTGAGTAGCAAGCGTTTGTCCGCGCACGCGCGGGCCGCATCCCAATCGGGCAAGTTCGCGCCGAGCGTCATCGAGCCCGACGCCAACGTCAGGGTGGCGCCACCGACATCGCGCTCGATCGCTGCCACGATGGCGGACAGCGCGACACGACGGCCGATCGCCTCACCACGCCTCGCCGTGTTGCGCGCGACCCAGTCACCGGCGACGACGAGGCCCGGCTCGGGCGTGAGAAAGTCTGCCGGCAAGCCGATGTCTTCGGCGCGAGCACGCGCGACCACATCGTCGACGCGCACGAGCGGCTTAGCGATCGCCAGCGAGCGGGCGAGCAGCAGGTCGAAGTCGGCGCGCGACAGCCGATTGCGTGCGCCCAACAGCAGCACAAAGAACCCATCGCGCGCGGCACGGAACAGCTCGTCAGCGCTGCGGCGCCAACGCATGAGCTCGGTCGAGCCGCTCGATCGCAGAGAGCGTCGTCGCGAACTCGAAGTCGGCCCGCATACGGAAGTCGCGCCGATGTTGCGGCTACGCATCGTAGGTCGTCGGCAGGCCGCCGATCAGCGCGAGTCGCTCGGCCTGCGCCGGGTCGTCGCGCGGGAGGCGTGGATCGCTCTTCAATGCGTCGATCGCTGCGGCGACCTCGCTCGTGCCAGCGGGTTGGACCCGACGCGGCAAGAGCTGCTCGCCGTCCTGCACCAACAAGAGATCTTCGCCGGGCAAGAACGGGCTCGCGAGCGCCGCGTCGACCTCGGTCTCGACACCCACCATCGCGGTGACACACTCCTCGACCCGCACGAGCGCTGTCGGTGGCCGCATGCCGCGCCCGAGATAGTGACGCACGAACGCCCACGAGGCGCGGTCGCCCGAGACCCCGAGCTGCACCGTGCGCTGCTCGTCGATGGCGACGACAGGGTTGGTATCGTACTCCGCGAGCGCGACGTAGCCGCCTTCGGGCAGCTCAGCGTGCATTGGCTTCTCGGCCGAGCCGCAGGCCGCGACACACGGCTGCGAAGCTCGTACCGAGCACGTAGGATATCCACTCTCGCGAAGTTCGCATGACCGCGACCTAACACGCAGCCAGTCCCGGTGCATCGTCCGCGCCTCATCGTTTGGTCATGCTTTGGTCATGACGCCCAGTCGGAGCGATTGTGCGTGTCGACGTGACTCGAGAGAAAAGCGCCGCTAGCTTCGGCGCGATGAAGTCGCTCACGCTCGCCGCACTCCTCCCCCTCCTTCCACTCGGCGCGGCCACGGCCCACGCCTCCGACCCGACCCTGGGCGGCCTCGCATCCGCCCCACGCACGACCGAGAGCCGCCCTTGGGCGATCGTGCTCGACAACGGATTTGGCGCCCCGACTGGCCTCATGGGCCTCACGCTGAGCTACCAGGAGTCGCCCGAGCTGGCCGCCAGCGTCGGCTTTGGCTTCGGTATGACCGGCTGGCAATTGGCGATCCTCGGGCGCTGGTCGCATCCCATCGGCGCGTCGCGGAGCCACTCGTGGGTGGTCGGCTTCGGTCCCTCACTCGCGCTGCGCGGTGAGAACCTCGGCAAGTGGAACATCGAGCACCGCGACGACATCGTGGTTGAGCCCGACGACGTGTTCTACACGGTCTGGCTCAACGTCGATGTCGGCTGGGAGTATCGCGCCCAATGGGGCGGCCTGTTCCGGCTCGTGCTCGGCGCTGGCCTCCGCCTCGCGGATAACCAGCGCCACTTGTGCGAGGGCGTCGAGACCGGCGACAGCCAACCCGAGAGCAGCTGCAACCCGCCCCACTTCGGACCCGGCTCGATCTACACGCGAACGCCTGTACTTCCATACCTGGCGTTCAGCTACGGCTACGCGTTCTAATTCGCTCGCGGGACGCGCGGGCCCTTCGTCGCTCGCTCGTCGGCGGCCTATGAGGCCTGCCTCCTCGCGGCTCCTTGGTCGCGCGCGCCCCACTTCGCGAATTCCGTGATCCAATTACGGTGCGCAAATCCAATCGACCTGGTGCGCCCCGATATCCGCGTTCGAAAGCGTCTGGCTCAGCGTCTCGGCCGGCAGACCGAGCCAACCGTCGACCGCGACGTCCCAGTTCGCGTTGCCCGACGAGATGTCCGGTGCGCGCCACAGCACGAAGTCCTCGGTCGATGCATCCGTCCCGACCGGCCAGCTGGTGCCCGGGTCCTCGCCCTCGACGCCGATCGCGTCGATGACCGTGCTGCCTTTTACGAGCCCGATGTAGTCGTCACCATTGAAGTTTCCAAGCAGTGACGAGCCCGCGTTCTGGTCGCAGTCGGCGATGAACGAGGCGTCGCTCCCGCCATTGCAGATGACCCAGGTCGAGCCGTCGGCGAGCATCGGGCTCTGCCCGTTGGCACCGACCAGGTTGAACTTGCCGCCGGCGGCCACACGGGCGCCGTTGTTCGCGCGCCACACCTGGTAGCCCGCGAGGTTCACCGCGCGTCCCGTGCCGTTGTAGATCTCGAGGACCTTGTTGGTGCCCGAGCCCGACTCGACGTACTCGCTGAAGAACAGGTCGGTCGCGCACTTCGACTCGGGCACATCCGGTGTGACGAGCACGAAGTAGCCGCCCGCGAACGTGACGTCGACGGTGTCGACGACCATCGAGTAGGTGCCAGCCGGCAGGAAGAAGACGCCGACATCGACATCGCCCGCGACGCCGTTGTCGATTTGGCCAATGCACGACGCGCTCGCGTCGCACAGATCACCTTCGAACAGCGCGAAGACGGTGTCGGTGCCATCGTCGGACGCGACGCCCACGACGTAGTCACCGGGGGTCGTGACAGCGAACGTGAACACCTCGTCGGGCGTGCCGCGACCGGTGCTGGCGGGGCCATCGAGCGCGACGCAGTCCTCGAGCACGTAGTCGTCTGAGACACCCTCGGCCGAGAGGTCACCGACCTCGGAGAAGTCGCCGACGGCGTCCTCGATCATCTCGTACGGGGCGACGCACGTGTCGCCGGTGTCGTCGATGCACGTGCCTACGTCGCATACCTCGCCGAACACGCAGCCGCAGGTCCCGCCGCAGCCGTCGCCGTTGTCGCACTCGCCGTCCTCGCACAGGGGCACGCACGCGGTCGCGATGCGGATGTCGTATCCGCCCGCCGCGAACACGGCCCAGGTGTCGATGACCAGGGTGTAGGTCTTGCCCGCGACCAGCGCGTGGTCGAAGTTGTCGCGCTCGCCCGAGCCGCCGTTGTCGACGTAGCCGACACACGCCGCATCGGCGCAGCCGGGGCCCGCGAAGAGCATGTAGAAGACGTCGGCGCCCACGTCCGAGGTGACCTCGATCCCGTAGTTGCCGCTGGTCGTCACCGTGAACGACCACACCTCATCGGGCGTGCGCTCGCCGTCGCTGGGGAAGCCCTCACCGAGGAAGTCGCAGGTCCCGGTCGCGACGTCGTCGCTGATACCCGATGCGTCGAGATCTCCGCTGCCGGTCCAGACACCGGCCGCCAGGGTCAACGCGCGCGGTGCAGCGCAGGTGTTGCCGGCCGCCGCCTCGGCTTCGCAGAAACCGGTTGCGCCACACACGTCACCAACGCCGCAGCCACACTCGCCGCCGCAACCGTCGTCGGTGCCGCACTCGCCACCAACGCACACCGGGGCGCACGTGCTGACCGCGATCGTATAGGTGCCACCCGCGTTCGCGATGAAGGTGTCGACGACGATCGAGACGGTCTGGTTCGCCGTGAGGTTCGCGAGCAGGAGCTCTTCGACCTCGCCGGTGTCGCCGTCGTCGACCGCAGGGGTCGCGCAGGTCGGGCCGCAGGTGTTGCCCGCGAACGCGTAGATCAGCGGGTCCGACGTGACGCTCGGGGTGACGACGACGCGCCAGTCCCCGGCGGTCGGCGCGGTGAAGCGCCACACCTGGTCCTTGCCGCCTTCACCATAGCCCGCGGTGAGATCGCCGCCGCAGCTCTCGCCGCTGTAGTCATCGACCACGATGCTGTCGAGCGCGAGCGTGCCGCTGCCGCGATAGGCCCCGTTGCTCAGCACGAGGGCCTGCGCGTTGTCGCAGGTGTCGCCCGGTGCGGGTGCCGCGGGCGGGCTGAAGCTGAGCGAGTAGGTGCCAGCGACCGCCGGGGTCTGGTCGTCGGTGTAGGCGTCGACCACCGCGAAGATGGTCGCGCCGGCCGCGAGCTTCACGTGCACGACGTCCGCGTTGGCGGCGCCCGTCCCGAAGTCGTCGGCGCCCCCGGCACAGACCGGCACGCCGCCCGCCGCCGGGCAGCTGGTCAGGATGTAGAGGCCGAGGTCGACCTGATCCGACGTGAGCGAGATCGTGTAGACGCCAGCGCTCGGCGCGGTCAGCGCCCACACCTCGTCGCTCGCCGCGACCCCTTCGTCCCAGGCGAAGCCCGGGCACTCGCCATCGAAGGCTTCGTGGTCGTCGTCGAGGTCGGTCGTATCGCCGGAGACGACGACGTTCTGGGTCCAGCTTACGGGCAGCGTCACGACGCGTGGTGCAGCGCACGACTCGCCGGACGCGGGCGTAATCACTTCGGTCTCGGCGGCCGCGTCGGCATCACCCAGCGTGGCATCGACTTCGCCCGTCGTTGCATCGGCATCGCCGATTGTCGCATCGACTTCGCCCGTCGTGGCATCCGCGTCGCCGATCGTCGCATCGACTTCGCCCGTCGTGGCATCCGCGTCGCCGACCGAGCCGTCCCCATCGCTCACGCCATCGGGCTCGTCGCTGTCGACCTCTTCGCTGTCGGGCGTGACGTCGGCCTGCACCTCGGTCTCGGCCTGCACCTCGGTCTCGGCCTGCACCTCGGTCTCGGCCTGCACCTCGGTCTCGGGCTGGGTCTGAGTGTCGGCGATGTCGCCGTTGCCGGTGTCGAACAACACCTCGCCGATCACATCGGATGTCTCGGCGCCGCCGCTGATCTTGTCGTCACCGCATGCGCTGATTGCCATCGCTAGGCCTGCGCCCACGCCAATAATACCGAGCCTACGAACCAATGAGCTGCTTGTGCGCATGCGATCCCTCCACCGAGCTGACTTCGAGCGGCGGGACCCTATACGACTCGGCGGCGCACCTGCAACGACATTGGACGCAGGCCAGGCGGATTCACGACGAAACGGTCATCAGATGGGTCAGTAGCGCTCGCCCAGCCCCCAACACCGCTCGAACTCGACCGCAAAGGCTCTGAGGAGCTCGGGGTCCGAGGTCAGCACGATGTTCTCGGCGTTCTCCTCGTTGGCGCTGCGGGTCCAGTTGTAGCTGCCGGTCAGCAGCAGCTTGCCGTCGAAGATCGCGAACTTGTGGTGCATGTGCACGGGCGTGCGATCAATTCGCACGGAGATGCCGGCGTGCGCGAAGCGCTCGATGTCCGAGCCGCGGTCGTTGGCCTTGTCGTTGTCGCTCACGATCCGCAGCTTCACGCCGCGCTCGTGCGCTCGCAGGATGGGCTTGGAGAGTCGGTCATCGGTGATCGTGAAGACCGCGAGGTCCGCGCTGTCGCGCGTCGCGTCGATCGCCATGGCGATGCGCTGCACCACGTTGTCGCGCGGCGAGAAGTGCGCTTCTGATCGGATGCCGCCGCTCGCCTTCACGTCATGGGCCGACTCGGGTCCACCGCTCTCGTTGAGGACCTTCTCCACCTCTTCGAGCCAGTCGAGGACCTTGCCGACCTCGGCCTTGCCAGCCGACATGCCGTGCACGTCATGACCTGCCGAGACAAACGCATGCGCCATCTCGAACGCGCGCCGCCGCACCCGCAGCCGCATCTCGGCCGGCTCCTCGACGAGCTGCGAGAGGGCCCGACGCTCGCCGCGCGTGAGCTGCTGGTCGTCCCAGGTGCGCTTCAGGACCTCGTCGATCTCGCCCTCGGTGAGCTTCATCGGCTGCTCCTCAGGGGCCCTTCACGTCGAGGGTCACGCGCATCTCGACATCGAGCTCGCGCTTCTCGTTGGGCATCGCCAGCTCGAGCGACATCGCGATACGATTCTTGGCGTTCAACGCGACCGGCAACACCTGCCCGAGGTCGACATCGATCGTGCCCTCGCCGCTGCCAGCGAGGCTCTTCACCTCGGCCGCCATGCCGCCCGCGAACGTGCTCTCGAGCTTGCCCGACGGCGCCGCCAGCACCACTGAGAAGCGCAGCGACACGACGTTGTCACGCACGGCGACGACCTCGAACGTGGTCGTCTGGTCGAGCTTCATGCCCGCCTCGATCACCTTCTGCGCGACCTCCCACTTCGCGCCGACCCCGATCGCCTCGTCCGGGAACGGCACCGTCATCTGGTCGATGGCGCGCTCGAAACCCTGCACGACCGGCTTGAGCGCGGCCGTCGCCATGATGCCTTCGCTGCCGGCCGGCGCCGCGAGCGTGAACTGGTGCGAGACGCCACGCGCGCTCACGACCTTATCGCCGCTCAAGCCCTTCATGCCGCGCACGACCTCGGCCAGCTTCTCGCCTGCGCGCGTGCCTCCGATCTCGGCACCCTCGGCGATGTCCGCCTCGGTGATCGACAACGCGAAGCGGGTGTCGCCAGCCGGGTCGGCCGCGCTCACCTTCGCGCCGATCGTCATGCGCGTCTTCGGCAGCAATGTCGGCATCTTCTGGCCCTTCGCCCCGAGTTCGAGCTCGGTCGTCATCGCCAGGTTCGCGACCTGCTGGGCCCCGACCTTGGCGGTGTAGCGCATCGCCTTACGCGGCTCGGCGCCAGCCTCGACCAGCTTCACGTTCGCGTCGACATGCGCCGCGGCTGCATCGGCCGGTGCCGCATCGGGAGCCACCGCCACATCGGGAACGGCCGCCGCTACATCCGCCGCGACGACAACTTCGGGTTCTTGCGCCTTCGTCTCTTCCGCGACCGCCGCCGCGTCGGCCGGCTGCGGCGCTGGGCTGCCTTTGCAGGCGCCGCCCGCGAGGATTGCCAATGCGCTACCGAGGAGGCAGAAGGTGCCGAGCAGGCGAAGCGGTGGCGAGGCGACAGCAACCAGAGATTTTGCGGACATGGGGTTCTCCTATGAGCCTTCGGGTCTAACGCCCTCGATGCTTGGACGTCAACCTGACGACTCTGGCGGCTCGGCCGCCTTCTTGCGGGGCTTGCCAGCAACGGCAGCCGAAGGTGATACGGCGGGCCGTGTAACCTTGGCGACCTTCTCGGTCTTGGTCGTGGCGACCTTGATAGGCTTGGCCTGTGCGACCTTGGCGGGCTTCGCGCGCGCCACCTTCGGCTCGGCACCGGGCTTTTGCGCGACCTGCTCGGCCAGCTCGATCACCTTCTTCGGCGCGATGATCCCCTTGAAGCGATACACCGACAGCCCATCGGGCAGCGGCTCCTCATCGAGCCCACCCTTGGCCGCGAGCGCTATCACGAGCTGCTTTGGCCCCACCTCGGCGAGCAGCTCGAGGCGCTGCATGAACGCCTTTTTGCGCCACGCGAACACGATCTCCAGTAGCGCCTCGCGCCCATCGCGATGGGTCAACGTGTAGTCCGGGATCAACACGTCGCGTCCATCGAGGTCGACGACGCGTGCCTCCTGCGTCAGCTTCCAGGGCGAGCCCAACGCCGCGAAGCTGGTCACGAAGTGCTCCTCTTCAGCGCTCGTCCACACCCCGATGTCACGCCCCGACGGGCTCAGCGGCGCGCCTTCGTCGAGCTTCAGCGTCACCGGCCGATCGCGCGTCGGCCCCGATGACCACAACAGATCCGCTTCTAGCGACCAGCGCTCCGCGCGTGTCAGCGCCGGCAACATCAGCGCGAGCTGCAAGCCATAACGGCTCGTCTGCTTGAACAGCGACAGCGGCCCATCGAGCGTCAGCCGATAGCCGGCCTCTTCGCCTTTGCGATCCTCGAGCCGCTCCGCGATGAACAGCAGGCGTCGAAACTTCAGCTCGCGCATCAGCGAGCGCACGCGCTTGGCGTCGAGGCCGACCAGCTCGATGCGCACCTCGCGCGCCTTCAACAGACACGCCTGCGCGAGTGCCAGGTTGTAGCCCTCCAACAGCGCCTCGGGCGTCGGCGCCTCGAACGTCAGGACGCGCTGCGCGTCCGCGAGATCGGCATACAAGCCCGACTCGACCTCCGCCTCCGAGATACCCAGCATGACCGCCGCGCTTGCAATTGCATCCGCCCGATCGCCGAAGCCGACACCACCACCCGGCCGCACCGGCCAACGCTCGCCCGCACACCGAAAGACCGCCTGTCGCACTCCCGTCGGCGTCACGATCTCCCCGTCTTTGTTCCGGATCTCGAGCGTGCCGGTGGTCGCCCGATCCCACAGCAGCTTGCCCAGGCCACGCACCAGCACGACATCGGTGCGCAGCGCAGCGAAGTCCGCGATCGACTCGTCGAGCTCGCCCGCGCTCTTGCCGACGTGCGCTAAAAAACGCGCGATGAGCTCACGCGCATCCTCGACGAGCGTGTCCCGCTTCGGGTCGATCCAACGCGGGAACAACACGCCTTGGCGCACCTGGGCGCGCGCGAGGTCCGACGTCAGCATCGGCCACGCCTATCGATAAGCGCCATGCTCACGCCTCCGCGTCGAGACCGACTCCTCGGCCGTATCCGCCGTGACCACCTCGTAGAGCACCGCCTCCTTGTCCGCCTGCTTGCGCAAGAGACGCCCGAGGCGCTGCACGTGCTCGCGCACGGTCGCGCTGCCGGCCAGCACGATACCGACCCGCGCGCTCGGCAGGTCCACGCCCTCGTTCAAGATTCGCGCCGTCACGATCGCGCGGATGCGCCCCGCGTTGAAGTCCTCGAGCACCGTCTTGCGCTCGGGCCCCGGCGTCTCGTGCGTCAGCGCCGGCACGAGCCAGGTGCGCGAGATGTGGTGCACGGTGTCGTTGTCGGCGGTGAAGATGATGGTCGGGTCATCGCGATGGATCGCCAGCAGGTTCTCCAGCACCTCGAGCTTGCCACGACACCTGAGCGCCACCCGCCGCTGCTCACGCCAGGCTTGCAGCGCCTGACGCCCCTCGGGCGAGCGCGCCGCGAGCTGCAGGAACTGCCCCCAACCCTGCGGGTTCGACATCACGATGCGATGCCGGTCGACGAAGCTCCTATAGAGGAAGCGCGCCCGGTCGTGCGCCTCGCGTTCATCCGGGGCCAGCTCGACGCGCAGCCGCACGGTCTCGTACGCGGCCAGATAGATGCCGCGCAAATCCTGGATATCTTTTCGATAAACCGTCTTGCCGACCAGCTCGACCAGACGCGCGTCAGCGCCGTCACCACGCTCAGGTGTGGCCGTCAGACCCAATCGAAAGGGTGCGATCAGCCCTTCGGCGGCCTGCGCATAGGCCGGGCTCGGCAGGTGATGGCACTCGTCGAACACGACCAGGCCGAAGCGGTCCGCGAGTCGCTCGATCTGCAGGTGGGCCGAGTCGTAGGTCGTCACGGTCAACGGCTTGAGGTCATTGACACCACCGCCAATCGCCCCGACCAGCTCGGCCGAGAACGCCGCCGCGAGCAGGCCCACCCACTGGTTCATCAGGTCAATCGTCGGCGCCACGACCAGCGTCGAGCGCTGCGCCTCGGCCATCGCGAGCTCGGCCAGATACGACTTGCCGGCCCCCGTCGGCAGCACCACCACGCCGCGCTTGCCGGCCGCCAGCCACGCCGCCAGCGCCTCACTCTGATGCGGATGCGGCTCGCGCACGCGCCGCGGAACAAGTTTGAGCTCCAAGTAATTGCGCGCTTCGTCGCGCGGCTCGAGCCCCGACTTCACGAGCGTCACCAGCGCCTGCCGATACATGCGCCCGGGCGCGCGCAGGCGATAGGCAATGCGGGCATCCGACAAGAAGCCGAGCGGCGTCAGCTTCTCGATGAGCGCGTCACGCGCGTCGGGCGCCATCGACTCGAGGCCCTCGACCACGATCGTTGCACGATCGTGGCGGAGCACCAGCGAGCTCACGCGAGCTCCTTGAGCTCGATCGCGTCCGCACGCGCATTGACCGACACGACCTCGAAGCGGATCACGGTGCCGGGCGGGCGTCGCTTCTTGAGCGCTATCAACTCCTGCAGCGCCAGCGGCTGCAGCTCGACCAGCGTCTTCTTGCCGATCTCGCGCAGCACCGTCCCGGTCAGCTGCTGGGCCGCATTCTGCTCGAGGTAGCGCAGCGCGAAGAAGCGCCGCGACTCCTGCTCGACCCGTCGCACGAGCGCCGAACGGCGGCCGAGATCGAACAGGTGCGCCTGCAGCCGATTGGCCGGGAACAGCGGCCGACCCGTGCGCAAGAACGTCGCGAGCTGCTGGTGCATCAGCAAGTCGGCGTAGCGCCGGATCGGGCTCGTGACCTGCGTGTAGGCCGGTACGCCGAGCGTCCAGTGCGGCGCGACCTCGAGCTGAACAACCGACGGCTTCAAGCGCCGCAAGAGCTCGTACTGCTGGGTCGTGTCTTCGATACGGCCGGTGCGCGGGTCGGGGCCGAGCGTGCCCTTCTGCTGCACATCTGGTGCGGCCTGCGCGCGGTAGATGCACGGGATGTTGTTCTCCGCGCAGAACACCGCGACGCCCGCACAGGTCGCGACCATCAGCTCTTGAATCAGCTGTCGCGCCGGTCCGAGAGGGTCGCCGATTTTGACCTTCACCTTGCCAGTGCCGTCGGGAGCGAGTTCGTCGCAGCTGACGTCGAAGTAGACCTCGGGCCGCTGGAACTGCACCGCGCCACGCGCATTGCGCCAGGCACGATGCCGGTCCATCAGCACCTGCAGCTTCGACAGGAGTGTTCCGATCGGATCGCTGGCAGGCGCCACCAGGATCGCGTCGCTCTCTTCATACGTGAGCCGGCGCGCAATCCGCACCGTCGCCCGCTTCATCTCGAAGCCAACGAGGCGCCCATCGGCCGCAATCTCGAACGAGAACGCCAGCGACTGGCGCGTGCCCTCGGTCAGCAACGACAGCGGCCCATCGCTCAACGCCGGCGGCAACATCGGCAGCTTGCCGTCGGGCAGATACACGGTCGCGGTACGCTCGGCCGCGGTGCGGTCGACGACTCCACCGGCCTGCACCCACGCGGCCGCATCCGAGATGAAGACCCAGACGCGTTGACCTTCGAGTGCCACTGCGTCGTCGACCTCGGTCGTGTCCGCGTCGTCGATCGCGACCACCTCGAGATGGGTCATGTCCGCGCCCGGCGTCGGGCGATGCGCCGCGAGTCGCTCCGCCTCGGCCAACACCTCGGCCGCGAACACCAGCGGGATGTTCGCGCGATAGGGCGCGAGGTTCGTCTGCGGCGAAAGCTCGCCCAGCCGCACGAGCAGGTCGAACGCCTTGTCACCTGGCACGCCGAGCGCGTCGCACAAAGACACGACAAAGCCCCACTTCTCCGACTCGCGCCCATTCGCCGCGACATCGATCAACGCCGCGCGATACTCGGCGATCGCGGCCGTGGTCTCGTCGTCCGGCGCAAGCTCGACGATCGGCACAGACAGTCGTGCCTTGAACGCCTCGACCGCGAGCCGCAGCTTGCGCTTGGCGAGGTCCTTGTCTGCGCGCTTCTTGCGCGTGGTCGCGACCTCTGTGGCCGACTCGCGCACCAGCAAGCGCTCCTTCACGCGAAAGCAGGTCGTGTCCGAAAACACCGCGAGCGCCACCGCATCTTCGGCCAGCGCAGGGTCGATCGCGGCAGCATCTTTCAGCGCCAACGCCGCGACCAGGGCGATGCCCGGCTCGGCCTCCGACCGTGCTTCGAGCGCGTCCCAGGCCGCGGTCAGGTCGACTCGCGTGGCCAGCCGCTGCACTTCGGCCCAGTAGGCCGGCAGCGCCGCGAGGTCGGCCAGCGCCGCCCTTCCCGCCCAGAAGAGGCGACCGGGGGCGACCGCGAAGCGCTCACCGATCAGGTTCTCGAGCACGTAGCGCGAGCCTTCGCGCACAGCCACCCGCGCGCACGTCAGCTCGCCACGCTCGGCCAGCAACACGGCGGTCCCGACCTCACCCGCGGCAACGCCAGGCGATACGGCGGATTCGAGCGCGCTGGGGGCGCTCAAGCGAAGTCTCGCGCGACGCCGAACCCATCGCGAATCACTCGTCCGACAGCGGCCGCGAGTCCGGAGTCACGAACCTCGACCGAACCATTGCTGACGGCGATACGCATTGCTTTCTCTGTGCCTACCAAGACCACGAGGCGCTTGCCACGGGTGACCGCGGTATACAACAGGTTCCGCCGCAGCATCTTGAAGTGATGGGTCGAGACGGGGATGACGACCGCCGGATATTCGCTGCCCTGCGACTTGTGCACGGTCACCGCGTAGGCGAGCACCAGGTCGTCCCACGACTCGCGCTCGTAGACGACGAGCTTGTCATCGACCTCGACCTCGAGCTTGCCCCCGTGCACCCGGCGCACGATGCCGACGTCGCCATTGAAGACGCCGCGCTCGTAGTCATTGCGGATCTGCATCACCTTGTCGCCCGCGCGCAGCGCGACGTTCGACGACGACGCCTCGGGCTTGAAGCCCGCGCTTTCTTCGACGGGCGGCAACGGATTCAAGAGCGCCTGCAGCCGCTCGTTCAGAATTTCAACGCCGATGGGACCCGCCCGCATCGGCGCCAGCACCTGGATGTCACGCACGGGATCGAGCCCGAAACGTTCAGGGATCCGAACACATACGAGGTGCTCAATCATCGCGCGGATCTGCTCCGGGTCTTCGCGCGCGACGAAGTAAAAGTCGCGCAATGCCTCACCCGAAGGCGTCGGCAGCACCGCGCGCCCCTCGTTGAGAGCATGCGCCGCCTCGACGATCGCCGAGCCTTTGCCCTGCCGATAGATCTCCGTGAGCCAAGCGACCGGCACCCGGCCCGAGCCGATGAGGTCGGTCAGCGGCGCACCGGGTCCGACCGGCGGCAGCTGATCCTTGTCGCCGACCAGCACCAGCCGCACGCCCGTCGGCAGCGCTTTGACGAGCGCATGGAACAGCGGCAGGTCGACCATCGAGGCCTCGTCGATGATGACCAGCTCGGCCGCGATCGGGTTTTCTTCGTCGCGCTGGAACGATCCCTCCTGCGGGTTGAACTCCAGCAGACGATGGATGGTGAGCGCGGGCCGCCCGGTCGCCTCCGACATGCGCTTGGCTGCGCGCCCCGTCGGCGCCGCGAGCGCGACCTTCGATGGGTCGATCGGCGACGACTCGAGCAGCGTGCGAATGATGGTCGTCTTGCCGGTGCCGGGGCCTCCGGTGACGATCGCGACGCGCGACGCCAATGCCTGCGCGACCGCTGCCGACTGCCCGGGTGCCAGCGCAATCCCGAGGTTGGCCGCGGCCGCCGCGATGCGGCTCGTGTCGACGCTGGGCGAGTTCAGCGCCGCGAGGCGACCGAGGTGCTGCGCCACGCCGACCTCGGCATCGAACAGGTTCGCGAGATAGACGACGTCGTCCGCGACCTCGGGATCTTCGTGCGGCACGACCACGACCCGCCGCGAGTCGGCGAGGTCGTTCAGGATCGGAACGATCAGCTCGTGCCCGAGGTCGAGCAGCGTCGCCGCCCGCTCGAACAACGCGGCCCGGCGCACGCGCACATGGCCCTCGTCACGCGCCTCGCGCAGCGCATGCACGAGGCCCGCGGCGATACGCTCGGGATGGTCGGCCGCGATCTGCAGGCCACGCGCGACCTGGTCCGCCTTGATGAAGCCGATGCCATGGACCTCCTGCGCGAGCTTGTAGGGATTTTGGCGCACCGCCGAGACGGTGTTGTCGCCGTATTTCTTGAGGATGCGCAGCGCCAGACCGCGCGGGATGTCCAACCCCATCAAGAAGACCAGCGCGTCTTGCGCACCGCGCCGCTCGCGAAAGGCGTCCTGCAGCGCCAGCGCGCGCGCTTTGCCGAGCCCCTTCACCTCGCCGAGACGATCGGGTTCGGCCAGGATGACGTCGATGGTGCCCTCGCCGAACGCCTCGACCAAGCGCTTGGCGAGCTTGTCGCCGATACCCGGCACGAAGCCCGACGCGAGGTAGCGCGCGAGCCCTTCCTTGGTCGCGGGCACGACCTCGGTATAGCGGTCGGACTTGAAGCGGCGCCCGAAGCGCGCGTTCTCCTCCCAGCGGCCCTCGGCCCGCACCGTCATTCCCTCGGCCAAGCCAGGCATGGCGCCGACCAGCGTCGCGTCGCCATCGCGCGTGCGCAGGCTCGCCACGGTCCAGAAGTTCTCTGGATTGACGAACCGGATCGCTTGAACGACGCCCTCCAACATCGCGGGAGCATTGCACGTCCAAACGACGAGCGGCAAGCATCTCCACCGCAACACGAGCCGACCGGAGGCCGTCGTGCGACGCTTTCGCGAGCCCCGTCCAAGGCCGTACGGGATGCCTCTCAGCGGCCGATTGCCTTGCCATTGCGCGGGTCTGGGGCTACCGTGCCGCGCACGCCGGGAAGGCCGCCCAGGACGGGTGGGTTGCTTCGCGGTCTCGGTGTCCCCTGCGGCCGCCCCAGCGGCGTCTCGCCCCAACGTTCGAACCCGGTAGAGCCGCCATGTCCGCCAAGTCCCTTCGCCTCTCGTTCGTGTGTATCGCCCTGGCGGGCGCTCTGGCCGCGTGCGGCAAGAAGGAGACGCCTCCCGAGGAGGCGGCCGACAAGCCCGCCGAAGCGACGACGGAAGCGGCGACCAAGGAAGCCCCGGACGCGACGAGCGAAGAGCATGCGGACGTCGCGACCGCCGAGAAGGAAGACATAAGCGACCTCGCCAAGCGCCGCCGTGATCGCCTGAACCGCCGGCCTTCGCCGCGCGGCCAAGACAAGGACGCGGGCGAGAGCGGTGAGGGCGATACCGCGCTCGGAGGCGACCAGCCGGTTCGCAAGGACCTGAAGGATCCCAAGGATCTCAAGATCGTCGAGGTCGCGCCCGGCGGCGAGAAGAAGCCTGGCGCCGAAGGCACGCCGGAGCCGACCCCGACCGATCCGAGCATCGACCCGACGATTGCGGGCGAGGTCAAGGTCAATCCCATCGGCGAGCACAAGGCCGCGAACACCCCGCCAAACGTAAGGGACCTCGCGAACAACTCCACCACCCAGCCGCTCGACGCGACGCGGCTCATGCCGCTGCAGTCGGTGGTCGAGCTGACGGAGGCCAAGGGCCTCGTCGACGCAGGCGTGCTGCCCGGCATCGCGACCGGGCCGGGCTACGTGTCGGTGCTCTATCGCGGTGGCGCCGACAAGTTCGGCGTGTCGCTGCAGGCCTGGCAGGACCCGGCCCGACGCGAGTCGGACGATCGCTTCCGGCGCATGCGCCTGCAGTATCCCAACGCCGAAGATGTGCAGGTGCTCCAGCCTGCCAAGGCCTTCTTCGCGCACTTCAACGGCATCCAGATGCTGACCTTCGTCGACTCGGTCAAGCGCGTCGTCGCAACCGTCGCCTGCGTCGAAGCCATCTGCAGTCACGACCAGTTGACGAAGCTGGCCAAGTCCGTACGCGAACGCCTCTAATTCGCTCGCGGGGCGTGCGGGGGCGTCGTCGCTCGCTTCTCGGCAACCTATGAGGTTGGCCTCGGCGCGGCTCTTAGCCCGCGCACGCCCCGCTTCCCGAATTCGCTCGCGAAACGGGCGGGTCCTTCGTCGCTCGCTTCTCGGCAACCTATGAGGTTGGCCTCGGCTCGGCTCCTTGGTCGCGCCCGTTTCTCTTCGTGAATTCGCCGTGTCGCCTGTGGCTACGATCGCGCAATCCCCTCTTCGTTGTGGCGAGAGGCGTTTGACATCCTGCCGGGCATCCCCGACAGTTTCGGTCGGCTCGCCAGTCTTTCGGAGGAACGCGTGTCATCGACCGTCCTGCTCGTCGACGCCGAACCACAGGTTCGGCCGATCATCGAGCGACATCTCGACCCATCTCAATGGACGCTCGTTCAGGTCAGCGACGGCGAACAAGCCATGCAGGCCGTCAAGGACCGCGCGCCTGCACTGGTGGTCCTCAATGTCGACATCGCCAAGGGCTGGCCGCTCTGCACCCAGCTCAAGCGCACCTATTCGGCGATCCCGGTGATCGTCGTGTCGTTCCGACTCGGCAAGGACGTCTTCAACAATCACCAGAAGCTCGACACGCGCGCTGACGCCTATCATCGCCTGCCCGAAGAACTCGAGATGCTCGAGATCTCGCTCGGCTACTTCAGCTCGCACAAGTCCGAGACCGGCGACGAGGACAGCGCACCCAATCGACCACGACCGCGGCGCCCGCAGGTCGCGGTGCCGAGCGGGGTCGTCTCGCGCCTCGAGACGACCGTCGCCGAACAGGCGCGCGCCCTCGAAGATGCGCGTCGGCAGATCGAAGCGCTCGAGGTCGAGCGGGACGCGGTCGCTGAGAAGAACCGCCGGCAGATGCTGGAGCTGATGACGGTCGGTCCGTCGTCGCTCATGGAGAACGTCGGCGAGACGTCGGCCCTGAAGGAGCGCATCGCGCACCTCGAGGCCGAGCTGCTCTTGAGCTCACGCCGCGAGGATGAGCTGCGCGAGCTGCGCAACGCGCTCACGCAAGCGACTGGTGGACTTGCTACCAAGACTGCCGAGCTTGAGCGTGTGAACAACGAGCGGTCGGCGCTCGAGGTCGCCGGAAATCACTTCGAGGTGCAGCTCGACGAGGCGCGCACCGCAAACGAGCACACGCGTCAGATGTTCGAAGCGCAGCTGATGTCGCTGCGTGCGGAGAAGGCGCAGCTCGCGCAGCGCCACACCGAGCTCGAAGAGGCGCACCGCAATGCGCGCGATCAGAGCACGCCCGGCATCCACCTCGAAGAGGCGCGTGAAGCCGCGCGGCGCGAGGCGAGTGACGCGGCCGATCAGCTCGCCGAAGCCTCGGTGCAGCTCTCGAATCTCGCGAACGAGCTGACGCTCGCGCACAACGCGCGGCTCGTCGCCGACAAAGAAAAGCGCCAGGCGGAAGAGCGTGTCGGTGCGACCGAGCAGCTCGTCGCCGCGGCCTCGCAGCGCGCCGCAGCGGCCGAGCAGGCGTGGGGCAACTACCAGGCCCGCATCGAGCAGCTCGAGGCGGCGCTGGTCGCGAAGCACGGCGAGTCGGAGCAGAACCTCGCCGACAAGAAGTCGGTCGAGCAGGCGCTCGCGACGAGCAGGCGCCTGATGCGTGAGTACGCGACGGACGCGGCGCGCAAGGCCGAAGAGCTCAAGACCACGCACGAGCGCACGAAGGAGCTCGAGGCACTGACCAGCGGCTTTGCCGCGACGAAGGAAGAGCTGCAGCAAGCGCTCGACTTCGAGAAGTCCCTGGTCGAGTCGCTCGAGCGCGACCTCGCCGCGGCCAAGGCGAACGCGACCGCGTCGCCCGCCGAGCTCGAGGCGTTGGCCTCGCAGATCACCGAAGCGCAGCGGCGCGCCGTGATCGAGGTCGAGTCGATCAAGGCGCAAGCCGCGGCCCAGGTCGCCGCCGCGCGTGCCGGTGCCAACGACGATCTCGAGACGCTGCGCCTCGTCGCGCAGAGTGAGCTGGACGATGCGCGCGCTCAGACGCGGCGTGAGCTCGAGGCAGGCCAGGCCCAGGCCGCCGCCGACGTGCTGGCGGCGCAAACAGAGCTCGAGAATTGGAAGGCACAGGCAGTCGCCGCCATCGAAGCGACGCGTGCCCAGGCCGCGCGCGATGTCGAAGCCGCCCAGGCGCAGGCGACGACCGATCTCACCAACGCACAGGCCGAGCTCGCGGCCCGACGTGCTAAGCTCGAAGCCGCCAACGCCACCGAGCGCGAAGCCCTCGCGAGCCACGTCGCCACCGTGCACAGCCGCTTCGAGGCGCTGGTCGCCTATGCGCGCGCGCTCGAGTCGCGGCTCGTCAGCGCCGAGACCCGGCGCAGCGAGCTCGAAGTGAAGCTCGAGGCCCTCGTCGCGGAGGTGCGGTCGCACGCGTTGAGCGGCGAGATCCCACCGCCGATGGATCTCCCGACCGCTCCTCAGTTGAACCCGACCGGCTGACGAGGCTCAGGGCGCGAGGCTGGTCCAGGTCGCCTCGCCGGCGACCATGCGCGTGAGCCAGGTGCGCAGGTCGACGCCACCGCTGGTGAACGACGCGGGGCTGCCCAAGGTCGTGTGCGAGCTGCCGGCGATGAGGAATGTGCGCCAGTTGCTCAGCGGCGCCAGCACTTGAGTCGCGAGTTTCCTTATCTCGAGCTCGAAGAACGGCTGCAGGATCAAGAAATACGCCGAAATAACCTCGTCTTGCACGCTCGACACGAGCGCCATGCGGTCGTTCGGGAAGCGCGCCGCGAGCTTCGGATAGAACGCGGCGAGGTTCGACTTGCAGTCCTGTCCGCAGATCGGGTCGACCAACATGTCGAGGCGCCACTGCGTAAACCACGCCGAGCGATGCCCAGGGGGGATGCCGTCGCCCACGAGGAACGGACCCGAGTCGTCGACGAGCTGGCTCGTACCCGCCTTGAAGGCAGCGCGGAAGGCGGCATATTGCAGCGTCGCGCCGAAGCCACCGGCGGACAGACCCGACACGACCAGGTGGCCGGGCGCCGGGAAGGTGGCCGCGACGCGCGCCAACAGGAGGCGCGCGTTGACGGCGCCGGTGTGATGCCACGCGTTGGTGAGGCCGCCCGCGGTGTAGCTCGCGACGCGCTCGCCGCCGTGCAGGTCGCCGGTGCAGTACGGCACGAACACCTGGCTCCAGGTGCGATAGGGGTTGGCGGTGTCGCTGCGATCGAGCACGCCGGCACTCGCCTGCGCCGCGATCCCGTCGAACTGCGCCTTCTGGAACGGGCCTTTGGTAGCCAGATTGAGGAGGAAACAGGTGTTGAAATCCCAGCACGCACCGCCGCCCATGAACACGACCAGCACGTCGTCGCTGGTGCCGCGATTGACTGCGAACCCCGTCTCGCTGCCATCGCTGCACGCGCTGCCGGGCTGATCGAACCAGGTCCAGACGCCCTCAGGCGTTTCGAGCGGCTGCGCCACTTCGGCTGTGTCGACCTCGGGTTGGATAAGCGTGTCGCGATCGGTCCCGGTATCGACGACGTCGCTGTCGGTAACCTGCGCGTCGGTCTCGCTGGCAGTATCAGTGTCATTGCTCGCGTTGACGGGTAAGGGATCGCAACCTGCTGCGACGCACACGAGCAGGACACACGAGGCGGAGATGATCGATTGGCTAGGTGACATGGCGGCATCGTAGCCGCCGCGCGCGGTCGCGTCACGCTTGCTCGCCGGGCTGGGTCGAGTCGCCCGCCCTTCGGCAGCAGGGTCATATCGAGCACCAGCGGCAGGCCAGACTGCTTCGGCAACATGATTGCATTTGCGTTGTGTCGCACCCGTCGTTGCGCTAGGGTCCCCGACCGATGGGAACTGCTCGCCACCACGCAACACAAACATCACGAAGGGTCGCCGCCCTTTCGTTGATGTTGCTGTGGACAGGGAGCCAGTTTGCAACGAGTTTGCATCTACTGACCGCGGAGCACGGACTCTGTCCCGAGCATGGCGACCTCATCGAGCTGGGGCACGACCACGAAGTCACCGAAGCGGCCGCCAGCGAGGTTGCGTCACGCGCCGTGGGAGTGACGGGTGCGTCGATCTCGGCGCAGGTCACGCACTCGAACGAAGAGCATTGTCAGGCCGCGGTGCCACTGCAGTTGCGTCCGCCTGACGCCACGAGCCGCCTGTTCGTAAGCCCACCGCGGGTGCCGCTGGCGGATCCGATTGCGACAGGCAACGACCACGTCGCTTGCCCGCCTTGCGCGGCCTGGCTCATCGCTCCCAAAGCCTCTCCGCCGGTGGCGCGCGCCTGACCTGAAGCGCCCCGTCGCCGAACCACCTTCGGCCGCACGAGTCGCATTGGCAATCCCTTCGCACGCGCGCGCTCCCTTCTGGTGGGTCGCCTCGTGCTCGCGGGATTACACGCCCCCGTAACGAGGAGCCCTCCTGTGATCGTCCGCTTCGCCGCGGGCCTGGCGCTGTGCGTCGGGCTCGTGCTTGCGAGCGTGGTCGCGGCCGCCGAGCCGCCGCCCACGCCGTCGCCCAGTCCATCTCCGAGCCCATCTAATCGACCGCCCGCGGTCACGCCGCCGACGCTCCTCGTGAAGACCGTCGCGATCTATCCGCCTGCGGCGCTCATTCAGCGGGTGCGCGCCGAGGTCATGGTCGCCGTGACGATCGCGATCGACGGCACGCAATCCGACCTGGCCGTCGTGCAGTCCGGTGGCGCCGACTTCGACGACGCCGCGCTGGAGGCGCTTGCGACCTGGCAATTCGCGCCGGCGTTGCAAGATGGGACGCCGGTGGCTGCTCGCATCACGGTTCCGTTTGCGTTCGAACCACCCCCCTTTGAGCCGGCCCCGGCCCCCGTCGCGCCAAACGATCCGGCACCCGCTCCGAACGGTCCGACCGGGCCCGTGCTCCAAGCCAAGGTGCGGGGCAAGCGCGTGCCGCCGCCGCGCGCGATGTTCGACCTCGTGCTCGACCGCGAGCTCATCACCGCCGCACCCCACAAAGACCCGGGGCACATGTTGCTGTCTGCGCCCGGCGTCTATGTGGCCAAGCCCGAAGGCGACGCGGTCGCGCACCAGGTGTTCTTGCGCGGCTTCGATGCCGAGCATGGCCAGGACATCGGCTTCTCGCTCGGGCCTGTGCCCCTCAACCAGCCCTCGCACATTCACGGGCAGGGCTACGCCGACCTGAACTTCATCATCGCCGAGACGGTGCGTGCCTTGCGCGTCACCGAAGGCGTCTACGACCCGCGCCAGGGTGACTTCGCGGTCGCCGGCAGCATCAACTTCGACCTCGGCGTTCTCGAACGTGGCGTCACCGGCAAGCTCTCATACGGCAGCTTCGACACGTGGCGCACGCTTGTCATGTGGGCGCCGGAGGACGAGCCGGACGAGACGTTCACTGCGGTCGAGCTGCGTCGCACGGGCGGCTTCGGCGACAATCGCGGCAGCCAGTCGGCCTCTGGCATCGGCCAGGCGGAGATCGCCCTGGGCGACGACTGGGAGCTGACACTGCAGCTCGCGGCCGCCAGCGCACGCTCCAACATCTCCGGTGTCGTGCGCCTCGACGACATCACGGCTGGGCGTCTCGATTGGTATGACGGCTACTCCGACCCGTCCGCTTCCGCCCAGTCTGCCTACTCGTCGCGCGTGCACCTGTCGGCGCTTCTCGCGCACCCGACCTCGAGTGGGGCCCGCAGCGAGCTCGGGTTCTGGTTCGCCGCGACCAACTTTCGCGTGCGCCAGAACCTGACGGGCTTCCTCGAGCGGTCAGAGACGCACGCCGAATGGGTCGGTCGCGGCGATCTCATCGAGCAGGGCCACGGCGACCTTGCCGTCGGTGGCCACGCCCTCTTTCGCACGGAGCGTCTCACCCTCGCGGACATCGCCGCTGGCAACTTCGAGCTCGGCCTCTCGTTTCGTCGCGACGGCATCGATCAGGTCCAGAACCTTCTGTCTGCCCCGCAGAACGAGACCTGGGACCAACGCGTCGATGCGACCGTCAGTCAGCTCGACATCGGCGTCTACGCCGATCTCGACTGGACTTTTTGGAAGGTCCTGCACCTGCGCGGTGGCTTGCGTGCCGACGCACTGACGTTCGATATCGATGACCGCCTTGGCAATTTCATCCCGAGCTTTGCGCGCGAGACCCACATCCTTGGATTTCGCCGTACGGCGCTCGGGGTCGCGTTCGGTCCGCGTGCAACCCTGGCCTGGGATGTCGCCAAAAACCTATCAATTCAAGCGTCTTATGGCCGCGGCTACCGTTCGCCGCAAGCGCGTACGTTGACCGAAGGCGAGAACGCGCCGTTCGCGACCGTCGACTCGTTCGAGGCCGGCGTGCGCATCGCATCATGCGACGGCAAATCGATTGTGCTGACCGCGGCCGCCTATTCGACCTCGCTTTCGTCCGACCTCGCGTTCGACCCAGGCGCTGGCCGGCTCGAGAATATCGGACCCACGAACCGCACCGGTTTTGTCGCACAGGTCACCGCCCGCCCTTGGGCGTGGGCGCTGCTCTCGGCGTCGGTCACCTATGTCGACGCGACCCTGACCTCGCCGCCGACCGCGACGGCGGACAACCCGGTGCCCGCCTTCGAAGAAGGACAGCTGCTGCCCTATGTGCCACCTTTGGTCGCACGTGCCGACCTGGCCGCGCATGGAACTCTCTGGCGCCTCGGCGACGACGCGGACGACGTGCTCACGGGCAAAGCCGGCCTCGGCTTCACGATGCTGTCCAAGCGGCCGCTGCCCTACGGCCAGTATGGCGACGTGGTGGCCCTGCTCGACCTGTCCGCGTCCCTCCGCTGGCGCGCATTCGAGCTCGGGCTCGAGGTCTACAACGTCGCCGACTCGCGCTGGGCCGCCTCTGAGTACAGCTTCGTCAGCGACTGGGGCCAGGACGCGATCCCGTCGCTGGTACCCACCCGCCATATCTCGGCGGGCGAGCCGCGCACGCTGCTCGTCTCGTTGGGGGTCCACCTATGAGCCGCTTGGCACTACTTTCCGGCGTGATTGTCACTGTCGCCCTTGTCGCCTGTGGCGATACCGGCCAGTCCGAGGTCAGCTATCCGGCATTCGCGCTGGGCGTCGACGGCGCCCCGTTCGATGTAGGCGATTGGCGTGTCACGCTCACCGAAGCGGATATTGCTATTGGGCCCATCTACTTCTGCGCGACCGCGGCCGCCTCGGCCGATTTGTGCCCCGCGGCCACGGCCGAGCTGCGCGTAGTTGCCCTTGTCGATGGGCTCGATCCCAGCCCGCAACCTATCGGAACGGTCGAAGGTGTCACCGGCGTCATCAACTCGGCAACCTACGACTTCGGGATCCATTGGTTTACCCGCGACCGTTCCCCAATCATCGCCCCCGAGGCGCCCGGCGGCCACTCGGCCCGCTTCGCCGGCAGCGCTACACGCGGTGAGACGACAGTGCCGTTCACGATCGACCTCGATCTCGTCCCCCAGTACCAGGGCACGCGCGCGGTCCAGGGCGCCCGAGCCAAAGCCGACATTCAGGATGACGGCTGGCGCCTCGAGCTGCACTTCGATCCGGTCGCCTGGTTTCGCACCGTCGACTTCGATCGGCGCGCAACCGCTGCCGACAACGCGCTCGTCATCGCCATGACCACGGGTCAGCCCATCACCTTCAACTGGGTCCGCGCCGAGTGAGCACGGGCCCATATCTCAGGAGCTTTACAATGCGTCTCTATACCTCAGCGATTCTTTCCTCCGTCATGTTCTCGGCGATCGCGGCGAGCTGCGACTCCGACTCCGGTGGCAGCACCGGCAAGGTCCAGGTCTTCATCGAGCCCGAGGACACGATCCCCGACGGGCTCGAGCCGGGCACCGATCTCGAGCAGATCGTCGACGGCTGGACCGTGAAATACACGACCTTTGTCATCGGCGTCGGCAACTTCCGCGCCCAGCGCGGCAGCGACGCGTCGACCGCGCTCGGCGACGGCAAGAACTATGTCGTCGACCTGATGGCGACGCCGGCTGGCGGCCTCGTCATCCTCGAAGAGGACAATGTCGAGGCGGCGCGCTTCGACAAGGTCGGCTACGACATCGCCAACGCGAAGAGCACCTTCGTCAAGGCGACCGGGACCTCGCAGGCGGCCTACGACGAGATGGTCGCGGGCGGCTATTCGCTGCACGTCGCCGGGACCATGACCAAGCCTGGCGGCCAGTCGTGCAAGCCCGATGCGCCGACCGATTGCGTCGCTGCCGAGAGCGTCGACTTCGACTGGGCCGTCAAGGCCGGCACTTCCTTTGATGACTGCGCCCCGGAAGGCGGGGCGCCCGGATTCGCCGTTCCGTCGGGCGGCACCGTGCAGGTCAAGCCGACCATTCACGGGGACCACTGGTTCTTCTCGAACATCACGCAGGGCGTCGAAATCACGGAGCGTCGCGCCCAGTGGATCGCCAACGCCGACCTCGACCGCGACGGCCTGACCACCCTCGAAGAGCTCGGCCAGGCCAAGGCCTCTGACCTCTTCCCGGCCGCCCAGTACAACCTCTCGGGGGCGATCATCCCTATCGTCACCGGCCGGGACTATCTCGTCGCGCAGATGCACACGCTCGGCGATTTCCAGGGCGAGGGCGAGTGCCCGACCCGCGTCATTCTTCCTTGAGGTCGTGACACCATGAACGCTATCGAGGCGATTAAGCAGTTCTTCCTGATCGCGGGCGCGACCTGGGTGGTCTACCTCCTGGGCGCTCTATCGGCCATTAGCGTCGCCATCGCCATCGAGCGTTGGCTCGTCTATCGGCAGCGGGGCGGAGACATACGCGCGCTTGCAGTGAGACTCGACGATCACCTCGGTAGCGGCTCCTATTCCGAAGCGGTGCTCGAGCTCGACAAGGCCGGCTCGAGCGCCGCTCGCATCGCCGCGGCCGGCTTACGGCTCGCGCACCTCGGCCCGGCATCGGCAGACAAGGCGATGAAAAGTGCCAGTGCGCTCGAGCGCGGGCGCCTCGAAAAGCGGCTCGCGTTCCTTGGTACACTCGGCAATAATGCACCGTTCGTGGGCCTGTTCGGCACCGTCATTGGCATCATCCAGGCCTTCGCGGTGCTTGGCGAAGGCGGCGGTGGCGGCCACAACGAGCAGCTCATGGGGGCCATCGCCGAGGCACTCGTCACGACCGCGGTCGGCATTGGCGTCGCCCTGCCCGCGGTCGCCAGCTACAACTATTTCCAGCGCCGCATGGCCACGATCATCGGTTCGTCGGAGGTCCTGACGAACATTGTTTTGGCCTACCTCTCGGCCGCTCCGCGCGGGGGTCCATGATGGGTGGTTCGTCCAATGACGAGGGCGGCCTTGTCACCGGCATCAACGTCACACCGCTCGTCGATGTCACATTGGTACTGCTCATCATATTTATCGTCACCGCCAAAGTGATCGTGACGCCGGCGTTGCCCGCCGACCTGCCACGCGGGTCGACCACCCAGGCGGTCGAGACGTCGCTCTCACTCGTTGTGCCGGGCGAAGGCAACTGGACCTTGAACGGCTTGCCACTCGCGGTAGGTGCCGACGGCCAGGCAGAAAGCCTCGTCGCTGCCGCACGGGCGGCGGTCCAGAAGAACCCCGAGGTGCGCGCAGTCGTGAGCGCGGGTGGTGCTGTGCCCCATCGCGTGGTCTTTCAAGCACTGGACCTTCTGCGCCAGGGCGGCATCGAGCACGTCGCGTTCGGCGCCCTGCCGCCATGAGACCAACGCGTCCATCCGGCGGGGCTCCACCCGCCGCGCCTCAAAGCCCCACATCGATCGTGGCACTCATATGGCATTCGACACAAAGGAGTCCGCGTCGTTATCTCGTCGTGGGTCTCCTGCTCGGGTTGGCGCTGCACGGCGGGCTCGTCGTGCTGGCCCAGGCCTTCGAGCCGGACCTGCACGCGTGGGGGCACGAGGTCGCCCACAAGATCCGGGAAGAGCTGCGCAATCAGCAACCCATCAGCCTGCCGAAGGCGCCACCACCGGCGCCGGCGAAACCTCCGCCCGAGCCGGTCGCAACGACCGAGCCGGTCCCGACTCCGTCGCCGTCATCGCCAGCGAAGGCCCCTGACCCCAAGCTCGCTGCGCGCCCGAGTCGGCCGGCGGCCTCCCATCCGGACGCTCCGGTGCGTGGCCGTCCCGACGCGCTCGCGCCGGGTCCCGCTGGGCCCATCGACCTGACCGCGACGCGCTACGCAGCGGGTGCAGGCACCCTCGACGGCGATCCCAACGGCGGCGGCGGCGGTCCAACCGGGCCTGCTGGCGGCCCACCCATTGGCCCAGGCGGCCCGTCCCGCCCCGCCGAAGCACCACGCCCGGTCGACGCCCCCGACCGCTCGCGCCGTTTGGCCTTGGCCGACCGCGACTGGTCCTGCCCATGGCCGGCCGCGGCCGACGACGCCAAGATCGACCGGCAAAGTGTAGTCCTGCAGGTCGTCGTCGACGCGCGTGGCAAGGCGCTGACTGCGCGAGCGACCAAGGACCCCGGCTTCGGCTTCGGTGCCGCGGCGGTCGCTTGTGCGCTCCGGGCCCGCTACGCCCCGGCCCGCGACCGCGAGGGCGTGTCCATTCGCGCCGAGTCGCCGCTCCAATTGGAGTTCTTTCGATGAGCTCACCAGCGCCCAATGGCCGTACCCGGCTGCTTGCCGTCTACACCTTCTCTGGTCTCCTCGTCGGCTGCGCTGGCCCGAGCGCCAGCACCGAGGACTGCATTGCCGTCGTCGACCGCATCACCGCGCTCGAACTCGCCGATCTCGGTTTACGCGACCCAGTCCTGCTCGAACGCTGGACCAACGCTTTCCACAAGAGCCTTCGCGCCGAGCTGACGACCTGCGCAAACGGCCACACCCTCCTCCCCGATGCGCGCAAATGCATCGCGGACGCTCGCACCACGACGGAGCTCATCGATGACTGCCTCCGCTGACAGCTTTGCTGCGGGTCGCCTCGCGGCCTATCTCGCCGCCCACGAGCACATGCGCATGGGGCGAGCGCGCCAACAGATCTTCAAGCGGATCCTGGCGATCCATGATCCGTTCGACATCCCCTCGCTCGTAGCACTTCTGCCGGGTGTCGAACGCACGAGCATCTACCGCGCCGTGCAGTTGATGCATGACGCCGGTGCGTTGGCCCTCATCGGAGCCGACCGCACCCGCCGACGCTATGTCGTCGTCCAGGGCGAGCACGACGGCCCTGTTTGTCCACGCTGCGGACACGCGTTGCAGTCAGCCCAGGTCGAGTAATTCGCGAGCGAATGTGTCCCGTAGATTCAGGGCGGACAGTCGAACGCCACGACGAATCCGTGCGCATCGCTCGCGACGAGCAGCGCGCCATCGTTGCTCCAGGCGAGGTGCACAATCGGCGCGGAGGCCATTCCGACGATCCCCATCGTGAGCGGTCGATCGCGTCGCAGGTCCCAGATGCAGACCGCGCCGTCGGCCCCGGCCGAGGCGAGCAGCCGTCGCCGCGGATGAAAGGCCAACGCGCTCACGTCGTCCTGATGGGCTTCGAGCTCGAGTGGCTTGGTGCCCTCGGGGCCGAGACCGCGGAAGCGCCAGATGGTGACACGCTGGCCTCCACCGGTCGCGAGCAGCTGTGACTTCGGGTCCCAGGCGAGTGCCTTGACCTTGCTCGGATAGCCGCCCATCTGGCTGGCGTGGTCGATACTCGAGAGCACGCGCCAGAACGCGACGGCGCGGTCCTGGGTGGCACAGGCCACCACTTTGCCATCGGGACTCCACGTCAGTGACACCAGCGAACCGACCATGCGCAAACGCGTAGGTTCTTTGCTGCCGGCCGGCAGGGTCGCGAGGATGCTAACGCCGCCGAATGCCGCCGCCGCGAGCTTCCTGCCATCCGCCGAAAACGCGAGGCCGGTCGCCGTGCTCTCCAACTCGAAGTCCGACGTTGTCCCGTCGCTGCCTTGGAAGCGAACGGTGCGTCCGAACGCGAATGCCAGGCCGCCACCGCCGGGCTGCCAGGCCACGAGCTCGGGGGTGCGATCGAGCGGGTGTTCGATGTGCTGTCCGCCGTGCAGGTCGCTGACGATGACCGTGCCGTCAGCGCCAGCGGTCGCGAGCCGCCCGGTGACGGGCTCTATCGCCAGTGACATCACCTCACCACGATGCCGCCGACTGCGCTCGATCACGGCGCCGGTTTTTGGTTCGATCGAGAACACGTCGCCGTCCGCTGTCCCGAGCATGACGCTTGTTCCGAGTTCGAACGCGGTCGCTGCCTGCCCGATATCGAGCCGCCAGCGGGCAGGGCATTCCGCCTCCAACTCGCTCAGACGAGACATGCCCGAAACCCCGCCTCGAGCTCGAGCTGGTCGAGACCGCGGCCGATGAAAACGATGTCCGAAGCCGCCTCTTCGGCCGAGCGCCAGAGCCTGTCTTCGCGCCCATCGAAGAGCATGTGCACACCCTGGAACACGAAGCGCCGATCGGAACCAGCGATGGCCAGGATGCCCTTCATGCGGAAGATGTCCTGTCCGCGACTGCGCAGAAGCAAGCCAAGCCAGGCGTCCACCCGCTTGGGATCGAGTTGTCCGCGGAGGTGGATTCCGACCGACGTAATCGTGTCGTCATGGGTGTGGCCCGCGACGAAGTCATGGCGTCCGAGTGCATGCACGTCGCCGCCCACTTCGAGCGCGAACTCCTCGGGCGTGTGCTGGCTTACGAGGACCCAGCGGGGCGAAGGCGGCACGAGCGTAAAGGACTTCGGGCCTGAACCCGCAAGGTCCAGCAGCGAGGGCTGGCCCGGCATGATGGTGCCACCCGGCTTCACCACCACCAGCTCTTTCAACCACTGCCTCAACGTGGGCTCGGCCAGGGCATCGAGCGCCAGCTCGCCGGCCGGCAACGGGACCAGTAGCACCTGCATCGTCGGGTCCGGGCCGTCGTTCAGGACCAGGGTCGCGGGACCGCCCTCGTACGCGAGCATCGACTCGAACGGATACTCGGGGGCGAGGAACGTCGGCTTCTCTTTGAGGGCGCGTGAGAGATCGAAGCCGCCGATGCCCAGAACGCGGTCGACAGGCACCTCGGCATTCGTCGCCTTGAGCAGCTCGGCAAGGCCGTTCATGCGCCGGATGCGCGCCTCGACGCGCGCCGCGTCGGCCTCGGAGACGAGGTCGAGCTTGTTCAGAACGATTCGATCCGCGAATGCGATCTGGTGACGGCACTCGGGAGATTCGTCGAGATGCAGCTCGACATGAGCTGCGTCCACGAGCGTCACCATGCCATCGAGCGCGAAGTGCTGCTTGATATCGTCGTCGACGAAGAACGTCTGCGCGACCGGGCCGGGGTCGGCCAGCCCCGTGGTCTCGACGAGGATGTGGTCGAAGCGCTCGCGGCGCTTCAGAAGGCGCCCGAGAATGCGAATCAAGTCGCCCCGGACGGTGCAACAGATGCACCCATTGTTCATCTCGAAGACCTCTTCCTCGGCGCTGATGACCAGCGCCTGGTCGATGCCGATCGGCCCGAACTCGTTTTCGATCACGGCGATTCGCAGGCCGTGCTTTTCGCTCAATATCCGATTCAATAGGGTCGTCTTGCCAGCCCCAAGAAAACCGGTGAGGATTGTGACCGGGATCTTCGCAGTCGGTTGATTCACAGAAACTCCAATGTTTGAGCGAAGAGATGAGTTCGAGCTCTCGCCCGTTCAACGGCTCGTCAAGCCGTCGAAGCGAGCGAGAGCTCAGGAGAGGAGCGAATCGATGAACAGGTAGCTGCCAAAGCCAACGTTCATCGTCGCGGCGGACCAGACCATGACGCGCCTCACGAGGTCGCCGCGCATGAGCTGCTTCATCGACAGGGATGCCAGCGCGGTTATCGCCAACATGGCCACCGCCATGCCGAGCGCGGACATGACCAGATACACCGACGCGCCAGTCGGCTCGGTGAGTGCCGCGAGTGCGAGCAATGCCACCGCATGAGAGCCTGCAAGCCCATGCACGAGACCGATGACGAGCGGACGGGCGACAGGTCGCGCCGACTCGGTGCGCACATGCGAATGCGAGTGAGAGTGAGAGTGCGCAGTTGGCACGTCGTGCCGTCGTCCATGCGCCCATGCGTGGCGCACCCCGAGCACGACGAGCATGACGCCCACCATGACCTCGGCCACGACCGCGAGGTCTTCGGGAAACTGCAGGCCCAGCAGGATGATTGGCAAGCCGACAGCGAGGAGTGTCAGCGAGTGCCCGAGACTCCAAAGACCTGCCATCCACAAGGCATGGCGCACCCCCGGGCGTTCCTGCAGCATCGCTGTGATTGCGACCAGATGGTCGGCGTCGAGCGCATGCCGCGCGCCGAGCACCAAACCCAAGCCAATGCCTGCGGCGGCGCTCACAAGAGGCCCCGGATGATCGGTGCCAACCAGGTCGCCACGAACACCAGTCGGCGGCCACCGGCCTCCGCGATCTGCGGGGAACGATGCACCGCACCGAGTCCCGCGTTGCCCGGCCACGCCTCGCCCTTCATCACGACGATGTCACCCGCCTTGGCCTGGCGCAGGGACAGCTCGTCGCGCATCACCCGCTTATTGTGATCGGCCGGGCAGCAGGCGGAGGCGCCGACGAAGTCACGAATGACAGCCTCGTTGGGCAGCCACTCCGTGCCGGGCCCAAGGTACGTCGTCACGAGGCGGGCCCGCACCCGATCGACATGCAGCTTGCGGCACATATCGTTGTGCACCGGGGCAAGCGAGACGTGCAGGCGCGGGGTGTCACCCAGTGAGCGCGCGAACAGGCGCAAGATGCGGGCGAGATCGGCTTTCAGCCTGTCGCGCAACGGATGCTCGGGCAGGCTTTCCACAAGCGGCGAAGGGTCGTACGGGTCGTCCGGAGACTGCATGCGTGACGCCGCAACGAGCTTGCACGAGACCTCCTGAAGGTCCGGCAGGAGGGGCGCAAGCCACGTTGCGATCTCCGGATCGGACGGCCGCTCCCACACGACCAGGTTTGTCTCCGGGCGCTTGATCGCGAGCATCGCTTCGGGGTCCGTGCTGACGACAAAGCTGGTCATGCTGCCACCTCATCGTCGCTCGTGCTGCCATCTTCGTCGGATGCGTCGGCCACTTCCGACGGGGTCCATGCGGGAAACGGATCAGGATAATGCGACCACGCGTCCTCACCCTCAGCGAGCTCCTCGTCGGTCAGCAGGCAGGTGTCGAGCGAGGCACTGATCCGCTCACGATCGAGGTGCTGGCCGATGAACACGAGCTCCTGACGACGGTCGCCCCAAGGATCGACCCAGGTCTTGTTGACCTCGACCAGGATCTCCGGGTCGCTTGGCCAGCTGTCCATCGGGGTCGCGGCAAACCAGGTACCGGCGACTTCGCAAGCGGCTGATCCACCCGCCTGCGACCAGGCGCCCACGACGTCCATGCGGGTGCACAGCCAGAAGAAGCCCTTGGACCGGAGCACGGCATCCCACTGCCCGGGTTCATTGAGCCAGGCCCAGACACGCTCTGAGTGAAAGGGGCGACGGGCCCGATAGACGAACGTCGCGATTCCGTACTCGAGGGTCTCTGGCAGCTTGTCTTCGCGCAGCGTTGCCATCCAACCTGGCGCGCGACGCGCCTCCTCCATGTCGAACGCGCCCGTGTCGAGCAGCTCGGTCAGCGGAATGTTGCCCTGCACCGACCGGATGATCGTCGCCTCTGGATTCAGCACCCGCAGGATGGCTTCGAGCTCGTTGAGGTTGTCCGCGGTCGCGAGATCCGTCTTCGAGATGACCAACACATTGGCGAACTCGACCTGCGCGACGAGCAGGTCGGTGATGCTGCGGCCGTCCTCGGGCCCAAGCGACTGGCCGACCTCTGCAAGCGAGCGGCCTGCCTTCCACTCGGCGAGGAAGCCAACCCCGTCGACGAGCGTGATCATCGCGTCGATGGCGGCGACGTCGCCGAGTGTTGAGCCATCTTCGAGCGCGAACTCGAACGTCTCGGCGATCGCTAGCGGCTCGCCAATCCCCGTCGACTCGATGACGATGTGGTCAAACCCGAGTGAGGCGAGGCGCGTGATCTCATCCAGGAGATCGCCGCGCAACGTGCAACAGATGCAACCGTTGTGCATCTCGACCATCTCGGCCTCGACGTGCTTGAGCGCACCTCGCCGGAGCAAGTCGGCATCGATGTTCACCTCGCCGATGTCGTTGACGATAACCGCGATACGCCTGCCATCACTGGCTCCGAGTAGGCGGTTGAGCACGGTTGTCTTGCCGGCCCCGAGGAAGCCGGAGAGGACGGTGACAGGGACAGGGGCCGGGAGGTCGTCAAGCTGCATATGCAACATGGTTGCATGTTCGCATCCGGGTCGTCAAGGCTTCCTGGCGTTGGGGCTGGGCCCCATGCCCCAACGCGCTGATCCGGTTGACACGTACCCGTTCACAGCCCAAGCCTCAGCGGGTGCGTCCCTGGCTCATCGTATCGACCGTGCTCTCAACCGCCCTGGTGGTGGTGGTCACGGCCACCCACCTCGCGGTCGGCAGCGTCGCTGATCGTGTGCATCGCGATCTGGTGACCCTGCCCGCGCACACGATCGCGATCGTCCCAGGCGCCGGGCTGCGACCCGATGGCTCACCGCACGGCTTTCTCACAGCGCGCCTGGTGTGCGCCAAGCAGCTGTTCGACAGCGGTCGCGTGCGCCACATCCTGGTGTCGGGCGATGGCGGCAGCACGGACCACGACGAGGCCAACGCGATGCGCCGCTGGCTCGTCGCGCACGACGTGCCCGAGGCGAGCGTGCAGATGGACTACGCCGGCTTTCGCACCCGCGACACGATGCAGCGCGCAGTCCGCGTCTTCGAGGTCCGCGACGCGGTCATCTGCACCCAGGGACTGCACGCCAATCGTTCGGTCTACCTCGCGCTCGATGCCGGCATCGATGCGGATGTCCTGGTCGCGAGCGGCGACGACCGGTTTACATTCGCGGCGCAGATGCGCGAGCGCGCAGCGACTGTGATTGCGGTCTTCGATGTGCTGCTCGGGACCGAGCCGCGCTTTCTCGGGCCGCACATTCCGATAGGTACCGTCGCGGTCGCGCCGCACTGATTGCGGGTGCCGGCGGCCGGCCAGGCCGTAGCGCTGAAGTACCGACACCAGCGCTTGCGCCCGTTCCAGGGTGGCAGCATCATGCCGGCATGAGCCTCAATAGTTCTCTCCGGTTGATGGCAAAGTCGAAGGCGACCGAGTACGCGTGGGCCAAGCGCAAGTACGACGGTCACTACCACCGCTACGCGACCTCGCCCGAGGTCGGGCAACGCTTCGGTGAGCTGTGCCTCGACATCCTGGGGCGCCTCGATGAGGGCCCGACCGGCGCCATCACCAACGAAGACGACGCCGAAGAGGCGTTGAACCTGGTCGAGGGCATCGTCACCGGGCGCATCGGGCAGAGCGATGTGCGCGCGATGTTCGACATGGGCATGGAGATCGTGCCCTTCCTGCATCGCCTGACGGGCGGCCATCGCGAGCACTACTTCGAGGCGATAGCGCAGCTGCCCGAGCTCAACGACTACCGCCCGAGCTACATCACGATGGGCCCGACCGGTAAGTGCAACGTGGTCTGCCCCGACTGCATCATCGGCGGCGCCATCTTCGTGAAAGAGCGCCAGCAGCTGCACAAGCGCGAGGACATCCTGCCGCACCTCGACCAGGCCGAAGCCAACGGCGTCGACCGCGTGTCCTTCTGCATCGGCGAGCCGACCTACAACGTGCCTCTGTTGTTTGCGGCCTTCGACAAGATCCGCGAGAGCCCGACGCTCAGCGCACGCTCGATGGTGACCAACGGCCTGTTCGCCCGCAAGTACGACAAGGCCCTCCAGTTCTTCCGCGACGTCAACGAGCACCTCGGCCCCGACAAGGCGCGTAAGCTGATGGTCGGTGTGTCGTTGAACGACGACCTGCGCGAGGTCGGCGTGCCGGTCGAGGCGACCGCGAACGTGCTGCAGGCCTATGGCGAGGTCTTCCCGAACCACCGCATGGTGCTGCAGCTCATCCTCGATAGTGGCTTCCACAAGATCCAGAACGAGCTCTACGCGGAGCTCGGGCGGCGCGGCTTGTTGGCGGATGCCGACAGCTATCAGCTCGGGAGCGAGGGCACCCACCCCGAGCTGCGCCTGACCAACGGGCTACGGGTCGTCATCAGTCAGATGCGCAAGCAGCCGAGCCTGCACAACGCCTGGTCGCGGCCGGGCGACGACCCGTGGGTCCGCTTCTACACGCAGGAGGCGCTGACCTCGGTCGCGCTAAAAGGCCTCTACACCTACGAGGACGAGGAAGAGGCCGAGCCCGGTGACGGCGGCATCGTCGTGCATCGCGTCACGCTCGGGCCGGACGGCGTGCTGTTCCCCGACTACCACTTCATGGTCGCCGCCACGCGCCCCCTCGGCGCGACGATGGAGTCGGCGATGAGGAGCTTCCGTCAGGACCCGATCCTGACGCTGCTCTTGAAGCGCGGCGGCATCAACCTGCTGCTCGCGACCTACATGTCGATCCCCGCGGAAGAGCGCCTCATCGAAGACATCTACGAGCCCGCCCTGCACTGCTCGACGACCGGGATGATCGCCGCCAATGTCATATTCGGCGATTATGAGGTCGCCCTTCAGCTCGCCGATCGCCTGATGCGCCACGGCATCTCGGCCCCGCCGAGCGACGCTCCGGAGATCATGGCCGAGGCCTGAGCACGCACGTTGTGCGCACTGCGCTTGTGCGCACCCAACGCTCACTGGGATGATTGATATCGCCGCTGGCCATGCGTTGTCGCTTGAGCTCCCAGCCTGCAACGGCCGCCAAATCACCCAACCTTCTGCATGAGCCCTTCTGCGTTTGGATGCGCGCGGGGGCTCCACAGGCTGCGCTCGGACCCTCTCGTCTGTTCGGACGATTTGCGGCCTGTGCGAACTCGCGTACACCGACGGTTCCACAGTAGCCGTCACGGCGCTGCTTCCCCCATCGCAATCTCGGTCCGTCAATCTCGCTGCGCGAGGACTGTGGGCGGTCGTGGTCGCGAACATCATCGACGGAGACTCCGATGTCACCGACCTACATACGGCCTTGTTCGCTCGTGTTCTTGTCATAGCTCGCGTCGCTGGCCTGCTCTGAGACGGGCGTGCGCGCGCCCGGCGAGGCGATCGAGATCGCGGTGGCGCCGCTGACGCTCTCCGATGGCGGCGGGTGGACGGTCTCCGGTGGCCTGCTCACCGCGGGCAACGGGACAACGCCGCCCTACGCCGACGCCAGCGACCGCGCCGGGATATACGGTAGCCCGGACCGCCAAGGCGTCGTGATCCTCATCTTGAACCCATAGCGGCAGTTGAAGCGCGATGGCACGGTCCTCTCGTGGGGCGACCAACGGCCAAGGCCAGAGCTCGGTGCCGCCTGGCCTCGCCAACGTCGTCGCCATCGCGGCGGGCGGCAACCAGACCCTCGCCCTCCGCCGCGTTACCTACGCCCCCCGCGCCGACCATAACCATGCTCAGCGCGCTCACCGGCATTGCCGGCACCTCGCTGACGGTCACCGGCACCCACTTCGAGCGCGTCATCACCGTCCGCGTCGCCAACCGCGCGGTGCGCTGGACGGTCGACTCTGCGAGCCAGCTGCGACTGACCTTGCCTGACGCCGATGTCACCGGCCCGGTCCAGGTCGTGACCATGTCGGGCGCCGCGAGCAGCGCGTCGGTCGACGTCGATCCCGCTCCCTGAGCATCGTCCGTTCGGACGATTTTCGAGGCCGGGCGACTCCGCTATCATCAGGGCATTCGTTCTTCCTCGTGGGCGACGCACCGTCACGGGCGCCGACCACGCTCCGCAGCGATCGTCCCGGCGTGTTACCGCGACAGCCTCGCAGCGGATCTCCAACCGTACCCGGGGGATTGCGTGAGAGACCTGACGATCGATGAGCTCATCCTGGCGCTCGATGACCTGCTCGGCAAGCGGGGTCCGGAGTTGGCAAAGCTGAGCTCCGGCAAGAGCTTCCGCACGCTGCTCAGCCGGATCCGCGGCCAGCTCGCGGCGCTGCCGGAGGCGCTGAGGGGGCTGCCCCGGGCGGAGCTGCTGCGAGCCCTCGACCTCAATCACGACCGGCGCCATCGCGCGCTGAGCCACCTGCGGCAGGCGATCGAGCTGTGGCCCGATGCGACCGCTGCGATGAAGCGGGCCGCCGCGCTGCTCGCGAGTGACTTCGTGGTCGAGGCGAGCGAGACGCAGGCGCCCTATGCGGTCGAGGCGCAGAAGGCGGAGGAGCGGCTCCTGAAGCTGCCCGCCGCTGAGCCCGTGCTGGCGGCCGTCAGCACGCCCGACGGCAGCACCCTCGTGACCTGGGTGCGGGCCTTCCTCGAGGCCGGGCGCACGATCGGGACCACGCTGTCGGGTCGTGCCGATGACCTCGCGACGCGGCCCGACGGCAAGCAGGCCGGTGCCTTGCGCGGTACCACCATCGGCCTCTTGTCGGACCTGCGCACCACTGTGGCGCGTGAGCTGGAGGCCGACACCGACGCGACGCTGCCGCGCAGCCTCGACGCGGACATCTTCGGCTATGTCGACGAGCTGCAGCGCCTCGCCGCGGCGCGCGCTTCGAACGCTTCAAACGTCACGGCACCCGCCGGCCCGACAAACCCCGTGCCACCGGTTGGCCCGAACCCGACCTGATCCGGGTCCGAGCGCACCCGCACCAACCTCGACGTTACTGCAAGCCGGTCCGAACCGACCTGTCGGCATGTCCGATGTTGCCAGCAGGTCGGCTCGAACCGGCACGTGTGCAACCCGCGCTAGGCCGACAGGTCGGTCGCTTCCGACTCGCGATACCCCCCGAGTTGCGCGCACGTTGGTGGCGACCGCCGCTCCCGAACCGATGGGTTTCCAAGTTGCCGGTCGCGACCGCCGCGAGGCGCTAACCACCTCGGCTTGCTCACCGCGGCCAGGGCGATCGTCCTTGGCCGCTGGGGTGCACCAAGCCACTCCAGCGCTCTTCAGCTGGCTGTCAGGGACTTGCGAGCCTATACTGCCCGGGTTGAGAAGCGACCAGCCAACAGGAGGATGAGGTGCAGACAGAAGCGATGGCGAGGTTCGCCTATGGCCTGGCCTCGGCTAACTCCTGGTGCGCCCAGGTGCCGTTTCCTTCTGAGGAGCACGGGCAGTTGGCGACGCACTTTCAGGTCACGACGCCGCGGCCGCGCTTCAAAGAACCGCGGCGCTTCGGTGACCTGAAGGAACCGCGTGCGTTCCGTGAACGCACGGTCGCCGAGGCTCTCGCCGACTACCTCTTCAAGGTCAAGGAGCCGGCAACGTTCATCAAGCGCATCACCGATGTGCTGGAGCTGCAGCTGTTCTCGTTGGTCGTTTTCGAGCGGGCTTTCGCCCTCGGTATCAAGACGTTCCGAGAGCTGCGTGGTCGCGCGCTCGAGATCTCCGAGGTGGCCCACCATCGCGTGGCCAGCGACGGTTGGCGGCGCTGCGTTCAGGCATGCGCCGCCAGCGGCAGCGGTGTTGCGCCAGATGGCGCGTTGCCCGACCTGACGGACGCGACGACCCGCTGTGAATCGATGCTCCGACTGCCCGAGCTGCAGACCCTCCGCGACGGCGCCGGGCTCGCCGGCGCAAAAGAACGGACGCGCCTGGAGCTGGTGCTTGTCGCATTGGGCGCCTTTGTTTCGCGGCAGCAGGCCAATAGCCCGCGTCATCGCATTGCCGGCGAGCTCTTCGAGGCGGGCAAGATCGATGTGGCCCAGGTCGCAAGCATCCTCGAGACATCGATTCCGGACGCGCTCGTGTTCCTCGATGACAACGGCTACCGACGACCCGTGTCGCGCCAGCTGGAAGACCAGGATGCAGTCTTCGCCAACCTCGAACGGCTGCAGGCCGCGGGCACACGCTGGTGGGACACACCCGAGCTGGCGAGGCGCGACGCCTTGTCGACCCAGCGCATCGAATCCATCGACGCCCGAAGCCACTGAGCGATGAGCGTCCACCTCTACTCAGAAGAGGAGGAGAGGCAAATCTCGGTCGAGATCTTCGCGCTCACGGACGAGGTCAGGCGCGGCGACTTCGGTGGTGAACGGCTCGACGAGGCGCTCGTGCTCGCTATCCACCGGCGCTTCATGGCGTGTGTACGCCCCGAGGGCGCTGGGCGCATGCGCAGTGCGCAATGGGGCGTCGAGTATCTCGAGTTCGGGCCGAACCGTTCGACGCACCGCAAGGAAGTACCGGCCGCAATGGCCGCTCTGTGCGAGCGTGCCCGGGCCGAGCTGGAGGCTTTGAGCAGGCACCGGACTGTCGCGCGCTCGGTCAGGTTCGCGGCATGGGTCCATGCCGAGATCGTGCGCATCCATCCATTCTTCGACGGCAACGGTCGCACCAGCCGCTTCGTCATGAACATCATCCTGGAGGCGCTTGGCGTCGGGTGCGTGGCGGTCGAGGCGGTGAAGCGTGAGTACAACGATGCCCTGAACGCCTACTTCGCCGCCGCCCGCCATGGCACCAGCTTCGATTCGCCCGCGTTGGATGCGTTGGTCCGCGTGATGGCCGAGTGCTTCAAGATCCAGGCCCCGCAAATAGGCGTCGGACCGCCACCTGAACCGGAGGACTGACGAGCCGAGCCAGCGCTCGACCTCGAGGGCCCACGGGCGGTTTGGGCGCACGTTGTCGAACTTCTGAAAACGCGGACCGGCTTCGAGCCACTTACTCCTGTGAAAGCCGATCGGCTCGCGGGAGGCCAAGTGACAAGTCGCCCTACCTCGCAATCTCGAACCTCGGTGGGTCCAGCGGCCTTCGAGGTGGTCCTGAGCCCAACCGGGGACGTGCTGGCCGCCTCACCCGAGGCGCGCGTCTTCCTGGCGGAGACCGACATTCGCCCGCTCCTTGGCGGCGAGCCTGCGTCGAGCGGAAGCGATGGGCTCGTGGCGGACGGCTACTCCGTGGCGGTGAGCGCGGTGCAGGACCACGACAATCCCTGCTACATCGTGCGCTTCACGCCCGTCGCCAAGTCGCAGAATGCAGCCATCGCACTGACGCGGCGACAGCTCCAGGTCGCGCAGCTCGCCAAGCTCGGCTACCGGATCGACGACATCGCGCGCGAGCTGCGCTGCGCGGCCACCACGGTTCGGACCCACCTGCGGGTCGTCTACGAACGGCTGAGCGTGAGCAACCGCGTCGAGCTCGTGCGCGCGCTCGACAAGCGCTGAGCTCACGCCACGACTGGCGCAAGCCAGCCCCGAGGCACACCACGAGCTTCATTCCGCGTTCGGGAAATAGGTGAGCGCCTTCTCGAAGGCGCCGATGCCGGTCTCGCTGCCGACCTTGCGGCCCGCGAAGTCGTCGCCATTCAAGTGGATGCTGCCGTAGACGCGGGACTGACCGGCCTGGTCGGCGGCGTCGTAGTAGGTCGCCCACTGCAGGTGCACGTCGGTCGAGGGGCCGTCCTCGAAGATGAGGTGGCTGTGGGCCTTGCCGACGAACTCGCCGAGGCCACCGGGGAAATACTCGCTGCCGGTGAACAGCGTGAGCACCTCGGCGGCGGCGCGCGAGAAGGTCGAGTGGCCGGACACGAAGCCGGGGAAGGCGGGCGTGACAAAGGTGCGGCGCTGGTACGGGATCCACTCGACGGCGCGCAGCCACGCGACGCCGCCGATCTCGTTGGCGCGGTCGCCGGGCTCGCCGCGCCAGCCGCGGACGGCGATCTCGCCGACATAGCGCGCGAGGTGCTCGTGGCGTTGGCCGGAGGCGGAGGACTCTTCGGTGATGAGCTCGATCATGCCGGGCACGATCGGTAGCCCGTTGGGGTCGTAGCTCGGCAGCGCCGCATCGGACGACTGACCGAGCTGCCCCATATAGCGCACCAGCGACAGCGGACGCGGCCCAAGTGTCGTGCGCTTGAGGCCCCACGACACGATCGCCGCGTCGTGCACCGCACCGTTGATTGCCAGGTAGAGCCGCAGGTCCCACTCGAGCCGCGTGAGCTCGGGTCCATCGCCGCCCATGCGGTGCTGCCCGAGCTCGTCGCCGACCTCGTTGGCGAGCACGTTCCAGTGGCCGGGCGGCGTCTCCGAGCGCGGACCGTCGGCCCAGAACTCGGCGAGAGTACGCCCGAAATCGCCGAGCTTCACGACGTTCGCGGGGTACGGCTGGCCGGTCACCGGGTTCACGGGATGGCCGCGGCCATCGTTCGTGCCGAGCGAGTTGTTGCCGTAGGCGCCGGGTGACAGGTCGATGGTCGCCGGCAGCGTCGGGTCGAGCACGCTCTCCTTCTCGATGACGTCGACGACCATGTCGCGCAGCTCGGCAGTGCCGAACGTCGGGGTCGGGCCGGGGTCGTAGTAGGGCGTGCTCACGTCGGCGCGCGTCAATGCGAACGGCACGAGCAGGTCCCAGTTCGAACAGATGTAGCCTTGCGCGCCGGCACCGGTCGGGATGCCGTTCTGGGTCTCGGCCTCGGCGAGGTCGATCGGCTGCCAGATGTTCGGGTCGACGATGGAGACACCGGGTTGCTCGACCGCGAGGGGCTTGTTCACGGACATGTAGCCGGTCATGTCCTCGTAGTTCTCGGACTCGTTGCAGCCATCGTCGAGGCAGGCTTCGATGAGCGCCGCAGCGATGCGATTACCGATGGCGCGCGGTGAGTTACCCGTACGCGTGTCGTCGCTCGGGTCGTAGCCGAGCACGCCCATGAACTTCGTAAAACAGTCCTGCGATGTCGCGAACCCGACGGCGAGTGTCTGCGAGTAACGATGCGCGAGCACGCGATAGGCCGCGTAGCTGATCGCCTCCGTGCGAGCCGCGGCGAGCCCTGCCGCGTCAGCCGTCCCGAGCTCCTGGGTGCGCACCGCGGTCGCGTTCGGGTCGTACGCCGCCCACGCGTCCCACATCGCCTCCGACAGGTGGAACAGGTTGCGCGCGTGCACGCCCGGACGCGGCAGGTCACGACGGATGGCATCGAGGACCTGCTCGTTCCAGCGGCGCGCGATGCTGCCCGTCGGCGTGGGATCGATGTCGGCGAGCGGGCACGTCGTGTCGGGAACGGGCGGCGCTGGCGCGACGTAGGTCGGGATGTCAGCGCCGTAGTGAACGATGGCGCCCTTGTCGAGCGAGGCCGTCAGCACGTTACCGCCGACCGCCCACACCCCGCCCTCGGGGTCGACCCACAGAGCGTGCAACGACTGATAGGTCGCGGCCGCGAGCCCGGTCGTGACGGGCGCCCAGGCCTTGCCATTTCTCTGGTAGATGATGCCGCGCTCGCCAGCCGCGTAGGCCTCGCCATCGGCGCCGAACGCGACCGCCTGCAACAGCACCACGTCGCTCGCCGCAACCGGCGTGAGCTCGCTGCCGTTCAACAACACCGAGGCCGTGCCCCCGCCGACAATCGCGAGGTCGTCGCCGCGCCCGGCCACGGTGAACAACGTCTCCTGCGTGGTGGTCGGCACGACCTCGAATTCGCCACCGGCCGACTTCTTCAGCACCAAGCCGCGGCTCCCGACGACCCAGACGGTGCCATTGCCGTCGCCCCACACCTTGAACAGGCCGGGCACGTCACCGGTCGTGCCGGTCGCGGACCGCGGCAGCTCGGGCAGGTCCGGCAGCGTGACGTCGGTCCAGGTCGTACCATCCGAGTGCCACACGAAGCCGTTGCGCCCCGCGAGGCTACCGACCGCATACAGGTCGGTCGGGCTCGCGCCCCAGAGCCCGAACACGGTGTAGCGCGCGACACCAGGCGTGGGCATGCGCGTGAACGTCGTGCCGTCGTAGCGCAGCACGGTCGAGTTCGCGCCTGCAAAGAACACCGGCCCATTGGCGAACGCTTGCGCCCACCACAACGACCCACGCGTGCCCGTCGCGACCGCCTTCCAGGCCGTCCCGTCGTAGTGCAGGACCTGCGGCCCGGTGCCCTTGTCGGCGCCGACCGCCCACACATCCGACGCCGATGTGCCGGTCACCGACAGCACCGCCGCGGGCAGCTCGAGCGCGACCTGCGACCACGTGCCTGTCTCAGGCGTGGGGTCCTTCGGGTCCGGACACCCACCCAGAGTGGCAACCAGCAACAAGGCCGCGGCGACGAACGGACGAGTCAGCATGAGACACCTCGATACAATGGCGCGGGTCACTTTGGCCTGCCCACACGACTCATTGGCAATCGAGGACTGATTACTCTTTTGCTCGCGACGCTTCCATCGTGTTCGCTCGATTGACTCCCAGGACCCCACCGCCGGTGCCGGGTCGCACTCGCCAATTGGGCTGTTGACCTGCCTTGGCAATCGGGTGCTGCGTAAGCCGCTTGCACCCGACGAGCTGCTCGACGCGGTGCAACGGCACCTCGCGGCACAGAAGGCAACCGTGCACGCTTGAGCATGCCTGACGTTGCGACAATGCCGCGCGCCAGCTAGAGCAGCGGCATGGTGCGCGTCTTCCTCTGCATGCTCGGACTGGCACTCGGCGCGTGCGCGGCGGAGCCTGACCACGTCTTCTGCGAACCAGGACTAGCGTGCGCAGGCGCGTCTGAGGCGTCATGCGCGCACGGTCCCGAGGCAGCGCGCCACGGTCGCGCCAGCTTCCGCGATGGCACCTGCGTCGCGAGCGACGACGCGACCTGCGCCGCCGCATCGTTGACATGCGCGGTCTGGGGACAGTGCCACGCGCCGCAGCCGGGCTACCATCCGGGGCCATGCAACGCACCCGACGACCGCGACTTCGCCGCCTCGCGCGATCCCCAATGCGCCGCTGGGACCTGCCTGGCGATCGCCGAAGACTGCAAGCGCGCGCGGGTTTGTCTGCTCGAAGGGCGCTGCACGGCGAAGGACGGCGTGTGTGTCGCCGACAGCGCGAGCTGCAGGGCGAGCGAGCTGTGCAAGAGCCTCGGCGCCTGCACGCTGGTCGGCGGCCAGTGCCAGGCGGGCGGCCTCGCCGAGTGCCAGCAGTCGACCAACTGTGCCGAACTCGGCCAGTGCGCCCTGTCGAAGGGACAGTGCACGGTCTGTGCGCGAACATCGGAATGCCGCGCCGAAGGCCTCTGCCACCCTGTCGGCAAGCGCTGCAGCGCTTTCATCCCGAAGCACTGCGCGGACTCGCTCGCGTGTCAGCGTGAGGGTCGTTGCCGCCTGTACCAGGGTGCCTGCGTCAAGTGACCGTGCCTCGGCAGGGGCACGTCGCGAAACCCTTGTAGGGCCTCATAGCCGCGCCGTTAGCGGTTGACGTTGGTTCATCGGGGTGCTACCGGCCCGTGAATTGTAGTGGGGCCCGGCCCCACTGGAGCAGCGCGCCATGAGCAACGCCCCCGATGCGATCAGCGAGCAGGCCGAAGGCCGTGGCGAGCTGCGAGGTCAGACCCGCTACGTCTACAGCTTCGGCGATGCACAAGCCGACGGCCACGCTGGCATGCGCAGCTTGCTCGGTGGCAAGGGCGCGAACCTCGCCGAGATGACGCGCCTTGGGCTGCCGGTGCCGCCAGGCTTCACCATCACGACCGAGGCGTGCCTCCACTTCTGGCGCGACGGTGGCCGACTGCCGGATACGGTGCGTGAGCAGGTGTTGGAAGCCAAGGCCCTGCTCGAGCAGCGCATCGGCTTCAAGCTCGGGGACGAGCAGGCGCCGCTGCTCGTGTCGGTTCGCTCGGGCGCGGCCGCGTCGATGCCGGGCATGATGGACACGGTCCTGAACCTCGGGCTCAACGACAAGACGGTCATCGGGCTCGCGAACAAGACGGGCAACCCGCGCTTCGCCTGGGACAGCTACCGGCGCTTGCTGGGCATGTACTCGAACGTCGTGATGGGCCAGCACTCCGACCACCTCGAGCAGCTGCTCGAGCGCATGAAAGAGAAGGAGGACGTGCACTCGGACTCGTCGCTCTCGTCCGAGGCGCTGCGCGAGCTGTGCGGGTTCTTCCAGGAAAAGATCATCGACCTCACGTCGCAGGCCTTCCCGCAAGATCCGGAAGCCCAGCTGTGGGCCGCCATCGACGCGGTCTTCCGCTCGTGGAACAACCACCGCGCGGTGCACTACCGCAACGCCAATCACATCCCGCACGACGCCGGCACGGCCGTCACGGTGCAGGCGATGGTGTTCGGCAACATGGGCGCCTCGTCGGCGACCGGCGTCACCTTCACCCGCGACCCGAACAACGGCGCGCGCATCTTTTTCGGCGAGTGGCTGCCCAACGCCCAGGGCGAGGACGTCGTCGCCGGCATCCGCACGCCGATGCCGATCAACGTCGGCAGCTCGCGCGGCTCGCCGGTCAGCGACACGCTCGAGCACGCGATGCCCTCGGCTTACAACGAGCTCCTGCGGGTCAAGGACCTGCTCGAGCAGCACTACCGCGACATGCAGGACATCGAGTTCACGGTCCAGGAGGGCCGCCTCTGGGTGTTGCAGACGCGCAACGGCAAGCGCAGCCCGGCGGCCGAGGTGCGCATCGCGGTCGACCTCGTCGCCGAGGGATTGATCGAGCGCAAGGACGCCATCCGGCGCGTGAAGACCGAGACGCTCGAGAAGCTCATGCACCCGCGCATCGACCCCGCGGCCCCGCGCACCATCGTCGCGCAGGGCCTCGGCGCCTCGCCCGGCGCGGCCACCGGCAAGGTCTGCTTTTCGTCCAACGACGCGGTCGAACGCGCCGGCCGGGGCGAGTCGGTGATCCTCGTCACGCGCGAGACATCGCCCGAAGACATCCACGGCATGCTCAAGGCGAAGGGCGTGCTCACCGCGCGTGGCGGCATGACCAGCCACGCGGCGGTCGTCGCGCGCGGCATGTCCAAGCCGTGCATCGTCGGCTGCCGCGACATCGAGGTCGACCCGGCTGGACGCGTGATGCGCGCCCGCGGCCGCGAGATCAAAGAGGGCGAGGTCATCACCATCGACGGTGCCGAGGGCACGGTCATGCTGGGCGAGGTCGCGACCATCCAGCCCAAGCAGGCCGAAGAGGTCGCGACTTTGATGAGCTGGGTCGACGAGTTCCGCCGCCTGAAGGTGCGCACCAACGCCGACACCGGCCGCGAGTGCAAGGCCGCGCGCGACTTCGGCGCCGAGGGCGTGGGCCTGTGCAGGACGGAGCACATGTTCTTCGAGAAGGACCGCATCATGGCGGTGCGCGAGATGATCCTCGCCGAAGATGAGGCCGGTCGGCGCCATGCGCTGGCGCAGATCCTGCCCATGCAGCGGTCGGACTTCATCGAAATCTTTCGCGTAATGGCCGGCCTGCCGGTCACCATCCGGCTGCTGGACCCGCCACTGCACGAGTTCTTGACTGAGAATCCGGGCGACATCGAGGCGATGGCGTCGCGCCTGAAGCTGCCTCTCGAGCAGGTCAAGGAGCGCTATCGCTCGCTGCACGAGGTCAACCCGATGCTCGGTCATCGCGGCTGTCGGCTTGGCCTGACCTTCCCGGAGATCTACGAGATGCAGGTGCGCGGCATCATCGAAGCCGCGTGCATCCTCGCCAAGGAAGGCATGGTCGTCGAGCCGGAGATCATGATCCCGCTGGTCGGCCACGTGAAAGAACTCGAGATCCTGCGCGAGCTCGTCACGAGCACCGCCGACGCGGTCCAGGCCGAGTACGGGCAGACCATTAAGTACGCAACCGGCACCATGATCGAGCTGCCGCGCGCGTGCCTCACGGCCGACCAGATCGCGACCGCCGCGGACTTCTTCAGCTTCGGCACCAACGACCTCACGCAGACCACCTTCGGCGTGAGCCGCGACGACTGCGGGCGCTTCTTGCCTCTCTACATCGACATGGGCATCTTGCCCGGCGATCCGTTCGTGGCGATCGACCCGGCGGTAGGCGAGCTCGTGAAGATGGCAGTCGACAAAGGCCGCCGCGTGAAGCCGAGCTTGAAGCTCGGCATCTGCGGTGAACAGGGCGGCGAAGCGGCGACGATCCGCTTTTGCCACCACATCGGCCTCGACTACGTGTCGTGCAGCCCCTTCCGCGTGCCCATCGCACGCCTCGCCGCGGCTCAGGCCGCGTTGGAGAATGCGTGATGCGCAAGGTCCCGATGTTTGGCTGCGCTCTTCGCGAGAAGGTCCTCGCCGCGCTGGTCGGCATGTGCACGCTCGGTGCGTGCGGCAACAATGAGATCGGCGACCCGCACCCGCGTGACCAGCTCGACTTCCCGACGTCGGTGACGGCCGACCCGTCGGGCCACATCGTGTGGGTCGTCAGCGGCAACTTCGACCTCGCGTGGCGGGGCGCCGCGGTGCTCGCGATCGACACGCTGACCAACCAGTTCGTGCCCGAGCTCGCGTTCGAAGTCGGCAACTTCCCTGGCCCGCTGACGCTGCTCGAGCGCGACGGTCGCGCGGTCGCCGGCTACATCACGAGCCGCGAAGAAGACAACCTCTATACCGTGCGCTTCGACGGGGACGCTACCCGCCCGACGATCGCCTGCGAGGACGGCAAGCCACGGGATGGCGCGATCCTGCACTGCCCCGAGAGCGGCGCACTGCAGACCACCGAGGTCGAGGTCGACGGCGACCCGCTCGACCTGACCGTGGGCCAGGCCCCCTATGCGACGATGGTGCGCAAAGCCCGCCTGGGTGGCGAGCCGGACCTGCTGTTCGTCGGTGGTCTGGAGGATGGCATCCTCGCGACGCTCACGCTTGCGGACGATGGCACCCCGCGCCTGGTCGGCAATGTCGAGCTGGCCAATGGCCTCTTCGGCCTGCTCGCGAGCCCGGCGAGTGGCCGCATCTACGTGTCCAGCAAGCTCGCTGCGACCTTCTCGATCCTCGACGTCGCGCCGCGCGAAGACGCCAACGATCCGACGATCCTCGACGCGACCAACCCCTACCTGCGCCAGGTCGCGGCGGTGACGATCCCCGAGCCCGCGCTGGTGCGTGACCGTGCCCGCGCGCTCGCGATCTCGAAGGACGGTACGCGCCTCTACGCGACCTATCGCGCGCCCGACTCGCTGGTGATCCTCGACATCTCCGACGACGCCTCTGGCGGACCGCGCACGCGTGTCCTGCAGAAGGTCTCGCTGGCCGACGACCCGAACGACATCGAGGTCGTCACGACCCCGACCGGCGAAGAGCTCCTCTACGTGAGCTGCTTTCGTGGCGACCGCATCGAGGTCCTCGACGCGCGCTCGGGCCTCAGCATGGGCAGCATCAAGGTCGGCCAGGGGCCGTCCGACATGGCGGTCGTCGACCGCCCCGACCTCGGGATCCGGCGCTTGTACGTCGCGCTCTTCAACGACAATGCGGTCGGCGTGATCGACCTCGACCCGGCATCGCCGACCTATCAGACCGAGATCGGGGAGATCCGTTGATGCGTGCTCTCCTGATTGTTTCTTCAGCGCTCGCGCTCGCCGCCCTCGCGGCCGGATGCTCGAGCGACTCGCAGACCGCGAGCTCGGCCTTCTCGTTCCCGATCGACTTCAGCTACGCCTGTGAAGGCGCCGGCAAGACGGTCCCGCCGACCAACGACGAGACGGCCGCGACGCTGTCCGCGACGCGCATGTGCCCCGACATCGATGGCGCCCAGGGCGACCTCTTCGGGGTCGTGCTCGACCGGCAGCCGCCGCAATTGTTGGTGCTACAGCTGAACCCGGCGAGCGGCACGCGCAAGCTCATCGACGTCGACTACTTCACGCCCGGCGTGACCGGCATCCCGGTCGGCAAGAGCCCGCTGCGCGTCGTGCGCGCGCCCGACTGGTCGGCGTTCTACGTCGTGTCGGCAGGCGAAGCACATGTCGACCGGATAGTGTTGGGCGGCTACTCGACCGACGGAGTTCTCAGCTACGAGAAGACCAGCTTCGCGTTGCCCGGCATCCCCATCGAGGCCGACATCGTCGGCAACGACCTCATCATCGCCGCCCGCGACGCGGCCGAGCTGTGGGTCTACGACCTCGCCGCTAGCGCCACCGCGCCGCCCTTCACGACCATCGCGACCCCCGATCGCGTCGCCCACATCGAGGCCTTCGACGCCAACTGGCTCGTCACGTTCCGCACCCGCCGCACAGTCGCCGTGCTCTCGCCCGCCGGCGCTGTCGTCAGCGAAGCAGGGCTCGTGCCGCAGTGCCGCGACGGGCTCGACAACGATGGCGACGGTCAGACCGACAAGGGCGACCTCGACTGCGCCGACATGAACGACGACGACGAGGGTCCCACGACCGGCGAGGCGCGCAGCGAAGTACCCGATTCGACGACGTTCTTCGCGGGCGCGCCGAGCTGCGACAACGGCGTCGACGACGACGGCGACGGCGCGACCGACTTCCCCGAAGACCTCGCGTGCGCCGATGCTGGCGACGCTGGCGAGCTGCTCCCGGCCTGCGCCGATGGCATCGACCAGGACGGCGACGGCCTGACCGACATGGACGACGAGTCCTGCTACGCACCTTGGAGCAACCTCGAGACGCAGATGCCGGGCGACGGTCCGTTCCACCCGACGTTCATCGACGGTGGTGCCTATGGCCGCTTCGTCTACGTGCTCGATGAGCGTGTCGGTGAGATCGCGGTCTTCGATGTCGCGGGCGGCACGCTCGAGCGTGTCGACGTCAACGCGGCCGACGCGAGCCCGCCGGCCCTGACCTCGGTCGACTTCGGTGACTTCACGGCCGTCGTCGAAGAGCACCTCGCGATCCCCGTCGTGCGTCCGCCCGCGCTCCATCGCCAGGGCATCAAGAACATCCAGATCACCGAGACGAACGCGAGCTCGCTATCCAGCGGACGCCTGCGCGGCGAGCTGTGGGACCGCATTATTGAGGTCGCCGATGGTGCTACCGATGCGAGCGTGTCGTTGACCCCGAACAGCGCCGAGTGGAAGCCGAGCTTCTGCGCCCCGACTCCGACCGACAAGTGCGTGCAGCCGGCGCTCGACGACGCGACCTGGTTCGCGTTCGGCCCCAACCTCGAGGGCCGCATCCAGCTCATCGAGGCGATCCGCCGCGGCACCCCGACCCATCGCCTGGCCCAGCGCGTGACCAACCCGTCGCTGCGCGTGCACGACATCACCGCGCCGCGCCTCACGCGTCGCGGCGCGCTCGTCAACGCGCGGGGCGAGCCGCAGGTGGGGCTGCCGTTCATCGGTGCGGCGCTGGAAGAGATCCTGGACGAGCGGGTCGAGGACGAGACCCCGCAGCGCCTCCGCCGCTTCGGCATCTGGCCGCCGGCGGACTTCGAAGAGGCGCCGAGCGAGACCTGGACGATCACCTACCAGGGCAAAATCCCGAGTGCGAACGGTGCTTTGGGCCGCGTCACCGGCGACGCCCACTTCGCTGACCCCAACGCCCGCTTCTGCGAAGAAGGCGTCGCTGTCGGCGACATCCTCCAGTTCGAGGTGCCGGTCGCCAGCGCCGCCGCGAGCCTCGTGCAGACCGTGCCAGTCATCGCGACCGGGATCGACGGCGACTTCGAGTGCCCGACGCGCGCGCCCGAGACGGCGCTGGTCGAGGTGACGATCAGCGAGGTCGGCATGAGCACGCTGGCCTTCGACCCGAAGAGCGCGCGCCTACGACCGCTGTTGCCGGTGCTCGACCAGGCCGCCATCAAGACGCAGCGCCTGTCGTTGCGCGCCTGCCGGGATGCACTCGCAGTGATTGACGACGAGCTCGGCCTGCCCGAGCACATCGGCAGCCACGCCGACCTCACCCCGGGCGAGCTTCCTGCCAAGACCAGCTACGCCGTGCGCGGTGCCGAGTGGGTCTTCGTCGGGTCGCGCTCGGGCTTCCTGCATCGCCAGCGTTGGGACCGCGTTACCAACACCTGCACCATCGACACGACCCTCGATGCGCGCCTCGTCGGCCGCGCCAGCGAAGTCCCCGATGCGGTCGCGAAGTACACCACCTGCCCGCCGCAGGCCTCACAGCTCCAGGCCGATAGCGTGCTGGAGATCGCCCCCGAGACCCATCGCACGATCAACCCGAGCTTCGGTCTCGACATCTTCCCGGCCTGCGATCTCCTCGCCGATGGGACAATAGCCCAGGTGCCGAGCCAGCAGGACACCGCCTTCACCTTCGTGGTGACGGGTCCGGCGCAGGGCAGCGCGCTCTCGGTCTCGGACGCGGTCGCCCTCGCGCGCGTCCCTCTTCTCGACTTCCGACGTCAGCAAGTGCAACTGGACACCGCCGCGAAGCGGGCCTCAATCCTGCAGCTGCGCCTCGGGGACCCTGAAGTCATCGTCGTCTTCGAATAGCCTCGGTCGGCCCCGCCGACTGCGCTGCACCAGTAAGTTCCTTCCGATTCATTAGGGTTGAAGACATGAACGCCAAGCTCATCCCCGCCGCTCTCTTCGCCATGGTCGCGGGCTTCGCCGCCTGCGACGGCAATGACACTCCCGCCAATGACGTGCGCCCCGACGCCACCACGCCCGACACCACGAGCGAGATCTCGCCCGATGTCGAGGTCATCCCCCAGCCCGACGTGACCCAGGGCGACGGCTCGGTGAAGTCGGCCCAGACCGAGGCCGCCTCGGTCACGTGTGACCCGGCCGGCTTCGTCGACGTGAACCCGGCCACGTCCTTGAAGGACGTCGTCGTCACGACCGCCAAGTTCGACGCCTCGCCGGCGGCCGCGCCTGCCTCGATCGACGGCTACTATGTCGCCGACCAGAGCGGTGGCGCCTACTCGGGCATCGTCATTCGTGTCCCGGCCGCCGCTCGCCCCGCTGCCGAGCTCGTGCCCGGCGACGTCATCGACGTGACCGGCCAGCTGACGGAGGTCTTCTGCCTCACCCAGCTCGAGGCTGTCAGCGTCACCAAGAAGGGCACCGCCACCCCGCCCGCGCCCGTCTCGGTCGCGAGCGCTGCCGACGCCGGCAACGAGGCGTACGAATCGATGGTGGTGAAGGTCTCGGGCGTCACGCTCGAGGCTGCGTCGGCCAACGGTGGCCTGAAGCTCGCGGGCTCGGACGTCGGTGTCGCCTTCGACCTCGCCGTCGGTTTCGTCGACCTCAAGCTCGGCGGCAAGTACGACATCACCGGTGTCATCGGCTACAAGTTCAGCAAGTGGACGATCCAGCCGCGCGGCCCGGCCGACATCACCATCATCGAGCTCCCGGCCAGCGACACCGTCACCATCCAGAGCCTGCAGGACAGCACCATCAGCAAGACCTGCGCGAGCCCGGCCCCGAACTTCGGCAACGGCGCCAAGGGCGTCACCATCGAAGGCGTCGCCCTGGTCGGCAACTACGGCGCGAACGCGGACCAGATCATCGTCTCGGATGGCACGATGAGCACGTTCTCGGCGATCCAGGTGCGCTTCCCCGCCGGCTCGATCACGGTCGCCCCGGGCGACAACGTCAAGGCCGTCGGCGACCACGTCGAGTTCTACTGCCTGACCCAGCTCAACAACTCGACCGTGACCAAGACCGCCGGCACCCTCACCGCCCCGGCCCCGCTCGTCGTCGACAAGGCCACCGCCGACCTCGAGCCGTACGAAGGCATGCTCGTCGAGATGAACAACGTCCAGATCATCGCCGACGACACCCACGGCGCCGGCACGACCGACGGCACGTTCCTCGTGGACAAGACCATCATGGGCAACGCGTTCAAGATCGCCGACGTGGTCGGCAAGACCTACACCACGCTCCGTGGCGTTGTGTTCTACTCGTTCGACAAGTTCCGCGTCTCGCCGCGCAGCGCGGCCGACCTGATCCCCTGATCTGAATCGTCGTATCGCCTTCGGCTGCCGTTGCGACTGCGGCCAATCGTCGCGAACAGCCACAAGACCCGCCCGCAAGGCGGGTTTTGTTGTTCAAGCGGGTGGCATGTCAGGGCTGCATCTGCGTGCCCTCACGCCAGCTCAGTCACGAACGCGCGTCACCCCATGCACCCCACGCAGTGACTCCATCTTGCGGGTGACATCGGTCAGCTCGTCGAGGTGCTTGGCGTGGAATCGAAACACATTCTCGGCGCGACCGTCGGGCGCCTCGGCGCACACCGCGGCGTCGATATTGATCCGCAAGTCCGAGAACACCTTGGTCATTTTCGTCAACAACCCGGGCACACCGCTTTCAGTGATGACCCGAATCGCAACCGGGTATCCCGAGCCGGCCGAGTCACCCCACGTCACATCGACGCGCCGGTCACCTTCCAGCGCCATGCTCGACACACATCCCTTGCGATGCACGCTGATGACATGTCCCTGCGTCACGAACCCAACGATCGGCTCGCCCGGCACTGGTGAGCAGCACTTCGCGATCGAGTGCTTCACCCCATCGAGGCCATCGACGACGATCCCACCGGGCCGCCGCCGCACCTTGTCGATGAGCTTGCCGATCGCCGCGATCGGCGCCGACCGCGGCGCCTTCTGGACGGCCTCGTCACCGAGCGCCTGAGTCGCGACCGACTCGACCGTCACGTGCCCCATGCCGACCTGTACGATGAGCTCTTCGACCGAGTCGAAGTTCAGCGCCTTGGCGGCCTTCTCGAGTTCCTCGGTCTTGCGCATGCGCAACAGCGACTTCGAGTACTTGCGCAGCTCCTTGTCGAGCAGCTGCTCGCCCAATTCCAGGCTGCGCTCGCGCTGCTCCTTCTTGATGAACGCCTTGATACGGTCCTTCGCGCGCGTAGTGCGCACGAACTTCAGCCAGTCCTTGTTCGGCTTCTGCGTCTTGCTGCGGATGACCTCGATGACGTCGCCGTTCTTGAGCTGATAGGTCAGCGGCACGATGTGCTGATTGACGATAGCGCCACTGCACGTTGCGCCGACCTCGGAGTGCACCGCGTACGCGAAGTCGACCGGCGTCGACCCGCGCGGCAACACCTTCAGCTCGCCCTTGGGCGTGAACGTGTAGACCTCGTCCGCGAACAGCTCGACCTTCACCGACTCGAGGAACTCGCTCGGATCGTCGAACTCCTTCTGCCACTCCATCAAGCGCTTGAGCCAATCGAAGCGCTCGCTGTCCTTCTGCTCGAGGCGGCCGCCTTCCTTGTATTTCCAGTGCGCAGCGATGCCGCCTTCGGCGACGCGATGCATGCCGACCGTCCGGATCTGGACCTCAATCGGCTGCCCGTCCGGCCCGATGACTGTCGTATGCAAGCTCTGGTAACGATTGGGCTTTGGCAGCGCGATGTAGTCTTTGAAGCGCCCCGGGATCGGCCGCCACTTCTCGTGGATGAGCCCAAGCACGTGGTAGCAGTCGCTCTGCTTGTCGACGAGCACGCGGAACGCGATCGAGTCGTAGACCTTCTCGACCGAGATGTCCTGGCGCTGCATCTTTCTGAAGATCGACCAGAAGTGCTTGGGCCGCCCACCGACGTCGGCCTTCAGGCCAGCCTCGGCGACGGTCTCCTCGATCTCGCGGATGACCTTGTTGACGTAGTCCTTGCGCTCGTCGAGGCGCTTGTTGACGGCGCCCTTCAGCTCTTTGAACTTGTCGGGATACAGGTAGCGGAACGACAGATCTTCGAGCTCGATCTTGACCGCGCCGAGCCCCAGCCGATTGGCCAGCGGCGCGAAGATGTCCATCGTCTCCTGCGCGATGACCGCCTGCTTGTCGGGCGAGAGATGATCCAACGTGCGCATGTTGTGCGTGCGGTCCGCCAGCTTCACGAGGATCACGCGAATGTCCTGCGACATCGCGATGAGCATCTTGCGGAAGTTCTCCGCCTGCTTCTCTTCCTTGCTGCGAAAGCGGATCTTCGACAGCTTGGTCACGCCATCGACGAGGTGCGCGATGTCGGCGCCGAAGCAATTGACGAGGTCCTGCTGGGTCGCGCTGGTGTCCTCGACCGTGTCGTGCAGCAACGCGGCGCAGATCGTGCCCTCGTCGAGCTTCATGTCCGCGATGATGTGCGCGACCGACACCGGATGGCCGACGTAGGGGTCACCATTCTTGCGGCGCTGCGGCCGATGGTGCTGCTCGGCAAACACAAAGGCGCGCTGGATGAGGTTCAAGTCAGCCGCGGGATGGTACGCGCGCACCTTGTTGATGAGCTCGACCACCGTCGGCTCGCGCTCGCCGTCGACGGCTCTGAGTGACGTTTGGCGACCGGACACTGAGGAGGCGGGGATTGCAACCATACGACGGGGGATGGTAAGCGCCCGAGCGCTCTGGAGCAATCCACCTGGAGACCACCGGGGAAGGACTCGAAACCATGGAACCGCTCTCGCCCCAACTCGAGCGCCTGCTGGCGGACAACCGCAACGCGAATAAGCCCGGCACGACCAAGCACATCGTGCTCGGCGCGGGCGCCATCGCCGCCATCGGACCCTGGTTCGCGAGCCACTTCCCCGGCGAAGAAGCGATCGTCGTCTCTGACGACCACACCCTGGTGGCCGCCGGCATCGCCGTCGAAACCGCGCTCTCCGACGCAGGCGTCACGACCCGCCGCATGGTCCTCGAGCCGCGCCCCGGCGACGACCACCTGGTCGCCGAAGACGGCATCATCACCGCCTTCCAGACCCTCATGGCGACGGGCCCCGGCATCGCCGTCGCGGTCGGCGCCGGTACCATCAACGACATCGCGAAGTACGCCTCGTACAAGAACCATCGCGAGTACGTCGCGGTCCCGACCGCCGCCTCGATGAACGGCTACACGTCGACCATCGCCGCGGTCCTGGTCGGCGGCGTCAAGCGCACGCTGCCGTGTGACCAACCGGTCGCCATCTTCGCCGACATCGATGTGCTGAAGGCCGCGCCTGCCCACTTGAACCAGGCCGGCTTCGGCGATCTGCTGTCGAAGCCCGTCTCGCAAGCTGACTGGCTCCTGTCGCACCTCGTGCGCGACGTGCCCTACTCGACCCGCCCCAACGACATCCTGGAAGAGCTCTTCGCAGAGCTGCTCGTGCAAGCCCCCGCGGTCGGCCGCGCCGACGCGTACGGCCTCACCGTTCTTATGGAAGCCATCCTCGTCTCCGGCTTCTCCATGGCCGTGGCTGGCAGCTCCGCTCCGGCCTCGGGAGGCGAGCACCTGGTGTCCCACTACTGGGACATGGAGCAGCTCGACAAGGGCCTGCCGCTGCTCGGCCTGCACGGCACCCAGGTCGGTGTCGCGACCCGCCTCTCGGCGATGCTGTTCGAACGCCTCCTTGCGATCGACCCCGCCACCATCGACCCCGACGCGCTCGCTGCCCGGCGTCATGACGCGAGCGCCATCGATGCTTTGATCTCAAAGCATTCGACACTCAGCCCGGACATCGTCGCCGAGATCCGGCGCATGTTGGTCAAGAAGCAGAAGCTCGGCCCCGACCTGGCCGCCGAGCTATCCAAAGTAAAGGCCCACTGGCTCGACATCCTCGCGCGTATCGGCCCGGTGATGCTCGGCGTCAGCGCCATCGAAAAGGCGCTCGCCGACGCGGGCTGCCTCGACCGTCCGTCGGCGCTCGGCTGCGACCGCGCGCGCGCCATCCACACCCTGCGCGTCTGTCGCCAGATGCGCGACCGCTACGTCGCGCTCGACCTGATGGACGACCTCGGCCTCCTCGATGAATGGGCCGAGGACGCGGTGGTGCGCTCCGAGATCGGTAGCGACGCCACCACCGACGCCCCCCTTGCCGCCGCGCCGATCGCCGGCCCGCCCAACCCCAAGCACTAAGGACCAGGCGATGCCGATCATGAGCATGACCGGCTTCGGGTCAGCGACCTTCACCCTCGGTGGGCAGGCCTGGCGAGTCGAAGCCAAGAGCGTCAATCACAAGGCGCTGTCGCTCCGCGCCCACCTGCCGCCCGAGCTCGCGCACTGCGAGACGATCGCGTTGGCGCGGCTTCGCGCGCGCCTCATGCGCGGCTCGGTCGAGCTGCACGCCGCGCTCGAAGCCGACGAGAGCGCCGTCGAGATCCGCATCAACCGCCCGGCCCTGGCGACGCTCATGCGTGAGCTGCAGTCGCTCGCGGCCGAGCTGGGCGCCCCACCGCCGACGCTCGAGCTGGCGCTGCGTCAAGGCAACCTGGTCTCACTGCAGCGCCACGCGGTCGACCCTGCCGCAGCCGAAATCGCCTTCAACGAAGGCCTCACGCGCGCGCTCGACGCGCTGGTCGCGATGCGCCTGCGAGAAGGCGATGCACTAGCGAAGGACCTCCTCGAGCGGCTCGCCTCGCTCGAGCGCATGTTGACCCACACCGAGGTCGAGGCCCCGCAGGTCGCCATGGCCCTCCTCGAACGGCTGCGACAGCGCGTCTCCAAGCTCGAGCAAGACCTCGGCGTCGACCTCGATAAAGCCCGCGTCATCACCGAACTCGTCGTCTTCTCGGACAAGTCCGACGTCACGGAGGAAATCGTCCGCGCGCGCGCCCACATCGCCGCCTTCCGCGAGACCATCAACAGCACCGACGATGGCGAGCGCGGCCGTCGCCTCGACTTCCTCACCCAGGAGCTCCTGCGCGAGCTCAACACCCTTGGCTCGAAGTGCCGCGACGCAGGCGTCGCGAGCGCGGTCGTCGACGCCAAGGTCGAGCTGGAGAAGATCCGTGAGCAGGCCCAGAACATCGCCTGACGACAGCGCTTCTGCGCCTTCGTCACCCGCTCTCCTCATCGTCCTCGCCGGCCCCTCGGGCACCGGCAAGTCGACGATCATCAAAGACTGGTTTGCGCGCGACCCACGGCTTGCGTTCTCGGTCTCGCACACGACCCGACCCGCGCGCGCCGGTGAGCGCGACGGCGTCGACTACCACTTCGTCGACAACGCGGCCTTCGACGCGATGGTCGAGGTCGGCGACTTCGCCGAGTGGGCGAACGTCCATCAGCGCCGCTACGGGACCTCCAAAGCCGAGATCCGGCGGCTCAGTGACGCCGGCAAAGACCCCGTCTTCGACATCGACGTGGTCGGCGCCGACAACCTGAAGCAGGCCTATCCCGACTGCGTGCGCATCTTCATCCTGCCGCCCTCGCTCGCGATCCTCGAAGCCCGCCTGCGCGGTCGCGGCACCGAGGCCGAGGCGATGATCCAGACGCGCCTCGCCAATGCCCGCAACGAGATAGCCCAGGCAGGCCGCTTCGACTACCTCGTCACCAACGGCTCGGTCGCGCTCGCCGCAGCAGCGCTCGAAGCCATCATCCAGGCCGAGCGCCAGCGCGCCAGCCGTCATCCCGAACTGCCCGTGCGCCTGCTCGCAGGCGAAGAGATCGCATGAGCTCGCCAAACTCGCATCCCTCGTCACATTCGGGCCCGGCCTCCTACGTGCCCGCCATCGACCCCGCCCATCCTCCGCGCGTTCGCATCGCGCCCTCGCCGACCGGCGACCCGCACGTCGGCACCGCCTACGTCGCGCTCTTCAATCGTGCGTTCGCGCAAAAGCACGGCGGCAAGTTCATCCTGCGCATCGAGGACACTGACCAGACGCGCTCGACCCCGGAATCCGAAGCGGCGATCTTCAAGTCGCTTCACTGGGCCGGCCTCGCCTGGGATGAAGGCCCCGACATCGGCGGCCCGTACGGCCCCTATCGCCAGTCTGAGCGCCTCTCGATCTACCGCGAGCACGCCGACATCCTCATCCGGCGCGGCGAAGCCTACTACTGCTTCGCGACCACCGAAGAGCTTGAGGAGATGCGCAAAACGCAAAAAGAGCGTGGCGCCAAGCAGCCCTACGACCGTCGTTATCGCGACTTCTCGGAGGCCGAGGTGGAGAGCCTGCGCGCCGCCGGCCGCCCCTACGTCATCCGCCTCAAGATGCCGCTGACCGGCCAGACGACGATTCGCGACGGCCTGCGCGGCGACATCACGTTCGACAACGACGCCCTCGACGACCAGATCCTGATGAAGTCGGACGGCTTTCCGACCTATCACCTGGCCAATGTCGTCGATGATCGCCTGATGTGCATCACCCACGTGATCCGCGCCGAAGAGTGGATCCCATCGACGCCGAAGCACACGCGACTCTACGAGGCATTCGGCTGGCAGCCGCCAGTCTTCATCCACCTGCCGCTCTTGCGCAACAACGACAAGACCAAGATCTCCAAGCGCAAGAACCCTGTGAGTCTGGAGTATTACGAGGCCGCTGGGATCCTGCCCGAGGCCCTCTTGAACTTCCTCGGACGCATGGGCTGGTCGATGCCGGACGAGGCCGAGAAGTTCACGTATGCGCAAATGGTCGAGCAGTTCACGTTCGATCGCATGCACCTCGGCGGCCCCATCTTCGACCTCGACAAGCTCGACTGGTTGAACGGCCTCTATCTCCGCGAGCTGAGCCCCGAGGCCCTGGTCGAACGCCTGCGCGGCTGGCTCCTCTCCGACCGTTATCTCACCAGCATCGTGCCGCTCGTGCGCGAGCGCATCACGCGCCTGTCCGACTTCATCCCGAAGACCGCCTGGCTCTTCAGCGAGCCGACCCCGCTCGCGAAGGAGGCGTACGTCCCCAAAGGCAAGACGCAGGCCGAGACCTTCGACGCCGTGACCGCCATCGCCGAGCTCGTCGACAAGCTCGTGAAGTGGGAGGTCGCACCCCTCGAGGCCGCCTTCCGCGGGCTCTGCGAGCAGATCGGCTGGAAGCCCAAGGACCTCTTCTCGGTCGTGCGCCTGGTCGCCACCTCCGCCACCGCCGCCCCGCCGCTCTTCGACAGCCTGGTCGCTATCGGCAAGGCCCGCACCCAGGTCCGCGTGCGTGCAGCCCTCGCACTCTTGAAGCCCACCACCTAGCGCATCTTGGACCTCCAATCCGTACTCGACACGCTCCGCGAGTGGCCGCCTATAGGCGTCTATCTGATGCTCTTCGCGGGCGCCTTTCTCGAGTACATCTTCCCGCCGGTGCCGGGCGACATGTTCGTCATCGCGGGCGCCGTGCTGGTCGCGTCGTTTGGCTGGCACTTCGCGCCGGTGCTCGCGGTCGTCACGGTAGGCGCGGTGCTCGGCGCGTATCTCGACTTCCTGCTCGGCAAGTGGCTCGTGCGCTCGGGCCGCCTCGCCAAATTCGGCCCACGTCCCAGAGCAGCGATCGACGGCATTGTGCAGCAGATGCGCCGACGCGGCCCCGCCTACCTCGCCATCAACCGCTTCGTGCCCGGTCTGCGCGCCTTCTTCTTCGTAGCCGCCGGCATCGCTGGCCTGACGACGCTTGACGTCGTGCTCTGGTCAGGCGTCTCGGCGCTCGCCTGGAATGCGCTGCTCGTGGCCATCGGCTACGCGCTCGGCGACAACCTCGGCGCGGTCGAGACCTTCTTCACCCAGTACAGCCTCATCGCGTGGGCGCTCATCGCGGCGGTCGCCATTGGCTTGTTCGTGCGCTACCTGATTCGCAGGCGACGCGCGCAACCCTGAGCTACGTCGCACCCGGCATCACGGTCTCGTAATAGAACATCCCCATGCGACCAAACGTGATCGCACCGAAGAGGTTCACGATGATTCCGAAGATGATGAGCGCCGTCGCGGTGCGCCCGAGCGGCCGACCACCGATCGCCAACAGCGCGAACATATAGGGCATATAGTCCATCGCGAAGCGGAATCCGAACTGAATCCAGCCGGTGTTCTGGTAAAATAGTCCCGGAATCGCGGCCGCCGCGATCGCCGCCCACAGCGCCCAACGAAGGCCCGGCTTCTCGCGCGGCCACAGCAGGAACAGGAACAGCGGCGTCGTGAAGATGAGGCCGAGCCCGTGATTGGACACCATCACGAACGGCGAGTCGGTCGTGAAGCGCGGCATCGCGACCAACGCCGAGAGCAGATTGCGATTGAGGTAGGTGAAGCTGAACATGCCGTGGTCACGCACACGGTCGTAGGCGCTGCCCTGCAGATAGGCGTGCCCGAACTCGCCAGGGTCCCCGAAGCGGGCCTTGTTGTACCAGGCCAGCGCGATGAGAATCGCGAGCAGTGGCACCGCGAACTTGATGCCCGTCGTGAGGATCTCACGCCAGCGCCCGAGGTCCCACTTGTTGTCCTTGAACAGCAACTGCCACGCGAAGAACGCACCGCAGAACAGGATCGGCGTGCGTGTCGCGAAGGCACATCCGAGCATCACACCCGCGACGATCGGGTGCTTCAGGTCGAGCGCGGCCAGCATGAATCCGAGATTCACTGCCACGCCGAACACCAGAGCCGTGAACCACACCTCGCCGCGCACACTCGAGAAGAACGTCACCGTGCCGAGCGCGAACGCCAAGGTCAGCATCACATTGTCGCGGGTGCTGCGCTTGGAGTGTCCGCGGACGACGAGCAACTGCAGAAACCACAGCATCAACACCGCGTTGAGCCCGCCGACCAGCACCGTGATGAGCACATCGTTGGTGTCGTAGCCGAACACGGCGACGATCGGCAGCAGCGCCAGCGCCGGAAACGGCGGGAAGGAAATGTAGTAGATGCGCTCGTCACAGAGCCCGCGCCCAGCGTCACCACACGTGCGTGCGAGGTCGTTGGGCACAACGACCTTCAGCTCGCGATTGTCGTCGGTATAGAAGATGTGCTTGCGTTCGCCATCTCCGCCTTCCCATGGGAAGCGCCCGCGCACGACCTCCCCGCCTTTCAGCGTCAGCTTTCTGACGAAGGCCCAGTCGTTCCAGCCGCCGGCCTTCTCGGTGCGCGCCAGCGCCTCGCGATAGCCGCGCGCATCGTCTTCCTGCGGCACACTCGAACGCTCACTCGGCGTATCCGTGTCGAGCTTGCCGTCGAGGAACGACTGCGCGAGGTCGACGAAATGGAACTGCGGCGAAGGCTGCAGGATGCGGTCCCACGCGACCAGCGAATAGACGGCGACCACCGTGGAGAACACGAGGAGGGTCGGTCTCGAGCCGAAGGTGCGCAGCGGTCCCACTGACTTCTTTCCTACTTCCACGACCCGGCTCGAACGGGGTCACTCGAGCGCGACGGTGATACCGGCGGTTTCGAGGCCTGTCACGATCTCTTTGATGTGCTCATGGCCGCGCGTCTCGAGCGTCACCTCGACCTGCGTCATGCCCAGCGAGCCTCGCGCGAACGCGCGCTCGTGGTTGATCTGCAAGATGTTGCCGCCGAGGTTGCCGAGCAGGGTCGCCAGCCCGGCGAGCGCACCTGGCGCGTCCATGATGCTCGCCGAGAACCGCACCATGCGCCCGTCCTTGACGAGCCCGCGCTCGATGATGCGCGCCAACATGGTCACGTCGATGTTGCCGCCCGTCAGAATCAGCCCGACCTTCTTGCCCGCAATCGGCAGGTGGTTGTTCAGCACCGCCGCCAGTGCGGCCGCGCCCGAGCCTTCGACCATCGTCTTCTCGACCTCGAGGAGCGTCAGGATGCCCGCCGCAATCTCCTCGTCGTCGACCGTGACCACCTCATCGACATAGCGTTGTGCGATTCGAAACGGAATGTCACCAACCTTGGAGACCGCGATGCCGTCGGCGAGCGTACGCTGCGACGCCACCTCGACCACCTCCCCAGCTGCCAGCGAGGCCTTCATCGAGGCCATTGCCGTCGCCTCGACGCCATACACTTTGATGCGCGGATTGGTCTCCTTCAGGACCAGCGCGACTCCCGCGATGAGCCCGCCACCGCCGACCGGCACCACGACCGCGTCGAGATAGGGATTCTGCTCGAGCAGCTCGAGGCCGACCGTGCCCTGGCCCGCGACCACATAGCGGTCGTCGAATGGATGGATGAAGACCCGTCCCTCGGCCTCGGCGATGCGATACGACTCGGCCCGCGCATCCGCCGCGGAATGGCCGAACAGCACGACCCGCGCCCCATGCCGCCGCGTCGCCATCACCTTCACGAGCGGCGTGTAGGTCGGCATCACGATGGTCGCCGAGATTCCGAGTCGCTGCGCGTGATACGCGACTCCCTGTGCATGATTGCCCGCGGAGAAGGCGATGACGCCTCGCTGCCTCTCCTCCGGCGCCAGCCGCGCCAGTCGATTGAGCGCCCCCCGCTCCTTGTAAGATCCTGTCATCTGAAGGTTTTCAAGCTTCAGGAACACCTTCGCGCCGACCATGTGTGAAAGTGTCTGCGAATGGGCAAACGGTGTCTCAGCAATGAAGGGCCGAATGAGACGTCGCGCATCCTCGACGTCGTCGAATGTGACGGGCAACGAAACCGGCGAAGAATCGGGTGGGGTCATGTCGCCTCGCTCACGGCCGCGCAGCAGGCCAAGTAGCGGCCCATCCAAGGCCGCGGAAACTACGCTTCGCCGATCCACCAGTCAATGACGCAACCAAAAAACGCCGGTGCTGAAAGAAAAGCTGGTTGCATCCAAGTGCCACTCAATTTAGGGTGCGCATCGGACGCGATCCACTCTGCGAGTGGATCGTTTCTCCAACCGGACCTGTTGACGCGGTTCGGTCTCAGCATCAGACCGTGCGGGCGGGGTTTAGCAACTCTGGCAGTCCCGTTGCGGCCTGCTATCGACTCTCGGGGAGAGAAACGAATGGCGAAGAACGATGGAATCCTGCGACAGATAAGCATGCAAGACGGTGGTGTCACCGTCACGCTCGGACGTGTCCATACAACGGTCCCGGCCGACCAGATCGATAGTGTCATTCGCGCGCTCGAAGCGGCCAAGTTGATGCTCGGTCTCGAAACGATCCCGGCGAATTCGGGCGCGGCGCCGGCGCCGGCCGCGCACGCGTCGACTCCGGTCTCGGTTCGCCCCGCCAAGCACGTACCGCCGATCATGCCGCGCGTCGAAGTGCCGCGTGCTGCTGCGCCCGCCGCAGCCGCCCCTGCAGCGCCCGCTCGTCGTGGACGTCGCAAGAAGGAAGAGGTCGGTGCCGCGCCGACCAAACAGCGAAGTCGTAAGCGCGTCGGAGATGCACTCGCCGATTGGTTCCGCGACAATCCGGGTTGGCACTCCACGGAGGAGCTCCTCGATGTCGTCAGCGACGAGCGTATGACCGACGCGAGCCCGAAGCGCGCGCTGATGATTGCGCTCGGCAAGCAGCGCGACAGCATCTTCGCGTCCGATGGCCAGGGCAATTGGAAGCTGAGTGAGGACCCCGCGCCCGCGCCCGTGCCGCAGCCGAAGATCCGCAAGAAGCCCGGCCGCAAGCCCGGCTCCGGCAAGGCTGCAGCCGCCCCCGCCCGTGGCAAGCGCCCAACTGGACGTCCGCGTGGACGTCCCCCGAAGTCGGCCTCGGCCGACAAGGAGGGCTCCGCAGTCCCGCAGGAAGTAGAACCCACCCATTCGGGCAAAGTACTTCGTGTGAAGCGCGGCCAGGACCGCAAAGAGGCTCTCCTCTCGCCGCAAGAACTCGAGGCGAGGAAGCAGGCCGCGACGGCAGTCGATACCCTGCACTTCCGCTGGGACTCGTCGAGCCGGGCGGAGCGTGAGCGAATGCGCCGCAATCTCTTCGGAGACGGCACACCGAAGACCAATTAGGCTTCACGGCTTGGTCCGCGAGGCTCAATCAGGTTCGTCGTTCAGATAGCGTCAACATGTAGAGTCGAAACAGAGCCCGTAGTCTCCTAGCGAAACTAGAGACTACGGGCTCACTCGTTTGTGGCTTTCTGAGGGGCTGTCAACGACAGCGGGAAAATCGCCGCGTCGATTTCCCAGCCCGTATCGAGGTGCATGACCAGCACGGCTTGCGTGCCATCCGGCGACGGGAACAGCTGGGCGTCGAACCCCACGTAGATGCGGTCGAACGTGTGCTTCGCGAGAGGCTCTCCGCCGCGCGTGAGCACCCAGCTCTGAGCGTGTCCGACCTCCAGCCCGAGCTTGAGTGGCACGTCGCCAATGCCAGTGAACTCGAAGCTGGTCTCACCGAGGCGCCGACTCTCGGCTGCGACGAGGACGTAGCCACGCTCATGCGCATATCGCTCGACGTCGCCGCCGACCATCTTGCCGAAACCGGCGAACTCGCCGGCCTCGACATATCGCTGCATGCGCTGGTCGGGGCGAGTGCGGCCGACGCGCTGACGGGTGTAGGCGATGAGGCGCGAGTCGCGCGACCATCCATAGAAGTGGAGTGCGGACCCTCGCTGCGATGGCGAGGCAAGCGCCGACTCCACCCGCGTGGTGCTCAAGGCGATGCCGCCCAGAGCAGCGCCGGCGCAGATCGCCGCTATGACCAGGAGACGCCGCATCAGCTCAGCCAGACTTGTTCGAGCCGCGGTCCTTGACCATGAAGAGCCAGACCACGAACACCGCGAGCGCGCCGAGCGCCACGAACTTCAGGATGCTCATCGCGATCGAGAAGACGAATCGCAACACCAGGAAGACCGCGACGGTCGCAACCAGATAGAGCGCCATCTTGGGCAACGAGAGCTTCGACGATTTCGGAGAGTCCTGAGGCATGCTGAATCTCCACGGGAAGGCCAACGGTATAGGGGCGTGTTGTCCCCCCTCGCGAGCCGCAGGATGAAGGCCGCCGAGCGAGAGGCTCGAGACCCGAACTGGAAGAAGGCAGAGCCAGGCTGCCCGCCAGTGCGAACCGTTGACACGCCCGGGGTGGGCGAGTAGGCGTGCACATCGTCGAGAGGCATGATGGGACAAACAGTGCGACAGTCAAGCAGCGTGCTCATGAGCGGCCCTTCCGGTCCTAGCGGTCTCCACCGGATGCTCGTGTCGGGCGTGCTCGCGACCGTCGTAATGTCGCTCCTGGCAAGTCCGGCTCACGCACAGAGCCGTGAGGACGGCGCTCCGGCCGAGTCGCTCGGAGTGGCCGACAACGTGCGCGCCTCGGCGTGGGGACCATCCGCTATCTACGCCAATCCGGCAGCCCTGTTGCGCGTGCCCATCATGGCGATCGAGGCGGCCTACAGCTACCTCGATGGCAAGGACGGCCACAACTTCGGCCTCTCGATCCTCGACGCCAAGACCAACCCCGACGTCGCGCTCGGTGTCGCCTACAACTACTTTTCGACCGCGCCCGAAGGTGTCGACCGCGACGGCAGCCAGGTGCGGCTCGCGCTCTCGACCGGCTACAAGGCCGACAACGTCAACCTCTATGCGGGCATCGGCATCCGCTGGCTGCAGCTGACGATCGGCGAGAACGACAGCGAAAAGGGCTCGACCGAGACCAACGACGTCGACACATGGACCGCCGACATCGGGCTGCTGCTCGAGTTCGACCACAAGATCCGCTTTGCCGTCGTGGGCCAGAACGTCATCGACACGAAGGTCAGCGAAGCACCACGCATCATCGGGCTCGGCCTGTCGTTCTTGTTCGGCATGCTCGACGTGGGGATGAACCTCGACCTGGATATGTCGAACGACACCGACCGCACTGTCGCGACCTGGGGCGCCGGCGCCGATCTCGTCATCCTCGACGCGGTCCACCTGCGCACCGGCTTCGTGCGCGACGAGGCCAACGATGCCGAGCGCATGACCTTTGGGATCGGCTGGTCCAGCGACCAGGTCGCGGTGGACATCGGCTACGCGACCGCGCTCTCGGATCCGACCGCGATGACCCTCGGTGTCAGCTTGCGCTGGGTACCCTGACCTCCCTATTGACGTGCCCCGAGCGACGCTATAGGTAGCGCGCTCTTTGGTTGACGGCGGCCCAGCTACTGGGCTCTGTCGACCTCATGGTGTCGCTCCTTCACGGCCTGGGGAGCGGCTTCCAGTGTCTCGCGCAGCCGTAAAGGATCCTCGCATGGCGCTCAACGATTTCCTTTTCACCTCTGAATCCGTCGGCGAAGGGCATCCGGACAAGCTCGCCGATCAGGTGTCGGATGCGATCCTCGACGCGCTCATCGCGCAGGACCCGATGTCGCGCGTCGCTTGCGAGACCCTCACGACAACCGGTCTCATCGTCGTCGCCGGCGAGATCACGACCAAGGCGCAGATCGACTACCGCGAAGTGGCGCGCCAGGCCGTTCGCGACATCGGCTACACCGATCCGTCGGCCGGCTTCGACGCCGACAGCTGCGGCGTCATGATCACGATCGGCCGCCAGTCGCCGGACATCGCGCAGGGCGTGAACGAGGGCGAGGGTCTCCATAAGGAGATGGGCGCCGGCGATCAGGGCCTCATGTTCGGCTTCGCCTGCACCGAGACGCCGGAGCTGATGCCCGCGCCGATCCAGTTCTCGCACCAGCTCGTGAAGAAGCTGGCCGAGGTCCGCAAGGCCAAGGTCGTCGGCTTCCTCCGCCCCGACGCAAAGTCGCAGGTCACGATGCAGTACGAGGGCGGCAAGCCCAAGCGCATCGACGCCGTCGTCGTCTCGACCCAGCATGCCCCCGAGGCGAGCTGGGATCAGGTCCGCGAAGCCGTGATGGAGCTGGCGATCAAGCCCGTCCTGCCGGCCCACCTCCTCGATGCGAACACCAAGTACTTCGTCAACCCGACTGGCCGCTTCGTCGTCGGCGGGCCCGTCGGTGACGCCGGCCTCACCGGGCGCAAGATCATCGTCGACACCTACGGCGGCTACGCCCGTCACGGTGGCGGCGCGTTCTCCGGCAAGGACTGTACGAAGGTCGATCGCTCGGCCGCGTACTACGCCCGCTACGTCGCGAAGAACATCGTCGCGGCCGGCTTCGCCGACAAGTGCGAGGTCCAGGTGGCCTACGCGATCGGCGTCGCGCAGCCGGTGTCGGTGCTCGTCGACACGTTCGGGACCGAGACCGTCGCCACGGCGAAGATCATCGCTGCGGTGCGCGAGGTCTTCGACTTCCGTCCCGCCGCCATGATCGCCCAGCTCGATTTGCGCCGCCCGATCTACAAGGCCACCGCGGCCTACGGTCACTTCGGCCGCTCGGAGTTCTCGTGGGAAAAGACCGACCGCGTCGATGCGCTCAAGTCTTCGATCTGATTCAGTTTTTGTCGCACTGATCGCCGACCGGGTCGGACCCAATCCGACCCGGTCGTGCGCTCGTCGGGACCCACCCGATCCCCCGGCGATGATCCCGTTGACATTGTAGAAGCCCTTCCCTATACCACCCCGGCTCGTTGTCCCGGCCGCGTCAGTCGCAGGCGGGAGATGGCGAAGCAGTCCAGGGACGACCGAATGAAAACCGACTCCTTCAATCACCTCACCGTCGACCGCAAGTGGGTCGTCGTGGACATGGCTGGCCAGACGCTCGGCCGCGTCGCCACGCGCATCGCGTCCATCCTGCGCGGCAAGACCAAGCCGACCTTCACCCCGTTCGCGGACGTCGGCGACTTCGTCGTCGTGGTGAACTCGGACAAGCTCGTGCTCACCGGCGCGAAGCTCCAGCAGAAGATGTATCGCCATCACACGACCTTCCCCGGCGGTCTCAAAGAGATCGTCGCCGAGAAGCAGCTCGCGAAGGATTCGCGCTCGATGATCGAGCTCGCCGTGAAGGGCATGCTCCCGCGTGGCCCTCTCGGCCGCAGCATGCTCCGCAAGCTCAAGGTGTATAAGGGCGCGGAGCATCCGCACGCCGCCCAGCAGCCCACCCCCGTGAACCTGTCCCGCTGAGGCGCACGATCATGTCCAAGCCAGTTCGCATCTACGCCACCGGTCGCCGCAAAGCAGCGACTGCTCGAGTCTTCCTCTCGCCCGGCAACGGCAAGCTCACGATCAATCACCGCGAGGCGCCGGAGTACTTCCGCCGCGCAACGCTGCTGATGATCCTGAACCAGCCGTTCGAGGTCACCGAGACTGTCAATGGCTACGACGTGTGGGCCACCGTCAAAGGCGGCGGGCTCTCGGGTCAGGCCGACGCGGTCAAGCACGGCATCTCGCGTTGCCTGAACCGCCTCGACGAGGCGAAGTTCCGCCCGACACTGAAGCGCGCTGGCTTCCTCACGCGTGACCCGCGCGTGGTCGAGCGTAAGAAGTACGGCCGCCCCGGCGCCCGTAAGCGGTTCCAGTTCAGCAAGCGCTAAGAGGCCCGCGCGAGCCAACGCTCGCGCACCTTTCGAAGTCGATGTGACGGCCGAGCTTGCTCGGCCGTTTTCGTTTGTGCGCTGCACGATTCCACAACGACCCGATTCGCGGAGCGAGACGCGCGCGCCCAAGGAGCCGCGAGGATGCCAGCCTCATAGGCCGCCGACGAGCGAGCGACGATGGACCCGCGCGTTTCGCGAGCGAATCCGTTGGCCAAAGATGGATGGTCCGGTAATGTCCGCCGCGATGACGGCGACGACCCAATCGAATGGCCCCGGCGAGGCCTTGCAGCGCGGCTCTCCGGGCCCTGCCGACGCCAACGACGGTGACTCCGACAGGCTGTCTCCGGACCTCTTCGCGCCCGACAAGATCGAAGGCAAGAAGGAGATCCCGATCCTCGCCGCGCTCGAGGACAAGCCCGTCTACCAGCCTCAGAAGTACGAGCGGCGGGTCCGCTGGCTGGTGCTCCTCGGCGCGTGCGCGATCTTCCTGCCGAACCTGGGCGCCTTTGGCCTCTGGGATCCGTGGGAGACTCACTACGGCGCGGTCACGACCGAGATGGTCGAGACGATGGACTGGATCTCCCCGTGGTGGGGCTCGAAGACCAAGGTCGGGGACGAGCTCCAGGGAGAGGCGTTCTATTCGAAGCCGGTCCTGATCTTCTGGACCGAGGCGATGATGACTCGCCTCATCGGCCGTGGTGAGTGGGCGATTCGCCTGCCGTGCGCGCTCCTTGCGATCATGGCGGTGTACCTCACCTACCTCGCCATCCAGATGATCTGGGGGCGCAAGACGGGCCTCCTCGCGGCAGGAGTGTTAGCCACCTCACCCTTCTTTTACATGGTGAGTCGACAAGCGCAGACGGACATGCCGTTCGTGGCGACGTTCGCGATGTCGATGTGCTTCCTGCTGTTAGCGTTCTTCGGTCCACGCGTGCAGATGACGGACAAGCGCTTCCATGTCTGGACGTGGATAACGATCGCCTTTGTGATCCTGAACTCGGTGCCGCAGTACCTGCTGCTCATCTCCGACTTCTCGTTCCCGAGTCCGGGCGCCATCCCCGGCTTCCCGTCGAGCCCGATGCACTCAGGCGCGCTGCACGCGCTCTTCTACTTCGTGCTGCTCGGCCTCCTCTTCTTGAGCGCCTACTTCAGCTACAAGAAAGACAAGCAGAAGGCTGGCGTCGACGACGCATTCAAGGACCGCTGGATCCGCAAGTACCAGCTCTTCGCGTTCTACATCCTGGTTGCCCACGCGACTTATGCCAAGGGCCTCCTGGGCTTCGCCCTGCCAGGTGCCATCATCCTCGTGTGGCTCATGGTCACGTGGAACTGGCGCGTCCTGAAAGAGGCGGAGATCGGGCGCGGCATCTTCCTCTTCGTCGCCATCGGCTTCCCCTGGTACGTGGCGATGATCGTCAAACACGGCAAGCCCTACGTCGACCGCTTCTTCTGGCACGACCACTTCAACCGTCTCTCGACGGGTGTCCACCAGATCGACTCGGGCACCTTCGAGCACTTCATCAAGTGGCTCGGTGTCGGCTTCTTCCCGTGGGTCGCGTTCCTGCCGATGTCACTCTTGTGGACGCTGCGGCTGCGTGCACGGAACAACGACTACCGCAATCAGGCGCTCGTGATGATCGCCATCTGGGCGGGCTTCGCGTTCGTGTTCTTCACGGTCTCGTCGACCAAGTTCCACCACTACATCTTCCCCGCAGTGCCCGCGATGGCGGTCTTGGTGGCGCTCTTCATCCGCTACCTCGTGAAGCAGGGCGGCTGGGTGCTGCGCTTCTCGACGATGGTCGCGATCGTCATGGTCGTCGCGGTGGGCTGGGATTTGCGGGAGGACCAGCAGGCCTTCCGCAATCTGATGACCTACAAGTACGATCGGCCGCTTCCGCAGAACCTGCCGATCGACGCCGACGCGAAGGTCTCGGACACCAGCGAGAAAACCTGGAAGGAGTCCTACTTCTTCAAGCACACGAGCGGCTTCTTGCAGTCGATCCTGACGACCAAGCTCTTCCGCTACAACACGTTCATCCCGCTGATGGTCGTGCTCTGTGCCGTGATGCTCGGCCTCTTCTTCGTGGCCAAGACCCGCATGGCGGGCCTCGTCGGCCTGGGCCTCACTGCGTCCGCGCTCTCAGCCTGGGCCCTGTCCTACTACATGCCCTCGTTGTCGCCGCACTGGTCTCAGAAGTACCTGTTCGACGCCTACTACGACACGTGCAAACAGCTGCCCGAGACCGAGTACATCTCGGACGCGTTCGATCCTCTCCTCGGTAAGATCGGCCTCGGCTTCATCAGCGACCATCTTCGCAGCGAGCCCAAGCGCGTCTGCGAAGAGGACATCCTGTCGTGGCTCATCACCTGGCGTGGCGAGACCTATTACAGCTACAACGAGCTCAGACCCATTGGAAAGAAAGAACAATTCCTGCCGTATATGGAGCAGATGAACGGCGGCCGGAAGTTCTATGTCATCACCGAGAAGGGCAAACAGTCGTCGATCAAGTCCGAAGCCAAAGCGGCGACTGAGACGCTCAAGGCGAAGAAGGTCGCAGGCTTCATGGACATCAAGGACTGGGACGTGAAGGTCGAGAACGACGAGAGTCTCTTCTTCCAGACGGTCTCCGCCACCCCCATCCGGTGAATTCGCGTGAGCAGCCTGACTTCGTCAGGGGCACCCGACCGAGGCCGTCCGAAGCGGGCCAACCCCTTCGGGAGCCTCCTCGAATCACCTACAGCGTGCGCAAGAACGCGAGCAGCGCTTCGCGGTCAGCAACCCGCGCCTTTCGGAACGCCTCGCGCGACTTCTCGCCTTCGCCGCCATGCCACAAGATCGCCTCGGCGAGCGTGCGCGCACGACCATCATGGAGGAACGTCGCCAACGGCAGGACCGTCGCGGTGAGGCCGACACCCCAAAGCGGGGGCGTGCGCCACTCGCTGCCGCTCGCCTGCCAATCGGGTCGTCCATCGGCGAGGCCGGGGCCCATGTCATGCAGCAAGAGGTCGGTGTGCGGGCGGATCTTCTGATGTGCGAGCGCGGCGATCGGGTGGTCGCCGGTCTCGAACGACTCGGCGTGGCAGCCCGTACAGCCCATCGCGCGGAACAGCTTGGCTCCGTGGCGCGCCTCGGGCCCTGCCTCGTGCGGCGCGGGTACGCCGAGGGTCGCCACGTAGAACGTCGTGATGTCGATCGTCGCCTGGTCGATCTCCATCGTGCCGTCGCCGTCGGGATGGAGCGGGCTCGAGATACCCATGTCGTTGGCGTACGCGGCCGCGACCTGGCCCTCGAGGTTCGCGGTGTTCGCCTTCCAACCGAAGCGACCGAGCACCGCCTTGCCCAGGCCGGCATCCCACACCTGATTGGTGCGGCCAGAGATCCCGTCCTTGTCGTGGTCGTCGGGGTCGGCTAGCGACTCGATCATCGCTTCGGGGATCGCCTCGAGCAACCCGAGCCCGAACACCGGAGGCGGGATCCGCCCCGACATCAATACCTCGTCACCGACGGGCGTGCCGTCGGGATAGGTCATCTCGATGATCGGCTGCCGCAACGTGAACGGCGTGCCGTCCCCATACTCCCCGACGATGTCCTCCCACGTGAGGAGGACCGTCGCCTCGGGCGACTGGCCATAGACCGCGTGGTCCTGCACCTGGGTTCCGAGTCCCGGCACCGGCACCACACCGCCAGGCGCCTCCGGCGTGCCCGCACCCGCCGCGAGCGACACCCGCACGAGCAGCGGCGAGAACAGCGGCGGCCCGCCAGCGAACGCCAATCCGCGCCCATCGCGCGGGTGGCAACCATTGCAACTGGTGTTGTTGAAGGTCGGCCCGAGCCCAGGGTTGACCGGGGCCGGCGACGTCACGAACACCGACTCGAAGGCGGCGTCGCCCTCGAAGTGCTGCGCCAGCTCTTTTTCGTCGAGGTTCGGCCCTGGGCCGCCGAACCCGTTCGAGCTGCGGTCGAAGACGGTGAGATCACCGCCTGAAGCGTAAGGTGTTTCAGGATGCTCGGCCTCATCGCAGGCACTCGCGAAAGTGCAGCACAACAGGGCTGAGAAACTGGGCATGAGAAGACGTTTCATCGGTGAAACATCCTGAAACGAAGAAAGAAAGGGGTTCAGTTCCGGCTTGGCGCCGACCCGGCTTGCAGGCAAGACCTGCTCCCGATTGGCGCTCGAACGACCGAGTGGTCGCTCACAGCAGCGGCAGGAGCTTGGACTGGAGCGTCGACTGCAGCGCGAGGATCGCGGCCTGCGCAGCCTCGATCTCGGGGTAGGCCGACTCGGTGATGATCGCCTCCGAGAACGGCCCCGGGATGGCCGCGATGGCCGCGATTGCCGCGGTGATCTGCGCCTTGATCTGCACATCGAGGGCAGCATCCTGGTCCGCGACCCAAGCCGACAGCCCGCGGCCCGAGGTGCCCGCATCGGGCACGCTGCCGAGATAGGCGTTCTCGACGCTGCGGATGTTGTTCTGGAAGTCGATGAGCGAGTTATGGCTGAACTGGCTCTCCTCGAGCTGTGGATCATGCGCATCGTACGGGTCGGCGATCTTGCCGTTGGCGACCTCGTCGCAGATCCCCACCATGCCGTTGACGATCTCCTGCGCCGCCGCCGACAGCGACGGGTAGGCGGTGTTGCCCGCCTCGCCAGCCGTCGCGAAGAGGTCGCGGTAGGGCGTCGGCAAGAGTGCATCGCCCTCGGTCCAGCTCTTCGCGAGGCGGCCAGTCAGCGCCACGAAGTCGCCGGCGATCGCCTCCAGGTACTCGAGCTCACGCGCGTCGAGGGTCGCCGCGGTCTGGGTGCCGTTCACCCCGAACAGCAGGTACTCCATCGTGTGAAAGCCCTTCTGCGAACTCTGGAGCGTCGCGATGTAGGCCGGGGTCAGGGGGTCATTGCTGGCGAGCACGTTGTCGAGGTCGGTCTGGTTGAGCGGCCAGGTGTCGAGCGCGGGGTCGATACCGAACGAGTCGACCGGCCCGAACAGGAAGCCTTCGCTCTGCTCCCACGGGGCGCGCGTCGCAATCCAGGCGGTACGCGCCGCCTCCAGCTTGGCTGCGTCCGGCGCGTCCGCAAGCGCCGCCACCACGGTCTGCAGCGCCACCGCGTTCGCGGCGAGACGCTCGTACGTCGGGACCACGACCTTGTCCGAGAAGTCGACGATGACCTGCTTGTCGTCGAACCCCTTGGCGGTGCTCCCGTCATTTGAGTCGCAGGCGGCGAGCATCATGGGAGCCGCCGGGGCGAGCGAGATCAGGGCTGAAAACGTGAGGCTGCGAAGGGTCATCGATTGCTCCAAAATGATCAGAAGCCAAAGCCGGTCGAGATGCGCACGGTGGTCTCGTCACGTAGCTCCGAGCTGGTCTCGTCCTGGGGAGTCGGGTCCACGAAGGCGGCGAGGTCGCGGTGCGAGATGTCGATCTTCGCAAAGACCAGCGGGCCGTAGCTCCAGCCGATGCCGGCGGTGTAGACCGCGCGCGCGAAGCGGGGGTTGTCGAAGACCGAGTCGGCCGTCGTGAACATCGTGTCGTAGTAATCGAAGCGCACGTACGGCTCGATGTGGTGGCCCTCGGGTAGGCACAGCCACTTGGCGAGATCGACGCCGAGCTCGGTCCACGCGAACAGCGCCTCGCTCGCAATGGGCGACCGCAATACACCGAGGTTGTTCGACAAACGGGCGTTGCGCTCGCTCACGACGGCGGCGTTGCCGAGGCTTCCCCAGAGCACGACCCCCTGCGCGAAGACGGGGTCGAGCCGCACCTGGAAGTGGAAGTCGACCAGCGTGACAGCGGCCGAGACGTAGCCGCACGAGGCGACCTCACCGTCGTCTGGGTTGTCGCAGTCGACGACCAGATCGGCCTTCGGGCGATTGCGCGAGGTGTTGCCGTAGTACGCCGACACGCCGAGCTTCAGGCCGTCGGTCACTTCCCAGTCGGCGCGCAACACGAACGCGAGGTCGCTCGCCGAGACGAGCTCGAAGCGGAGCTGGTGACCCGACGCGATCCAGCGCTGCGAAGAGAACCCGGTCGAGTCGAGGCCGTTGACGATCTGCGCGGTCAGCTTGAGCGGGCCGATTTGGGCGTCGGCCTGCAAGCCGATCTCGTGCCACACCGCGGGCAGCACGACGGTCTCGGACTCGGGGCGCACCGTCGCGAGGTACTCGCTCGGGCGGCCGATGTCCGACAACAGGCCGACACCGAGGTAGAAGCGGCCGAGCTGGAGGCCGATCGGGCCGAAGGTCTTGCGGAGGTATATCTCTTCGAGCACGACCTCGCCGCCCGCCTCGACCTCCTGCTCGAACTCGCCGAACTCGTCGTACTCGAGCTCGAGCGATGCGCCCGCGCCGTGATGCTCGACCTCGATCTCGCTCTCGAACTCGAGGCCCAACGGCAACGTGCCCTCGAGCTCAAGCACGAAGCGGGTCGTGTCGAAGACGAGGCGTGAGTCCTTCTGAGCACCACCGGGTCGGTTCTGGTTGGCGCCGTGGTCGAGCCACGCGAATTGGAGCTCGCCATAGCCGCTGAGGTCGATCGACCAGTCGGGCGCGGCCTTCAGGTTGCCGTCCTCGTCGCGCGTCGGCGCGAGCGGATGGCGCGGGTCCGGCGTGTGGGCATGAGCCGACGTCACGCCGAAGCCCATTGAAATCAGGCCAAAAACAACGGTGTTGAAAACGACTATCAAAATCACGGTTCGCTGAATAGCCGGGTCGGCCCCCTCCAGTCAACGGTTTTCACACCCGGCGCCTGGCGCGGTCGGATCACGCCGAGGTGTCCCTGAGGTTTCGGCGGTCTAACGCCTGGCTGTTCCGGCGCCCGTGACGCTTGCTTCTGCAAGGCTTTCGTCGGATCGTGACGCCCCTATCGGGGGCCGATCACTCGGCAAGGCGGACGACGAAGCGCGATGCCCGGCAACGCAGAGACATACGTCGGCATCGAGCTGAAGGGCGTGTTTGCACCGCCCTCGGGTGTCGCACGCGCCGCTCAGAGCACGGTCACGTACGAGATCCTGCGCTTCGTCGGCGCCGGCAAGTTCGCCTGGGTCTACGAGGCGCGCGCGCGCACAGCACCCAATGCCGCGCCGGTGCGAGTGGCGGTGAAGCTCCTCTATCGCGACGACGTGCAGGCCGTCCGCCGCTTCCAGCGCGAGACGAAGGTGATGCGCCAGCTGCCGGCGCACCCGAACTGCGTCGCCTATAAAGGGCACGGCACCCACGACAAGCGCCCCTGGGTCGCGATGGACTTCGTCGACGGCTTCACGCTCTCGGCGGTCTTGCGCTCGGGTCGCCCCATCCCGGAGCGCGCGGCGTGCACCTTGATGGCCCAGCTCTGCGACGGCTTCGAAGGCCTCCATCGCCTCGGCCTAACCCACCGCGACATCACCCCCGACAACATCATGATCACCCAGGCCGATCGCCAGGTGAAGCTGATGGACTTCGGGCTCGTGCTCGACTCGCAGGGGCTCCTGCAGCTCTACGAGCAGGTCGACATCCTCGACGGCAAGGACTTCCTGGATGACCTCGACGCGGGCCTCATCGCGGGCACACCCGAGTTCATGGCGCCCGAGCAGATCCTCGACCCGCACGAGAAGGACCGCCTGCGCCAGAAGACCGACACGACCGCCGATGTGTTCGCGCTCGGCACGATCTTCTACCAGTTGCTGTCGGGCACCCAGCTCTTCCCCTACGAACGTGGGGCGCGCGGCGCGACCGGCAAGCAGGCGCTGATCAACTACCTGGATTGGCGCGTGCGCTTCCGCGACGAGGACATTCCGCTCCACGACACGATCGGCGCCGAACTCTGGAGCATCTTGCACAAGAGCCTGGCGCGCGAGCCCAAGCAGCGCCAGCGCGACGCGACAGAGCTGGGAGCCGACCTGCGCTTCTTCCTGGAGACCGGCCAAGGCGTGCTCGAGGATGATCTGTCGGCGACGATCGCTCAGGAGTTCGACGCACGGAGCATGAAGTCCGCGATGATCAGCATGAGCACCGGCGAGTTCAACACGATCACGCAGGCCGCCGCCGACTCGAGCTCGCAGATGCCCGCGCTGTCGCTACCGCCCCGCGTGCCGCCGCCGAAACCCGCCGCCGTCCCGGCTCTACCAGCGGCCGCGCCACCAATTCCCGCCGTATCCAGTGCGCCTGCGCCGGTCGCGCCGAGCAAGCCGCCCGACGCACCGATCGCTGTGCGAGAGCCCGTGACCACTCCGAACGAGAACAAGCCGTCATCGCAAGCGTTGCGTCCCAAGGTCGCCAACCCAGCCTTGCGCCCGGCCGGCGGTCCCGCGCTGCCCGCGGATGCAGCCGACACCACACCCGAGTACCCACCCGGCGGGCGTCCGAGCCGACTCTTGATCGCGGCCATCGGCGTGGCCTTCCTCGGCATCGGGGTCGCACTCGCGGTCATCCTGAGTCGTGGTTGAACGAATGGGCAGCCCGACGGGGAGGCCGAGACGGCCCGGCGACCGTCTCCGAACCCATTAGACGCTGACGTTTCCTGCAACCAATCAAGCACTTACAAGGAATCTACGATGACCACGATCACCCTCAAAGGCACTCCCGTCGAGACCAGCGGCGACCTCCCCGCGGTCGGCAGCACCGCCCCCGACTTCACGGTCACAGCGCCCGACCTGAAGGACTTCACGCTCGCGTCACTCGGCACCCAGAAGAAGGTGCTCAACATCTTCCCGAGCATCGACACCGGCGTGTGTGCGCTCTCGGTGCGTCGCTTCAACGCCGAAGCGGCGGCCCACCCGGAGGTCATCGTGCTCAACCTGTCTGCCGACCTGCCCTTCGCGCACCGCCGCTTCTGCGGCGCCGAAGGCATCGACAAAGCGCGTAACGCCTCGACGTTCCGCTCGAGTTTTGCGGTTGACTACGGCCTCCAGATCGCGGCCGGCGGCATGGCCGGCCTCGCGAGCCGCGTCGTCATCGTGCTCGATGGCCACAATACGGTCATCTACGCGGAGCAGGTCCCGGAGATCGCGCAAGAACCCGACTACGCCGCTGCGATTGCCGCCTTGACGTAATCGTCGGCCCGGGCTGGGCGGACTACCACTCGCGCAGCTTGGAGGCGCGGAACAGCTTGCCCGCGTTGATGCACTCCTTCTCCGCGGCGAACTCGATGTCGTCCCAGGTGATCATGTCGCGCCGCTCGGCCGCACGATAGGCCGCCCGCACGACCGCGTTCTTGATGTTACCGCCGGCCAGCTCGAAGCTCTCGCCGAGGCGTTCGTAGTCGATGTCGTCGGCGACCGGGCAGTCCTTCGGCACGAGCTTCTTCCAGATGAGCGTGCGGTGCTTGATGTCGGGCTTGGGGAAGTCGATCTTGAACATGATGCGGCGCGCGAAGGCGTCGTCCATGTTCTTGTCGAGGTTGGTCGTGAGCAGGCAGATGCCGTCGAAGCGCTCGATCTCTTGGAGCAACAGGTTGGTCTCCATGTTGGAAAAGCGGTCAATCGAGCTCTCCATGTTGGTCACGCGCTTGCCGAACAGCGAGTCGGCCTCGTCGAACAGCAGCATGCTGTGGTTGGCGCGGGCCGAGGCGAAGATCTTGGAGATGTTCTTCTCGGTCTCACCGACGTACTTCGAGACCAGGCGCGGGATCGACACCTGGTAGAGCTTCATGCCGAGCTCGGATGCCATGATCTCGGCGCACAAGGTCTTGCCGGTACCAGGGTCGCCCTTGAACAGGCAGGTGATGCCCTTGCCGGTGACGAGGCGCTTGCCGAAGCCCCACTTCGTCATGACGAAGATGCGGTTGCGGCACGCCATCAGCACCTCGCGGATCATCGCGAGCTCGCGCGGGGGGAGGATCAGGTCGTCGATGGTCAGCGTGATACGCGAGCGCACCGACAGCTCGTCCATGTTCGCGCGGATCTGCGCGTGCGCGCATTCCTTCAGCAATTCCTGAGTGATGACGGGCGCATCCGAGCCGCTCTTGACGCGTTGTTCGACCAGCTCGCAGGCCGAAGCGATCTGTCCGCCGGTGATCTCGAAGCGCGTGCCGAGGTCGTCGAGGTCGACGTCGGGATGGATCGCCAGCGACTTCGGCAAGTGCGTCGCCCAGACGCGTGTGCGCTGCTCGCCGTCGGGCATGCTCAGGTTCATCTGATAGCCGACATAGTGCTCGAGCGAGGTGTCGATCTCGTCGGGCCGATTAGTCGTGAAGAGCACGAGGCCGCCGTGGCGTTCGAGCTGTGACAGGATCGGCGGCAGCTTCGCGTTGCCCTTGTTGACGACCGAGTCGCAGCGGTCGAACAGCAGCACCGCACCCTGCACGCGGGCCTCGGTGAAGACGTCCGCGATGAGCGTCACGAAGCTGCGCGAGTCGCCCGCCAACGTGGCGCAATCGATGGTGATGATCGCCCGCCGCAGCTCGTGGGCGATGGCCTGCGAGAGCATCGACTTGCCGGTACCCGGAGGCCCGACGAGGGCCGCGGCGAGGCCACGCTGGCCGACGAACGGCCCATTGTTCTGCGACGAGGAGAGCCCCGATGGGTTCGCGAAGTGGCGCAAGACCGCACGCAGGTCGCGCAGGTCGTCGGGCTGCAAGCTGACGTCCGCGAGCGTGACGAACGGATCCTTGAGCTCGGCGAACGTGCGCAACGAGGCATCGATGCTGCGTCGGCACAGCACGAAGTCGGCGAAGCGCTCCGGGATCTTGATCTCCTGCGCGAGCGCGCCGTCGCCCTTGGGCTCCTTCGCGCGCTCGAGCGAGACGAGCTTGTGCATCACGAGCTTGGCGTCGGATGCGAAGTAGCGACGCGCCTGGAGACGCTCGGTGCGGCTCGTGAAGAGCAGCATCAACGCGAGGTCGACGTCGACGAAGTCCAACAAGATGTTGTTGTTGAAGCGCGCAAGGCGACGCCGGAACGTCAGGTCGAGATGCGGCATCAGAGCCAGCTCGAGCACCTGCCGCTCTAGCGAGTCGAGCTCGTAAGTGCGCGCGAGATCGTCCAACGGAAACGACCAGCCGTGGCGCTGCGCCTCGTTGCGGAAGCCACCGAGTTCCATATCCGATTCGACCGTCGAGGCCCGCACCGAGTCGAAGGCCTGGTCGGCCTCTTCGGGCGAAAGCCCGCCATTGCGCAGATGGATCGCGTGCTCGAGCAGCATCTCCCAGCGCCTCATGACCGCGTCCATGAAGCGCGCGTTCAAGCTCACGAACTCGGGAATCGTATACAGCACCGATGCCTCCAGCTTCCCCCAACGGTCGCACCGCCAGATTCCTGGCGCTGCCAGCCCCACGTCATCGCCACGGGCTTGGTCGATTCAACCCCGAGCGGCCAGCGAGGTCAATGCCGAGCCGTGCGGAGGCGGGGCACGAGGACGCGCCGGTGAGGCAGCAATCGCAAGGTCGAAGCAAGGCGGCGACGTTTGCGCCGGGCCACGATAGGCGCCAGAATCCGCCCATGCGCCCGCCCCCATCCACACCCGCCGGGCGCGATGACGAAAGTCCGACGAAACCGCATCGGGTCGCGAAGGGACGTCCGCACATGGGCCCAATACCATGAGCGATGATCTGCTTAGAGATGACGCGGTTTGCCGGGAGGCCTTCCGCAGGGGTGAGCGCTGGGCGATGGAAGCCGTGTACCGCCGCTATGTGCCGCTGATCTACACGGTCGTGTCGCGCGGCTTTGCGGGCTTTCGTGGCTTCTGGGACCCGGTCCAACGCGACGACGCGGTCCAGGCGGTGTTCGCCGCGGCCTTCGAAGAGCGCGCCCGCCTGGCCTACGATGGTGTGAACGATTATGCACGCTTCATCCGTGGCCTCGCCCAGAACGTCTGTCGCCAGATCCTCGATAAAGATCGGCGCTTTGCAAGGACCCCGGAGATCGACCCCGGTGAAGAGCACGACGACATCGAAGCATCGCTGCTCGCGGCCGAAGCGCTCGAAGCCTGCCGCCGCTTTCGCGATTCGCTGGCCGACGCGCTCGAGAAGGCCGTGCTCGATGGCTACTTCGCGCGCGGCGATGCCGAGGAAATCCTCGCTGAAGCGCTCGGGGTCACGCGCTATCGGCTGCGCAAGGTGATCGCCGCCGTCCAGAAGAAGATGCTGCGCTTCAAGCAGCAGGAGGGCCTCGCATGAAGCCCTCGCCGGACATACGCGCGCTCGCTCAGCGCTACCTCGATCCTCGCGCCACCTGGAGCCTGGTCGACGAAGACGCCGCCCGCGCCTTGCGCGAAGATCCCGCCGCACGTCGAACCTGGGCGCTCGCCGTCGCGACCCATCGCGTCATGGTCGGGGCCACGTCGGGCCTGCCAAGCGGACACGAGCAGCGCCGGCAGGCCGCTGTCGCGATGGCACGCTCCGGGATCGCAAGCGCAGCGACGCCTGCGAAGTCGTGGCTGTCGCCGGGATGGTTGCGCATCGCCGCGCCGCTGCTGGTGGTGACGGCCGTCGCGTTGTTCTTCGCGATTCGGCCGGTCGAATCCGATGACTGGATCCGTGCCCGCGGCCTGAGTCGCATGGAGCTGCCGGCACCGCAGGTCGGCCTCGGCGTCGGTGCGATAAGCGCGGATGGCCGCGAATACGATGCGCTTTCGCAAGCGGCATACCTCGATGATTGGCTGCGCTTCTCGTACACCAACGAGCGCTCCGACCTGGGCTGGCTTTATGTCTTCGCACTTCAGCCGACGTCGACCGGCATCGCGTTGCGAGCAATTGCGCCGCTACCGGACGAAGGCCAGAGCCTGCCGATCCGGACTGGCCACTTCGTACCGCTGACTTTCGAGACGCGGCTTGCAGCCCGCCACACTGAAGGCCGCGTGCGGCTCGTGGCGCTCTTCACGGCGGCACCAATCAGCGTCGCAAGCGTCGAGCGTGCGCTCGTCGCGCTCGATCCGGCAGCCGCCAGCGAGCTACCTTCTGACTTCGAGGCCCGCTTGCGCGAACGCCTGGCGCTCGCGCCGGGCGACGTGGTGCAGATCCTCGATACCGTGATCGTCCCGGGTTCCGCGGCCCCGCTCACCACGCCTGGCCTGCGGCAGGAGACCCCATGAGCCCCACGTACCGCCCGCGGCTGCCGCTACTGGCAAGCCTGACATCGTGCGCCGCTGCGATCGTCTGCCTCTCGTCTATGTCGGGCGCCTTCCTTGCGAAGGGGCCCGCTCACGCAGCACCACCCGCGATGCTCGATGCGAGCCCTTCGCCCGCAAAGAACGCCCGCTTCGCGCTCGTCATCGGCTGGAACCAGTCCGACGACGCCGAGCTCGAGCCGCTACGCTACGCCGACGACGATGCTATCCGCTACCATGAGCTGTTCGCCGCGATGACCACGCAGTCGATCCTCTTGACGACCCCCGACGAAGAGACCGAGGACCTCGTCCCGGACTTCGCGACGCTCGGCGCGAAGGTCCCGACCCGACAGAACGTGCTCGACGCGATCCAGACGTTGCGCGGCGCGATGGCCCGCGCCAAGGCTCTGGGCCAGCGCCCGATCCTGTATTTCGTCTACTCGGGTCACGGCAACTACGACGCCGAGGGCCGCGGCTACGTGCACCTCGCGGACGGCCGCTTCTCGACCCGCGACCTCTTCTCGTACGTCATCGAGCCGACCCGCGCCGACCCCGTCGTGTTGCTCGTCGACGCCTGCAACGCGGCCCTCCTCGTCAACGGCCGCGGCCGGCCGACCGCACTCGCGGAACGACGCCCCGCCGGCCGCTCGAAGCTCGACCTCGCCGACTACCCGAACGTCGGCGTCGTGCTCGCGTCGAGCCAGCTCGGCGAGACCCACGAATGGGGCCGCTACCTCGCGGGCGTCTTCTCGCACGAGGTCCGCTCGGGCCTGCTCGGTGCCGCCGATCTCGACGACGATCAGAAGATCGGCTTCGCCGAGCTCGCGGCCTTCGTCGCCTCCGCCAACGCGCGCGTGAAGAACCCGACCGTCAAGATTACGCCGTATATCCGGCCACCTCTGACCGACCCGAACATCGCGCTGGTCGATCTGTCCGCGGTTCGCTTTCGCGCTCGGCTGCGCATCGACGACACGATCCAGGGCAAGGCCCACATCCTCGATCAAGACCTCGTCCGCTACGCCGACTTCCATCGCACCCCTGATGCGCCGCCGTTCTGGCTCGCGCTCACGCGCCCCGGCGAGCTCGTCCTGGTGACCGAAGACACCGAGTGGGTCGTGCCTGAGACCGCCACTGGCGACATCGCGATGAGCCAGATCGTGAAGCGCCCACGCACCAGCGCGTCGGCGCGCGGACCGGGCTCCGAATACTTCGAACGCACGCTCTTCCACGAGCCGTTCGACAAGGTCTTCGCTGACCGCTACCTCTCGATTGACTACCTCAAGAACCTGGAACTACAGCGCTATATCGAGGCACCCTGGTACGATAACGCGACCGCTTGGGTGGTCGTCGGCTCCGGCCTGGCGCTCGCGGCAGGGGGCCTCGGCATGCAACTGCGCGCGCTCGATCTCGAGGACAAGGCACACGCGACCCCGTGGGCTGACGAGCGTCGCCGCATCAACGACGAGCTCGACACGTTCGGGATCGGCTCGCTCGTCCTCTACGGGATCGGTGGCGCCGCGGTTCTCTCCGGCATCTTCCTGTTCGCGCTCGATCAACCGCTCGGCATCGAGACCTGGCGGCCACCGATCTCGGTCGACCTCAGCACCCAGAGCATTCAGCTCCGGACGGACTGGTGATGCACCTCCAGCCCATCCTGCGCGGCTGCTTCTTGCCGATCGCATTCGCGGCCGCACTGCTCGCTTGCACGCGCGAAGCGCCGATCGAAGGCGCCGCCTGCAACGTCGAACATCGCTGTCCCGGTGGCTTCTCGTGCGCCGCTGGCGCGTGCCGCAAGCTCGACGCCCGGCCGATCGCACGCTGCGCGGGCGACGACGAATGCGTCATCGGCGTCTGCCTCGAGGCCGCCGGCTTCTGCGTCCAGTGCGAGCGCGACGCCGACTGCGGCCAGGCCGCCTGCATAGCCGGCAGCTATGTGTGCGGCTGCCGCAACGACGACCAGTGCAACACCGGTCGCTGCGACAGCGACAGCGGCGTGTGCGTGAGCTGCTTCGCCAGCGAGCAGTGTCGTTCGGGTCGCTGCGACGTCGAGCACGGCATCTGCGACAAGCTCGAAAAAGGCGATGCCCCCGCTGGAGGTGCCCAATGAGGAACGCTCTCCTGGCGCTCGTGCTGCCCTTCTGCAGCTTCTCGATCACCGCGACTGCCTGCCACGAAGCCGGCGACGCCCCCGAGCTGAGGCCTGACCTCACCGACCACCTGGCCCTCTCGTGCCAGGACAATCGCACCTGCGACGTCGGCGTCTGCGACCTCAGCACCCTCAACTGCGTCGACTGCCTCGCCGACTCCGACTGCGGTGCCGGCCGCTGTCATCCGCGCGATCACGTCTGCGTCCAGTGCACCGGTGACAGCGACTGCGATGGCGGCTTCTGCCACCCGACCCAGGCGGTCTGCGTCGGCTGCTTCGACGACTCCCAGTGCGAGCGTGAAGGCCGCGGCGTGTGCCATCCAGACAAGCTCGCGTGCGTCGAGTGCACATCCGATCGCGACTGTGGCAGCGGCTCCTGCAACCCCGCGACGCTCGCGTGCGTCGGCCAGTGCACGACCGACTCGCAGTGCGCCGATCGCAACGACTGCACCTCCGAGCGCTGCGAGGCCGGCGTCTGCGCCTTCACCGCGCTCGACGACACGACCTGTGACGACGGCATCGCATGCACGACCCGCGACCACTGCGCCGCTGGCACCTGCGTGGGCGAGGCGACCAGCGCGTGCTGTGCCCCCCTCGAATGCAAGCCCGATGCGGTCGCTAGCGACTCCGACCGCGACGGCTGCAATGACACCTGCGCCTGCCCTCCCGAGCCGGCATGCCCCGTCGGCACCACCCCGCTCGACCAGAACGGAGGCGGCTGCAACGAACAATGCCTGTGCGCCTCGGGCGCCGTCATCGCCCCTGGCGGCGAGTGCCCCTGCGCGGTCGCGATCACCTGCGATGGCGGCCTCGCGCCAAGCGATCTCGACGGCGACAACTGTCCCGACACCTGCACCAAGCCGTGCGTGACCGACTGCGACTGCGTCGGTCAGGGCCTCGTTCCCACCCTGTTGTGCGAGCTCCCCTGCCCGACCTGCGGCCCTTACCTCGCGTGTGTCGCTGGCGTCTGCGCGGGTCGCTGCGGGGTAATCCCCGAAGGCAACTGCGACTGCCCCGCGGCGCCGATCTGCGCAGTCTTCGAGACCGCGTTCGACAGCGATGACGACGGCTGCAACGACGCCTGCCGCTGCCTCGTCGAAGGCCCCAACGGCTGCGCCTGCCCGACCACGATCGCGTGCGGCACGAATGCGACTCCGTTCGACAGCGATCGCGACGGCTGCAATGACGCGTGTGCCTGCGACGATCCGACGCGCACTCCGGGCGCCGATGGTCGCTGCTGTCCCGATCTCGGCTGCGCCAGTGGACAGATCCCGGCTGACATCACAGGCGACTCCTGCCCCGACGTGTGCCTCTGCGAGAACGGCTCCGAGCCCGCGTTCGCGCTACCGGTATGCCCGTGTAAAGACCTCGCGTGCCCGGAAGGCAGCACAGCAGTCGACTCGGATCCGACCGACGCCGACACCTGCCCCGACGCCTGCTCCTGCGCGAACGGCACGACCCCGGGACCTATCGGCTGCGACGTGTGCCTCGCGGATTGCTCTAACGAAGAGCTGCCCGCCTGGCTCTACTTCATCGATGACGACCAGGACCTCTGCTACGACGAAACCGCCGAGTGCCCGGTCGGCCAGACCGCGGCAGCCAGCCCCGGCGCTGGCTGCCCCGACTTCTGCACGCCATGCAAGGCCCTCGAATGCCCGACCGGAGGGCTGGCCAGCGACAGCGATGGCGATCGGTGTCCCGATCGATGCGTCTGCGACGACCTCGCGCCGGCACCCGACGGCGGCTGCGGCTGCGCGCTGGAGGTCACATGCACCTCGCCCGAGGTGCCCGTCGACATCGACCGCGACGGCTGCATCGACACCTGTCGTATCCCCTGCACGACCGCCTGCGACTGCGCCGCAAACCAGCTCGCGGCGGCCTGCGATTGCGTCGGCTGCCTCGTCGCCACGAGCTGTGTCGATGGGTTCTGCGCGAGCTCGTGTGGCGGCAACCTCGCGCCTTGCCCCACCCCTGCCGCCGCCGACGAGGTCTGTGGCTGCGACGGCAAGACCTACGCGAGCCGCTGCGAGGCCGCGGCGGCCAGCGTTGATGTGGTGCGTGCAGGCCTTTGCGGCGCCGGCTGTACAGCGGATGCCGACTGCAATGCGAACGAGCGCTGCGAGTCGACCTCAGCGCGTTGCGACGCGCTCGCCGCACCCGGCAGCGCGAGCTGCATCACGGTGCCGACGAGCTGTCTGCCAGCGGCCGATCCGGTCTGCGGCTGTGATGGGAAGACCTATGCAAACGACTGCGAGAGACTGCGCGCAAACATAGGTCAGGCGTTCCGCGGAGCGTGCCCCAACTCGCCATAATCAATGCCTTAACCGTTATTCTGATGGGTCATTTGTTTATTTGATGACCCATCGGACGACATTTGTTTTGCGCCCACGCCGGAATGCTCCTATCGTCCCGCCCATCCGATCCTCCTTCGTGGTTTGTGGCGCCTTCACTGTGCGCGTTGCGCTCGTGGTTGCGCCTCTCAAGACCGCCCGCCTGTTCCAGCCCGCACGGAACAAGGCCGGGCGGTCTTCCTTTTTTCCGGCCCAGGGTCGGTTTACGAACACGCTCGCGCCGAGTACGGTGGCACTCCTTCCCGGCCTCTGTGGAGCATCACCTATGAAGCGGTCCCTGGTCCTTTTGCTCGCATTCCTGACCCTCGCCGTCTCGCTCGGCGGCTGCAAGTACCTGCCCGCCCCGACGATCGACAATCCGAAGGAAGGCACCCCCGAATGGCTGGTCTACAAGGCCATCGAAGCGGCTCAAGAGCCCGATGCCGAAAAGTCGTACAAGATGATCCGGCCCTACCTGCACTCCACGCTAATCGGGATGCGCACGGCGGAGGAGAGCTTCCTGGGCATGAACTACCCAGCCTTTCGCCGTAAGGTGCGGCTCTTCACGCCAGACGACAAGACGCCTGTCTACAAGCTGTCGCGCACCGAAGAGGACCAGCCCGACAAGAACCACCGCTTGTTCGTCGTCAACGAAGGCTCGGACATGCCGTCGCCCTTCCGTATCGCGCGTGACTCCGCCGCCAACAATGAGTGGCGCATCCTGAACGTGCCCTGACGGGCCGCTACTTTCGCGCGACTCGATGTCTAGGTAAGTGCCCGCTCGATGAAAAAACGGGCGCGTCCTTTCGCCTCGGCGGCGTCCGCCTGCGGCTCGGCCGCATCGCGCAGCGCTTCGGCGGCGCGATGTAAGCATCCAAGACGCTTGTAGAATCGCGCGACCTTGCGGAGCGTGGCATCGGCCGTCCCGGTCGCGTACGTCTCGATGACGCGGTCCGAAGCCTCGGGCCCGATCAGGGCGTCAAGCTCTAGCGCGAGGCCCATCACCTCTTCGGCGGTATCGAGCGCGCGCTCGGAATCGGGCCCATCATTGGGATCGATGAACACCGCGTCGGCCACGCCCTGACCCGGTAAGAACAAGTGCTCGAGACGCATCTCGCCGTGCAGTGAGCGCACGCGCCTCTCAGCGACGCGGTGCGCCAACGTCGGCTCCAGTGCTGCGAGCCACTCCGCTGTTTCGCCTGCCAGACCCGCGTGCTCTTCGGGCGTCAGCGCCACCATTACCTGCGCAAGCACGGCCTCGAAGCGCGAGCGTGCCCGCCCTGCATCACCAAAGGGAGGCGATGCATGATGCTCGGCCTCCGCATGGAAGCGCGCGAGCCGCACCATCGCCCGGTCTAGCAGGCGTCGCGCCTCCGCCGGATCGGCTTCGGCAAGCAGCAGATGGTCCGCCCGTTGCGCATCGGGCAAGCGCCGCATCATCACGATCGGCTCGCCCTCGATGAAGCCACGGTGCAGGATCACCTTGTCGTTGTTGTCGTCGGGCAACAGCACGCAGTCGTCGAGGTAGACCTCGGGGCTCAGCTGCCGTCCGAGCCACCGCTCGCGCCCGATCATCGCGTAGCGCACCGACATCATCGACTGGTCGTAGCCATCGACCTCGCGCGGCCGCCGCAGCTTCAGCACCAGGTCGTCGCTGAACAGCAGCAGCGACTTGCGCGTGAGCAGCGCACGCCGCGGCACCAGCGGACCATTGGGCCCGACGAATTTTCGATCGTGGAAAGCGCGCGCGAGCTCGGTCGGGTTCATCGTGATGTCATCGTGGTGCAGGGGCCGGGAAGGCCCAGTTGGCGTCGAAGAAGCCACCCATGAGGGCGTCGCGCGCACCGAGGATGCGGTCGCCGAAGACCGCGCGCATGCGGCTGTCATAGACCAGATAGTCGGGCGCGAGCTCGGGCAGATAGCGCGCGGACAAGGTCCCGTCGGGGCCGAGGCCGGCATGCAAGACGATGTAGCGATCGGGGTCGAACGGGCTCGGGCGAATCACCGAGATCCCGATGTCGGGCCCTTCGAAGTGCCGCCCATCGATATCCAGCCCGCGCTCGCTGAAGTGGATCCCCGCCGCATCCAGGGCGGGCGCGACACGCAACGTCAGAGCGTTCACGGCAGGCCGCCCGACCAGGATGACGCTGCGCCCGACGAGGTCGGCGTCGGTCACCTCGACGTCGGCCAGCACCGGAACGCGCACGTCGATCCAAGGCGCGTGCATCGACAGGCGCTCCGCGGTGAGGCGATTGACCTCGAGCTCGGCCGGCACCAGCGTTCCATAGACCACGATGAGCGGACCGAACCACGCATCGCCGAGCGGCCCCTCGAGGCCGGGTCGCTTCCCGTTCGCCGCACGGTCGATCTGTGGCGTGATGCTCCACCCCTGCCCTCCGCCGCGCGAGAGGTGTAACACTCCGCCCGCGCCAATGACGTGCTCGCCGAGGTTGCGGCCGTCGATGACGATCGTCTGCGACTTCGACGCGCGCTCACCCAGCTCACTCGCGAGCAGGCTGAACGCGGCTACATTGCGCGTCGCGACCTGGATCCGATCACCCTTCAACGACCCATCGAGCTGGCCAAACTGTGCATCGTCTTCGAAGCGATCGATCGCCAGCCAATAGTTTGAACTCCAACGATATCGTCCGCTCCTCACGACCGGCTGCGGCGCGACCGCAGGTCGACGACGGGCCGCCAGCCACTTCAGGAGCGTGCCGTCCTCGAACGCCTTGTCCCAGACGTTGTGTCCGAGCGGCAGGATGTCCAGCTCGCTCGGATAGCGCAGGGTCTTGTAACGCTTGTCGATCAGCTCCGAGCGCGACGGCTGATCGAGCGACCCATGCACCATCTTGAGCGGCAGGTACTTGCCACCCTCGGCATACGGCGCGACCCCGTCCTCATCCAAGAGGCGCGCTTCCCACGGCTTCTTGGTCGCCGCCTTGACCGTCCGATATTCGAGGATGTTCGGGTAGCCGCACATCGGCGACGCGGCCGAGAAGACACTCGGCGCATGGAACGGTACCCAGAACGCGACCGACCCACCGAGCGAGAAACCCGAGATCGACACACGACGCGGATCGATTCGATAGGCCGCCTTCATCTCATCGATGACGCGCCGAACGTCGACCTCGCCCGGCGCCCGCTGACCCGCGTTGCCATAGCCGTCGTGCGCCACCAGGATCGCTCCCGATGGCGGCTCGGGCGGATCCCAGCGATAGATCGATCCGGTGCGCAGCGCCTCGCCTGGCCCCGACGGCTTGGCCAGCGCGATCCGCAGCATGTCCTCGGGCGTGTACTCGAGCCCGTGCGCGAGCATCACGAGCGGCGCCGCATCACCCTTCGCATAGCCCTTCGGCACGATGACGAGGTAGCGCTGCAGCTTGCCGTCGTAGTCCGATCGATAGGCGCGCACGTGCATACCCGGCTCGTCAAAGGGCCTCCGTCCCGCGACGAACGCTTGCACGTGCGCCTCGAGATGCTGCAACGCGCCTTCGAGCCGACGCGGTGGATCACCGCCCGCACCTTGTTCCAAGAGCGCTAGCACGTCGTCTGCCTGATACTCGAGGCTCTCGCGATCGCCCGGCCCGAGGCGCGCCGCATCGATCCTTTCGAGCCCGGTCTTCGCAGCGAGGTACCTGGCGCGCAGTGTGGCCGGCTTTACGTCGAGGCGAGCGCAAGCGACCCCATCGGCAAGCAACACGATCCCTGTAGCCGCGTCCGGCACGTCGACCGACAGCTCGCTCGCGGTCACGTCCGCGTCGAAGGCTCGCTCGACAGCGACCGCCCCGCCGACCTGCAGCGTGAGCTTGCGCGGCAGAGGCCACGGCAGGAGTCCTTGTGCCTGCACTTTGGCAACGACGTTCCAACCCGCCGGCGTGAGGTGCGGCGTCAACGTCGTGCCGAGCTCGCTACAGGTCGCAGCCCCACTCGCGACGCCCTCCGGCAATCCCCAGGCGAGTTCCGTCAGGGGCTGACCATCGGGTGCCCGCAGGCGCAGCGAAAGCTTCAGCGCATACGGCGCGATCTTCTCCATGCGCACCGCGAGCGTGTTCCATCCCGCGACCAGGTTCACGACCACGGTGCGATGATCGACCAGCAAGTACTGATCGCCCCGCTCTTCGCGCACCGTCTCGCCGTTGAGCGCGACGCGCAAAAGCCCGTTCGCCGACAACATCATGCGCGCCGGCCGGGCAGTCGCCGAATAGACACGCGCCGCGAGTAGCCAGACAGGTGCCGGTGTCTTGCCCTCGAGCTTGCCTTCCTGCGCCAGCTCGACCGTCGGCCCCGGCACCACCAGTGCCTGCATCTGGCCCACGACCCGCGGCAGCAGCACTGCGGGATCGGCTTCCTGCTTCCGCTTCGCGTCTGGTATCTGCAGCGCCGCCCAGCGGGTCACGAACCCTTCGCGCGACTCGACCCAGGCCGTGCCGAACGGACACTCTGCCCCAATTGCGAGGCAGGCAGGTCGTCGCGTCGACGGCGGCGCGAGCTCCTTGATCGCTGACTGCTTCGCGTTCATGTCAGGCGCGCCGTCGACCGGCTCCAAGTCTAGCACGGCCATCTCGGGCGATACGTCATGCGCTGGATCGGCAGCCGCAGCCGATGCATCATGTGCCAGTGTGGTCACCGGCGCGGGCATCGTCGCCGCCATCGCATGCGATCCGCTCGGTGCACGACCGGGCTCACCGCAGCCTGCGATCGCCAGGAGAAGGACACCCGCCAGCATGTTCGTGAGTCGCGTCATGGTCCCGTCAACGAGAGACAGCAGCGGGTCCCGAGGTCGTCGTCGTAGACCTGGGACGACTCGGCCGAGCGTACGAACACGCGAATCGGCGCGACCCCATCCCTGAAAGATCCGCCGCGCACGACGTGGCTGTCGCTCTTGTCCAGTGTGCTCTGGATCGGATCGACGGCCGTCGCACCCGCCCTCTCCGCATACACTTCCGCGCGATAGTAGTCCGCGCACCACTCGCTCACGTTGCCGGCCATCTCGAGCACCTTGAACGTGCTCGCACCGAGCGGCTTGGCCCCGACCAACGATGGCATGCCGGTGTTGCAACCGGGCCCGCCCTCGTCGAAGAAGGTCGCGCGCTCGCAGGTCGGCGGAAGATTCCCCCATGGATAGAACGAGTTACCGACGCCACGCGCCGCATACTCCCACTCCGCTTCGGTGCATAGGCGCTTTTCCTGATAGGCGCAGACCGTCTCCGCACGTGACCAGTCGATCCAACGCAACGGCATGCTGTCACCCTGCGTTCCGCCCAACGCGGCGCCCTCGTTCGGGCGTGGAGCACAACGAAAGCCTCGGTTGTCGAGGTCTTCGCGGCAGCGGGTAAACTCCGCCTCGCTGACCTCGGTGCGATCGATCGCGAACGGAGAGAGCCGAACCTCGTAAACGGGCGTGTCGTCGTTGCTGCAGTGCTCAACGTCAGGACAGCCCATCGAGAAGATGCCGCCTCCGACGAACACCATGTCGGGCGGCACGCACTTGCCGACGCTGCAGGCCCAGGCGGCGGGCGCCCCGGTGCTGCTGGTCGGTCCATCACAGGCGAGACCATCGGCGGCTGGCAAGTCCACACATTGCCCGCCGAGTTCCTCGGAGCAGACCGCGCCGTCGGCACACTGGGCGCCCGAGTCGTCACAGGTCGGCGGCAACGCGAAGACGCACCTGCCGTCTTCACAGGTCGGCGAGCCGTTGCACACGAGGTCATCCTCGTCGCAGGGCGTACCATCGACGACCGGTCTACCTTTGATGCACTCGTGGGTCTGGCAGGCGCCGTCAGCCGTGCAGGGGTCGCCATCGTCGCACGGAGCGTTGTTCGCCTTGGGTTGCGTGATGCAGAACGCATTCGCGCACACCGCCTCATCACACATCCCGGGAGGCTGAGCGCAGTCGGCGTCGCGGCCGCACTCACCGACCTCGACCTCGACCTCGAGCGGCGTGCTATCGATGGTCGTTTCTTGAACGACATCAACATCTTGCACATCGATATCGGCAGTGTCTTCGACGAACCGTGGCCGGTTGGCCTGGATACATCCAACGAAGCCAAACGCGACCAGCGCCGCAACGGACGGAACAACCATGCTGGGAATCATAGCGGTCCTCATCCCATGCCGTCGAGCCATCGAGGCAGTCCCGTGGAAACTCTTGACGGACCAGGATCCGCCAGGGAGATTGCGCCCCATGTTCGCGCCTCGCGTCGCCGTGCGCACGCTCTCGTTCAGTGCCTTCGCAGCCCTCGTCACGATGGGCTCGCTCGGCGCCGTCATGCTCGGCACCGACCCGACACGCGCCAACCCCACCCTCGAAACGCTCGGTAGCCTCGGCGCCGCCAACCCGTTCACAGCGCGCCTGCTCGCGACCGGGGCGGAGGCGAGCTACTTCAATCCGGCGCTCTTGCCGTTCGTCGACGAAGGTTTCTCGATCGGCTTCTTCGTGATGTCCGACTCGCTCGACGTCGACCTCAGCCGTCGCCCCGAAGGCGCAGACATCGGCGAATCGATCTACGACGCGTTCGTCGACGACGCGGAAAGCAACGCAAAACCGCTCGCGTTCCGGCCACTTCCGACCGCTGAGCTGCTCCCTCGCCAGGGCAGCGACAAAGACCAGCTGCACTCGTACCTCACGATTGGTGTAGTCAAGCGGCTCATCTGCGACCGGCTCGTCGTCGGCATCTTCACGGTGCTCCCGACCACCAGCTTCCAGGAGCAAGGCTCGCGCTTCCCGGATGAACGCGAGCAGTTCTTCTCCAATGGTGTGGCGCACGAACTCTACGGCGATCGGCTCGGCATGATGACCGTCGTCGTCGGCATCGGCGGCGTCATTACCGACTGGCTCTCTTGGGGCGCGGGCTTCACGCTCGGCCTCTCGACGGCCACCGTCAACCCGGTCTACGTGCCGGACGCGGCCAACCAGCGCGAGATCCTGATCACCACAGACACTCGCGTCGACACGAGCCTCGCGCCGCACATGGCGCTCACGCTGATGCCGAGCAACAACGTGCGCGTCGGCCTGACGGTGCACACCGCATCACGCTCCGAGACACGTGGCACCAATCGCCTGAAGTTCTGGAACTACAACTACGATGAAGGCGAGGACGCGGTCGTTCAGGAGTTCAAGTTCGTCAATGGTTTCGATCCATTGACGCTTGGTGCCGGTGCCAGCGTAGCGTTTCCGAATGCCGATGGTAGCGCCTGGAATGTCGCCGCCGAGATGCGCTGGCGCTCGTGGTCGGACTACGTCGACCGCGTCGCAAAACAACCGGATATCCTCTGGTCAGATACGATCGCCTTGGCGGTCGGTGGCCGCTATGTGGACGACGGGACATCTTTCCACCTCGACCTCGGCTGGACCCCGAGCCCGGTGCCGGACCAGAGCGGCGCCGAGAACTATGCCGACGAGGACCGCGTGTCGGTCGCGGCCGGCCTCGAGACGGACATCGACATTCTCGGTGTGACGGTGCGCGGCTCGATCGGGATCCAGGTCCATCGCCTCCTCCCGCGCACCACGATCAAGCGCGACGATGCTGCGTTCCCGGTGCGCGACGAGTTCCCGGACGACGCCTACGACATCTTCACCGGCAAGCCTTTCGACGAGGCAACCGGCCTGCAGACGAACAATCCCGGATGGCCCGGCTGGAAGAGCGCGGGCTGGCTCCTCGGTGCGGGTGTGTCTCTCAAGGTAGGTCTATGATGCTGCGCGGATTCGGATACTCGGCCTATTTGGCCACGACGGCGGGCCTCCTTGCGATGGCCTCAGGCTGTGGTGACGACGCCACCCCGGACAAGGACACGGGCCGCGACGCCACCGTCGAGACGGCGGTCGAGACAACGCCCGACGGCGGCGAGACCGTCGGGATGACGGGTGAAATCGAAGGGCGCTGGGCGATGGTCGAGACGCAGACCGCGCTCGTGACGACCCAGATCCTCGGCACCCAGGTGCAGACCTCGGTCAGCTACTACCTGGCGGACTTCGCGGCCGGCAAGCTGTCGGTCACGCTCTGCGACTGGATAACCGATGACGACGCCCACCTCACCACGACGCGCATGGGCGACAAGGTGCTCGCGAGCCTCACGCCGCTTGTCCGGACCTACACCGTCACGCCCGATGGCACAGGCTTCTCGTTCGAGGCGAAGAAGGGCTACACGCTGCGCGGCGTCGAGCTCGAGCACATCGACACCGACCCAATGCCGACCGCAGGCACCGACGCCACGGTCACCGACCAGGACGGCGACGGCAAGCCGGGCATCACGCTGGTCGTCCAGGGCACCATCACCGGCACCTTGTATGTCGCCCATCGCCACATCGCAGCGCTCAACGGCACCCTCCAGTCGGATGAGCGCATCAGCGGCCTCACGACCTGGACCACCGAACAGTCGATCTTCGGCTCCGAGCCCCAGCTGCTCGCGGACCAGAACCCCGTGGCCGTGACCCACCCCGACGGATCCAAGAGCCACTTCGTGATGGTGAAGGTCGACGCCGCGGACAGCTGCGCGTCGATCAATGCCGCCCGCAGCACCCTCTTCCCCTGAGATTGCGAACCGCCGCGCAGCATTCGCACACGACGTGCCGCGGCGTGTCCCCTTCCTCACCGTCGAGCGCCGTGGCACTCTGCGATAGTCGCGCGCTTTCCGTGCGACAGGGGGGACACATGGGATCGAGTCGGCAGCCGCTGGGCGGCCTCCGTGCAATTTCTGCTTGCTCTCGCCTCGCCACGGCTTCGCCTGCTCGGCGAATTCGACGTATCGCCTGCGGCTGCCGTTGCCGAATTCGCGGGCAGCCACTTCGTGGCCTTCGCTCACGAATTTGCCGTATCGCCTTGGGCTGCCTTTGCCGAACTTCGTTGGCGCTGGGATTGCTTCTTTTCGTCGTTATGTCGGGAACTTCCGAGAGCCACGCACAGTCGGCGATCGGGCTCGACTTCGGGCTCTACCTCGACAACATCTCGGTCGAGGACAGCGAGCGCATCGGCCCGCTGCATGAGATCCAGCGCGAAGATCGCAGCAACGTCAATATCGCCGAAGGCTCGATCTTCTACCTCTATAACCTCGGCGCGGCCGAGGCGGTCGAACCCCGCCAGCTCAGCGGATTTCGCGTGGGCGGCGAGTTCCGCTACCTCGGCGAGTACGCCACCGAACTCGACAAGAAGGACCGCGACAAGCAGGTCCTCGGCACGCTGATCGAGCTCGGCTTTCGCGGCGATTGGACCACGGAAATCGCGCCGCGTCTCGGCCTCGTCGTTGGCCTTCGATTCGACCTCGCGATCCTCGTGCCGGGTGGCGAATTCGCCGATGAAATCGAGCGCTTGAAGGACGAGGGCGTGCCCACCTCGACGGGCCCTCGCGTCGGCCTCGCGCTCCTTCCCTCGGTCGGCGCGCGCTATGCGATCCACGATCGTATCAACCTGCGCTTCGACCTCGGTCTCGGTTGGTCCTATCTCGATCTGCTAGGCATCGATGCGGGCGTTCAGGGCATCCAATATGTCCGTGATGCATCCATCTCGAGCCGCCGCTTCGAACTCAGCCTCGGCGTCGAAATAGTGCTGTGATCATTGGCGCGCGCGGCCGATGACCTGTGGCTGGCACCGCGCACGCGCACTCTGCTACCGTCGCTCGTGTTGGCGTCTCTGGAAGGGGGGGTCTGGGGATGAGTGGAAGCAAGACGCGCAGGCGTCCGTCACTTCTTGTCGTTCTCACAGTCAGCCTGCCTGGCATATTCGCCATGGCGTCGCTCGGCTCGTGCGCTGAATCGGAGCCGCTCTTCGACGCACAGAATCCAGCGGCCGGACCAGGCGCGATGGTCGGCGCAACAGAGCCTTGGAACCCGCTCTCGGTCCGCCCATTTCGCGGTGGTGACGACACACTACCGGCGCGCCGCAACGTCACCCCGCCGCTCGGGCCCGCCGCGCCGGACTGTGATGCCGCCTGCCAACAACATTGCGCCGATGCCGGGCTAGAAAATCCGATCAACAAGGGACTCTGCACGAGCCTCTGGGGCGTCGGTCTCGAGACTCGTCCGATCGATATCGCCGAAGCCTGCCGCCGCCTCTACGCGGACACCCTCGGCCGCTTCCCGACGCTCGAAGAAGTCCAGTCGACATGCCTCTCGCGCCCCTGGACCGACGTCGTCTCCGACCTCCTCGACTCTGACGAATTCGTCGTCACCAATGAGCGCCGCTGGGCCGATCGCCTCCTTTATAACAACGAGGCGCTCTCGCCGATCCGTATCTACGACGCCGATCTGCTCGTAAAAAAGCTCTATCGCGGGCTCGTGCCATACGACCTCTTCGCGACCGTGATCTCCGCACACCCCGTGTTCACGCGCCGCTACGCCACCTCGGGTGATCGCGCCGAGGCGGTGTTCCGCATGTTTCTCGGCCGCCCCCCGTATGAGCGCGAGCGTGCCGACCTGGCGCGCCTCTATGTGCTCTGGGACAATCACTACTACGAGCATCCGAGCTTCGGCCGCGTGCCCGACGCGTTCATTCGCCCGCGCTGCGTCACCGACTCGGGCGAGCGTGATCCCGAGACCGCCGGCGAGTGTGCCACGGTCCTGTGGGGCTATCGCGAGCTGATCCTGACGCCCGATCTGCGCATGCAGGACGGACGCATCTGGGCCGGCGTGCTGTCCCCGAAAGAGTGGACGCGCCTACAAGAGCCCGGCCGCATCATCGTCAGCGAGCCCGCCTTCTGGGAGCGCGCGGTCGACGACGTGCTCGAGCAATACCTCGGCTATCGCCTCAGCGTCTCAGCTCCGCGAGTCCGCGAAAACCTTGTCGATTATATGCTCGAGTATGGCGCCGACATTCGCGCGGTGCATTTCGCGGTGCTGACGTCGGCCCCGTATCTCCAATCGGCGCGCTCGCCGAGCGACCCGATCGCCGAGTCGTATCGCTATACCTGGGGCCCGCTGAAGCAGGCCGACGTCGAAGCTTGGATCGACACGATCGAGAACGTCACCGACACCGAGCTCGGCTCGTGCGACTTTCGCCTGCCCGACCCATGGCGTGTGATGGACCGCGATACAATCGGCGGCTTCGCGCTCGTCAATGCCTCCGACTGGTCGCTCGCCGACGACGGCAAGAAGATCGACGAGCGCTATCTTGATCTCGCGCGCAGCCTCGGTGGCTGCCCCGAGAACCTCGCGGGCGGCCGCTTCAAGACGGTCTCGATCCTGACGACCGCCACCCAGGAGGGCTTTGTGACAGCGCTCTGCAATCCTGCCCTGCTCGAGGATCGCCAGTCCGCTCCGATTGCTGCGCTGCTCCCGCCCGGGATGGCACCGCAACAGCAGCTCACGAGCGATGTCGCGCAGCAGATCCTGACTCACCAGCTCGCGACTTTCTATGCGCGCGAGTCCGCGACCGACGAAGTCATCGCTATCCAGTCCGCGTCCGACGAGTGTGTGCCCAAGCCGTGCACCGCCGAAGCATTTGCGCGCCCCCTCTGCTTCTCGCTGCTTTCGAGCGCCGAGATGCTGTTCTACTGAGGAGTCTCCGATGGCCTTCTCGCGACGTAGCTTCCTCAGGGGCGCACTCGGCGCCGCCGCGCTGACCACATCGGCTCCGTTCTTCATCGGCAAGGGCAAGCAGGCCTTTGCCCGCACGGAGGCCTTCGGCCAGGCCAAGCACCTGATCTACATCCGCTTGCGCAGCGGGTTCCGCTTCACGACCGCCTTCAACGGCGCCGTGAGTGAGCAGTTCAACCCGTTCGGCAAGGCGACGGGCTTGGCCCAGGGCACCGAGTGGGGCGTCTCGAAGTTGCTGCAACCGACTCCCTGGCTCGATGGCGATGACGGTGCCCGCCGCCGCACGCTCGGCATGCGACCACTGACCGAGATCGCCAATAAGATCGCTGTAATCCCCTGCGTCGACCACGAGCCGACCTCGGCGGGCGCCGACGGCAATCACGGCAGCGGGCTCGAGCGCTATTGGTACGGCTCGGTCGGTGGTCCGGCCGGGTTCTTTACGCTCATCAACTACGGCCTGCGCGATCGCTTCGCCGCGACGACCACCAGCGGCGAGGTCGCGATCCCCGCCTTCTGCCTTGGTGACGCCGGCATGGCTCGCGGCCTCGGCATCTACGCGGCCCATCGCCCCCCTGTCGTGCAGAGCGGCAGCCTCGACGGCTTCGGGCTCTCGGTCGAAGATCGTGTGCCGACCTGGGCCCGCAACTTCTCGAAGAGCCGCGATGAACGCTATCGCGATCGCCTCCGCGGCGACTCCCGCGGCGTCGTCGACGCCTACCTCGAGACCCGCAAGGCGACCGTGCGCTTCGCCGAGATCTTCCAAGACCCGATCCTGCGCACCGGTGGGGGCGACGAAGACATCGACGGCATGACCAACGACCAGCTCTCGCTCGTCTTCGGCGACTCGGATGCGGGCCGCAACATCCGCCTCGCCCTGCGCCTGTTCCACTTCGGCTGCCCGGCGGTCTACATCGATCAGGGCGGCTACGACATGCACTCCGGCGAGGAGCAGGAGCTGCCCAACCGCATGACCGAGGTCAGCCGACTCATCTCCGGCCTCGTGTTCACGCTCGGCAGGATGAGGCATCCGTCCGGTGGCTCCTATTGGGACCACACCGTGGTCGCGTTCGGCAGCGAGTTCGGCCGCACCTCGTATGGCAATCGCTTCAACTCCGCGCGCGGCAGCGATCACAACGGCGACAACGAGACTCGCTGGATGTCGATGCCGTTCTTCGGCGGGCCCGTGGCACAGCCCGGGGCCCAGCTAGGCTCGACCCGCGCATCGGATCTCTCGGCCCAGGGCGACGTCGTCAGCTATCGCTCCGTGATGAAGTCCCTCCTCGACGTGCTCGGCTGCGAACACGAGGACATCTTCCCAGCCGATCCCGCGTGGTCCCCCCTCTTCGCTGGATGAACACGATGACGATCCTCCGTTTCGGCCCCTGGCCCCTGACCATCGTCTCCGCTGCTTCGCTCCTCGCGGTGAGCGCCTGCGACGAGAGCGGGCGCAACGCCCCCGATCCATCGACGGGCATCGTGTTCGAGCCCAATCGCCCCGATCGCACCACGCTGCCGGCCGTCGCGCCCTACACCGGCTCCGACCCGATCGTGCTCGAAGCCCAATCGCGTTACGCGACCGGACTCGATTTGCACGTCAAGGTCATCACGCGGACCTGCAGCCCGACCGAAGGCGTCTGCCACAATACCAAAGAATATCCGGACTTACACACGGCCGCGAACTTCCTCGCGGTGATCGACGCGCCTTGCAACGTCCAGTCAGGCACGCGCGAGGGCATCTTCGATCGCTGCGAACGGCCGGGTGATCGCTTCCAGCTCGCCTCCGACGCCGTCCGCTCAGGCCCGGTCGAGATCGGCAATCTGCGCTACATCGCCGGCCAGCACACCGAGTACACGGCCAACAAGCCACCGAAGTCCGATTCGCCAGGCCTGCACGTGAGGCTCGCCGATCCGATCGTCGCGGATCGCGACGAGATATGGGGCGAAGGCCGCTTCATCCGCACCTTCGTCGATGCCGCTGGCCTCGTGCAGGACATCGCCTACCAGAGCTACGGCACCCGCTGGTGGGTGTTGGAAGGCGGCACCGAGCTGGTCGGCGAGGTCAACGACTACCAATCCGACGCGATCAACAGGCTGCTCGATGTCGGCGTGGTCGAGGGCGACGCCAATATGAATGGCGTCTATGGAGCCCGTCAGGGCGATCCAGTCGACCTGCTGGTGCCCGGCGATCCGGAGACCAGCTACCTGATCGCGCGCGTGCGCGGCGTCATGCAGGGCGCGGACGTTCCCGGCACGCGCATGCCGCTTGCGAATCAGCCACTCTCGACCGCCGAGATGCTGGCGCTCTTCTGCTTTGTCGAAGGCCTCCCAGGCGGCGCTCCTGCCCGCCTCGACGGCCCGATCGACTTCAAGGGCTGCAGCTATTCCGCCGATCCGAGCAAGCTCGAGACCTATACCGGCAGCGACGAAGTTACCTGGTCTGGCCGTATCCAGCCGTTCCTAGAGGTGAACTGCGGCGGCTGCCACGATGCCGACGATCCGAGCGGCGAACTCGTGCTGGTCGGTGACGGCGCCTTCGATTCGCTGCTCGCGGACGCCGACGGCAAGCCCGAACTCAAGCGCGTCGACCCCGGTCATCCGGAGACGAGCTACCTGTGGCTCAAGCTCACCAACGACGCGAGCATCGACGACAGCCCCATGCCGACCAGCCCGCTCACTGGCTGGCGACCTCTCGCGACCGCCGATCTCGACGATATCCGCACATGGATCGAGAACGGTGCGCTGAAAGACTGAGCTCGCAACCTGCGACAGCCCGCAGAGCGAGCTGAGACGCGGCGTCGAGGACCTTGTCTCGCGTTGCACCAGCATTTGCGAAAAGCGAATGAACCAGGCACGTCCAGCCGCGTTTTGGCAAACTCGCGGGCATATGCACGCTCGCAAGCGGCCTGAACTGGCAAACGCAAAACAAAAAAACCCCGCTCGATTGCTCGAGCGGGGTTGAAGAGATTCCGGCGGCGACCTACTCTCCCACAGAGGTCACTCTGCAGTACCATCGGCCCTGGAGGGCTTAACTTCCGAGTTCGGGATGGGATCGGGTGGGGCCCCTCCGGTAAAGCCACCGGAA
>Ga0209181_10000210_pt1 | contig 107336 bp, 92 predicted proteins | sample MAT05_FD_187208 | JGI IMG/M metagenome (GOLD analysis project Ga0209181, IMG submission 187208) | Freshwater microbial communities from Lake Fryxell liftoff mats and glacier meltwater in Antarctica - MAT-05 (SPAdes) (version 2) | ecosystem: Environmental > Aquatic > Freshwater > Ice > Liftoff...
ACTTGGCGGCTGGAAAGGATACGCCAAAGAAAGAACCCCAGGAATAACAACGCTTTGCATCGGATTAGCCTATTTTAATGCCTTAAAAGAAGGATGGAGTCTGCATAGATTTGTGTCCACACGATAGTTTGTAACAACGGGATAGCGTTTATTTTTTCAAAATTTGCAAAGAAACGTTGTTTTGCACATCGCGCTTTGTAAAGCTTAGTGTCTATTTAACCTAAAAAACTATGTGCCTATGTTGTCAAATATTTCACAATAATTTTGTTATCCCTATATTAAATTCCTATATGGTTTGGCAATGTTTTTATTCAAATAATTTACTGCCTAAATAAACTCTCCTTTTTCAAAATAAGTAACCACAGCTTGGCGCATTAAATGATTTTGTTGCAGTGGTTTTAAGAACGGAAGTTTTTCAGTAGCTGTAAAATGAGGCCAACCATCTTCGTCGTGTTTTTCAAATTCATAATAGCCAAATTGCATAAGCAATGTGCATACTGCCACATGCATAACATCTAACTTTTGAGCCTTATTAAATTTGCGGTATTTGCCTCCCAACTCTTGCACTCCAATCATAAAAAGAATGTTTTGTATATCAGGTTTTTCTTCGTAAAGTTTTTCTAATTTATCAAGTAGTGTTTTCCACTTTTCTTCAAATTCAACGTCCATGTTAGTTTTGTTTTTGTATGTATATTCAAATTATTTCAGTTTGCAAAACCGACAAATAATTTATTGAATTATTTTTAATATTTGGGTTTTAGGTATTTTGTACAACTACAATTTAGCTGCCACTACAACAGATTTTTTAATCTTTTTTGTATCGCCTTTGGCATCAAAAAAAGTTGCAACAATTATATAAATGCCAATTTCAACATTTTGTGTTTTTGCATTTGTGCCGTCCCACGTAAGCACATTGTTATTTGTACCTAACAATACATTATTTGCTAGTTGCTTAATAAACACACCACGCTGATTGTAAATACTTATGCTTGCTACATTGCCTACTGTGCTTGCATTAAATGCTATTTGCAAAGCGTCTTCATAACCATCGTTGTCTGGCGAAAATATTTCATTCGACAAGGTCAATACATCATCAGAATAAGACTCAGGATTATATTGCGAATTTTGAAAAGTTGGTGTTGCAAAACCAACAGTTTCGGCGGCACTATGCCAGTTACCAACATCGGTTGATTTACGTGTAAAACTGATGCGTTCAAGCGATACACCTTTGCTGCTAACCAACAACGGAAATTGCATATTATCATTGTAAAAAGTGTAGTCAATTAAATCTAAATTTGCTTTAGAAATTGCAACCGAACCGCCCGTAATTGAGAGTGTTGGTAGGTTATCAATTAATATAAAATTCTTTTTGTTTGGCACATTATATCGCTTTAAAATATCTTCACTACTTTCTGTAATTACGTAATATTTTTTCGGGAAAATTAAGTAGCCAATTGTATCAATTTGGTATATAGATGACAATGACAAATTTGTAGAATCTATGTTAGAAATTCTGAGTGTGCGCAAATCAATTACCTTGTCGCTATTGTTATAAATTTCTACAAAATCATAACCATCTGTTTGCGGATTATACAATATTTCGTTTATTAAAATATCACCAGCAACCGGGTTTTCTGCAATAGCAAAATCGGCAGTTGAAGAGGCTTGTAATAAATTTCCAACACAATCTGTAACCGTATTTTTTACTGTTATGTTGTATATAGTTTTTGGTATGAATGATATTGCAAATGTCAAAATAATATCGCTTGCATTTATGCCTGCAATGCTTGCCGATTGTGGGTTTCCAACATTATTATCCACATTATAAATTGTATTTTCTAAAATAGAAGTGCCACTCAATGTTTCATTAAAAAACAAACGAAGTGTGTTATTATCAACTACTAAAGCCCTAATTAATTCTGGTTTTTTTACATCGGCATTTACGGCGTATATTGCGTTTACAGCCCCTGGTGTACCTCCAACTTCTGCACTTGAAGCTTTCCAATTGTCTTTTCCGCCACACGGATTATTTGGGTCTATTTGTTCTAAACTCCAACCACCAGTGGCCTTGTAAGTGCTGCCATACCAAGCATCGGAATAATTTACAATGCTTACAATTTCACTTTCTTCATTTAATAGTTGTAAAACTTCGCCAGTGTTGGTTAGCGATAAGCTACTGATACCAATTGTTTTGGCGTAAACTTGCAAACTATTTTCATCATTACTTCTGCAAATTAAAGCATATTCATTCGGGTTTATTGTGTTGCAACCAATAGTGTTTATGGTTGTTCCAATGGCAAACGAATAATCTTTTAAACTAATTGGAAACGTACTTTTATTGTATATTTCTACATATTCTAATTCGGGTAAAGTGCTAATAACAGGTGAAGGGTCAACCATAATTTCATTAATTACAACTTGGTATAAATCGGCAACATTAGTTGAGAAATTTGCAGTAGAAGTTGCAGTGTGTGCATTGCCATTACAATCAGTAATAGAAATGTTTATGGACGCAGTATAAACAATATTTTGTGCAAAATTTTGGGTTGATTTTATGATGATTGAATTAGAATACTCGTTGCCCACAAACACTTGCTGCACAGTAATATTATTGTTGATAGTTATGCTTGCATTTGCCAAATTATTTGTAGCAATTAACTCCGAAAAATCTATTTGAATACTGTTACTATCCAACACACAAATATTTTTTGTGGAAGGTGCAACATTGTCTGGATTGCCTGCATTTACTGAGTTTATAGCACCAGGTGTTCCTCCAATTTCTACAATTGCAGCTTTCCAATTTGTTTTTTCGGCACATAAATTAGAAGGGTCAATTTTCTCTAAGCTCCAGCCACCAAGGGCTTTGGTGCTGTTACCATACCAAGTATCTGCATAGTTAGTAAAACAAATATAATGTCCAACACTATCTTGCAACAGCAAACTTGTACCCGAATTTGTGAGAAACGAATTTGCCAAATCTGGCGTATTTAGTACGTTGTAATTACCTAACGATGACAATGCAATTGCATTTGTTGGCGATGTAATTAGTGCATAACCATTGGCTGCAATTGTTCCTGAAACTATTTCTTTTTCAGTGCTACCATATTTGAACTTCCAATTTTTAAGATTTATTGGAAAGTTAGTGCGGTTAAAAAGTTCTACATATTCAACGTTTGGTATTCCTTGACTTGGGTCTGGGTCAGCCATAATTTCGTTGAAAACCAAATCGAAAATTTGTGGTGTATATTTAGAAAATGTAGTTTGAGAAACTCCAGTTTGCGCATTACCTGCGCAGTCAGTTAAAACACCTGTAACCGAAACAGTATAAATTATATTGGCAATAAATGGCGTTGAAAATGTGAGCGTAACAACATTGCTCAACACTCCGCTTACGGCAACTGCATTGGGATTGCCAATGCCATTGCTAACATTGTAAGCACTTAAATTATTTAGGTTTAATGCAATAACAGTTTCGCTAAATTGCAACTGAATGGTAGAATCATTTACAACTGTTGCCGCTAAAATGTATGGATTGTTATTGTCTATGTTCACACCATTTATAGAATTTACAACACCGGGCGTGCCTCCATTTGTATTTACACTCGCCCTCCAATTTAAGTTTGCAGCACACGGATTATTTGGGTCTATTTGTTCTAAACTCCATCCACCGTTTGCTTTTAGCGCATCTAAATACCATTGGTCGGTGTATGATATTTGATGAATTAACTCGTTAACATTATTTTTAAGTTGTAATGTAGTTCCCGAATTTGTGAGTGATGAAGTGGATAAACCTGTTAAAGAAATTACATTTGTAAGAGTGCTGTAAAGTGGCGCACTTGTTGGGTTTACAAGCAAAACGTAACTATTGGGTAGCAAGGTATAGGCTGGTAATATTTTAGTAGAAGTGCCAACAACCAACTTCCAATCTTGCATATTTATTGTGTGTGATGATTTGTTGTAAAGTTCAATATATTCAGCATCGGGCAAACCAACAGTTGGTGTAGGGTCGGCCATTATTTCGTTTATAACAACATCAAACATTGTGGCAATATAAAATACTGAAGTTGTGTTTGCGGCAATCGTATTTAACGCAATGTCTGCTACATTATTTATTGTAATTGTATAATCAATTCCGGTACTAAAATTATTTGCAAACGTAAGGTGGACTATTGATGCATCGTTAACGTCAATCATAGCATTTGTAGGTGCTGCAATACTATTCGATACAAAATAATTTGCCACATTTTGTACAGTTGCCACATCAACAGGTTCATTAAAATAAACATCTAAATTGTTTGAATTTATAACCTTTACATTCAGCAATGTTGGTGGCACATTATCAATAACAATGTTGCCAATATTAATATCATCCAGCCAATGTTTTTTAAAATTTGATGCCACAGATTGCCTCACAAAAAAACCAAAAAATGCGGTAGTGGTTACGTTTGCATCCACTACGGTTTGTTCCGTAAAAAAGTTATTTCCTGTTCCGTTTACTTCGCGTTTCAATGTCCACAAGTTAGCGGCATTGCGGGTTACCTTAATTTTTATTTTGTTGTTTGAAGATGTTACTGAATTATTTGCGCCATCAATAATCAAGGTTTTTACACCGCCAACAATGCTATACAATGAAATTTCTTTTGCCGTATTTCCTATCCTTACAAAGTATCCGTTTTGAGTTTGCGTTAAATTGGCGACATCACTCATCAAATAAATATCTACGTAATTTGTGCTGGATGGTGCAAGTGCTAATCGTACCAAAAAATCCCATTGCACTTGCGCCGATTGTGTGGATGACGTTGATAAATATAGCGTGTCATTTACCGTTGTGGAGTTAGAACGGAGGCTATCTCCACTAACAATAAACGAAGCTACATCGCCACTCCATGTTGGGTTTGCGGTAAAGTTGCCATCGCTAAAATTTTCGGATAGTTGTGCAACAGAAACTTTTGTTGCAACTAAAAATATAAGAAGTATTAATCGGTTCATGCTTTTTGTTTGATTGTAAATTAAGTAGAATAATTTTAAAAGTGCAAATTGTGATTTTTGCTCAAAGTTATTTGCCAATAAATACAATATACCATTGTTTAATTCTAGCAACTAACTCATTCTTTTCGCACCTATTTAAAAACAATACCATTCGTGTCATGCAACTTCTAAAAAAAACATTACTTTTGATTTCGGAAATATCCAGTATTTACATTCCGCTAATTGAAATTTTATTTTTGGTTTATTAAAATATTGTTGAACTATTTTGGTTTGTTGCTTTTGATAGCAGCTACCGTTTTTTTTGATGCTTGTAAAACATCAAAGAAAAATATAGTAATTCCTGCCGTTTCAAAATTAGATTCTTCAAGAAAAGATACTATTCCTATTGAGGAAATTTACCAAACTTCAGCACCAAAAATTTGGGATTTAATTCATACCAAATTAGACGTTAGTTTCGATTGGAAAAATTGTCATCTGCTTGGCAAAGCAACCATTACTCTTAAACCACATTTTTATAAAAGTAACGCCATACAGCTTGACGCTATTGGTTTTTCTATAAACGACGTTTCTATGCTTAACGGAAATATTAAAACAAAACTCAATTACGTTTACAACGAAAAAAAAATACAAATAAGCCTCCCGAAAAGTTATTCTAATTTAGAAACTCTAATATTATTTATTGATTATGTTGCAAAGCCAAATAGTATAAAAGTAAATGGTAGTGAAGCTATTACAAGTGATAAAGGTTTATATTTTATAAACCCCACGGGCGAAATAAAAAATAAACCACAACAAATTTGGACGCAAGGTGAAACACAAGCCTCGTCGTGCTGGTTCCCGACTATTGATGCGCCCAACCAACGCATGACGCAAGAGATATCAATTACGGTTGACAAAAAATTTATGACACTTAGCAATGGATTATTGGTGTGGCAACAACTTAACGAAGATAGCACCCGCACTGATATTTGGAAACAATCTTTGTCATCGGCACCATATTTAGCGATGATGGTAGTAGGCAATTTTGCTGAGGTAAAGGATACTTGGAATAAATTAGAAGTAAGTTATTTTGTAGAACCAGCATATAAAAAATTTGCGAAACAAATATTTGGGAATACACCCGAAATGCTCACATTTTTTAGTAAAAAATTTGGCATAGATTATCCTTGGGAAAAATACGCACAAATTGTTGTAAGAGACTATGTAAGTGGCGCAATGGAAAACACAAGCGCTACTTTACACGGCGAATTTATACAGAAAACTGACCGCGAATTATTAGATGGTAACTACGAAGATTATATTGCACACGAACTTACACACCAATGGTTTGGCGATTTGGTAACCTGCGAAAGTTGGAGCAATTTAACGTTAAATGAAGGCTTTGCAACTTATGGAGAATATCTTTGGATGGAATATAAATATGGCAAAGAAGAGGCAAATTATCATTTATTTAACGATTTACAATCTTATTTAGGAGAGGCGCGTCAACAGGAAAAAGATTTAATTCGTTTTAATTATGATGACAAAGAAGACATGTTTGATTCGCACTCTTACGCAAAGGGAGCAAGGGTTATACACATGTTACGCAATATTATTGGCGATGATGCTTTTTTTGCATCAATAAAATTATACCTCGAAAAAAATAAATTTCAAAGTGTGGAAGCACCTCAATTAAGATTGGCTTTTGAAGAGGTTACTGGCCTAGATTTAAACTGGTTTTTTAATCAATGGTTTTATGCTAGTGGGCACCCAAATTTGAATATAACCTATGAATATAACGATACAATTAAAAAGCAAAAAGTAATAGTTGAACAAACTCAAAACTTAGAGAATACTCCTCTTTATCAGTTGCCTGTGAGAATTGATGTTTATAACAAAGCAAAAGTGGATACACATTTTGTAACTATAAAAAAGCAAAAAGAAGTATTTTTATTTGATGCAAATTACAAACCCGATTTTGTAGTTTTTGATGTTGACAAGGTTTTAATTTCCGAAAGAAAACAAACCAAAACAAATGCAGAATGGATTGCACAATATAACCGCTGCCCAAATTTTATTGAAAAATATTCTGCTTTGCATGAGCTTGAAAAAGTGTTTGAAGAAGACAATGTACCCGAAATTTTTGCTAAAGCTTTAACAGATAAAAATGAACATATTAGAAATTATGCAGTTGGCGTAGCACGCGAAAATGCCAAGGACAAAAGTAGTTTATATAAAAATGCGTTAGTAAAAATTGCACTGAAAGATGAAAAGTCTATTGTACGTGCCAATGCAATTGATGCGCTTAGCCATGCTTACGACGACAAAGACTTGGTAAATACTTACAAGCTTGCAATTGATGACGCATCCTTCGCTGTAGAGGCAGAGGCGTTAAAAGCACTATTTAAAACCGACAAGGAATTAGGTGTTGAATTTGCCCGCACTTTTGAAACCGATAGTGTGGCAGATATAGTTTTGGCACTGTGCAATATTTATGCGCAAGAGGGCGAAGAGCGTGATAACGAATATTTTTCAACCGCTTTTAAATGGCTTAAAGGTGGTGCAATTTATGAGTATTGTAAATCATATTCTACATTTCTATTAAATAGGAATGATACCACAATTAATAAAAGTTTAATTATTTTCGAGAAAATTGCTACTACTGAAAATGCTTGGTATATAAGGCTTGCAGGTTATAATGCTTTAGATTTACTAAAAGATTTATACCAAACTAAAAAGAAAGAAGCACAAGACAAAATTAAGCAATTGCAACTAAAAAACGAAAAGAATATCAACATCGCAAACTACCAAAAAGAGATGGAAAATGCTGAGTTGCAACATGCACGTATTTCATCATTAATAAGAAAAATTAAAAGTATGGAAAGCGATAAAAAGTTGGTTGATATTTACAGCCGAGAATCTGGTGGATAATAGTTTTAAAGATTAAATCTATTTGGAAATTTCAAAATTATTTAATTGGTTTTTTGTCTAATTGGTTCAACAATTCGATTAAACTTTTTTTTATTATTTCAGGATTTTCATTACTTATTAAATGGCCAGTATTTGGTAATAACATATTTGTGTTTTGAATTTACAAGTACGCTCTATCTGTAAAATTTCCGTTGCTTGGGTAAATAATAAAATCGTCAGCACCTTGCAGTATTGTGGCAGGCTGTGTAACACTTTGCCACTGTGGTAATAATTTTATCAGTTCATTTTTATGTGCAAACTTTTCATCACTTGCATAGCGCAAGGGTTTAGGAAATAACCACCTAATGGGTGGGTAATATATTGGTTTAGAAAACCACCAAAATTTTTCTTTTAAAGGATATTGGCAGCGCATGAAGTTAAAAGTAATGCCGATAAATTATCAGGCTTTAGTGTTGCCATACGCACCGCAATTGGCGCACCATACGAACGTGCGGCAACTATACATTTTGTGCCGTTAGCTTTACTTAATAATGGTAATAATAGTTTGGCTTGTTGTTCAATAATCACTTCAACACCACCTATTGCGGAATGATTATACCCTGTGCGGTCAACCGAAATAATGCGGAAATGAGTTAATAAAAAGCTATCTTCTAAATAATGAATGTACCCATACCAAGCACCGGGCGCACCATGTATTAAAATTAGTAATGGTAATTCAATTCTTTTTTCGTTGGCAAAGGCGTAAAAAATTTTGCGCCCAAGTGTATCATAGGTATAAAAATTGGGCTTAGGGCCATGCATTTTGTAGTAAAGGTTTACCTCCTTGTCACTCATAAAATACTTACTAAAACATCCTGATAAAAATAAGCTTATGAGGATGATAATTGTAAGTTGTAATATTGTTTTCATTGTTGGCAAAAGTAAAATTATTGTTGTTTGTATTTTGCAAATGAAAAAACATGATTTGCATATAACAAAGGGATTACTACTTTTGCATCCCTTAAAAAAATTAATAAACAATAAAATGTTAAACAATTACGAAACTGTCTTCATTTTAACTCCCGTTTTGTCTGACGAACAGGCAAAGGAGACAGTAAACAGGTACAAAGATTACCTTAAAGAAAACGGTGCCACATTGGTACACGAAGAAAATTGGGGCCTAAAAAAACTGGCTTATCCAATTAAGAAAAAGTCGTCGGGCTTTTACACCTTGTTTCAGTTTACTGCTGAGCCAACATTTATTAACGACTATGAAGTTTCGTTTAAGCGTGATGAACGCATATTACGTTTCTTAACGGTGTCGCTTGACAAATTCTCTTTAGAATATGCCGAAAAACGCCGCACCAGACGTGCCGAGATGAAGGAAAATCGTGCAAACAAACAACCAGTAGAAAACGCTTAATAAACAAAAAAATGGCAAAATCAGGAGAAATTAGATACTTAACCCCTCCAACAGTTGAGGTGGCTAAGAAAAAATATTGCCGATTTAAAAAATCGGGTATTAAATATATTGATTACAAGGATGCAACTTTCTTGTTGAAATTTGTAAACGAACAAGGTAAAATTTTACCACGTCGTTTAACGGGTACATCAATAAAATATCAACGCAAAGTATCAACCGCAATAAAACGTGCACGTCATTTGGCTTTAATGCCTTACGTAGCCGATATGTTGAAATAATAAGGAACAAACAAAATGGAAATATTATTAAAAGACGACGTAAAGCACGTTGGTAGCAAAGATGATTTAGTAAAAGTAAAAAACGGGTTTGCCCGCAATTTCTTATTGCCAAAAGGATTAGCAGTTTTAGCTACTGATTCAGTAAAAAAAGTACTAGCCGAAAACATCAAGCAACGTGCACACAAAGCAGAAAAGCTAAGAACAGAAGCCGAAAAAATTGCTTCGTGGTTTACTGACAAAGTGGTTACTATTGGTGCTAAAGCTGGCGAAAATGGTAAAATCTATGGTTCAGTTACCCCATTACAATTGGCTGATGCAATTAAGAAAATGGGCTTAGAAATTGACCGTAAAACAATTCAAATGGAAGATGACCATGTAAAAACATTGGGCACATATTCTGCAAAAGTAAAATTAGCAAAAGACGTTTTTGCTACATTGAACTTTGAAGTTGTAGAAGATAAATAAAACGTTTAACCCCTAAAAAAAGGCATTGTATAAATAATACAGTGCCTTTTTTTTATACTTTTCTAAAATAATTTATGTTTACATAAATTCATAATTCATAATTTCACTCATGAACGGATACGTAAAATCAGATATTCAAAACGGAATAGGAACTGTTGTATTTCACCACCCACAAAGCAATTCGTTGCCTGGCGAATTGCTAAATAGTTTGGCAAATGAAATTACTTTGGTAGGAAATAATCCCGATGCAAAAGTAATTGTATTGCGCAGCGAAGGCGACAAGGCATTCTGCGCAGGTGCGTCGTTTGATGAACTTATAGCTATTGATAGCGACGAAAAAGGGAAAATATTTTTTAGCGGTTTTGCCAACGTTATTAACGCCATGCGCAAAGCGCCAAAATTTGTAATTGCACGTTTGCAAGGCAAAGCGGTTGGCGGTGGTGTAGGGCTTGCCAGCGCAGCCGACTATACTTTGGCTACCGATAATGCCGATGTAAAATTGAGTGAACTTGCAGTAGGTATAGGCCCATTTGTAGTTGGCCCAGCCGTTGAACGCAAAATAGGAACGTCAGCATTTACGTCATTATCCATAAACGCAACTGAATGGCAAAGCGCCTATTGGGCCATGAACAATGGTTTATATGCAAATATTTTTAATGATGTGGAGGCATTAGACGCAGAAGTAAATGCACTGGCAAAACGCCTTGCAGCAAGCAGTCCCGAAGCCATGATGGAACTAAAAAAAGTATTTTGGCAAGGCACCGAAAATTGGGATACTCTTTTAGTAGAACGTGCTGCCATTAGCGGACGCCTAGTTTTATCGGACTTTACACGCAATGCAATAAATAAGTTTAAAACAAAATAACACTCCAATAGCCTCCCTTTTGGGGAGGTTTGGTGGGGCTTTTCAATGCAAACAAAACTATCCACATTCAATAACTCATGGTACAAGCCAGGCCGCAATAAGCTTGTTATTGCTTTGTGGTATTTAACCAACGCCGTTTTCTTTAGAAATCCACTATTACCATTTTCTTTTTTAAAGATAATATTGTTACGTTTTTTTGGCGCCAAAATTGGCAATGGTGTAGTTATAAAACCAACCGTAAACATTAAGTATCCGTGGCATTTAGTGGTTGGCAACAATGTATGGATTGGCGAAAATGTTTGGATAGATAACCTTGTAAAAGTGGAACTAAAAAGCAATAGTTGCATCAGTCAAGGTGCAATGTTATTGACAGGTAATCATCACTATAAAAAAACAAGTTTCGATTTGATAGCAAAGGAAATATTAATTGATGAAGGAGCTTGGGTAGGTGCACAAACAGTGGTTTGTCCGGGCGTAACATTACACTCTCACGCAATACTTACGGTTGGTAGTGTAGCCACAAAATCGTTAGAGGCGTATGGTATTTATAGTGGCAACCCTGCCATAAAAATTAGAGAAAGAGTAATTGAAAAGTAAGTGTTAAGTTCTTGATTTGATTGTTCAAAATCAATTTAATAGGCTATAATTAATCCCAATTCAAATAACTTGAATTTTACCAAATAATAATTTTTTATTTGCACAATGAATAACGAAATTAAATTAAAGCGCGTAGCCGTTTTGGGTTCCACGGGTAGCATTGGCACACAAGCATTAGATGTAATTGCCTCCCAACCAAATGCATTGCAATTAGAAATAATTGCTGCTAATAACAATGCCGATTTACTGATTGAACAAGCTATTAAATACAACCCCAATGCTGTAGTTATTGTAAACGAAAGTCTTTATTTAAAAGTAAAGAAAGCGTTGAGCAACACCGATGTAAAAGTATTTGCAGGCGAAAAAGCACTTTGCGAAATTGTGGCTTGGGATACAGTTGATATTGTGCTCACAAGTATGATGGGCTATGCCGGACTAAAACCAACCCTTGCAGCAATTGACGCTGGCAAAAACATTGCACTTGCCAACAAAGAAACATTGGTAGTGGCGGGCGAATTAATTACGAAAGCAGCAATGCAAAAAGGTGTAAATATTTTTCCGGTTGATAGTGAGCATAGTGCCATATTTCAGTGCCTTGCGGGCGAATTTGACAACAAAATTGAGAAGATAATTTTAACGGCTTCCGGTGGGCCTTTTCGTGGTAAAAAAGCCAGTGAGTTAGCACAAATAACAAAAGTACAAGCACTAAAACATCCCAATTGGGTGATGGGGGCCAAAATAACTATTGACTCGGCAAGCCTTATGAACAAAGGGCTTGAAGTAATTGAAGCCAAATGGTTATTTGCATTAAAAAATGAACAGATAGATGTAATTGTGCATCCGCAATCAATCATTCATAGTATGGTGCAGTTTGCTGACGGTAGCATAAAAGCACAGTTAGGTTTGCCCGATATGAAATTGCCAATTCTTTATGCCTTAGGTTATCCGCAAAGGTTGGCAACAAATTATCCGCGTTTTAATTTTACTGACTACCAATCATTTACATTTGAACAACCAGATGTAGAAACATTCCGAAACCTACAATTGGCCTATAATGCAATGAATAAAGCGGGCAATATGTCTTGTATTTTAAATGCCGCAAATGAAGTAGCCGTTGAGCTTTTTTTACAAGATAAAATTGGCTTTTTGCAGATGAGTAATTTAATAGAAACGGTGATGGACAAAGCCAGTTTTTTGCAAGCACCAACTTACGAAGATTACGTAAATACCGATGCAGAGGCGCGTGCAATGGCTTTGGAGTATAAAATCTAATTTATTTGTACATGCAATTATTCAACAACAATTCAGAATTTTACGAGTGGGTATTATTTCCATTATTTATTTTTTTGTGTAGAGTTTGTGATGTTTCATTAGCTACTTTACGTAGTGTATTATCAGCCAAAGGCAAAAAGAAAATTGTACCATTGATTGGTTTTTTTGAGGTATTGTTATGGATTATTGCAGTAAGTTCAATACTCAAAAATCTTAACAATGCAATGTGCTATATTGCCTTTGCAAGTGGCTATGCTGTTGGTATTTATGTGGGGCTTACAATTGAAGAGAAACTTGCAATTGGTACCCAAGTAATTAGAATAATTACCAATCAACAATCTACATTAATTGTAGATGCTTTAAACGCAAAAAACTATGGAGTAACTTGCGTTGATACGATGGGTGCGCGTGGGCCAGTAAAAATGATTTTTACAATTGTAAAACGCAAGGAAGTACCAATTGTTATAGACATTATTCAGCAACACCAGCCAAACGCATTTTATAGTGTTGAGGATTGCAAAAATGCAACACATTTAAGGTATAATGAGGGCAATAAAAAATCATGGAAATTTTTTGAGTACCTAAAAAAATAAGAAAAAAACTTGTTATTTGCATTTCGTCCTACATATTTGCATTTCATCGATAAAAAACAAAAAAAATGTAACCTTTATTTTTTTTGCATTGTATAAAAGTTGAATTATAATCTTCTAAAATACTGAATAAACATTTTCTTTATGAAAAAGCCAACTACAAAAAAACCTGCTGCAAAAGGCGCAGCAAAAGAAAAGCCAGAGGCAAAAAAGACAAGTACGCTTAAACCAGCAAAGTCTAAAACGGTAAAAAAATCATCAAATCCGCGCGACTTTGATGATGACGATGATATTATTGATGACGACAACATTGGGTTTGACAGTTTTGATGATTTGTATGAGGATGAAGATGACGATTTTTAATATTTTTGAGCCATACAGTTTTTTGTAAATGGCTTTGCTTATAGTTATTATTTGCAAGCACAATTTTGGGTTAGCATTATTTTGATTTTGTTCAAAATATTGCTAACCTTTTTTATGTGGCACTAGGTATTATGCCGATTGTTGTCATCTTTAATGAAAACCTAAATTTTATCTCTCCTTTTGCTTATAATGAAATAAATGAAGATATAACATGAAAATAGTACACTAGTCTCCGCTGAAACAACGGAAAAAATTGCTCCATATTATTTATAAATATTTCAAACTAAATTCTCAAAATCAATTAGCAATCTTCATTTCATTTAATAAATAACCAGCACCAGCAAATTTATCAATTACAAAAAGTGTGTAATGAATATCTAAGGCAATATTTCTGCATTGTTCAGGGTCATACATAATATCACTCATTGTGCCTTCCCAACAACGGTCAAAGTTAATACCAATTAATTCTCCTTTGGCATTTAAAACGGGGCTACCGCTATTGCCACCAGTGGTGTGGTTGCTTGCAATAAATGCAATTCTTAAATCTTTATTTTTGTCGGCATAGCGTCCGAAATCTTTTGCAACAAATAATTTTTTGAGTTTCGGATGCACATTATAATCATCATTGTTTGCATCTTCTTTTTCTAAAATTCCTTTGTAGGTGGTGTACCAATTATAAACTACGCCATCTTTTGGCGTATAAGTTTTTACATTGCCAAAAGCCACTCTTAGTGTAGAGTTTGCGTCAGGATATAATTTTTTATCGACATTTTTTTCTATTGTTATTTTTATGTAAATACGGTTTAGCGCAACCAAATTTTGTTCAGCAATAGTAATTTGTTGGTTTATATTTTTATTGTAATAATCAACTAAAACCATTGTTAGTTTAAAGGCAATATCGTTTTTTATAAAATTTATTTTTTGCAAAACAGAATCGAAAATTGCTAACGCATTTTGTTTCCTTACCAATACAGAATTTGAAAAAACATCATCCGCATTAGGAAATTTATTACCAAATAGTTGTGAAATATTGTTTCTTAAACTCACGTCAAACACAGTATCGGCAATGTTATTAAAGATTACATCAAACACTCTTGCATCAATTTTTGCATTATAATTTTTGTAGAATTTGTGTGCTGCACTTTTTAGTTTTTCAGCTTCCTTCTTCATTTCATCGCCTGAGAGTTTTGCATCATTTAGCTTTACAAACACATTATTTATTGTGTTGCAAAACGAAATAATTTCTACACCCAAAGCTGCTTCATAAAATAATTCACGCATTTGTGCATAATGTTTAAAATTGCTGTAGCCCAATTCTATGTTGGCATACAGCTTTTCGGTGTTTTGCATATCTGTATTTTTTGCATCCTTGTTAGCAATTTCATTTTCTTGTTGTTTACGTTTTTCAATTGCGTGCAAACGGTCAATTCCTTTCATTTCGCCTTGCCATTTTTTCCAGCCATTGGCAACGTTTGCATACTTAGCAGAATATTGCAAGCGGGTGGTGTCGTTACTGCGCATTGCTTCGTCCCAAATAGAAAGTTTTGCAGTTCTAATATTTACCTTTATAGGGTCGTTTATGTTGCGAACAATGCCAATAGCAGCACTTGGCAAATATTCGGTTGTGCGTGCCGGAAAGCCATACACCATCGTAAAATCATTTTCTTTTACATCTTTCAAATTGATAGTTAAACTATATTTTGGCGTGTACGGAATATTGGTGGCATCATAGTCGGCAGCTTTGTTCTCTTTATTTGCATAAATTCTGAAAATAGAAAAATCGCCAGTGTGTCTTGGCCACATCCAATTATCGCCATCGGCACCAAACTTGCCTATTGACGAGGGCGGAACGCCAACCAAACGTATGTCTTTAAAAACTTCGGTAACAAATAAATAATATTTATTGCCAGCAAAAAACGATTTTATTTGTGTGCCCCACTTTGTTTCTCTTGCCGATTTTGCTTCAATGTCTGCAATGTTTCGTTTTATTATTTTTTCGCGTTTTGCCTCGTTGGTTGTATCAGCATTTATGCCAAACAAAACAAAATCGGTAACATCTTTTATATCCACAATAAATGTAACAGAAAGCCCTGCACAAGGCTTTTCTTCGGCATTATTTTTTGCCCAAAAACCATTCTTTATATAGTCTTGTTCTATTGTAGAAAGCTGTTGCACTGCATCAAAACCACAATGGTGGTTGGTAAGTATTAAACCTTTGTTAGAAATAACCTCGGCTGTGCAACCTGCACCAAACAAGCAAATGGCATCTTTAATGCTACTTTTGTTTGTGTTGTAAATGTCGTCGGCAGTTATGAGCATACCTGCATCTTTCATATCTTTTTCGTTCAACGATTTTAAGAGGTTAGGCATCCACATTCCTTCGCCAGCAAGGCAATTAAGGTTTTGAATTACCAATAAAAGTAAGGTGCAAATGCTATAAATATTTCTCATTATTTTCTTTTTAAAATTTGGGGAGCAAGTATAATTATGTTTTTGCCGAAAATGTAAATTTTATTTTTTCGTTGCCTCAAAAAACACAATCTTTATTTTTTACAAAATGTGTGTTGGTTAACGCAAAGCCTCAAAATAATCGTACTAAAGTTTAGTGTAAACGAATTAATAATTTTAGTAAAAATTAGAGACAAATTTTTTATCTCATTTTCAAAAATTATTTTAGTTTTACTCATTATTTAAAAACAAAATAATTTCATTCATCATACACAAAAAATAAAAATGAAAAATATTTTTTTACATTCTGCAATAGCATTTTTTTTGTTGAGCATAAACGTAAATGCACAAAAAGTAAAACCTTTTAAAAGTCTCACTAATGCAGAGTATCAGCAATTAAAAGACAATGGTAAGCTCTCTAAATTTTATCCCGAAATATTTGGTTCACAAAATTTGAAGGTTCAAAATGTTGTTAATAAATCTTTGCCAAACAACTCCGCTTCATCATCTGCCAAAAATAAAACACCTAAATATGGAGGTAACAATGCCAAAATGGTGGGCAATTTTCAAAGTTCGCAAATAGTTAATTGTGGCACTTTGGGTTACGAACCGCCAATAACAACGCCAACGCTCGACTTAAATGGCGATATGGTTATGGATACAATTGTACCTTTTGCAAATGGTGTGGCTCCTTTTTATAGAAACGACGATGGAAGTTCGCCGCCTTTTCATTTACCTTTTCCTTTTTGTTTTTATGGCGCTGTAATAAATGCCCCTGGTAGTGCAAACCAAAATTTTTATGTGAATAACAATGGTAGCATATCTTTTGGGCAAAGCTTCTTCAATTATTTACCGCCCAATTTTCCTGTTGCAGGTTTTACAATGATTGGTGCTTATTTTTCGGATGTTGATACCCGTGGCGATTCATCAGGTGTAGTTTGGATGCGTCGTATGCCCCACTATGCTATGTTTAAATGGGATAGAGTTGGGTATTTTGCTTCGCAGGATGATAAGCTCAATTCATTTATGATTGTAATTACTGATGGCACTTCGCCATTGATACCCGACCAATTAAATGCAGCTATTTATTATGATGATATGGAGTGGGCATTGGGTTCTACGCAAACTAGTAGTGCTGCTAACGCATCAACTGTGGGTGCTAATGCAGGCGATGGCACACAGTTTTTTAAAATAGGCCGTTTTGACCATTTGGGTATTGACTATGATGGGCCAAACGGCATAAACGATGGCGTTGATTGGCTTGACCACAAGAATTTTTATTTCAGTGCATGTGGCTCAACAAATAATTTAGCGCCAGTAGTTTTGGGCTTAAATATCTGCGACACACTTTCTATTTGTATTGGCGATACTTTCAATTATGACTTTACCTACTTGGGGCCAGAGTTTAACCAAAATGTAACGATTACAATTGTACCACCAACCAACCCAATTGGTTTTACATCAAGCGTAAATTATGCAACACCAACCGCACCAATCGGGCATATTGAGTATGTTTCAAACAATATGGGCGAAGTTACTTTTCAGGTTTTTGCTACTGATAATGCAAGCCCACCAATTAGTTCAAACCTAATAACAGTTACCCTACAAACTACTAATTTAGTAGGTAGTGCCTCGCATTTTAATTCGGGCTGCTTAAACCCTAATGGTTCCATTTCATATAACCTTACTACAGGTGGGCCGCCATACTCTATTAGTATTGATAGCGGACAAACCTTTTTGCCCGGTAATGTTGCAGATAATTTACCCGGTGGTACTTACGATGTTGTTTTAATGGATGTGGGAGGATGCACGTTAGATACCATAATAACAGTGGACCAACCATTACCACTATCTTTTGATAGCACAAGTGTAGGGCTTGGTATTACTGATGTTTTGTGTTATGGAGCATCAAATGGTTCGGCAATTTTTGCAGTAACTGGTGATACTAATTCCGTTATAGTTTATGATTGGATAATGCCCAATGCCCCCGTGGCTGCAACAGCGGCGTCGGCTTACGGTATTCCTGCAAACACTTCTACAACTAATCCTAATTACCCAACTTATTGGTTTATTGCTACCGATATTGTAAACCAATGCCGCGATTCTGTTAAATTTAGAATATTAGAACCAACTGTTTTGACTGCTGTAATTGATACCAATTATGTAACTTGCTTAAACTCTACAGATACAATGATTGCGTACCCTAACGGAGGTACACCACCATATACTGTGCATTGGAATGTATTTCCGCAACAGGTTAACGACACTGCATTTAATATATTTCCGGGACCAATAAGTGCTGATATTACAGATGCTAATGGTTGCCAAACGAGCGCTTTTGGTGTATTAATAAATGGTTCTGTACTTTCTTACGAATTAACTACAAAAAATTTATCGTGCCATGGTATTCCTGATGGTGAGGCTACTGTGCAATTGTCTGGTGGCATACCACCTTATGTTTTGAATTGGTATATTGGCAATAACCCGCCAATTGTTGCAATAGGAGCAAGTGATACAAGGCTTAATTTAGATAGGAGTAATAATTTTGTGGTGCTCAAAAATCAAAATGAATGTGACTCTGTAATAGTACCTTTTTCAATTTTTGAACCCGATACTTTGCGCGGAATAATAACCAGTACAAACACAGCTTGTTTGGTAGCACAAAACGGTGCCATAAAAGTTGATGCCATAGGTGGGACGCCGCCTTACCGCTACAATTGGAATACAAATGAAAACACTAAAGCTATTGTAAACTTGTTTCAAGGCAGCTATAATGTAGATATTTTGGATACTAATAACTGTATAATAAATGTTGTGGGTGTAGTTGGTTATGATACTAATATTGTGGTTGTTGCAATACCAGATTTTGTGTATGAAATAAACTCGGCAAGTAGCTTATCGGTAACCGTTGAAAGGCAAAATGATTATACTGGGCAGTACACCTATACTTGGAGCAATGGCTCAATATTAAACGATAGCACAATAGCTACACCAGTAATAAATCAAATGTTTTTTCCTGAAACATTTAGGGTTGATGTAATTGACGATTTAGGTTGTGCAGGTTTTGATTCAGTAACCGTTACAACCGTTCCTATTATTTACATTCCTACAGCATTTTCGCCTAATGAAGACGGACTAAACGAGACGTTTGAACTTGGTGTTGATAGTGTTGAAATGAGTAATTTCAGTATCAAAATTTTTGATAGGTGGGGACAGGTTCAGTACATATCAAACTCGCCGCGCTTTAAATGGAATGGCAAGGCAGCTAACGGAGAGCCATTAGTTGGTATGTATAATTATAATATTTCTTACACCGATAACCGCAATAAAAAGCAATTTATAAATGGCGTGTTAACTGTTATGAAATAGCAAAGTACCCGATAATTATTCTTCGGAATAATATTATTTGTTCTCAAATAAATAATTAAGTATCTGTTTAGTAGCACCACATTTAGAGGATACATAATTAATTGCTATGCCAGAAACATTATTATATTCTTCGGTTTTCGGTAAAAAATGTTTTATAAAATTAAGCAAATCAGTTTCATTATTAATGCAAAATGCAACACTTAATTTTTCTAGTTCTACCGCTTCATTAAAGTTTTTATAATTTGGCCCAAAAGCAATTGGCAAGCCAAAAGTTGCAGGTTCTAAAATATTGTGAATCCCTTTGCCAAAGCCACCACCAACAAAAGCCATTGTACCATATTTGTAAATTTGCATTAGCTTGCCTATACAATCAATAATTAAAATTTGGCTACTATTTTCTTGCTTGTATTTTGTATAACAAATAGGATTATAGTTTTTGCATTGCAATAAAATTCTATCAATATTTTGGGCATCCACTTCGTGTGGTGCTATAATAATCTTTAAGTTTAAATTTTGTAGATGCGGCATTATTTCAAACAGAATATTTTCATCTTGCACCCAACTACTTCCCAAAATTATAGTTGCTGAGTTTAATGTAAATTGCTTAACTATTTCATCTTCAACAGTATTGTTAGCTAACTCAAAAACCCTATCAAACCTTGTATCGCCGGCAATTGTAATGTTTGCAAACGAATTTTTTTTTAATAATTGATACGAATTTTCATCTTGTAAAAAAAGATGATTTAGTTTTTTCAATTTCTCTAAAAACACTTTTCCATACCAAGTAAATAAATAATGATTTTCTCTAAAAATGGCAGAAATGAAAATTATTTTAATATTTCTAACATAAAGCTCATCCAAAATATTAAACCAAAATTCATACTTCACAAAAATGGCAACACTTGGTTTTACAATTTCGAGAAATTGCTTTGCATTGTTTTTTGTATCTAATGGCAAATAACAAACATAGTTAGCGTACTCATAATTTTTGCGAATTTCATATCCCGATGGCGAATAAAAAGTAAGTAAAATAAATTGCTGATTGTTTTGCTTTTTAATAGATTCTATTACTGTTCGACCTTGCTCAAACTCGCCTAACGATGCACAATGTATCCACACTACATTTGCACCATTCGGTATATTATTAATTAGATTTTTGTGCCAATTTTTTCGGCCAACAATCCAAAGTTTAGCTTTTTCATTTACAAACGAGTACAACCAAATTGCAAAACCATAAAGTCGAATAAAAACATTGTAGAAAGCTATCATTATTGGTTATTTGATTGAAATAAAATTTACTAAATTTTTATTTTGATAAAACTATTTTTTGTGAGTGCTAATTTTCTATTTTAGCGCACTCTAAAAAAAGAACACAAATATACATGCAAAAAATTAAAGTTTTAAACCCAGTAGTTGAGTTAGATGGTGATGAAATGACACGCGTAATATGGTCATTTATCAAAGAAAAATTAATACATCCATATTTAGATTTAGATATTAAATACTATGATTTGGGTATTGAAAGCCGCGATGCCACCAATGACCAAATAACGGTTGATGCTGCCGAGGCAATTAAAAAATACAATGTGGGCATAAAGTGCGCCACCATTACGCCCGACGAAGAACGTGTAAAGGAATTTGGGTTAAAACAAATGTGGAAATCCCCGAACGGTACAATCAGAAATATTTTGGATGGCACTGTTTTTCGCGAACCAATTGTAATGAAAAATGTACCACGTTTAGTACCCAATTGGACTGCTCCAATTTGCATTGGCCGTCATGCTTTTGGTGACCAATACCGCGCTACCGATTTGGTAACAAAGGGCAAAGGCAAACTAACTTTAACTTTTACACCTGAGGATGGAAGTGCAGTGCAGTCGTTTGAGGTTTATAACTTTAAAAGTGATGGCGTTGCTTTGGCAATGTACAACACCGATGAGTCTATCAGGGGTTTTGCACGTTCATGTTTTAACCAAGCCATCATGAAAAAGTGGCCACTATATTTTTCATCAAAAAATACAATTTTGAAAAAATATGATGGTAGGTTCAAAGATATTTTTGAAGAAATTTATCAAACGGAATTTAAAGGAAAAATGAATGCTTTGGGTATTACTTATGAGCATCGTTTAATTGATGACATGGTGGCTTCGGCACTTAAATGGCATGGCAATTTTGTGTGGGCTTGTAAAAATTATGATGGCGATGTACAAAGTGATACAGTGGCGCAAGGCTTTGGCTCATTGGGTTTGATGACATCGGCACTAATAACGCCTGATGGAAAAACGATGGAGGCAGAGGCTGCACACGGCACTGTTACACGTCACTACCGCATGCACCTGCAAGGAAAACCAACAAGCACAAACCCTATTGCCAGTATTTTTGCTTGGACACAAGGGCTTGCTTTTAGAGGTAAATTAGACAACAATGACGCACTTATAAATTTTGCAAAATCGCTAGAGGAAGTTTGTATTGAAACCGTTGAAAGTGGCAGTATGACTAAAGATTTGGCTGTTTGTATTTATGGTAACACCGTTGAAAATGACAAGTATTTAACTACCGAAAATTTCTTAAGCTTAATTGATACTAATTTAAGAAAAAAGTTAGGATAGAGCAATCCAAATAATTAGTAAAAAGGCTGCTTTTGGGCAGCTTTTTTATTTTGAAATACATACAAAATACAGTTGCCAAATTAATTGTATTGGTTATTTTTACCACATTAGCAATAAGTAAATTTACATGAACATTAATAATAAAATATATGTTGCAGGCCACCGTGGCATGGTTGGTTCGGCAATAGTTCGCAAATTAAACTCAGAAGGTTTTCATAATATTATTACACGAACTTCAACTGAATTAGATTTAAGAAACCAACAAAATGTAAATGATTTTTTCGCGTTAGAAAAACCAGAGTTTGTTTTTTTAGCTGCTGCTAAAGTTGGAGGAATACAAGCAAATAATATTTATAGGGCTGATTTTTTGTATGAAAACTTACAGATTCAAAATAACATCATCCATGCGTCTTTTGTAAATAAAGTTACTAAATTAATGTTTTTGGGTTCGTCGTGTATTTACCCAAAATTAGCGCCTCAGCCACTAAAAGAAGATTGCTTACTTACTGGCGAATTAGAGCCTACAAATGAACCTTATGCGATTGCAAAAATTGCTGGTATAAAAATGTGTGAATCTTACAGAAGGCAGTATGGCTGCAACTTTATATCGGCTATGCCTACAAATTTGTATGGGCCAAATGATAATTACGATTTGAATAATTCGCATGTGTTGCCCGCTTTATTGCGTAAGTTTCATACTGCAAAAATCAGTAATCAACCAACAGTTGAGGTATGGGGTACAGGTATTCCATTGCGCGAATTTTTACATGTTGATGATTTGGCTGATGCTTGTTTTTATTTGATGCAAAATTACAACGAAGAGCAATTGGTGAATGTGGGAAGTGGCGTGGATATTAGCATAAAAGACTTGGCTTTGCTTATTAAAAATGTGGTAGAGTACAATGGCAATTTGGCTTTTGATAGCAGTAAACCCGACGGTACACCGCGTAAATTAATGGATGTTTCTAAGCTTAAAAATGTTGGGTGGAGCTTTAAAATTGAATTAGAAAATGGTATAAAAATGGTGTATGATGAAGTATTGAAAAACAACATTTTTAATTAATAGTACCACCATAAAATGAAATTTTATTTTATAATTATCCTATTATTTGCTACCAATTTTTGTGCAAGTGCACAGCAATTTAATATTCCAATAAATAATCAAATGCAGATGTTAAGGTATGCCGAAAGGTATGATACAGCATCAAATGATTTTTCGGTGGTTATGCCATTCATACAATCTTTTATAAATTATAAAACCGACTACACACCGCCATTTAGAGTTTCTTATAGTAAAGGAGAGAGAAAACTAACGAGGGAGAATTTAATTTTGCTAAAAAAAGATAGCTTAACTTTAACTATAGACCCACTGTTTAATTTTGAAAGCACAATAGTAAGGTCAGCAAAAAGAGGGACTTCAAAAAAACAAAAGTACACAAAAAACACACGTGGCGTTTGGATTCGCGGAAGCTTAGGAAGTAAATTTTCATTTGAATCTTCTTTTCTTGAAAATCAAGTAAAAGTGGTGGACTATATAGATACATTGGTAAAACAAGAAGGTGTTTTTCCGGGCATGGGGCGCACTAAGGTTTTTAAAACCAACGGTTTTGATTTTGCTATGGCGTCAGGCTATTTAAGCTATACTCCAATTAAAAATTTGAATGTACAATTTGGGCATGGTAAAATGTTTATTGGTAATGGATACCGTTCTTTGTTATTGTCTGATAATTCATTTAATTATCCGCATACAAAAGTTACTTATCAATATAAAAAACTATATTATTCTTGGGTAGTTGCATCACTTATTAATCTGAAAAAAAGCGATAGATTAAGCGTTTTTTCAGAACCTCTTTTTCAAAAACGCAATGCAACTTTTCATACACTGTCATTTAAGCCAACACGACGTTACGAAGTTTCTTTTTTTCAGGGTGTAGTATATGATGCCGCCAATAAAAATTTTAATTGGAATGTTGTAAACCCGCTTATTTATTCGCAAGCAATTACCTATGGTTTAGCTACCAAAAATAATGTGGTTTTGGGTTTTAATTTCAATGCAAAAATTAAGAAAAAATCTATTTTATATGCGCAAATAATGTGCGATGATTTTAATAATAATAGAAAATTGGCAAGCAATAAAACTGGTTATCAAATAGGTGTTTTGTGGAATGATTTTGTGCGCATCAGGCATTTGTCGCTGCGCTTAGAACGCAATTCGGTAAGGCCATACAGCTATCAGCAAAATTTAATTTCTCAATCTTACACCCATTACAACCAAGGATTAGCACACCCGCTAAATGCTAATTTTAGAGAATTTGTTTTGATAGCAAATTATGCTAAAAGTAATTTTATGATTAATGTAAAATTAGTGAGTGCAAATATCGGCACTGATACTTCAAAATTTAATGCGGGAAGTTATCTTTTTAATAGTACAGAAAAGTATATACAGAACGCGAATTTTGGCAACGTAAAAATGCTGCAAGGCAAAGTTAGTAATTTACTGTCGCAAGATTTTAATGTTGCATATTTAATAAATCCATCATATAATTTTACTATGAAGTTTGGGTATTTTGCACGCTATTATGATGGCAATAAAACAAGCTATATTTATATAAATTTAAGTGCAAATATTTTTAATCAGTACTTAGATTTTTAGAAATTATTTTTTCAATTTCTAAAATAGTTTTTTCAATAACGGCGTTCCACAAAAAATTTTCTTTTACTTTTTCTAGCGATGCGTGTTTCATTTTTTGCAAATTTTCGGTAGAAATTTTTATCGCATTTTTTATTGCATTTTCTATCTCGAATATATTTGGTGCGTTTATTAGCCATCCATTTTCGCTGTCAACAAGCTCATTCGTTGCGCCTACATTCGTTGCAATTATTGCCAATCCGCAACTCATAGCCTCTAAAATAACTGTTGGCATTCCTTCACTAAAACTAGGGCATACAAGTACATCACAGCTTTCAACTATTTCTTTTATTTTTTGCTGATTGTAAATAGCTCCATGCAAAATTATGGTATGACTTTGCATTAAATCATTACCAATATCATCAACAGTAAGTGGCCCAATAAAATTAAAAATTATATTTTTTGAATCAGTTAATTTTATTGCTTCACAAAGTTCTTTAACGCCTTTTCTACGTTCGTTCCTGCCAATAAAAACAAATTGAAGGGGTTTATTAGTTTCAATATTTTTGTGCGTTAACCAAGTGTTTTCAACACCGATACTTTGTTGTAAAATTCTGTGTTTTTCTATTTTATTTTTCAATAAAAGTTGGGTAAGGTTTCCTCCTAAACTATACACATAATCAGCTTTTTTGAGGTTGCTTAACATAAACGGTTTAAGCATCCATTTTTGCAAATTAGATTTTAAATCGGCGGCATGTTGTAGCGGTTCAATACCATGAAAATTAACTGCAATTGGTGGAAAATTTTCTCTAATTATTTTTTTTTCGAGAAGTGCCCACGCAGTAAAACCTTGAGCATATATATAATTAGTTTTGGTTTCGGTAAGTAATTTAGTATAGATATTTTGGGAATATTTAAAACATTGCCTTATGTAATGTCCAATAAAACCATCACTTTCAGGCATTTCAACAAGTATGTGGTTTATAAATTTATTCTCATCAACACTAAATTCATTATCACTTAAATTTTTATTAGCTGGCAAATAATGATATAGATGAACCGTAATTTTTTTTTGCGCAAAATATTTTGCCAAGCAATATGAATGTTTCTGCATACCACCCATTACAAAGGGATAAATGCCATCAGTAAGTATTGAAACAGATTGAAGTTGCATAAATTTATTTGTAATTATCGATGTTTATTTCTTTGCTACAAAAAAAATATTCGTCGTTTATTTGGTTTGAACATACAATACAAGTTTTATCAATTGCATAAGTTGTTATTAAATTTTTGTACCAATTAATGCCTTGCTTATCTAAGTTCATTGTTGGCTCATCAAGTAATAGCAATGGCACATCAGCGGTAATTGTCAATGCTAGTTTTAGCCTTTGTTTCATGCCCGATGAATATTGATTTAACGGCTTGTTTTTAGAATTTTCTAAATAGCAAAGTTCTGCAATTTGCAACGGCGATAAATTATTTTTCAATGGTTTTAATTGTGTATAAAAATCTACATTTTCTAACAAAGTAAATTCCTCAATAAGTTCAATTGATGGCGAGGCTATGCTTATGTATTTATATATTTCTTCGCGCGAAATTTCTACTTCAGTATTGCTATAAATAACTGCGCCATTTGAAGGAGTTACATAGCCTGCAATTATTTGTAATAACGTGCTTTTGCCCGAGCCATTTGCACCTAAAACAACAATTTTTTCTTTATTAAATATTTCAATATTTACATCATTGAAAATGATGTGCCTATTGTATTTTTTTGAAATATTTTGTAACGAAATTTTAATTGACATTTTACTTTGAATACTTTTTTTTTGTCGTGATACTTTAGAAAATAGTTCAAGAAAATTATACTCTAAATTTCTATCTTTAAAAATATATTGTAAGCACTAAATACTAAACAAATATTAATATTAATTTCTCATGTCTAAGCCCCACATTAATTTTTTCCTGAGTGTGTCGGCAAAGCTATGATGCGGCAAACGAATAATAGGTGCTGTAAATTTTTCGCGCATTACAGTAAGCTCTGTATGTGGCTCTATTGTTGCGCTGCGAGAATCTAATGTTACCATAAATTTCTTATTTCGGCCCTCAGCTTTTATGGTTAAAATTTCTTTGTCAGAAATTATTAGCGGCCTTACATTTAAGTTATGCGGAGAAATCGGTGTTATTACAAAGTTCTGTGAATCGGGCATAACTATTGGGCCGCCGCAACTCAGCGAATAGGCTGTTGAACCCGTTGGTGTAGAAATTATTAATCCATCAGCCCAATAAGAATTTAATAATTCGCCATTGGCATAAGCGTGTATCGTAATCATGGCCGATGTTTCGTTGGCACGCAATGTAAATTCATTCATTGCAAAATTATTTTCGCCAAACAAATTCGCATCTGTTTCTAAACGTAGTAATGTTTTTTCTTCTATTAAACCTTTTCCTTCAAAAATTAAATCAATAGCATTGTCAATTTCATCAATATTTATATTTGCTAAAAAGCCCAAACGCCCAGTATTTATGCCTACTATAGGTATTCCTGTATTCTTTACTAGTGGTAAAGCATTTAAAATTGTGCCATCGCCGCCAACTGTAATTAATAAATTTGCTTTGTTGCGTAAATTAGTTTCGTTGTCAAAAACACTTACTATATTTTTAAATTGAATGTGCGGTTTTATTAAGTTATAAAAATCGCTGTATATGCACAATTCACTGCCTAAATCTTCTAATTTGGCAAGTGCGTTTTTTATTGGCTCTAGGTTATAGTTGTTTAAACTTTTTCCGTAAATAGCTATTTGCATTTTATTTTTTGAGTTTGTAAAGTTATCACAAACATTTTTGTTTTGGTATTGATTTGAAATTTATTTACAATTAGATACTATAAATGGACAAATGCGGAAAAACAATTTTTCAATAAAAAATGACACACGCAATTATTAATTTACATTAGCAATCACTTTGTATAAGCGCAACTCAAAAAGATGATAAACAATAGAAGACTGCACCACATTGCAATTATTTGCAGCGACTACCAAAAATCAAAGTGGTTTTATACCGAAATATTTGGGTTCAAAATTGAAAAAGAAATTTGTAGAAAAGAAAGGCAATCTTATATACTTGATTTGTCATTAAACGGAAGTTATTTAATAGAACTGTTTTCATTTCCAAACCCTCCTAACAGGCCATCAACGCCAGAAGCAACAGGCATGCGACATATTGTATTTGAAGTTGAAAACGTTAATAATTGCATTCAAATATTGGCCAATAATAATATTGAAACTGAGCCAATAAGAATAGAAGAATTCACCAACAAAAAATCACTTTTTTAAATGACCCAGACAATTTACCAATAGAAATTTATGAAATATGATAGATATAAAAAAATTCATTTCAAATTTTCCAAACTGGCTAATTGCCAGCAACGAAGAACCTTGGGCAATAGTTAATAATTTAGATTTTATAATTGAGAAACAACTTGAATCCTTGAATAACGATTATATACTAGAAAACGGAATGGCAATTCACAAAACAGCAGTTGTAGAAAATGGTTTTGTTTTTAAAGGCAAAATTATTATTTCTGAAAATTGTTTTATTGGTGCAAACGCATATTTACGTGAGCCAATATTTATTGATAAATCTGTAAAAATTGAGCCTAGTTCAGAGATAAAACAATCTGTAATTTTAGAAAATTCAGCAATAGCACATTTCAATTATATTGGAAATAGCATCATCGGAAAAAACACAAATTTTGAAGCAGGTTCAGTATGCGCCAATCATTACAACGAAAGACAAAATAAAAATATTTTTGTATTTTATGAGGGCAATATTATCGTCACCAAATCAATTAAGTTTGGCGCATTGATAGGCGACAATTCTAAAATTGGAGCAAACGCAGTATTGTCGCCAGGCACAATTTTAGAAAAAAACAGCATTGTTAAAAGACTTGAGTTGATTGAACAATTGAAATAAGTTATGGTTTGTTTGGCAAGTACCTTATTCTGTAAAGTTCACAATTTCAAGGTCCTTAATTCTTTTAAAGTTGTCCTTATTGTTTGTTGTGAGTTGTTTTTCACCACCTATCTTAAGACCTTCAATTAGAATTTTAAAGCCTCGAATTCTTCTTCTTTTTTGTAAAGATTGTCTCATGTGTTGCAGAAATTTTTACTGTACAAAATGTCATCGAAATAAATTTATTCATCTCAATAAAGTCCTCGCATTTCGTTAGTCTGTTTTGTTGCGTCTTTTTAGTGTGTTTGAAAATTAGTATATTTCTCATTGCTATTAACACAAAGCCTTATCAGCATAATATTAATTCTTAAAACTACATTTCAATCTTCTACCTCTGCTTTGTTGCCAAATACAATTCCTAAAATTAGCCACACAAACCACGACAGTATCATGAGGCATAGCGCAATTCTCGGAAACCAAAATGCCATTACTAAAATAAATAGGAACAATACAAACCCTTGCATACACAATTTTCGACCTTGAATAAGTTTAGCAAATGAAGCCTCGTTTTTTGCTAAATTTTTGGGCTTTATAGCCGAATGAAAAAGTACAACCCAAGCCACATTACAAAACAATGAAAATATGCCATAAACTATAATGCCTGTTTGTTCGTATTCTGTGCCAATGTATTCGGCCATGAGGGCTGTAGGAAAAGGAAAACTTGCAATACACATCAGTAACAAGCCATTGGCATAAATAAATTGATTTGAAGTTTTGTTGAGGTATTTAAAAAGTGCATGTGTGTTTATCCAACCAATAAACATTGTTCCAAAACTTAATATATAAGCCATCCACGAAGCCCAATGGTGCGCCAGTGCTTGCCAAAGCGTATTGTGTTCGTTTAAAGTATCGAGTGTTGGTACTTTTATTTCTATAATTAATAAGGTGGCGGCAATGGCAAATACACCGTCGCTAAAAGCCTCTAACCTAGCATTGGGGTTGTGTGCCGACATAATTTATTGGTTTAGTTTTGTGCTACCTCTTCGCCTTTTTCATACACTGTTTTCTCTATTTTATTTTTAATAGGATTAAGCGAATGTAAATACCTATAAAGTGCCTTCAACTCTAAATCATTCATGCGCGAAAATGAACCCCATGGCATTGCAGATTTGTGCACACGTGCATGCATGCGATTTATAAATGCAGTTTCGTTCCATGCAGCCATTACACCAGTTTCAGGGTCGGGTGTTAGGTTAGGGCTTACAAATGTTTTAAATTCAGAAAATGCATCGGGAGGCAACACAAATCCTCCAGCAAATTGTGGTCCTATTTCTTTTCCTGTTTTCAAATCACGTTTTGTGTGGCAACCCACACAGTTAGTAACTTTATGCGCCAAATACTTTCCGTATTCTGCAGTAGAATCAATATGTACCGAGTATGGTGGTTTGTCTTTTGGTACTACTGGTTTTATTACACCTAAAGCAATTAACGCTTTACCTAAAAATTTATACTCTGTTGTTGGCACTTCATGTTTTACTGCTGGTTACGAACGCAAAAACGAAATTAATGCCACCACATCTTCTTGGGTCATTTCCTGAAAAGGCATAAATGGAAACATTAGTTTGTTGCGGTGGTTTACAGAATTGCGCATGGCACGTTCAAGTTGTGCATCGGTAAGTTTACCAATACCTGTTTCTATATCAGGTGTTAAGTTTGGTGCACGAAATATTCCTGGTTCAATATCCAATTCCCAACCACCACTCAATGGCATTTCTATTCCTTTGTCGTTGTCATCTAATTTATCCATAGGCGTGTGGCAACTAGCACAATGCGCTGGGCCGTAAGCCAAATATTTGCCACGTGCAATTACAGCACTATCTTTACTTGCCGCAATGTCAGTCATTGGCGCATCAAAATCTTTATCGCCTTTTGCCATTACAAAAATGATTAAGCCAACAATAAATAAGGCTAATACAGCTAAAATTCTAAGTAATATTTTTTCATTTTTTTTTTAATTAATTAAGTTAATTTTAAATTTTATCCCTGATGATTGAATAATGATATAAAAATTTTTAAAAGAATTCTTAAAATAGATTTGGATATAAAATATACCACATGCAAAACAAAAAAAATACCACCTAAAAACTGATATAATTTTTACATTCGCAAAAAAAAATATACACATGAAAACTTTTGAAGTATTTGATAAAAAAGACACGCGAAGTGGCTTTGGTGCTGGCTTAGTAGAGTTGGGGCGTACCAACCCAAATGTAGTTGCATTATGCGCCGACCTTACAGGCTCTTTAAAAATGGATGCTTTTGTAAAAGAATTTCCCGAAAGGTTTGTGCAAGTTGGTATAGCTGAAGCCAACATGATAGGTATTGCTGCTGGGCTTACCATTGGTGGCAAAATTCCTTTTACGGGTACGTTTGCAAACTTTAGCACGGGCAGGGTTTATGACCAAATACGACAATCGGTTGCATACTCATGTAAAAATGTAAAAATTTGTGCATCGCACGCTGGTCTTACGCTTGGCGAAGATGGCGCAACACATCAAATATTAGAAGACATTGGTTTGATGAAAATGTTACCCGGCATGACGGTGATTAACCCTTGCGACTATAACCAAACCAAAGCTGCAACCATTGCTATTGCTGATTATGAAGGGCCTGTTTATTTACGATTTGGGCGCCCGGTAATTGAGAATTTTACATCGCCAACCAACAAGTTTGAAATTGGCAAAGCTTTAATGTTGAACGAGGGTACCGATGTAAGTATTTTTGCAACAGGGCACTTGGTTTACAAAGCCATTGAAGCAGGTTATATACTTGCCGAAGCTGGCATAAATGCTGAAATAATTAATATTCATACCATCAAACCATTAGATGCTAAAGCTATTTTAGAATCGGTGCGCAAAACCCGTTGCGTGGTTACAGCCGAAGAGCACCAAATGAATGGTGGTTTGGGCGATAGCATTGCGCAATTGTTGGCTTTGCATTTACCATTACCCTTAGAAATGGTGGCTGTGAATGATAGCTTTGGCGAAAGTGGCACACCTGATGAGTTGATGGTTAAATACGGACTTACAAAAGAGGCGATTGTAAATGCCGCAAAAAAAGCAATAGCCCGTAAATAGTATTTATAGTCAATGCTCTTAAAAATATACGATAACAAACCCGACGAAAAAGCACTACTAAAAGTAGTGGAATGTTTGCGCGATGGAGGTATTGTAATTTGCCCTACAGATACTGTTTACACGCTTTGTTGCGATATTTATAAACCCAAAAGTATTGAACGCATTTGCCGTATAAAAAAGATAAAAGCCGAAAAGGCAAACTTCTCATTTATTTGTCATGATTTAAGCCACTTATCAGACTTTACAAAACACGTAGAAACCCCAATTTTTAAGGTGATGCGCAAAGCTTTGCCCGGGCCTTTTACATTTATTTTGGAGGCTAGTAAAAACGTACCAAAAATATTTCAAAGTAATAAGAAAACAGTAGGCATTCGTATTCCGAACAATATTATTTGTACCGAAATTGTGAGGCTTTTGGAGAACCCGATTATGAGTACATCAATACATGATGATGATGATATTATAGAATACAGCACCGACCCTGAATTGATACATGAAAAATACAAAGACTTGGTTGATATTGTTATTGATGGCGGATTTGGTAACAATATACCGTCAACCATCTTAAATTGCGTAAGTGGCGAAATAGAAATTATTAGACAAGGATTAGGATTGTTAGAAGAAGTTAGTTAGCTGTCATTGTAAGAGACAACCCAGCGGACGCAACAATATTAAGTCATAGAATATAAAAATGGGAAAAAGTAAAGAAGTACAAAAAACAAATGGGCACAGTGCAACCCCATTTTCTCAAACCTATTTTCATGGCACAAAAACTGACCTAAAGGGTAGCGACTTTATTGAAGTTGGTTATAACTCAAACTTTGGACAAAGAAAAAATGCGAAATATATTTTCTTGACAGCAACATTAGATGCTGCAATTTGGGGTGCTGAACTTGCCTTTGGAGAAGGACGTGAAAGAATCTATTTAGTTGAACCAACTGGGCCAATTGAGAATGACCCTGATTTAACAGATAAAAAATTCCCAGGTAATCCTACTATGTCTTATCGTTCAACACATCCGTTTAAAGTTGTTGGAGAAATTACCATTTGGCAACCACATGCAACCGAACAAGTAAAAGCAATGAAAGACACATTGGAAAAATTAAAAGAACAAGGCGTTAATTCGTTAAACGACTAAATGTATAATTTCGGGCTAATGCTAACGTAAGGTCTTCTGTTTTGTTCCGTATCCGTCTCTTTTTGTATCATTTTTTAAACTAAATTCTGTTTACACAATTTAGTTTACACTCTCGTATAATTTGTTGATTTTCATAACAAATTCTCCTCCACAAACTATCAAGTCCACTCCACACATTTGCAAGTCAGTTCCACAAACATTCAAGTTCATTCCACCAAGCATAAAGTTTGCTTCCCAATCCAATAAAATCATTCCAATCATACAAAAGCGTATTCCAGCCATTTGTAATTCCTAATTAGTAAACTTCATTATCATTCTACACAACATTAAAATCATTCCACAGCCCACAAACCCCATTCAAATACACATTTTGAAAGTCCCAGCAAAAAAAGAACGTCCCACAAACTTTAAAGAGAATAAAAAACAATAAGTAAAGTCAGTTTCAATGAACATAATGTATATTTTTTTGATAAAAACAAATATTTTTTTACCACCAATCATCCTCGTTTGTAACTTGGAGGCCCTAAACGTGCATATAGCATAGTTAATTTTATGTTTTCGTTTTGCTGATGCTTACGCGGTGCAATGAGCAACCAACAAAACCAAATTAACATATAGTACTTCTAACAACCAACACCACCAGCCTTATAAAAATCATCGTTAAAAAATAAAAGAAAGATTTTCACTACAAAAGCCTAAAAGTATGCATGAAGCTAAAGCCTATTCAGCAATCTATACCACAAAATACAATTCAAAAACCAACAGCCAATTAGTTTGCTTTATAGGCTGGTAAAATGATTCTTTTATTTTAAATGTTTTTTATACAGCCTTGAATTTTGCTTCTTTTTTCAAGACATAGAATAAAAAAAACCACAGCTTAGCGCCCACGCCAGCTCCCCAATCGCCTCGTTTATAAATGTTTAATTTGTATAGTATTGCTATGATGCTGCTATTGCGGTGTAACGAGGATGCTTTAAACACGCTTTTATTAAAGCATATTGAAATGTTCCATTTCGATATTTAGTGCTTTGTAATTTTCAGTTTTCAAAAATATTTAATACCAAAGAACAAACAAATACATTTGCTTTATAACTTATCAATTTGTGCATACTCGTTGCACCTCCGCCTTTAGCGGATGCGTCAATGCCAATAAAACAAACACTTATTAATATTGATAAACAAATACGCTTCTATTTCATAGTTTTTATCTTGGAATTTTGCTTTAAAATAATTTCATCTCCAACAGCAACAGTTCCCAATTTTTTGAGCAATACATTTTGCCCAAAATTTACTTTGTTATTTATCATTCTGTAAGTTGCCAAAGTTTTTAAAGGTTCTTTTTCTTTTATTCCATTTTCTTGGTTAATGGTTGTAACCACGCACCTTGCACATGGCTTTACACTTGCAAAAATTGCAGTGCCTATTGAAAAATTAACCCAATCATCTTCGCAAAAAGGTTCGCCACCGCTAAATACAAAGTTGGGCCTAAACCTATTCATCAATATTTTATCATTGAGTTTTTGGTTCAAATTATTCAATGAATTTTCGCCAATAATTAAAAAAGGGTAACCGTCGGCAAGGCTCACCATTTCATTGTTTTGTGCAAAATTTACATCCACAAACCTTGTATTTTTTTCGGGCAAAAAAACTAATTTGCATTTGATGTTCAATATTTTTTTAAACCAATTATCGGCTTCTAAATTGTAATGAATTACTGTTACAATATCGCCCCAAATTTTAACTTCAAAGCTATTGCCATTCAAAATATTTAGTGGAATTTTTAAAATATTTTCAGGAGAATATTTATGAAATACAACGATATTGTTTTCAATAATTTGTGTTTTAAACAAGACCAATTCGGGCAATAGCCGCTGCGTCATAAATTTATTGTCTTCGTCAATTAGCATCCACCGCCTATCATATTCTAAGCCTTTCTCATAGGCATTGGCAATAGTTAAGCCAATACCCGCCAACGATTTTATTGGGTATATATTTATTTGAGTAAGCGTCATTTTTTCCATCTTAAATATATGTGTTTGCTAAAAAATGGGTTAAAATTTATATACAAATTGAACATTAAAGCTACGTGGTGGCGATATGTAGGCTGGCCTTTCGGTATATTCTTTGTTCAATAAATTTTTTACAACCAATGATATTTGTGCATTATTGTTGATAGCATAAATTAGGCGTACATCAAACAACCAAATATCTGCCGTGCCCTGCTTTTTGCGGTAATCGGCAATTGATTTAAAAAACACATTGAACACAGGGTCAATATTAACAACGTAAGTATTGTAGCGCATGTAGCCACCTATTGTAAATTGTTTCCATGTAATTTCCATGTCGGCCTTTGCCGATGTGGTGTAGCGGTATTTTAAAACATTGGTTAATGTATCAGAATACCTCACATTTCTTAATATTCTATTTAGGGTATCAAACGCTAAATCTTGTGGCAAAGTATAGGTATAACCACCCGTTAAATTGATGGTAACTTTATTGATGTGTGTGTTCAAAAACAGAGAAGCATCAATGCCTTTTATTAAGGTATTGGCTACGTTGCGCGACTGAAAACCAAATTGATTATTGTACTCTTTAAATACATCAAAGGTAAACTCCATCATTTGATTATAACGTGTGTAAAAGCCTGCCAAATCAATCATTCCAAGAAAATTACCTACGGCAAAATTTTGCTTTACACCCACCTCAGCATTCCAACCATTTTCGGGTAATAGTTTAGGATTAGGAAAAACATTTATGATGGAAACCGATGTACTAACAAACTTTTCGGCAATGGTAGGAAAGCGATAACCCATGCCATACGAAGCCCTCAAATAAGTTGCTTTTGCAACCTGAAAATTTAGCCCCGCCCTGCCCAATGGTTTAGTGGTTGCTGCAATACTATCAATTTTATTATACTCATAACGCCCGCCAATACTAAGCCACAGGCGGTTGCTAATTTTTTCATCTATTTGCATGTAGCCCGCAAAATTTTCGGATTTGTGGTTGCTATATAACTGCGAACGCACGGTTGTACTATTGCGCACAGCACCTACCGAAACATTTAATTGATTAAAAAATTTCTTCTGCATTTGCACTTCAGAGTAAAATGATTGCGCATCAGAACTCTGGTTTTTGTTGTTGTTGTTTATGGTATTAAAATACCTATTTCGCCAACTAAATTTATAACCACTTTGCGTTTGATAAGTTATGTAAGGGTCAATGTTTAGTCGGTAGGATAAATATGAGCTAAGCGTTGTGCTCGGAGTATCCACACCACCACGCGGCATCAATAATTGTGTGCTATCGCTTCTGTATGTTGCTGGTTTCGTGAAGAAAAGTTTGTTGTCGGCTCCCCACAAAAAAAATAATGCGCCTTTGCTAACTTGTGCGTTTACATTGCAGCCAATGTGCAATCCTTCAATGTGTTTGTTGGCATATCGCAAATTTGTATTCATGCGTGCACGGCTGTTTCCAGCACCTTGCAAGTAACTATCATCACTATAATAATTGCCACCTACTACCAAATCTAAAGTGGAAATTTTACGGCTATGGAAGAAGTTTACGCCATTCATTTTTTGCAAATTATTGCCCCACCATTTTGTATATTTATTTAGCGGACTATCATAAATACCTTGGTTAATAGTAATTTTTGTTTGCGGTGTATTGCGCGCAAAAGCAGTTCTAAAATTTATTACACCATTCAATGCCGATGAGCCATACAGCGCAGATGAAGCACCTTTTATAACTTCTATTTGTTCGCAATTTTCAATGGGTAAAAAATCCCATTTGGCATCACCCGCATCGGGGCTTAACATTGGCAAATCATCCACCAAAACCAACACCCTGCTACCAGCACCATAGCTCCAGCCGCTGCCACCACGTATGTTTGGCTGTCCGTCCACCACATCAACGCCGGGTATTCTTTTTAGCATTTCGTCAACTTGCGTAATGGCTGCGTGTTCTATTTGCTTTGGCTTTAGCAGTGCAATAGAAACTGTTTCTTCATTTATATTTTTCTCGAAACGGCTGCCGCTAATAGTTATTGCATTTAATTCGGTGGCTTTACTTTTTAATTTAAAATTCAATGTTTTTGTTTCGCCTGCCTCCATTAATACTTCCAGTGTAATGCTTGCATATCCTAAAAAGCTAACAACAATTAAATGTTTCGAAGCATTAATTTCTAAATTAAAGTTACCATTTACATCAGTTACCGTTCCTGTTTTTGCATCGCTTGCAACTACAGATACTCCTATTAAAGTTTGGTTGTCATCGGCATCAGTAATTTGCCCTTTTAGTGTAGCTTTTTGTGCTACTATTTGGTGTGAAAGTATGAGTAAAAAAAGAAAAAATGTTCTTTGCATTTCAGTATATGTTTGGGATAAATAACGCTAAAAATATTGTACATTTTATTATACCGCAAGATGAAAAATTATAGATTCATACTTTAGAATACTTTCAAAAACTAATCGTTACCCAACCAAAATTTTATAATCTAATAGGCTTGCTTCAATCACCTTATAAGCCTCTTCTTTATTGTACACATGGGTTATTTCAACTTGGTTATTTACTTCGCCAGGTTTCAATTTATAGGTTAAAAAATAATGCTTTAGCCTATCAATTAACCGCGCCGGAACATCTGTAATATCGGTATATCCGCCATAAGTTATATCATCCTTCATTACAGCAATAATCTTATCATCAGCTTCATTGTTATCAATCATTCTCAAGCCACCAATTGGTATTGCCTGCATCAAAATATTGCCATGCACCAACTTTTCAGTCAATATGCAAATATCAAGAGGGTCACCATCACCAACCATATCAGCGTAATTTGTTTGTTGCTTGCAAAAAGCCGCAATATTACTTCCGCAAAATGTTTGAGGTATAAAACCATAAGGCGTTGGGCATACATTTGAAAACTTTTGTGGTCTATCCACTTTTAACAATCCCGATTCTTTATCCAGTTCATATTTTACGGTATCACTCGGAACAATTTCTATATACACCGATACTTGCTTAGGTGCATTTTTTCCAGCGCTTATTCCATGCCAAGGGTGTGCTATGTGAGATGGGTATTGTATTTTCATTCTATAACTAATTAATTATTTGCAAAGATATATTTAGATGCAATATGAAATTAACAACACCGTTATTTCACAACTTAAATTAATTACTCATTGTGTTTCCGTCTTTGTTTCCGCAATCTTTGCAATACAAAAATACCTTCTGAATACTTGCAACAATTTTTAGAGCAGAGTAGGCAAGGTTTTCAACCTCTTATTCAGCACAACATTTTATTTCCTAATATTCATCCGTTATTAGAAAAATGTAAAGGTTATTGTTATTTTTTGAAGGCTTTCTTGTTTTGAAAGTATATACCTTACACGCTTCAAATTCATTAGCCACATTAACAACGTATTAAGTTCAATAGCATATACACTTTCAATTACAATTGCAAAAAGACGCTTTTGTTTTGGCATAATACTACCATTAATATACATTAGCGAAAAAAATATACATGAATAAAATATTAATTGCAAACCGTGGCGAAATAGCAATCAGGGTTATGCGCACTTGTCGCGAAATGGGTATAAAAAGTGTTGCCGTTTTTTCGGAAGCCGACCGCAATGCAATGCACGTAAAATACGCCGACGAAGCGGTTTGCATTGGCCCAGCTGCCTCAAAAGATTCATACTTGCGTGGAGACAAAATCATAGAAGTTTGCAAGCAATTGGGAGTTGATGGCATACATCCTGGCTATGGCTTTTTAAGTGAAAATGCAGAGTTTGCCAGAATGGTTAAAGCTGCAGGTATTACTTTTATTGGGCCTTCGCCCGAAGCAATGAATGTAATGGGCGATAAATTATCCGCAAAAGCAGCCGTAAAAAAATACAAAATACCAATGGTTCCGGGCACTGATGGTGCTATTACTGATGTGGATGCAGCTAAAAAAACTGCAATTGAAGCAGGTTTTCCAATATTAATAAAAGCAAGCGCAGGTGGCGGTGGCAAAGGCATGCGCATAGTTGAGCGCATCGAAGAATTTGACGAACAAATGAACATGGCAGTAAGCGAAGCCATCTCTGCTTTTGGCGATGGTGCTGTGTTTATAGAAAAATATGTAGCAGGCCCACGTCATATAGAAATACAAGTGCTTGGCGATAACCACGGAAATATTGTACACCTTTTTGAACGCGAATGTTCTATACAACGTCGCCACCAAAAAGTTATTGAAGAAGCACCTTCATCAGTACTAACACCCGCATTGCGTATGGAAATGGGACGTTGCGCAGTAGATGTGGCCAAGGCATGCGATTATACAGGTGCTGGCACAGTTGAGTTTTTATTAGATGAAAAAAATAATTTTTATTTCTTAGAAATGAATACCCGCTTGCAAGTAGAACATCCAGTTTCTGAAATGATTACTGGTGTTGATTTGGTGCGTGAACAAATATATGTAGCACGCGGCGAAAAATTAAAGTTTACACAGGATGATTTGAAAATTATTGGACATGCCATTGAAGTGCGTGTGTATGCTGAAGACCCACAAAATAATTTTTTGCCCGACATAGGCAATTTAAAAACATATAAAAAACCGCAAGGGCCTGGTATTCGTGTTGACGATGGCTTTGAACAAGGCATGGATATTCCAATATATTATGACCCTATGATAGCAAAATTGGTGGCTTTTGCCGATACTAGAGAATTAGCTATACAGCGCATGATACGGGCAATAGATGAATATGAAATAAGCGGTGTACAAACTACATTGGGCTTCTGTAAATTTGTATTGCAGCACAATGCTTTTACGTCAGGCAAATTCGATACACATTTTGTAAAGCAGTATTTTACACCCGATGTGTTGAATGCCCAAAATGAAGATGAAATGGAAATAGCTGCAATTATTGCATCATTAAATTACGAAAAGCAAAACACCAAAGCATCCGTTGCTAGTAACGAGAATAATGCAACTAATCGAAGTTTATGGAAACAAAATCGCTTAGCATAAATTATGGCACAGCATTTGAAATGTGCCCAAAATTAAATTATTAGTATGCGATATTTCATTTCAATTTTAATTTTATTGTGCTTGAGCAAAAGTAATTTTGCGCAACAAAAAAACACAAATGATACAGCCAAAACTGCTGGTAAAAAATACCGCGCAACCATCGTTAATGGCGATACAATTGCAATGGTTTATTTAGGAACTTATTGCGCAGTTGATGACCGTACTTTTAAAAATAAACGCAAAGAAAAAAGATATTATTTGCTGATTGCCAAAGTGAAAAAGGTATTGCCAATAGCACGAGAGGCAGGTAAACTCTATAAAATTTTAAATAGTCAATTGCTTTACAAAGAAGAGGCTGATAAATTGGCTTTAATGAAAAGAGTTGAAAAAGACATCAAAAAAAAATACACCAAAACCATTGAAGACCTTAGCTATGGCGAAGGAATGGTACTATTAAAATTAATTGACCGTGAAACAGGTAATAGTGCCTACCACCTAGTGCAAGAACTGCGAGGTGATTTTAAAGCATGGATTTGGCAAGGGGTGGGTAGCTTTTTCGATGTTAATTTAAAACAAGAATACGACCCTGATAAAGATGACAAAGACATTGAAGACATTGTGTTTTTAATTGACAGAGGTTTGGTGTAGATTTCAATAAAGTACCAATTCAAAGTTACGGTTAAGTCTTATTTAATTTGAATGTTATCATCAATATTAATGTACGATTTTAATTATTCCTCTGTGCAAATTGGTGTAATCTGTAAGCTTATTTTTTTGCCTCTAAAACTTAAGGCTTTGCTATTCATTATTTCTCAAAATATTTTAAATTTTTTTTGGATGAATATTTTCTCTCTCCACAATAAAAAAAAGCCATAACTAAAATTATTGTGGAAATATTATAAAATTTAAACTAGCACATGCTTCAATAGGAATCAAAAAATGACCACATAGTCACAACTTGTCCCGTTTGTAACAACGTGATAGCTTTCATCTTTTAAAAGTTTACAAAGAAACGTTATTTTGCACATAGTACTTTGTAAAGCGAAGCTTCTATTTAACCTACAAAACTGTGTGACTATGTGACTATCCCGTTGCTACAAACGGGACAAGTTGTGGTAAAATATTTCACAACAATTTTAGTATTACCAAAAAAACAAATCTTCAATTGTTTTTTTTTGTATAAACCTCTATAAGTCCTATTTTAAAAGTTCTTTGTCTAATAAATAAACTGATTAAACAATACAAAGTTACTTTCACAAAATAATTATTTAGGGTGCATTACTCCAAAAAATATCTAACCATTTTTATAGCTCTTATTGGCTTAAAGTGTTTTGGTGTAAATACCCAAATAGCAACAGCAGTGCGCTTTGCCAATGCACCCAAAATAGATGCATTGTTTGACGATGAATGTTGGAAAAGCTGCAAAATGGTTGATGATTTTACACAGCGATTACCATTAGAAGGCAAACAACCAACACAGAAAACCGAAGTGTATATTGGGTATGACGACGATGCTATTTATGTATTCGCAAAAATGTTTGATACCAAGCCCGACAGTATTTTCAACGAAAGTGGTATTAGGGATGCGGAAAATTTGAATGCCGATAATTTTAGATTTGTAATTGACCCTTACCAAAAATTGCAAGATTTTTTCGAGTTTGGTGTGTATGCAAGTGGTGCGCAATTCGACAAAAAATATACCGATGTTACTTACAATGCGGTTTGGTATAGTGCTGTGCAAATAAACAATGAGGGCTGGTTTGTGGAATATAAAATACCATATTCTGCATTTCGTTTTCCTAAAAAAAATGTACAAGAATGGAACATGCAAAGCACCCGAACCATCAAGCGAAAGCAAGAATTTATTCAATGGTGTTTAACGCCAAGTGGCAACTCAAATTCGCTTGCGTTTTTTGGAAAATTGCAAGGCATAAAAAGTATTAAAGCTCCGCTGCGGTTGTTTTTTACACCATACATTTCGGGCTATGCAAATAAAAACCCTGAGTATGATGATAATGGTAATTTAAGTTATGCCACATCATTAAATTATAATGCTGGGGCTGATATAAAATACGGCATAGACAATAGGTTTACTTTAGACCTTACACTATTGCCCGATTTTGGACAAACACAAAGTGATAGCAAAGTAAAAAATTTGGGATACCAAGAAATTGCTTACGATGAAAATAGACCCTTTTTTTTAGAAGGAACTGAACTTTTTGGAAAGGACAGACTGTTTTATTCGCGCCGTATTGGGCAAGCTTTTATCAGCACTAGAACACTTAAAAATAGTTTGAATGATGGTCAATACATTGTTAGTAATCCTACGCAAACAAAATTAATAAACGCTGCAAAGCTCAGTGGGCGCACAAACGGCGGATTGGGTATTGGATTGTTTAATGCAGTTACCGATAATACTTTTGCCAGCATAAAAGATAGTTTGGGGCAAACACGCAGAGTGCTAACATTGCCTCTTACAAATTACAATGTATTTGTTGCCGAACAACAACTCAAAAACAACTCGAATATTTATTTTATGAACACATCGGCAATGCGCAATGGTGCTGCGTATGATGCCGATTTAAGTGCAGTTGGCTTTAGTTTTGCGAACAAAGAAAACACCTACGCAATTGATGGAACATCGGCTGTAAGCAATAAAATAACAACCGACAACGAAACCCAAAAAATAAATGATGTAAGAGGTTTAAAATATAGTTTAGGAATTAGAAAAACAGCTGGTACTTATCAATGGGGTATAAGTAGAACAGGCATCGACAGCAAGTTTTATAGTTCCGATTTAGGCTATCAAACCATAAACAATACAAATAAAAATAACATAAATTTTTCGCATAATTTATATAAGCCCAAGGGCATTTTTAGGGATGCAAATAATTATCTTTCGTTTGATTATGAAACAAATTATTTAACCAAAAAATTATCGAATGCGCAGTTAACTTTAAACCTGAATGCTACACTATTAAAATACCACGCTGTATTTTGCGGTGCAGGTTTTACGCCTTGGCAAGGCTATGATTATTTTGAACCACGTGCCCCTGGGCGTTATTCGCGAACGCTGCGTTACTATTTTGTTTATGCTGGTTTTGCTACCGACCGACGCAAAAAATTAAGTTTAAATATTTCGCAAAACACAAGTAATTTTATTGATATGTTTAGGATTGATGGCTACAATACCGATGTAGGTATTCGTTATCGTTTCAATAATCAATTTAAAATATCATACTCTTTCTCACGCTATTATGACCCTTTTAATTTTGGCTATACACGCACCGATGAAAACGGAATTGTATATGGAGGACGAAAATTAATTACTTATGAAAACAGATTGACACTCAACTACATCATAAAAACAAACATGCAACTTAATTTAGTTGCACGTCATTATTGGAATACAGGCGAATACCGAAAATATTTTCTACTACAAGATGATGGTAATTATACAGAACACCAATCGGCATACAATAGTAATTTTAGTTACAATGCTTTGAACATTGACCTTACCTACACTTATATTTTTTCGCCGGGCAGTAGCTTTATTATTAATGTAAAAAAAGCCATTGAAAGTGATGCTGAATTTACAAATTATAATTACAAAAATAATTTTCGTACCACCACGCAAGCACCTAAAAATACAAGTGTTTCTATAAAATTTTTGTACTATTTAGATTGGTTGGTAATAAAAAAAGCACTTGCATAAATACTTTGGCAAAATAACAGCACTCATTTTTTTTAGCAAAAAAGACAAACAAATTATATAAGCAAGCCTTGCCTAATTTAATTATTTCACACCTATATAATTACCCTTTACCGCCAAAACCAATTACTTTACATTTTTTTAATTGTGGCTTTTCATTGGTTAAATACTTTTGCACCCGCTTTAAGATTAACAATTGTTTAACACACTTTTGTTGAACAAAATGACAATTAAAACCTTTAATGTTTTCAATTTTTTTTATGAAATCAACAATTACAAAACTACTACTCATTACGTTTTTATTTTTTAAAATTAGCATTACCTCAGCGCAAGAAAAAGTTACCGTAAGCGGTACGCTTAAAGATGCTAAGAATGGTGAAACCCTTATTGGCGCAAGTGTTAGTTTGCAAGGTGCTTCAAACTCTGTGGCTGCCAATGTATATGGCTTTTACTCACTTACTGTACCTAAAGGAAAATGTACTTTGGTGTACACTTATTTGGGCTACGAAACCATTAAAAAAGAATTGGATTTGCAAGCCAACACTGTTATTGATGTAGAACTTGGCGAAGCTTCAAAAGAGTTGAAAGAAGTAATTGTAACCAGCGACAAAGCTAGCGACAATGTAAAGAAAATAGAAATGAGTGTTACAAAATTAGACATGAAACAGATACAACGTGTACCTGTTTTGTTAGGCGAAATTGATGTAATAAAAGTAATACAATTGTTGCCAGGCGTTACCACTGTTGGCGAAGGGGCAACTGGCTTTAATGTGCGTGGTGGTAGTATTGACCAAAATTTAATTTTATTAGATGAAGCTCCAGTGTTTAATTCGTCGCATTTATTTGGCTTCTTTTCTATTTTTAATCCGGATGCTGTAAAGGATGTAAAATTGATTAAAGGTGGTATTCCATCGCAATATGGTGGCAGGCTTTCATCTATTTTGGATGTGCGCATGAAAGATGGCAACAACAAAAAATTTGAGGTAAATGGTGGCATAGGTTTATTGTTTAGCCGTTTAAGTATCGAAGGCCCAATTGTAAAAAACAAGGTCTCATTTATTTTAGCAGCACGCCGTAGTTATTTCGACTTGTTTTTTCCGTTATCAAAAAACGAAAATATTAAAAATGCAGGTGCTAGTTTTTATGATTACACAGGTAAAATAAATTGGATTATTAATGATAAAAATCGCGTTTACCTTTCGGGATATTTAGGGCGTGATGTGTTTAAATTTGGTGGCGATAATGGCTTTGGCTTTAATAATGGCAATGCCACTACCACCCTCAGATACAACCATATTTACAGTAGCAAATTATTTTCGAACGTATCATTAATTTACAGTAATTATGATTATGCCTTGGGTGCCGGCGATACCAAAGATGGTTTTAGCTGGAAAGCCAATATTATAAACGCTACCGTAAAACCAGAATTTACATATTATTTGAATAGCCATAACACACTCACATTTGGCGGTACAACAACATCATATAATTTTAGGCCAGGCACAATTGTTGGTTATAGCAATAGTGAAAAATCGGAAAGTAAAGGAGAAGACAAACACACCCAAGAAAACAGTTTATATATTGGTAATGAACAAATTTTAACTGTACGTTTTTCAGCACAGTATGGTGTGCGTTTCTCTAACTTTAATTACATAGGCCCAGGCACTACTTTTGCTTACCGCGATACCAATGCCAATGTGCGCCGCGAGTTAATATCATCAAGCTATTACAAAACAAATGCGCACATAAAAACTTACAATAATTGGGAGCCTCGTGCATCGGTAAAATTTGAATTAACAGATTTAAGTTCTATAAAAGCGAGTTATAACAGAATGGCGCAATACTTACATTTAATTAGTAATAGCACGGCTTCTACGCCTTTTGATATTTGGACACCAACAACCAATAACATAAAACCACAATTATGTGACCAATATGCAATTGGCTATTTCCGCAACTTTGGTAAAGATGAGGCTTTTGAAAGTTCAGTAGAAGTTTACTACAAAAATTTTCAAAATCAAATTGATTATATAGATGGTGCTAACTTATTTTTAAATAGTTTGTTAGAAGCCGAATTGCGAAGTGGCAAAGGCAGGGCTTACGGTGCAGAATTTTATGTAAAGAAAACAACTGGCAAATTTACAGGCTGGATTAGTTATACAATATCACGTAGCGAAAGACAAATTACATTTATAAATGGAGGCGATTGGTACCCTACGCGTTTTAATAAATTGCACGATTTAAAATTAGTAGGTAATTATGAATTTAATGCCCGTTGGAATGTATCAGCTAACTTTGTATATGGCAGTGGCACGCCTTATACAATGCAGAATGTAAGCTATAATGTGCAAGGTTTTAACGTACCACATAATTCTGATGGTAGCCGAAATCAATTGTTAGTGCCTGCATACCACCGCTTTGATGTTTCATTGCAACACGAATTAAGAAAACGTGCCAATGGTAAGTATTCGCACAACATTGCCATATCAGTTTACAATGTGTATGCGCGTAAAAACCCTTTCTCTATTTACGTGCAGCAAGACAAAGAAAACCCTCAAAAATATAACGTAATTCAGTTCTCAGTTATTGGTAATGTTATACCATCAATTGTTTACAATTTCAAATTTTAATTTTACTGTCAAAAAAATATTCATCAAATGAAAAAGTTTTTAAACAAAAAAAATAGCCTTGTTGGTTTAAGTATATTATCTGTAATTATTGCGCTTTCGTCATGCGAAAAAGTAATTGATTACAAAGTAAAGGATGCCAATAAAGATATTGTAATTGATGCGTTTATAACCAATGATACTGGGACACAAAAAATAATTTTATCATACACCAAAAATATTTTGGATAGCACAAACCCTGCACCAATTTTGGGTGCAACAGTAAAAGTGATTAATAAAATTGTGGTGCCAAATGTTATCGACACAAGCCGTACTTTTATTTTTACCGATACTGATAATGATGGCACATATACTTGGCAGCCAAACCCCAGTGAAATATACCCTTTCGGGATTCCTTTTACAGAATATAATTTAAGTGTAACCATAAATAATGAAGAATTTATTGCAACAACTTTTATGGACGAAACCGTTGATATTACGGGAGCTTTGGGCGATAGCTTGCGCCCCGAAGAAACACAAGTTGGAACCAAATTTAGGAAAGGCTCGGTATTAACATTAAATTCGGGTGTGCGTGATATTGCAGGCCGCCCAAATTGTTATTGGTTCAAAACCTTTAGAAATGGTGTGTTGCTTAATAAACCAGCGAATATTAACCTTTCGTATGATGCAGCCTTTGGGCCAGGTTTCGATGGCATTCCGTTTATTGTGCCAATAGTATCGGCCTTAACGCCAGATACCACACGTTTTAATAAAGGCGAAGTTGTAACTGTTGAGTGTCATTCTGTTGGTATTCTTACGTGGTATTACCTAAGTCAAATACGCACCGAAATTGGTAATACAGGTATTTTTGCTAGTCCGCCAAGCAACATCAGCAGCAATATAGAACCAAAAAATAAAGATTCAAAACGCAAAGTGTTGGGTTGGTTTTCGGCAGCAGCTGTAAGTAAAAGTACTATTGTAATTAGGTAAGAATTTTATTATTCAAATAGCGAAGCACTACTTTTATTTACAATTAATTTAAGACTTTAGGTATTTAAATAGAACAATATGCCACTAAAAATATTAATGGTTTGCATGGGCAACATTTGCCGAAGCCCTGTTGCCGAAGGCATTTTGCAGCACTTATCACAAATTAATAATTTAGATATTGAAATTGACAGTGCAGGTACAATTAGTATGCACCAAGGCAACGCCCCTGATGAACGTAGCACAGCCAATGCAAGCAAGCATGGTGTAGATATTTCTAAGCAACAATCAAGGCCAATTAAATTACATGATTTTGATTATTATGACAAAATTTTTGTGATGGATGTCAATAATTACAATGCTTTACAACGTCTTACATCCAATAAAAATCGTTTACAAAAAGTTGATTTTTTATTAAATATTTCATATCCCAATCAAAATAAAAACGTGCCCGACCCTTATTACGGCGAAGGCGATGGTTTTGAAACTGTGTATCAATTAATATTTGAAGCTTGTAGTAAATTGGTGGATGAGTTGAAGATGTAAGGGTTACGCAAAATTGTTGGGTATTTTATTTTGTAGAATTTAAACCAAAATGACCATTTACCTCAACACCACAGCTCTTAAGTTTTTTATTATAAACCCATCATCAACTATTACTTTACAAAAATAAATACCACTTGCGAAACCACTTATTATTATAGGGTTTTGAGTATTACTGTCTGTTACAGAAAAATATACTATTTGCCCTAAAGTATTACTAACGCTAATTTGCAACGTATGGTTATTTTGCAAATCATTGTTGTGTTGCAATAGTAATATATTAATGTTATTACTCGGATTTGGTGCTAACAAAATATCTATTGTTGAAACACTATTGCAAGTATCAATGTTTATGGGCAAACTATCAGTAGCGCTGCTAATGCAGTATTCTTGATTGCTTGCTGTTATAGTTAATATCGCTGTGGTGTTAGTAAATATTGGTGTTGTTATACTGTTGCTAAACTCATTTGGCGCTAAGCTCCAATTGTATTGCACATAATTGTACGGTGTTGCTTTTATATTAATTGTATCTCCTTTACAAAGTATGGTATCGTTGTTTATTATGTTTGCTTTGGCGGCAGGTATTACGGTTATGGTTACACTATCAATTACATCAGATAGGCAAGGCACACGCAGACTATCGTCGGTTAAAATAAAATAATAGGTAGTTGTTTTTTTGGGCTTACAATAGCAAGGCTATCTTTTGCAATAAGCGCATCTTGCTTGCCGTACCATTTATAACCAACTCCATTGTAAGTATCAAAAACACTAGCTTTTAAATGTATAGTATCTCCTTCACAAATAGTTTTGCCACTTATAACTTTAATTTCGGGTAACGGATAAATTGAAATATCATCTATCAAATAATAGTCAGTAACCATAAATGTTGTATCAACAGTATTTGGTATTTAATTGATTATAAAAGCGAAAGCTACCAATAGTTATGAAGTTTTCATCGCCACGGGCTTTGTATATTTTTTTCATATTTAACCATTGCCTAAAACCATACAATGTTTGAGTGTCAGTATCAAATTTTACATCTGGTAAATATGGTAGTTTTTCCAGTAAATACCATTGGTATCAGTATAACTTATCAAAGAATCGGTTGTAAAAAGTGCTTCAACTACCTTAGGGTATCGTTGCCTCAAAACATTGTTCTGAAAATCTGAAGGTCTGCCAGTTAATGCCAAATACCAACTGATGCAATACTTTTTATTTTGGGCTAAGGTTTGCTTTAGTTTAGTTTCTTGGTATTCGCAATACTCAAATCTAAGTAAGCACGAGGAGCAAAACCTGCGTAAGTATTCCCACTATAAGCGTAGGAGCAATAATTATCTACTAATATGACAGTGCTGTCGTAACCAGAAATAATACATTTGCTTTTCAAATCGACACTTCCAGAAAATTTTTTAAAATAATTATTAGGAGCTTCATCTTGTCGTGGTTCAAACCAATTTGATGTCAATGAAAGGTTTTCATTTAAAAATGGGCAGTCAGAAATTATCTCCAGCCCCCCATTATTTATATAATTGATTCTAGGTTGCGCATTCATTGCAAAGCAATGTAGTAGAAATAGCGGTAAAAATTGACGCATTTTTAGAAGTACACGGCACTATTTGGCATGGTTTCATTTTGGTTTTTCATGTTGTTGTTTTCAAAAATTATTAACGAAAGTAAACATAAATTTTAATTCAAAATAATTTTCTCTCCCTTTATGGAAACAATATTATTGCCACATCATGTAGCATATTAACCCATAAAAAATTATAGAAATGAAAAAAGTAATCATTATTGCATCTCTAGTATTATCAATAGTTACAGCCAATGCCAATGTAGAAAAAACCTACAAATCTAAAGTAGAAAAAGCAACTGTTTATTTGCAAGGCGCACAATTGTTTCATGGTGCTGATGTATCATTACCTGCTGGCAGTAGCGATGTTGTTATTGAAGGTGTATCACCATCATTAGACCAACAATCATTGCAAGCAAGTGGCAAAGGAAATTTCACAATTATCGATGTTCATTTTAATGTAAAATATCCTGAAGAGGTTATTGAAACTCCTAAAAAAACAGCTACAAAATATTTGAAATTGATGAAAGCCTATGAAGATTCCTTAGGCGAAATGGACTTTTTAATAATGGCGAATGCCGATAAAAAAACACAGTTTGATATTGTAAAAAATCTATTGTTAAGTAACAGATTAATTAAGGGTGAATTTAAACGCGACTCATTAAGTATTTTGAAAGATGCCATGGATTATTTGCGCATAAGATTGGCCAACATAAACGCAGAATTACTCAAAGTACGACGCGAGGCAAATAAACTCTCGAAAGAAAATATTAGAATTACCGAACGCTATAATGAACTGCAAGAATTAGCAAATAAAGTAGATGAAAACCCTGAACCAAAAGCACAAGAACCAATATACCAAGTTGTGGTTAGTGTGGTTACAGATATTGCAGTACAAGGCAAAATAAACATCAATTATTTTGTGGCTAATGCAAGTTGGAATCCAGAGTATGAGCTTAAAGCCAACAACATAAATTCACAAATTCAATTTGTACAAAAAGCCAATGTGCAACAAACAACAGGTATTGATTGGAGTGATGTGAAAATGACTCTTTCGAGTGGAAACCCAAGCCTAAATAATAACAAACCCGAACTAACATCTTTCTACCTAAATTTTTATCAACCATATCGCAATATAAGTACAAATGAAACGCTAAAAGCGATGCCCAAAATGGCAAGTTCGGGCTACGATGCTGTTATGGAGGATGCAAAAGATTATAGTGCAGTAACTTATTCAAATAATTTGAGTAATGCTGGCAATGCGTCAAATTTTACAATTGCTGTTGAAAACCGCACTCGCGTTGACTATACCATTGATTTAAAATACTCAATACCAACAGATGGAAAGAGTCACCAAGTAGCAATAAACAAGAAAGATATTAATGCAATTTTTGAATATTACGCCGCTCCCAAATTAGACAATGATGCTTTTTTAATTGCGAAAATTACCGACTGGGAAAACTTAAATATACTGCCCGGTAATGCACGTATTTATTTTGATGGTTCATTTGTTGGTAAAACTTTTATTAATGTAAATAATGCTGATGATACGCTTGCACTTAGCCTTGGGCGTGATAACAACATAGATGTAACACGCACAAAATTAAAGCAAAAAACTAAAAATTTAGTGGCGAGTAATGATAAAATTATAACTGAAACTTTTACAATAGTTGTGCGCAACAACAAACAATCTACAACCAATATTGATGTAGAAGATATGCTACCACTAAGCAACAATGAGAATATTGAAATAAAAATAATTGAAGTGGATGGTGCAAAATACAACGAAACTACTGGTAGTGCTGTTTGGAATGTGAATGTAAAACCTCATGAATCTAAAAAAATCACGTATAGCTATGAAGTTCGTTTCCCGAGAGACAAGGCTTTAAGCGGCATGTAATTCTAATTTTAGAATAGTTAATGCCGATACTACATGAAAACAGAACAATAAGGCGCAACCGAATCACGATAATTATCTTGGGGACTATATTGAATATACAATTGGTATAATACTAAATAAAAAAGAGGCATTTTTCGATGCCTCTTTTTTATTTTGATTAAAAATCAAAACCAACCATTTCGGTTCTCATTTCTTCGTATTTTTCTTTATCAAAACTATAGAGTTGTGCTTGCTTGTGCGGCACACCTACCTGTTTTTCCATTAATGGGATAAGTACTTTTTTAGATAATATTTTACGCCTAAAATTTCTTTTGTCGAGTGTGGCATTCAAAATTATTTCGTATAATTTTTGCAATTGCCCAAGTGTAAATTTTTCGGGCAAAAGTTCGAAACCAATAGGCTCAGTGTGCAGCTTATGTTTTAAAGATTGTATGGCTTTGTAAACTATTTGGTTGTGGTCGAAAGCCAAATCGGGTATTTTTGAAACAGGGTACCATGAAGCATTTTGTGCAAATGACGCCGCATGTAAATTTAGTTTATCCAACTTTACCAATGAATAGTAAGCCACTGTAATAACACGTGCAGTCGGCTCTTCACGAATACTCTTTAGCCATTCTTCATCATACTTACTTTTCACACGATTAGGGTCGCCAAAAGTATAAAACTGTTCCATAAAAATATTATCAAGCCCCGTAAGTTCGCGCAACACACGCTTTGCCGATGTATCTAAATCCTCATTGTCTAATATTAAATTGCCAGGTAAAGATATATTTCTAAAAAAATAATCATTTGGTATTTCTGTTGGTTTTACCCTTTCTATCAACAATATTTTAAGCTCTTCAAAATCAAATCCAAATATTGCGCAATCCACCGATACGTGCGGATTTAACTTCCCTTTTTGTTCTACATTTTTTCTGTACATCGTCTCTATAAAATTTATTACCTGCTATTGTTTTCCACATTCTCAACTAATAAAATATGCGAAAAATATATTTACAATATTATTTAAAAAATTGATTTGCCTCAGGTTCTGTTAAAGTAATTATGCTCCATTTCTTAATTACATTGCCATTGTTTAAGCCAACAACAGTAGGGAATACTGGCCCCGAAATTTTTACAATATCATTCATGTCCATTCTAATACTCGGCATATCGGCACACACACATTTGTTCAGAAAATTTTGTTTATCAGCTTCTACTCCTCCATAAATGAATAATATTTTTAGTGATGGATTTTTCTTTTTCAACAAATGAAGTTTGAATGCCATATCGCGGCAATGCGGGCAAGTAAGACTTAAAAATGCAATTATTTTTTTCCCTTTTTCCCAATCAGCATCAATTTTTTTAATGTTGTAATCGTCAAATTTATCTGCTTTTAGCGGATAGTTTACTTTGCCAAAATCATACGTTTCTATTACAAATAAATCGGGTGGGTTAAGTGCAAAAGGTATAGAAATAGAGGCAATTATTGCAAGCCACAAAATAATTTTGTGCTTGTATTTTTTCTCAAACTTTACCTTTAGCAACATAAAACTAACCAAAAGCAATGCAATGTTTTTGAAAATAGATTGCAAGGGCGTCATTTGTAAGTATGTTCCAAAACAACCGCAATTTCCCGTGTTTCCATCTTTAACAATAGAGTAAGTAAGGTAAAGCGTAAAAAAAATTAGTAGTGCAATTGTCGTTTTCAAAATAACTTTTATGTGTTGTTGCAAAATCAACATCACGCCCAAAAATATTTCTAAAGCTATTAAAAACCTTGCTGCAAAAGGTGCAAGTGCAAGGCTAAAAAAACCTTGCTCTACAAAATTAAGTTCAAATGGTTCTATCGGGAATAATTTTAAATAACCCGATGCTATAAATGTTAAACCCAATAAAGTAAGTATGCTTGAAAGGAATATTTTTTTAATCACAGAAAATGTTTGTTACAAAAAAGCGGCTCTTAAATTTTAAGAGCCGCAAGATTAAAATATTTATTTACAATTTAATTTTTGATGAAAGTCTTCTGTATAACTTTTTCATTTTCAGAAATGTATAATGTGTAAATACCTTTTGCAAGGGTTGTAATATCTATGGTAATTAAGCCATTGTTATTTTCAGTATCACAAATTATTCTGTTGCCCAATACATCAAATAAAATTACTGAGTTTAATTTTAAAGAAGCTTGTATAAATAGTTTTGTAGTAGCAGGGTTCGGATAAATGATGGCGTTTTTTTCATTATTTATTGAACCAACATTCACAGTATTCAAATTGTAAACTGCTGTTGTTACCGAACCACATGGATTTGTTAGCACAACATTGTACAAACCATCATTTGAAGTAGTAAGGCTTGTATCTGTTGCATTCGCAATATTTTGGCCATTTAAAGTCCATTGATACGTAACATTATTTTCGGTTGTAACACTTAGTATATTATTGGTAAAATTAATAGTTGGAATAGCAGGAACCATTATTACCTCTTGTGTAAACATTGCAGTATTTGTGCAACCATTCGCATCAGTAGCAGTTACGGTGTAAGTACCCGGAAATGCAGTTATTGACTGCGTTGTTTCACCACCAATCCAAAGGTAAGAAGCCATGCCAGTTGTTGCAGATAATGTGGTAGGGTTTAAACTTTCGCAAACTGTATCTAAACCTGTAATAGCAACAGTTGGCAAAGGATTTTGAGTAACTAAAACCGTATCATAAGTCAGACAACCATTTACATCGGTTATTCTACCAATAAAAGTTCCTGCATTGGTAATGTTTATTGATTGTGTAGTAGCTGTATTACTCCAGAAATAACTACTTGCACTATTCAGTGTAAGAGTTGTAGAACTTCCTGCACAAAAGCCAATATTACCAGATATGCTTATTACTGGTGAAGGAAATATTGTAATATCAACTCCGTTATCAGCACTTGCAACTACTGGACTTGAAGATACAACCCTAATTCTATATAGGTTTCCACCCGAAATACTTGTAGGCATAACACATGCAATACTGCTAGCAATACCACTTGTACCAATAATGGTTGGCGAAAGCGTAACAAAAGAACCAGCACCGTCCGAAAGTTGCACTACAAAAGTATTGTTTGCCCCAAAAGTGCCTGTGGTAGTTGAAGAAACATTAAATGACTGTCCAAGGCAAAATTGCGTTCCTGTAACAATTGGTGTTGCAATAGCGGTAGGTGCAACAGCAGCTTTTTGTACCACAAAAGTTTGTATTGCAATATAATCGCCGACTGAACTACCACTGCCATTTGTAAAATTAAAAGCACCATAAAAAGTTGTACTTGTTGCAGTAACTGCTGCTGCGGGTGCAGTCCAATCAAATGTCCAAGTTTTAACTCCATTACTGCTATACACTCCATTACCATTGTGTTGGATATATTTATTTGAAACAATTGATGTTTGACTTGATGTAGCAATTAAAGTTCCTAGTAAAACACCACTAGTTGTTTGTGGCGACATTTGAAAACCACATTTTATAGATGTGCCTCCCGCTACAGTCATAGTTACTGTAATGGTGTAAGTTGTACCAGCCGTATAGCCTGCTGTTGGTATATTACTCGTAATGCTAACTGTTTTGCCTGTGCTCGATGCACCTGCTCCATGGCACGAAATACAAGTAGTACCGCCATCACCTGGTGCACCACACCTGCCTGCGGGCGGCCCATTTGTGTATGACATTAGTTGGTTCATAAATATATGCTGTGCAGCAAATACAAAGGCTGTAAGCGCAATAATAAGTTTAAGTTTTTTCATATTTTTGATTTATAATTTTTTCAATAATACAAAAAATCTAATGCCTATTAAAGAAATAGGCAGTTGGTTCATGGCAATTCTTTTTATTCAAAATTAATTTACTTTCGCATCTTAATTAAAAAAAACATTTATAATTTATAATTTCAAAAAATGGCAATAGGATTTTTCAACATACCCGCAGCGGTAAACGAACCAATTAAACAATACGCACCAGGCAGTGCAGAACGCGAAACTTTGCAAGCCAAATTAAGAGAAATGCGTGGCACTGAAATGGATGCGCCCATGTATATTGGCAACCAAGAAGTGCGTACCAACAAAAAAGTTGCCATGCGTCCGCCACACGACCACCAACACATTTTGGGCTATTACCACCAAGGCGATAAAACCCATGTAAAAATGGCTATTGATGCAGCATTGGCGGCCAAACCACAATGGGAAAGTTTAAGTTGGGAACAACGTTCTTCAATATTTATAAAGGCTGCCGAATTGCTTGCTGGTCCATATCGTGCGGCAATTAATGCTGCTACCATGTTGGGGCAAAGTAAAAATGCTTTTCAGGCCGAAATTGATGCAGCATGTGAGTTTATTGACTTTTTAAGATTCAATGTGCAGTACGCAACCGAAATTTACAAGCAACAACCAATTTCGGGGCCAGGTGTTTGGAACCGAGTAGAACAGCGTGCTTTAGAAGGTTTTATATTTGCACTTACGCCATTTAATTTTACTGCTATTGCAGGAAATTTGCCTACAAGTGCAGCAATGATGGGCAACACCGTTGTTTGGAAACCAAGTAACACGCAAATTTATTCGGCAAATATTTTAATGAAAGTGTTTAAGGAAGCAGGTTTGCCCGATGGTGTAATTAATTTAATTTACGTGAGTGGCACAGAGGCTGGCGATGTTATTTTTTCTCATCCCGACTTTGCAGGTATTCATTTTACAGGCTCTACAGAAATTTTCCAGAACATTTGGAAAACAATTGGAAACAATATTCACATGTATAAATCTTACCCACGCATAGTTGGCGAAACAGGCGGAAAAGATTTTATTATAGCACACAAAAGTGCCGATGTAAAAGTTACACATACTGCGCTTTCGCGCGGTGCGTTTGAGTTTCAGGGGCAAAAATGTTCAGCAGCATCACGCGCATATATGCCAAGCAATATTTGGGAGGATGTAAAGGCAGGTTTGATTGCCGATTTAAAATCAATGAAAATGGGGCCTACCGAAGATTTCAGTAATTTTATAAATGCAGTTATTGATGAAAAATCTTTCGATAAATTGGCATCATATATTACAAAAGCAAAAGCGGATAGTAACGTTGAAATTATTGCTGGTGGCGGGTTTGACAAAAGCAAAGGTTACTTTATTGAGCCAACCGTAATTGTTACAAAAGACCCAATGTACGTTACCATGTGTGATGAATTATTTGGGCCTGTGCTTACCATTTATGTGTATGATGCCGAAAAGTTTGAAGAGACTTTGAGTATTGTTGACAAAACATCTGTGTATGCTTTAACGGGTGCAATTATTTCGCAAGACAGATACGCAATTGAACTAGCCACAAAAAAATTAGTGAACAGTGCAGGTAATTTTTATATAAATGATAAATGCACTGGCGCAGTAGTTGGCCAACAGCCTTTTGGTGGTGCGCGTGCAAGCGGCACAAACGATAAAGCTGGTTCAATGATAAATTTATTACGTTGGGTTTCGCCACGCACTATTAAAGAAACTTTTGTGCCACCAACTGATTACAGGTATCCTTTTTTAGGGTAGAGAGCTATTGATTTTTTTACATTATGGAAAAGCAAGATATAGAATACAAACAAAGTTGGAGAGACGAATATATAAAATGGATTTCGGGGTTTGCAAATGCAAATGGCGGTAAAATTTATATTGGTATCAACGATAGTGGAACTGTTACTGGCGTTGAAAATGCAAAAAGATTACTCGAAGAAATTCCTAACAAAACCAGAGATGTATTGGGTATTATTGTTGATGGAAATTTAAAAAGTAAAGCACGTAAAAATTATTTAGAAATAATAGTTGAGGCATACCCTAATCCAGTTAGTTACAAGGGTGAATACCATTATAGAACTGGCAGCACAAAGCAAGAATTAAAAGGCGCAGCATTAGATAAATTTATTTTGAGAAAATTAGGGCTTCATTGGGACAGTGTGCCTCAACCCAACCTTAAAATAACAGAATTTTCTAAAGAGGCTATCTTATATTTTAAATCGAAAGCAGCCGAAACGCAGCGCATAAATCCCGAAATATTAAAAGACAAACCGGATATACTGTTAGAAAAACTGCACTTAAAAACCAATATTGGATACTATAAAAGAGCTACCATTTTACTCTTTCATAACGACCCAGAAAAATACATTACTGGTGCTTACATTAAAATTGGTTTTTTTAATACCGACACAGATTTAGTGTATCAAGATGAAATACACGGAACACTTTTTGAACAAGTTGATAGAACTATTGAATTACTTTTAACAAAGTATTTGAAAGCATATATTTCTTATAAAGGTATATATAGAATAGAACAATATCCGATACTCGAAAGCGCTATCAGAGAAGCCGTTTTAAACGCTGTAATACACAAAAATTATTCTGGTGGCAATCCAATACAAATAAGTGTTTACGATAATAAATTAATGATTTATAATGATGGAGAATTGCCCGAAACTTGGACAATAGAAAAACTTCAAATCAAACACCCTTCAAAACCGTATAACCCTGACGTAGCAAATGCTTTTTTTAGGGCTGGTATTATCGAAGCTTGGGGCAGAGGAACAATAAAAATAATTGAAGAATGCAAAAGAGCCAAAACACAAGTGCCCGAATTTTTTTATAATAACTCCGAATTTTTGGTTCAATTTAATTATCCCAAAAGCAATATACAACCAATAAAAATAAAGCAAGCCGCAACAACCAATAATCAAAAAATTATAAGTTACATAACCAATAATGAAAAAGTTACAATTGCTGAATTAGCGGCTAAAATAGGACTCACTGAAAGAACAATTAAACGACTTTTAAAAGAACTTCAAGATACAAATAAACTTATGCGCGAAGGCAGCGATAAATCTGGGAAGTGGATAGTTGTTTAATATAAAATGTCACTGTAAATGTCACTGTAAATGTCACAGTAAATGTCACTGTAAATGCACGCAAAACATCAATAGTATTTGTGCATTTATAAAAATTTTAAAAGATAGAAAGTCATATATTTGAAAAGTAAAATGTACTAAAAAAAACAAAATAATAACAGCCTCACGCACTAATATATTCTTAAATACTAACTACTTATTTCATCAAACTAACAACATTTATGAATGAACTTCAATTCAAAATAGCACTTACAATTATGCCAATGATAGGTGATGTAAATGCTAAAAAATTGATTGCGTATTGTGGTAGTTGTTCTGAAATATTCAAAAAAAACAAAGCTCAACTATTAAAAATACCTGGCTTTGGGGAGGCTACCGCTGATGCAATTATTGCTGGCAGCAGTAATGCGTTAAAACGTGCTGAAGAAGAATTACTATTTATAGAAAAACATAAAATAGAAACTTTATTTTTCTTAGATGAAAAATATCCGAATAGATTAAAACATTGCATTGATAGTCCCATTTTACTGTACCACAAAGGCAATTCTGTTTTAGACAACGCAAAAACTATTGCAATTGTTGGCACTAGAAATGCCACTGAAAATGGAAAAAAAATAACAGAGAAACTTATTGAAGATTTAGCTATATACAATCCCATTATTGTAAGTGGTCTTGCTTATGGTATTGATATTTGCGCACACAAAGCAGCATTAAAAAACAATTTACAAACTGTTGGTGTATTGGCACACGGTTTAGATAAAATATACCCAGCGTTACACAAAGAAACCGCAAAACAAATGCTTGCATCAGGTGGATTGATAACGGATTATATGAGCCAAACAAGGCCAGACAGAGAAAATTTTCCGAGTAGAAATAGAATTGTGGCAGGTATGGTTGACGCAGTAATAGTGATTGAAGCCGGTGCTAAAGGTGGTGCATTAATAACTGCCGAAATAGCCAATAATTATAGTCGCGATGTGTTTGCTGTGCCAGGCCGCATCGACGATACCTTTTCACTAGGTTGCAATAAATTAATAAAACAAAACAAAGCCTCATTACTTGAAAAAGCTGAAGACATAGCATACATTTGTGGTTGGCAACAAACTAATAAACAACAAAAAAAACAGCAACAGTTGTTTGTTGATTTGAACGATGATGAACAAAAAATTGTAAATATTTTAAATGAAAAAAAACAAATGCCCATAGATGATTTATGTATCGAAACATCAATAAGTATGGGTAAAATATCGGGCATTTTATTAAACTTAGAATTTAAAAGTGTAGTAAAATCATTGCCTGGTAAAATGTTTTCACTTAATTAATCAATCCCTTATTATGATAGTAGTTACAGGTGCTGCAGGTTTTATTGCGAGTTGTTTGGTTGCTGAATTAAACAATTTAGGTTTCACTAATTTAATTTTAGTTGATGACTTTTCGTATCCAGAAAAACAAAAAAATATTTCAAAAAAAAAATATTTAATGCTCGTGGAGCGCAACATGTTTTTCGAATGGTTTTTAGCTAATAATAATAAAATAGAATTTGTTTTTCATTTGGGCGCACGAACAGATACTACTGAAAAAAGCACACTTATTTTTGATGAATTAAACTTGAATTATTCAAAAAAAATATTTGAAATCTGTACTCAATATCAAATACCATTAATATATGCATCAAGTGCGGCTACTTATGGCAATGGCGAGTTTGGTTATGATGATAACCATCAAATAATAAATAAATTAAGGCCGCTTAATCCTTATGGAGAATCAAAAAATAATTTTGATAAATGGTTGTTAGTGCAAAACAAATTTCCACCGTTTTGGGCCGGCTTAAAATTCTTCAACGTATATGGCCCAAATGAGTACCACAAACAAAGAATGGCATCGGTAATTTACCATTCATTTTTGCAAATAAAAGCAACAGGCAAAATTGAATTATTCAAATCGCACAACCCCGAATATAGTGATGGCGGGCAAATGCGCGATTTTATTTATGTAAAAGACTTAATTAGCATTTGTATATTTTTATTTAGGCAACAAAAAAATTCAGGTATATACAATGTTGGCACAGGCAAAGCCGAAACATTTTTGGAATTAGCAAACGCCACTTTTGGTGCGTTGCAAATAGAGCCGAATATTGAATTTATTGAAACACCAATTGACATTCTCGATACCTATCAATATTTTACCCAAGCCAATATGAACAAACTGCGTGAAATTGGCTATACAAAAAATTTCTTTTCTTTACATGCTGGAATTGATGATTACGTAACCAACTATTTAAAACAAAACGCTTACCTATAATTCTACAATATTTTGATAAAAAAATTGTTACATAATAATCAACGACTTTTTAAGTTATTTAAGTTTTGCTTGGTTGGCGGCTCTGCATTTTTACTTAGTATCTTACTATTTAATATTCTTAAAAACAACATGCCATTTTTTAGCAAATACCTTGGCTTAGCCTCTATTATTGGCGATGTAAGTGGTTTGATGTATGGCTTTTATATTAATAAAAACTGGACATATTCAAAGCAGAAACGCGATGGTGAAAAATATTTTTTTAAATATATTTTACTCTATGTAACCACCATTTTAATAAACTACATTTTACTGAAAACATTTTTGTGGTTTTTAGTGAAGAACAATGTATTTAACCAAAACATCAGTGAAAACATTACTGAGAACATCGCAAAAATATTGGCTACAATTATTACTACAGTATTAAATTTTGTGGGTACCAATTATGTTATTTTTTCACATAGCGATGACGATAAAGAATAATATAAATTTTAAATATTGTTTGATTGTAAATAAAAATATTATTCTTATAAAATTCGCTGTTGCATATTAATTTGCAAATAAAAATATAAACCCTAAACACACTTAGAAATTTGAAACAGCCTATTAAAAAAGCAACAAAAATATTCCTATTTATAATTTTATTTTCTGGTACAACCAATGCCCAAATATTAAATAAAATACACTGGCTTGTGGGCAATTGGGAGTACAAGTCAAAAATAAATATTACTGAAAGTTGGAGAATTGTTTCTGATACTTTACTTGCTGGCAACTCTTATACTATAAGGGGCACAGATACTTTGTCATCAGAAAAAACAGAAATAGTTTTGAAACGTGGCAAACTCATTTACAATGTGCAAGTAAAAGAACAAAACAACGGAATTGTAATTCCTTTTTTGATGACAAAATGTACTAACGATTCTTTGATTTTTGAAAATGTATTGCACGATTTTCCACAAAAAATTATTTACAAGAAAATAGATAACGATAATATTGTGGCTGCAATTGAAGGCAAAATAGAAGGCAAAACAAAGCACAAAGATTTTTTTTACAAACGTGTAAAGTAGTAAACCATGCAAAAAAAAATCTTCTTTAAAATAATAGCTTTGTCAATGTTTTGCAAAGTAGCCATATGCCAAAACATTAATGAAATTGATGAGCTACGCACCTTTTCGGCTATTGAAAACAATAGAAAAATCTATACAGAAGCTAGCAATAATAAAAACGAAATACAGTTTGTTTTTTCATCGCTATTCCTTTTTTATAAATCATTTATTTCGTCGCAAGACAATAGCCGATGTAACTTTACACCATCTTGTTCGGAGTATGCATTGCAAAGCATAAAAAAATTTGGATTTTTTAAAGGAAGTTTAAATGCACTTGACCGCTTGAGCCGTTGCAACGGACTTGCGCCTGAACAATACGAAATAGACCCACACACACATCTATTAATAGACCCTTGATTGTTGTAAAAAAAATTGACATAAAAAGATAAAAGATGCTGTTAGTGGCCTAATCTTTTCTCAATTAAATAGCTATTGCGGTAAGCAGAATTGCGCGAAACTAATTCTCCAATAAAACCCGCTAAAAATAATTGTACACCAATAATTATTGATGTTAATGCCAAATAAAAAGCTGGCATTTGAGTTACATCGCGTGGTTTAACATGTTGCATTGAAACAATATATATTTTTTCGCCTATTAAATAAAAAGCACTTACAGCTCCTATAAGCATAAAAATAGTGCCTACTGCGCCAAAAAAGTGCATAGGGCGTTTACCAAATTTAGATACAAATGTGATGGTAAATAAATCTAAGAAACCATTTACAAATCTTTCTAACCCAAATTTTGTAACGCCATATTTGCGTTCGCGGTGTTGCACCTCTTTTTCACCAATCTTAGTAAAACCAGCCCACTTGGCTATTACAGGTATGTAGCGGTGCATTTCGCCATACACTTCAATACTTTTTACAACCTTACTTTTATAGGCTTTAAGTCCGCAATTAAAATCATTTAATTCAATACCACTCATGCGGCGTGTGGCCCAGTTAAAAAGTTTGGTAGGTATGGTTTTGCTTAGTGGGTCAAATCGTTTTTTTTTCCAGCCGCTTACCAAATCAAAATTTTGTTCAACAATCATTTTGTATAAGTCGGGTATTTCTTCGGGGCTATCTTGCAAGTCGGCATCCATTGTTATTACCACATTGCCTTTGCAAGCTTCAAAACCAACATTTAATGCTGCTGATTTTCCATAATTGCGTTGAAATTTTATACCTAAAGCGTTAGCATTTTTAGCTGCTAAATCTTCAATTATATTCCATGAATTATCTTTGCTACCATCATCAATAAATAGAACCTCATAACTAAATTTATGCTGTTGCATTACACGCGCAATCCAATCGAATAACTCTGGCAATGATTCTTCTTCGTTGTATAGTGGAATTACTATTGAAATATCCATTAATGAAATTTTGACTTTTGAATTTTAAATGATGGGTTGTTAAACGCTTTTGAATGTATCATCAAACATTGGCTTTTCTTTTTTGAGAATGCCTGCCAAGACGAGAGAAACAATAAAACACCAAATTACTTTGTTTACGTATTCGCCCCAAGCAAGGCTTGATATTGTGGTTTTGTCAAGCTCGTCAATTGCTTTGTCAATCATTTTGCTTTCACCCATCATCCGTGATGCTTCGCTTAATTGCAGCATCATATCTTCCTTTACAACTTCAACCAAATTTACATCTATAAATTTTCCATACATAAAAACCAAAGCGGCAAAAATAGTTGCAAAAAAGAATGATGTGGCAATGCCAAACATGAGTGATTGCTTGTAAGAAATAAATCCACCCAAAAATTCGTTACGTTGTTTTTTAATAGCAATATATAAAAAGTAAATAGGTAGTAAAGAGGCTACAAGTTTATAAGTACCTAAAGGGTTTAAGCCCATCATAGCTAACATTACAAAATAAGCAAATGCCAAAAGCCCAAGTATTGTTCCGTAGTTAGCCGCTAATTTAGTATTCATATTTGCAAAAAATTATTGCCAATAATACGTCAATTTCTTGGGTGTAAAAACTAAAATATGCAAACTGCAAATAGAGCAAATTTATACGGGAATTAAATCTCTTACTGATTTGCCGTCTTTGGTTTCTTCCATAATAGTAACAACACCTAGCACATTTAACATGCCGTAAACAATGTCTTCAACAGGAATTGTAAATAATTTATAACCTAAGTTTTCTGCATCATTATATTGAACAACTGGCAAGGCTGTAAGCAGTCCGTTAATTATTAAAAACGGTATTAAAATAATTAAATATGCAATATAAAACCGTCCTAAATATTTTCCTTTAAAAAAATAGATGTGCAATTGAAGTAGTAATGAAGCAAACAAACAAGTATAAAAAGTATAACTGCGGTGTATGTTACACAGCCCTACAATAAGCAAAAAACAAGCTAAAAATACAGATGTTTTGTTTGCATCTTTAATCGGATTGTAATTGGGAAAATATACATTGTAACACTCATAAATAAACACACATGAGTAAGGCACGCAAAAGAAAAACATGTATTCTTCAATTGGTAAGTTTATGATTGTAATACCCATTAAATATTTTGGATTAAAACTCCAAATTTTCCATGCTGTAAAAACAATGTCCCAAGCAATAAACAAAAAAGCAATCATTGCAATGGCTGGCAGTAATCTGCTCCAAGTTTTATAGAAAGCAACTTTTTTATCAAAGCTAAATAAAAGAGGAAATAAAATTGATGCTAAATTAATGAACAGATAAGTGTATTTTTCCATATTAGTTATAGATTAAGGGTTAATTAAGTTTTCATAAAACAATACGAAAATAACATTTACAACGGTTTACTGCCACCTTGTTAAAAACTTTTAATAAAAAATATTTGTTGTTGAATAAGCTAATAGCAACGATTAAATTCATTAAACAATTTTAAAGAATAGACTGGAGTTGAATGGTAATACCTAACTATTAATGAATAATGGTATTAATTACACCAATGCATTTTATTAATGATAAAATAAAGTAATTGTTATTGCATTGATAAACTTCGCAAAATATTGCTTCGTGCAATGAAATATTTAATTTCAGAATGTCAATACACAATCAAATATGCCAAAGCCTATCTTTTATGCGAACAAGGAAGGTTTTCGCTAATTCTTACAAGTTTAGATTTTGATAAAAACGTTTTACTTTCAGCAACAAAATCGTCACTTTCTTTTTTATTAAGCTCCAATAATTTGTAGCATAAATCAACCTCTCCTTCTCGGCCCCAAGCAAAATTTTCTGCTTCAATTTTTTTACCAATTTTAGTAGCATAAGTTGCTGCAAACTCCAAAAATTCTTTTTTAAGTTTATAGTCGCTTCCTCCGCCAATGCTTATAAACGATACTATTAAGCGGTAAGCATCTGGTGCCAATGTTTGTGCCGTTTCAGTTTTTGTTTCCACTTTTTCGGTAGTTTTTTTTGTTGATTTGCACGATACGGTAAAGAACATTAAAAAGGCAACAGTAGTAAAAATATGACTCATAAATTTGTGTTATTATTTTTTTCAAAAATATTAATTTTTAAACGCACTTTACAAATATATTGCCAATGCAGTAAAAGACTCAAAATACAATTATTGAACAATCATCGAAAAAAATTTGATGGTTGACTAATAAATACTTTTATTTAAGCATTAAAATTTTTAAAACTAAAGTGAATAAGTTTCTGACAATTATTTTTTTATTTTTTACATACAATTTTGTGTTTGCACAAAATGCTGAAGAACTTTATAAACAAGGCCTAAAACACCGTAAAGAACACAATAATAAAGATGGTTTTTTTGTGTTTCAAAAGCTGTTGGCGCTTGATAGCAATAATGTAAATTACCTTTCAAATGCAAGTAACTTTTATTCGCGATATGGTTTTGCTTATGCCAATGAAAAAGATAAAATAAGTTTGTATAGAACAGCAGAATACCTTGCATTAAAAGCCATTAAAAAAGACGATAAAAATGCTGATTGTCATTATGTATATGCATTGGCTTTAGGCCGTATAAACGAAAATGCAAGCAGCAAACAAAAAATTGCAAATTCTAAATTAATTAAAACAGAATTAGATGTTACTCTAAAATTAAATCCGCAACATGCTGGTGCATACCATATTTTAGGGCGTTGGCACAGAACTATTGCTGCTTTTAGCGCAATAGAAAAATTAGCCATAAATACACTTTTTGGTGGTGTGCCCGAAGGCGGTTCTTACGATGCGGCCTTGCAAGCATTTAAGCAAGCATATAAATTTGAACCAACCTACAAGCTGCACCAATACGAGTTAGCGCAAACTTATTATGAAATGAAACGCTATGCCGATGCAAAAATATGGGCAACAAAAGCATTGCAAATTCCTTCGGTTTATTTGGAGGAAAAAAATACAGATATTAATTGTAATGAACTACTCAAAAAAATAAAAGAATAGCTAATGTGTGGCATTGCCGGAATAATTAATTTAAAAGGAAATAATTTTGTAGAAAGCAAGCACATTGTTGAAATGTGTGATGTTCAAAAGCACCGTGGTCCCGATGGTGAGGGTTTTTTATTTAGCAACAATTTTAGTTTTGAAGAGTTTGAAGAACTAAAAAGTAAACGCCCAAAAGCGCATATTCATGTAGTGCAATCGGCACGTAAAGTTATGCTTGGACATAGGCGTTTAAGTATTATTGATTTGAATGAAAACGCCTACCAACCAATGCCCGATTTTAATAAAAATTATTGGACAGTTTTTAATGGCGAAATTTATAATCACGCAGCTATTCGCAAAGAATTAACAGGGTTGGGATTTCAATTTTGCACCAATCATTCTGATACAGAAGTATTGCTAAATGCTTATATCGCTTGGGGTACAGAGTGCCTTAAAAAATTGCGCGGCATGTTTGCTTTTGTAATTTGGGATATTGCCAATGATACTTTTTTTGCCGTAAGAGATAGGCTTGGCGTAAAACCTTTTCACTATGCGGTAAACAACAACAACTTTTATTTTAGTAGCGAAATAAAAGGGATTTTGCACAACCAAAAAATTGAACGACGTATTAATTATAATGCATTAAATGAATATTTAACCTTTAGTAGTGTTGCCGCTCCAAACACAATGTTTGAAGGGGTTTACAAACTGAAACCAGCACATTATTTACTTATCAAAAACGGCGAAATAGGAGCGCAAACACAGTATTGGAATTTAGCCGAAAAGGCGGTTCATAAAAATAATTTAAGCGAGGAAGAAACGTGCAAAGCACTAATTAATAAAATTACTGAGTCAATAAATCTTCGCCGCGAAGGCGATGTAGCTTATGGTGCGCTACTTTCGGGTGGTGTTGATTCTAGTGCTAATGTTGCTATTCTTTCAAAATTAATTGATACCAAAGTACAAAGTTTTACGGTAGGTTTTGAAAACGAAAAAGGCAATTACAGCAACGAATTTGAATATGCCCGGACAGTATCAAATATTTTTAAAACAAATCATTTTGAAATAAAATTAGATGAAAATGATTTTATGGATTTCTTAAATAGAATGACATTACACCTCGACGAACCACTTGCCGATACTGCTTGCATACCACTTTATCATGTTGCAAAATTAGCAAAGCAAAATGGCGTATCTGTTTTACTTGGCGGTGAAGGTAGTGATGAAATTTTTATTGGTTATCAGCTTTGGCGGTTTCAAAATAGTTTTAATAATTTATTTAGCAAGCGTGGTTACAACCCTTTGTTGATGGCTATTACAAAAAATATTTTGCAATTACCATACATCAAAAACAAAAGAAAATTTTATGCTTCATGGTTACAAAAAATGATGCAACATCAAAATTCTTTTTGGGGTGGCACAGAGGTTTTAAGCGATGAAAACAAAGCGAAAATTTTTTCAAAATCGTTTCAAGAAAAAACGAAAAATTATAATCCTTACGATAATATTTTGCGATTGCTTACCCAATTTGAAAAAGCGGGCAACACTAACTTTTTAGATTGGATGACGTTTTTAGATACAAACATTCGCTTACCCGAATTGCTATTGGCTAGACTTGATAAAATGACAATGGCTGCATCGGTTGAAGCCCGCGAACCATTTATGGATAGTGAGCTTGTGGAGTTTGCCATGCAAATGAATTCGGAAATAAAAGTAAAAAATAATACCGAAAAATACATACTCAAAAAAGCCTTAGAAGGCATTTTGCCGAACGAAATTATATATCGTCCAAAAGATGGTTTTACCGTGCCACTTGCCAACTTTTTTGCCAAAGAAAAAATTAGGAAATTTGCCCTCACAAAAATTTTAGAATTCAATAATTACGAAAAAATATTTGAAGAAAACTACATTCAACAATTGTTTGAAACCAATGATTGGCAGCAAGTGTGGCAAATACTAAATGTGGCTTTGTGGTGGGATAATTATATAGTAAACTACCCAATGTTTGTAGATGGTAGCGGCAACATTATACCCGAAATAAAAGTGTAATGGAATTGCCCAAAGAAGATATTTTGCAACATATATTTTTGAATAGGTTGTACAAAACTACCAACTTAAAAACTACCGATGGCGATGATTTGCAAATACTAAAAACGGGTACTAAAAACTTTAATTCAGGACCCGATTTTTTAAATTCACTTATTAAAATAAACGACACGCAACTGGCTGGCAACATTGAAATACATGTAAAAGCCAGTGATTGGTTAAAGCACAATCACCAAACAGATTTGGCTTACAACAATGTAATTTTACATGTTGTATTAGAAGCCGATATGGAAATTTCTGTAAACCAAAAACCATTGCCAACGCTAGTGCTAAAAGGTATTGTGAATGAAAATATTTTTGAAAATCATGAGAGTTTATTGCAGGCAAAAACTTTTGTACCATGTCAAAAAAGTATCGCCAATGTACCATCAATAATTACACATTCATGGTTTGATAGAATGTTGGCAGAACGCATTGAAGACAAGGCTTTGATGGTGAATGAAATAATGCAAAACACGAATAATAGTTGGGAGGAAACCTTTTATCAAATGCTGGGCTACACTTTTGGGTTTGGTTTAAACAAACACACATTTTTAAAAACAGCGCAAAGTTTACCACTTCAAATTATTGCAAAACACAAAAATAATATCACACAAATAGAAGCATTGCTATTTGGCACAGCGGGTTTATTAAATGATTATTTTGCGGATGATTATCCAAAAACATTGCAGAATGAATATAATTTTTTGAAAACAAAATACCAATTAAAACAATTTGTACGCAAGCAGGAGTGGCACTTTTCAAAAATGCACCCAACTAATTTTCCAAGCATACGGTTGGCACAGTTTGCACAATTAATATTTACTTCATCACATTTATTTTCAAAAATTTTGGAGTGCAAAAACATTACTGAAATAGAAAAATTATTTGCAGCATCAGTTTCTGAATATTGGAAAACGCATTACGTATTCGATACAAAAAGTGTAGCTAAAAATAAAAACTTAGGCGCAACATCATTACAATTAATAATTATAAATACAGTTGTTCCTGTTCTTTATTCTTACTCAAAAACAAATGCAAAATACCGTGAACTTGCATTAGAATATTTGCAAAATATTGCACCCGAACGCAACGGCATTATTAAAAACTGGAAAGCTACAGGAGTTGAAGTTAATAATGCATACACTTCACAAGCATTGTTGCACCTTAAAAACAATTATTGTAATAATAAATTGTGTTTAAAATGCGCAGTTGGCGGTTATTTGGTTAAGCATTAAAATACAACCTAAATAGCAAAACAAGTATAATTCGGTTTTCCATTTTCACTAAATTGGGGCGCCAATTTGGGTCAAATGGTGTGGTTTAGAAAGATTGCATTTGCCAAGCACTGTAAAAATTTTTATTTCAATTTACAAAAGCACGAAAAATACCTTCTCTACAAAAAGTAAAGAAGGCTTAATATTTTGATTGGGAAAGTAAAGTTAATCTTTAAATCTGCGTGCAACTTCTGTCCAATTAATTACATTCCAAAATGCTGAAATATAATCGGGACGGCGGTTTTGGTAATGCAAATAATACGCGTGTTCCCAAACGTCTAAACCTAAAATAGGCGTACCTTTTACATCGGCAACATCCATTAATGGGTTGTCTTGATTAGGGGTTGATGTAACAACTAATTTGCCATCATGTTTTACCAACCATGCCCAGCCACTGCCAAAGCGTGTTGTAGCAGCTTTATTAAATTCAGTTTTTAAATTATCTAAATTTCCGAAAGTGGCGTTAATAGCCTCGGCTAATTCGCCAGTAGGGTTTCCACTAGCATGTGGTGTCAAAATAGTCCAGAAAAGACTATGGTTAAAATGCCCGCCACCATTGTTGCGTATCGGCATTGCAAACTTTGAGATATTTTTGCAAATATCTTCAATACTCATTTTTTCAGCATCAGTACCAACAATTGCAGCGTTCAAATTTGTAACGTAAGCATTGTGGTGTTTGCTGTGATGAATTTCCATAGTGCGGGCATCAATGTGCGGCTCTAAGGCTGTGTACTCGTAAGGTAATTTTGGTAGTTCGAATGACATAATTTTTTGTTTTTAAATTTATTCTACAATAGTAATTATTTTTTTGTTGTAGCTTGTTAATGCAATCATTTAGTTAATAACTTGCAGCGCAATTTTAATAAATGATAAACTACACCTTCAAAAAAATAATTTACAGTTTGGCTGTATTATGGGGTGTAATTACGGCTGTATTTTTTTTATTTAACCTATTGCCAGGCGATGTTTCTAAACTTTTGTTAGGGCAACAAAGTAATGAAGAAACTGCTAAAGCCATTAAGAAAGATTTGGGTTTAGATAAACCACTTTACCAACAATATTTTTTGTATTTGAATGATGTTTCGCCAATTTCTATCCATAATAATAAGAAGGAAAGTTCGTTATTTTTGGATGTAAATAAATATCAAATATTGGTGAGTGTAAAAGTTATAAACGGTAACTCTATTGCTATAAAATCACCCTATTTAAGACGTTCGTACCAGAGTAAAAAACCAATTTCAGAAATAGTAGCCGAAACCTTGCCAAGTACAGCATTGTTGGCATTTACATCAATACTTATGGCATCATTATTAGGTATTTTGTTGGGTATAATTGCCATGATTTTTAGGGATACTTTTATTGACAGAGGCATTTTGTTTTTTTCGGCATTGGGCGTTGCGGGTCCTTCCTTTTTTGTGGCAATAATTGTAGCCTGGATTTTCGGTTTTTTGTTAGGCGATATTACAGGTTTGCCAATGACTGGCAGTCTTTATGTGATAGATGATTTTGGTGAAGGAAAAACCCTTGCTTTAAAAAATATAATTTTGCCAACGCTTACTTTGGGTATTCGTCCATTGGCAATAGTATCGCAGCTTACACGCAGTTCGTTGGCCGATGTTATGTTGCAAGATTATATAAGAACTGCAAAGGCTAAAGGTTTAACCAAATGGCAAGTAATATACCGTCATGCCTTAAAAAATGCGTTAACGCCAGTTATTACAGCTATTAGCGGTTGGTTTGCAAGTTTATTGGCAGGGGCAGTTTTTGTAGAATATATTTTTGGCTGGAAAGGCATTGGTAAAGAAATAGTTGATGCACTCGAAAACTATGATTTGCCAGTTGTAATGGGAGTTGTAATAGTTATTGCGTGCATATTTGTAGTAATAAATTTGTTGCTTGATTTGGTGTATGGCATACTTGACCCAAGGGTAAGAGTATAGTAAATTGATTTAACTTTTCACGAATAAAATTTTAGAAAAAAACAAAATGCAATCACTTTACAGTAAATATTAAATTTACTTTTGCACCCTCAAAAATTTACTTATGAATAGAAAAGAATGGATATTAATGTTGCTGCTTTCCTCAGTAAATTTTAGCCACATTTTAGATTTTATGATTATGATGCCGCTTGGTAATGGCTTAATGCATAACCTACATATCAATGCACAAGAGTTTAGTTTGTTAGTAACATCGTATGTTTTTAGTGCAGCATTGGCAAGTATTTCGGCATCATTTTTTATAGATAAATTTGACAGAAAAAATGCACTTATTTTCGCATACATAGGTTTTATATTAGGCACACTTGCCTGTGCTTTTGCCGATACTTATGCTACACTTATTACGGCGCGTATAGTCGCAGGCTTATTTGGCGGGCTTATTGGCGCACAAGGGCAATCAATTGTTGCCGATTATTTTACTTATGAACGCAGGGCAACGGCTATGGGAATTTTAATGGCTGGCTTTTCAGTTGCCTCTGTAGCTGGCGTGCCTATTGCCCTTAAACTTTCAACAATGTATAACTGGCATGCACCATTTTTTATGGTTGTGGCATTGGGTTGTGTAATTATACCTTTGCTAATACTCTATATACCAAGAATGACGGGGCATTTGCAAAAAGCAAACCAAAAGCAATCCCCATTTATTGTTATTCAAAATGTAATAAAAAACAGAAACCAACGCAAAGCAATGTTGTTAACTTTTGCAGTGCAAGCAAGTCACTTTAGCATTGTACCATTTATAGCACCATCGCTTGAAAGCAACGTAGGGCTTAGTAAAGACGAAGTTAGTTTAACCTATTTTTTTGGTGGAATATTCACATTTTTTCTGTCGCCGATGGTTGGTAAAATTGCTGATAAAAAAGGAAAGCTACCTGTATATATAGTATTTGCTTGCCTTGCAGCATTGGTACTTTACGTATTTACTAATTTAGTGCCCTCGCCTTTGTGGATAATTTACGTAGTTACCACATTGTTTTTTATATCGTCAACAGGGCGTTTTGTGCCAATGCAAGCCATGGTTACAAGTGTAGTTTCGCCCCAACAACGTGGCGGCTTTATGAACTTGAATGCCTTTGTAAGCCAAGTGGCATCGGGCTTTGGCGCAATGCTTGCCGGTTTTATTGTTGTAAAACAAAGCGACGGCACACTGTTGCACTACGATTATGTTGGGTATTTTGCCATTATACTTTGTTTGGCAAGCGTGTTTTTGGCAACGCGCATAAAACAAGAGGTGGTGTAATGCAAAATATATTACAAATAAAAATGAAAAATCTAACCTCATGAAAATAATACTAATAGCCGCAATATCCGAAAACAATGCTTTGGGCAAAGACAATAAATTGCTTTGGAAGTTAAGTGCCGACCTTGCTGTTTTTAAAAAACTTACCACCAACAATATTATTTTGATGGGGCGCAAAACATTCGATTCTATTGGCAAAGCATTACCCAACAGAATAAATATGGTGCTTACCAAAAATAAATATTTTTATGAGGACAATGTTGTTTCGGTTGATGGAATAAAAAAAGCATTTGAGTTGGCACGCGAATACAACAAAGATTTATACATAATAGGTGGCGGACAAATTTATGAAATGGCAATGGATTGGGTTGATGAAATGTATATTACGCATGTAAAATGCACAATTGATGCAGATACTTTTTTCCCTGAAATCAATAAAATAAATTGGGATGCCACTTTATACCACTCACAACAAAAAGATGAAAAAAATGAATTTGATTTTGACGTAATTCATTATACCAAAAGTAGCCGAAATTGAAAATAAAGTTTCGTTATTAAAATTGAAACCTTCTGTTCGTTTATTTTCCGCGCCCTTGTAACACAATAAGCACAGTGTAAATCATTATTTTAAAGTCTACCAAGAGGCTCATGTTTTCTATGTACAATAAATCATAGCGTAGGCGTTCAATCATTTCGTTTACATTTTCGGCATAGCCATATTTTACTTGCCCCCAACTGGTAATACCCGGTTTCACTTTGTGCAGATGACGGTAGTGCGGTGCAGTTTCAGTTATCTTATCAATAAAATATTGGCGTTCGGGGCGTGGCCCTACCAAACTCATATTGCCAATTAGTACATTATAAAACTGCGGAATTTCATCTAACCTTACCTTGCGCATATACTTACCAAATGGCGTAATGCGTGGGTCATCTTTACTACTTAAAGCTGGGCCTAATTTTTCGGCATCGGTAAACATGCTCCTAAATTTATACATTTTAAAGGGTTTACCATATATGCCAATGCGTTCGTGGCTATAAAACACTGCACCTTTTGATGTTGTGCTGACAATAATTGCTGTAATTATATATACTGGCAGCAAAATAATTAATGCAAGAATAGATACTAAAATGTCTAACATTCTTTTTACAACTCTTTGCCAAGTAGGCATAATGCTGTTAGAAATTTCAATAAGTGGCGCGCCAAAAATAGACGACATTTTTACTGAACCTGAAAGAATATCATACATATCAGGAATAATTTTTATGATAACGTTATATGATTCTAATTCATTGATGATTCGGCGAAGGTATTCATGCTCCCACGATTCGATGGCAATTATTATTTCTTCAACTTTATATTGATTAATGATATTTTTCAAATCGCTTAACTCGCCTAAGTGAGGCAGGTGTTCCTTTAATAAATGTCCCTTTCCATTTTTGTTTTCAATGTGTACAAAACCAACAAATTTGTTTCCACTACTCTTTCGCTGTTGCTCCATTTCATGGTATAAATTCAAAGCATTGGCGTTGCTACCAATTAATACTGTATTGAACCCGATTTTACGATTATGCACCCTTGTAACAGTAATCGTTGAAATAATAAACCGTACAAAAAAAGTAACGAAAAAATGTATCGCCAGTAGTGCAAGAAACGATTTGTAATAATCGCGGTTGGTATTTATTTTATCATCCAGCAACAGCGCAAAAAATATAACCACTACTCCTATTAAACTTATAAATAGGGTTTGCCCCAATTCTTTTAAACGTGAACGGCGAAATATATTGTTGTAAGTGCCCGTAACGGCATAAATAAGTAACCAAAAGAAAGGAACAAATATTAATCCTAAATAAAATTGCTGGTTGTAAATTACTTCGGAATAATGGCGTACCGAAATATGTTCAATATAATGTTTGCGAAAGGTATAAAACAACGCCCAGGCTGAGGCAGCGGTTATAAAATCGAAAAGTACATGAAGCGTTAATTGTAAACGTTTATTCATAATCATAAATGTTTTTGCATTAATAAAATTTTCATTTCAATAAAGTATAACGCAAAAACTCAAAATATATTGCAATAAAATAAAATAATTCTTTGTTTCAGTAATTAGAGTTTTTTTTTGCGAAAAATAATATGTTATTGGTATTCTAAACCATTTAGTTCATCCTTAAAAACAACCATAACTTGTCCATTTCGTTAACGAAAGTATAACGTATATAATGACTTATCAGTTTTTTATCACTATTACTTTTTAAAAAATTTGTTTTGCTTTATTAACTATCCTTTCTAATTAAATTTCTCAGCACAGAGTTTACAGAGGTTTAAGAGTTTCACAGAGTTTACATTCGTATCATTATTGGTTTTAAGTTTTTTTGCCAAGGGTAAGCGTAACCTCCAAACTTTAAAAAAGTTGAATTGAGTGGCTTGCGGGTACGCCTTACACGGGGACAATTTGTGTACTCAGTTTTGTAAATTAGCCTGTTTTTTATTTAGTGCCGGCCCGAAAACTCTATAACCCCAACCCTTACAATATTCTTGGTTGATAACTCGGCACGAATAAGTTGTTAACTAATTGGTTTTACTTGATTTTATTGTACAATGAATGTTTTATTCGCGCAATAAATTAGATAAAAATGCGTCAACGATTTGAACAATAACTTAGTTTAGAATTAGTAAAATTAGCTATGGATAGTGAATTAAATTTCGGATGGTATTTTGAAATCTCTGCTTAGTATTTAAAACTTACAAAGGCAGCAAATTTTTGAGAATAACTATAGCTATGCCATAAAAACTATCACTGATTTATTGGTAGAAATTGTGCGCGTAAAAATGAATTGAAGGAATAATTCTCAATCAATTATTACCCAATTTTTGCAACATCCAAACTTTCATACACCGAATTATTACTTACAAATTCTGGTACTATTTCTTTTAGTTTGCCTACAATTCTAAAATTTTCTTGTCCGTTAAATAATTCTATTAATGCCGAAATATGCGCGTTTATAAGGTTGTAGTCATACTCAATTACTCTACCAATCATAATTTGTTTATGGTGTGTTGCTATTGTGTTTTCGCCATCAACCAATAATTCTTCATATAATTTTTCGCCAGGGCGCAAGCCAGTAGTTACAATTTGTATGTCTTTGTTTAGCGTAAGTCCGCTAAGGCGAATCATCTTTTTGGCAAGGTCAATAATTTTTACACTGTTGCCCATATCAAACACAAAAACTTCGCCACCGTTGCCCATTGCACCAGCCTCTAATACTAGCTGGCAAGCTTCGGGTATAGTCATAAAAAAGCGAGTAATATCGGGGTGTGTAATGGTTATTGGGCCGCCACTTTCTATTTGTTTTTTAAACCTCGGTATTACCGAACCATTGCTGCCAAGTACATTTCCAAAACGTGTGGTAATAAATTTTGTATCCGATATTTTGTTGAGTGATTGTATATAAATTTCGGCGGCACGTTTGCTTGCACCCATTACGTTTGTTGGGTTTACAGCTTTGTCGGTACTTACCATTACAAATGTTTCTACTTTAAAATTATGTGCAAGGTCGGCTACTATTTTTGTACCTAATACATTTGTGTTTATTGCTTCCGACGGATTATTTTCCATCATAGGCACATGCTTGTATGCTGCTGCATGATATACCACTTGCGGCTTGTAGATAGCAAAAACATTGGCCAATCGGTACTCGTTACGAATATCGCCAATAATAATTTCTATATTTCCTTTGCCAATTTTATCAACAAATTCCATTTCAATATCATATAGTGGCGACTCTGCGACATCAAACAAAATAATTTTTTTAGGATGGTATTTGAACACTTGCCTTACTATTTCGCTACCAATAGAACCTGCTGCACCAGTAATTAAAATAACCTTATTGGCCAATTGCGCTTTTATTTTATCGGTGCTCAAAACAATAGGGTCACGTTCTAATAAATCTTCAATTTTTATTTTCTTAATTTGTTTAAAACTTAACTCTCCATTTATCCAACTGCCTATTGGTGGTACGTTTAGCACTTTTACATTGTGCAAAAAACATTTGTCAACAATGTCTTGCTTGTGTTGTGCACGTATATTATTGGTTGAAAAAATAAGCTGCGAAATATTTTTTTCTGTAATTAAACTTTCAGCGTCTTCTACTCCGTAAATTTTTATTCCTTCTATTTTTTTACCAATCTTGGTTTTGTTTTCATCAATAAAACCAACCACTCTATAACGAGTGCCAGCATCACGTTCCAAAGCACGTTTGGTAATAACACCTTCATCGGCAGCACCAAAAATAATAACTTTACTTTTTTCGCGGCGTGGGTTTTTCAGTTCAAAATACATGAGTTTAAACAACACACGTGTAGCCACCATTGCAAAAACAGTTGTTATAAAATCGATGATGATAATAGAGAAAGGTATTACAAATTTTGTTGCAGTTTTAAAAGAAAAAAAGTTGACCAACGCAAAGCAAAAACTACCAATTAGCACAACTGTAAAAATACGTCGGGCATCATCAAAGCTGGTGTAACGAATAATACCCGAGTATGTTTTGCCAATATAAAATGACAAAGAGCGTAACGCAATTACAAAACAAAACACATACGGAAAATAGGATAAATCGGGTTCGGTAATATGAAAGTTGAAACGCAGCAAATACGCCAATACTATTGAGGTAGCTGTGGTTAAAATATCCAAAATAAAAACCACCCAACGTGGCGTATTGCCTTTTAATATGCGCATTTTTTTTTTACATTAGTTGAGTCAATAATTCTTTCACTTCCTCAAATTTTTCTTTGTAGCCCAATTTTTCAAATGTGTACATTAAGTTACGCAACAAACGCCTAATCATATCTAAATTACTACACGGTTGGTAATATTGGTTTTCTTGTTGCAGATTTAATTGTTTCAAAAAATTATCAATTTCGACCTTGCCAAATACGGTTCCGCGGCTAAACGGATTTACATAAAATAAAATGTTTTTGATTTTTGTGTTGTACGCAAACTCAGAATCATCAATGTAAGCGACAATAAAATGCTCAGGTAAATTTACACCATAAATTGGTATTTTAAGGCTCTGCGTAACACACAAATATAAAATAGAAAGCAATAATGGATTGCCTTTTTTATTTTCTAAAACAGTATTAATAAATGAGTTTTGAGGTGCGTGAAAATTTTGTGAATTACCACTAAAGGTGTGTATGTCGAACAAAATATGGTTTACAACCCTCACTCTTTCAAGAGCCGTTAAATCATTAGTAAGCTCAAGCCAAATATCATTTTTTATTTGTTCGATGTGCTTTTTTACTTTGGCTTCATCTAAATCGGGATATTGGTAACGGGCAACAATAATAGCACCTTCAAGTATATTTAGTGCGCCATTTTCTTTCCATAATTTAAGGTTCTTTTGTGTGTTAGAATATTGAATTTGGTGTATTAAATCCAAAGCACGCTCTTGCACCAATGGGTCAAAATTAGTTTCAAAAGTATTTTCAAGTTCCGGAATTATATCATCACCTAGTGAAAGAATTTTATTTTTTATTTCAAAAAATATTCCTTCATCAGGGTCGTCTAACAATTGAATGAGTGCCGTAATTTCTGACATTTATTTATACTTACTTTTTAGCAATGTTGTAAAAGTAACAATGATTTTTAATTGTGGTAGATTGGTAGAAAAGCATTTGAAATTTTTTAAAAATCAGTTCCAAATTAGTTTCATTTTCTTTCAATTATTAAGGTACAAAAATAACATATTCTACCTCAAAAATTGTGCACTTTTTTTAACACTTGTTTTAGCCATCAAATAAGGCTAATATTGTTTTTTAATATAACATTTTTATGATTAAACTATTTAAAAATTGCTTGCTTATTTTTGTTACTATTCTTGCTTTTGCAGGATGTAATAATAAACTTAAAGTCAGTAAAATTGAAACCAGTAACACACAACTCAATAAAAATTCGGAAGAAGACAAAGAGTTTTTAGATGTGATAAATCCTTTTAAAATACAGATTGATGCCGAGATGAATGCTATACTAATTGTGAGTGAAGCAGAAGCTACAAAAGGGCAGCCAGAAGGCGAATTGGGTAATTTGGTTGCGGATATAGTACTCAAGAAAACAAGAGATTACACTACCGATGCTGTTGATATTTGTATGCTAAATAACGGCGGGCTTAGAACATCGTTGCCAAAAGGCGATATTATTTTAGGCAAAGTTTTTGAGTTGATGCCATTTGAAAACGAAATGGTTTTACTAACACTTTCTGGCAAGCAAACAAGACAATTGTTTAACTATATTGGGCGTAGTGGCGGTGTGCCGCTTGCGGGTGCTACTGCTACTATTACAGATACCAATATTGTGGATATTAAAATTAATAACAAACCTTTTGATGAGGGCATAACATACAACATTGTTACAAGTGACTATTTAGCAGGTGGTGGCGATAAAATGCGCTTTTTTAATAACCCCGTAAATTACAAGCCTATAAAACACAAATTGCGCGATGCTCTTGTAGAATATATGATTGAAGAAAATAAAAAAGGTAACACACTTAAACCCAAAAAAGATGGAAGACTTACTAAAAAATAATTCGCGACGTACATTTTTAAAACACGGCGCCTTTGCAGGTGTTGGTATTATTGGCTTACAAAGTTTTGCATTAGATGCACTTGCCGCCGATGAAAAAGTAAAAATTGTAATTTTGCATACCAATGATGTGCATAGCCACATTGACCCATTTCCGGATAACGACCCTAAATTTCCTGGACTGGGCGGTGTAGCAAGGCGTGCAGCACTTATTAAAAAAATAAGAAGCGAAGAAAAAAATGTTTTGTTGTTAGATGCCGGCGACATTTACCAAGGCACGCCCTACTTTAATAGGTTTGGTGGTGAGTTAGAATTTAAGTTAATGGCAAAAATGCAATACGATGCATCAACCATCGGTAACCACGATTTTGATAACGGTATTGAGGGTTTTACAAAAAATTTACCCTTGGCAAACTTTCCGTTTTTGTGTGCTAATTATGATTTTAGCGATACTGCAATGAATGGCAAAACTGAGCCGTATAAAATATTTGAAAAGCAAGGAATAAAAATTGGCGTTTATGGTATTGGCATTGAGCTTGAGGGTTTGGTAGAAAAGAAAAATTACTTAAACACAAAGTATTTGGCCCCCATGCAAAAAGCGGCAGAAATGACAATTCTTTTAAAGAAAGAAAAAAAATGTGATTTAATTATTTGCCTATCACACTTGGGCTACAGCTACCCCGATAAAAAAATATCGGACAGGGTTTTGGCAGAACAATCAAAAGACATTGACATTATTATTGGTGCACACACACATACTTTTTTAGACAAGCCCGTAATTATGCGCAACCGCGAAATGAAAGAAGTGCATGTTTGCCAAGTTGGTTGGGCCGGTATTAAATTAGGAAAAATAGAAGTAGAGTTTCATAAAAATAAAAAAACAAAGCAAGTTTTGGGCTCTGCTTTGTGTATAAACAGGCATTTAGATTTGATATAGTTTTTTCAACATTATAAAGTATAACACTATACGAAATATTATAATAAATTTTGCAACTTTTTTTTGTGTTTTTATTTTTGCTCTATGCTTGAAACACTAATAATTATAAGCATTTGGTAATAGTAACACCATCTTAATATTAAGGAAACAATTCGCTTAAAAAAATAATTTGATACCACAATAACAAATCGAAAAAAAATAATGTTTTTTTTCAAAAATAATTGTTGAAAACCTTGCTTTATTGGTTTAAAAAAAATTTATTTGCAAACATCAAACAGTTCATTCAAAAGTAGTTGCACAACAATCGAATAAAACAATAGCAAAGGCATTTTTTTATTAACGTATTTGTAAACATATTTGTACAGAAAGTTTGACATCATACATTCTTCTTAATAGAGAAGAATAAGAAAAGAAAAAAATAATTCAAAAATACGTTCAAAGTAAAATGATAAAAAGTTGCGAAACTGTCTGGGAAACTTGTCTTGCCATAGTTAAAGACAATATTAGTGCACAAAGTTTTAGAACTTGGTTTGAACCAATAAAACCTGTAAAATTAGAAAACAATGTACTTACAATACAGGTTCCTAGTCAGTTTTTTTACGAATGGTTAGAAGAGCATTATATACATGTGCTTCGCAAAACCCTCAAAAAGGTTCTTGGTGCAAATGCGGGTTTAGAATATAGTATTGTAATGGAAAACAGTGCCAATAACCAAAAGCCTTACACTGTAAATATTCCAACCACAAACCGCAAAGCATTGCACAATCATTCGGTTTCTATGCCGCTTGATATTAATACAAATGGAATTAGAAATCCGTTTGTAATACCTGGTTTGAAAAAAATAAATATTGAACCGCAATTAAATCCTGAATTTTCATTTGATAATTTTGTTGAAGGCGATTGCAACCGTTTAGCGCGCAGTGCAGGTTTTGCAGTAGCAAGTAAACCAGGCGAAACAGCATTTAATCCTTTACTTATTTATGGTAATACTGGTTTAGGAAAAACGCATTTGGCACATGCAATTGGTATTCAAATAAAAACACAGTTTCCGCAAAAAACAGTGTTGTATATACAAGCCGAAAAATTTTATGTGCAATATGTTGATGCTGTAAAAGACAACCGAGTAAACGATTTTATTCACTTCTATCAAATGATTGACGCTTTGATTATTGATGATGTACAATTGCTTGCTGGTAAAGATAAAACGCAAGAAATTTTCTTCCATATATTTAATCATTTACATCAAAATAAAAAGCAAATTGTACTTACGTCTGATAAATCTCCGGTAGAAATGGTTGGTTTAGAACAACGTTTGTTATCCCGTTTTAAATGGGGGCTTTCAGCCGATTTACAAATACCAGATTTAGAAACTCGTATTGCAATACTTGATAAAAAAATATACAAAGATGGCTTAGAAATGCCACGCGAAGTAATTGAATATTTGGCATACAGCATTGGCAACAACATCCGCGAATTAGAAGGCGCATTGGTATCATTATTAGCACAAGCATCGCTTAACCGCAAAGCCATAAACTTAGACCTTGCTAAGGCAATGATTGATAAGTTTGTAAAAAATACTGCACGCGAAGTATCTATAGATTACATACAAAAAGTAGTTTCGGATTATTTTGATTTGCCAGTTGATTTATTAAAATCGAAAACACGTAAACGCGAAGTAGTACAAGCACGTCAAATAGCAATGTACTTTAGCAAAAGCATGACAAAATCGTCATTGGCAACAATAGGGCAACACTGCGGTGGCAAAGACCATGCAACAGTTTTGCACGCTTGCCGAACGGTAAATAATTTGATAGATACCGACAAAAGATTTAGAACGTATATTGACGAATTGGAAAAGAAAATTTCAATAAACTAAAAGTAAAAGCCTCGCATAATTGTGAGGCTTTTTTGTTGGATATAAGTAAATTTTCAACTTCCTATCTTAACAACCACATAAAACTCACTTAACATATAATTAATATTGGAGAACGTTATTTGCATCAAAATTTTATTCAATGCAAAAAGCTATATTAAGTTTGTTATTCATCGTTGCGATTGTGCAAATTTCATTGTCGCAAGGCACAATAAATGGTACTGTTATAGATAAAAAAACTGGCGAAACTTTGCCCGGCGCAACTGTTACTTTACAAGGAAGCACAGTTGCCACAGTTACGGATTTAGATGGCAAATTTTCTTTATATAAAATTGCTACGGGCATTTATACAATTCAAATAAATATGATGGGTTTTGCCCCGAAAATTGTAAAGGAAATTACAGTTTTTGACAAGAAAATAAGCACCATAAATGTAGTGTTAGAAGAGTCAAAAACAGTGGACATAAATGAAGTTGTAATTGAGGCATCCGCAAAACGCGAAAGTATGAATGCAATGCTTATTCAACAAAAAAATAGAATTGCTGTAAGTGATGGTATTTCGGCAGAAGCCATAAAAAAAACACCCGATAAAAACGCTGGCGATATTGTAAAACGAATTAGCGGAACAACAATTCAGGACAATAAGTTTGTAATTGTACGTGGGTTAAATGACAGGTACAATTACACTATGCTAAATGGCAACCCGCTACCAAGTACCGAAAGCGATAGAAAAGCATTTTCATTTGATTTGTTTCCGGCTGCTTTGTTAGATAATATTACAATTGTAAAAACAGCTACACCCGATATGCCGGGCGACTTTGCAGGCGGCATTGTTACCATAAATACACGTGCAATACCAGAAAATAATTCGCAAAGCATTAGTGTTAGCAGTGGTTACAACAACTTTAGCACAGGCAAAAAATTTGTTACTTATGCACGTGGCAAATACGATAAAATAGGTATTGATGATGGCAGCCGTGAATTACCAACCAACTTGCCCGACACCAATTTTAGAAGTGGTACTGCAACCGAACGTTCCGAAATTGCTAAGAAAATGAACAACAATTGGGCACTGAACACAATACAAAAAGCCGCACCTTCTTTAAACTTTCAATACCAATTGGCACGTGTAGGCAAAGTATTAAATAATGAAACTGGGTTGGTTTTCGCACTTACTTATGCCAATTCATACAACACACAAAGTGCAACCCGCAACGATTTTACAGAACAGCCAAATGCTGCACCATTAAAGGATTTTCAGCTTAACGATATTAATTATAGCAACCAAGTAAATACAGGTGCAGTATTAAATTTAGCAACTAAAATTGGCAAGTACAATCAAATAAGTTTCAAAAATTTATACACTATTAATAGTGACGACAAAGTAATAATTCGCGAAGGAATACGCGATTTTAGCAGTGATATTCAGCAATTAGAAAAATCGTCGGTGCGTTGGTACACCGAAAATCGTTTGCAAAGCAATCAGCTACAAGGCGAACATTTATTAGGCATTAAAAGCGGAATTAAATTGAATTGGAATGCCTCGTACAACAATATCACACGCAATATACCATCAATAAAACGGATGATGTACACCACCGACCACATAAAAAATACAGAAGACACAACTTATTTAGATAGGCCTTACGCAGCAGCCATATTGCCATCGGGCGCATCACCGAACTCAGGCGGAAATATTTTTTCGGCCAAAACAAATGAACAATTAATGAGTGGAAATTTAGATATTACAATCCCTCTAAATTTTATAAAAAAAATAAAATCAGAAATTAAAATTGGTTGCGCATACCAACAACGCAACCGCGATTTTAAGGCAAGACATTTAAGCTATAACATATACAAAATAAATAACCGTAAAGCTCCTGTAGCCTTTGCTGAGTCTTTGTTATATATGAGTGAAGATTCTATTTTTAGACCCGAAAATATGGGGCAATTAACAGCTTATGAAGCCGCAACTGCAACTACACCTAAGAAAAAAGGTTTATCAGGATTTACATTAGATGAGGCAACAAAATTAAATGATTCTTACAGTGCAGCTTCTTCATTGCAAGCTGCTTATGCAATGTATGACATACGCCTTAACGATTGGCATTTGGTAACGGGCACCCGCATGGAAAAATATAATCAAATGGTAAATTCGTTTGCCGATGATGGCACGCCAGTAGGTGTAAATACTACTGTTATAGATTGGTTGCCAAGCGCAAACTTGGTGTACAGCCTCAACGAAAAAACAAATTTGCGTACAGCATTTTATAAAACGGTAAGCCGCCCCGAGTATAGAGAATTAGCTCCATTTGGTTTTTTTGATTTCACTACATTTTTTTCAGTTCGCGGAAACCCGCTATTGCAAAGGGCTACCATTAATAATTATGATGTGCGCTATGAATGGTTCGGGCAATTTAATCAATTGTTTTCTACCTCAATTTTTTACAAAGATTTTACAAATGCAATTGAACAAGTAAGTGTGCCATCGGAAAGTAGAACAATAGATTATCAAAATATTGCAAATACAAAAAACTATGGCATAGAGGTTGAAGGACGCATAAATGCTGGTGCTGTAACAAAAATGTACGATAACAAATTTTTAACTTCACTTTCTGCTTTTGCTAATTTGGCTTATATACAATCAAAAGTAGATTTAACTGGCGTAAAAGATGCAGGCGCTGCAAGCCGCAGTTTGCAAGGGCAATCGCCATATATTATTAATTGCGGATTGCAATATTTTGATACCGAAAAACAGCAAGGACTTAGCATTTCGGTAAATAAAATTGGAAGAAGAATATTTTTAGTAGGCAATGTTGGTGAACCATCAATATACGAAAACCCGCGCACAGTAATAGATGCACAGGTTAGTAAAACGTTTTTCAAACACTTAGAAATCAAAATTAATTTGAAAGATATTTTGGCTAACAACTATATTTTTTATCAAGACTTAAATAATAATGGCAAGTATGATAAAGCGGGCGGCGACAATTTAATGAATAGCCTTTACAATGGCCGCACAATTAGTTTGGGTGCAAGCTGGAAATTTTAGTTAGGTGCAAAACCTTATTTAGTGCCTCATCACGAGGCACAAATCAATTTAATTAGTTCATAATTGCAGGATAGCTTTCGCAATAATTACCTCAATTTATTGGGTATTCTTTAAACAAAACTAAAGAACTAAAACGCCAATAAATATTTAAAAAAAATAGAAATTAATTTGTTTCTTTTGCCATGTTAATTTTTAAATCTTCAATTTTAAATTGAAAAATATATGGCACGTAAACTTTTATTAGAACACATTGATGTTGAGGGCATTCAAACCTTTGACGTATATAGGAAAATGGGTGGTTACCGCAGTGTTGAAAAAGCAATAAAAACCATGACTCCCGAATCAGTTGTTGAGGAAGTAAAAAAATCTGGATTGCGCGGACGTGGCGGTGCAGGTTTCCCTGCTGGCATGAAATGGAGCTTTTTGGCTAAGCCCGAAGGTGTGCCACGTTACTTGGTTTGCAATGCCGATGAAAGCGAACCGGGTACTTTTAAAGATAGGTATTTGATGGAAAAAATTCCGCATGCTTTAATTGAAGGCATGATTACCAGTAGCTTTGCACTTGGCGCACGCACTTCTTATATTTACATACGAGGTGAGTATTTTTACGTTTTGCGCATCTTAGAAAGAGCAATTGCTGAAGCGTACGCCGCAGGATTTTTGGGTAATAATATTTTGGGAAGTGGCTATAGCCTCGATTTATATGTACACCCTGGTGCTGGTGCATACATTTGTGGCGAAGAAACAGCTTTGCTAGAATCGCTTGAAGGCAAACGTGGCAATCCACGTATGAAACCGCCTTTCCCTGCTATTGCTGGCCTGTACGCTTGCCCAACAGTTGTAAATAATGTAGAAACTATTGCTGCAATTGTTCCTATAGTAAATGATGGTGGGGATGAATATGCAAAAATTGGAATTGGAAAAAGTACAGGAACAAAATTAATATCGGCAGGCGGAAATTTAAAAAAGCCCGGCGTATATGAAATTGACCTTGGTTTACCAGTTGAAGAATTTATTTATAGTGATGAATATTGTGGCGGAATTGCGGGCGATAGAGAATTAAAAGCTTGTGTACCAGGCGGTTCATCTGTCCCTATTTTACCTAAAGAATTAATATTAAAAACTGCTGCTGGAGAACCACGTTTGATGAGTTATGAAAGCTTGAGTGATGGCGGTTTTGCAACAGGTTCAATGCTTGGTTCTGGCGGATTTATTGCCTATGACGAACGTGCATGTATTGTGCGTGGCTTATGGAATTTTTCACGTTTTTATCACCACGAAAGCTGCGGACAGTGCAGCCCATGCCGCGAAGGAACTGGTTGGATGGAAAAAGTTTTGCACCGTATAGAGCACGGACACGGACATCCGCAAGACATTGACTTGTTGGTTGACGTTGCCAAAAAAATTGAAGGAAATACAATTTGTCCGTTAGGCGATGCCGCTGCTTGGCCTGTAGCATCAGCTATTCGCCATTTTCGCGATGAGTTTGAATACCACATAAAATATCCTGAAAAAGTAAAAGACCCTAAACATTTCCATCATAGCCCGTTTAGGAAAAGTATGGTTGTAGGGTAGGTAAACAATAATAAACTATTTAGTTGGTTATCTGTTACAATTCATCAAATGTGGCTTAGTGGTAATTTTTTAGTGTGATATATTTTTAATGAGGCTTAAATTATTGTGAAATTGGAAAAAAACAAAATTATTGTATTCCTACTATGTATTACTTCAATAGTGAGCATGGCTTTTTTGTACAGCGATGATATTACAGATAGAAAATTTCATAGCGAAAAAGAGCTTGCGGCAATGCGCAAAATTTTGAATATTAATACTCCTATCGACACCAACGAATATTTTTTAAATTCTGCAAATTGTAGGGGTTGTCATGGGTACGATTTGGCTACTACTAATCCTCACAATGTTGATGAAGGTGGTAATGATGTAAATTTGGTGGATAGGTGGGAAAGTTCAATGATGGCAATGAGTGCCAAAGACCCATACTGGCGCGCAAAAGTACGGCAAGAAATTCTTGTGAATCCCTCACATTCTGGTGCCATACAAAACACCTGTACCAAGTGCCATGCGCCTATGGGCAATTACACTTCTATGTTTCATGGCAACACTTTTTATGGTTTAGCAAATTTGGCAAACGACTCATTGGGTAGTGATGGCGTATCATGTAGCGGTTGTCATACCATTGGTGCTAATGGTTTGGGAACAATGTTTTCGGGTAATATTCCGTATGACACCACACACAAAGAATATGGTCCTTTTCAAAATCCGTCGGTTGCACAAATGCAGTTGTACGAAGGCTTTACGCCAATATATAGCACACACATGGACGATTCTAAACTGTGTTCGCCATGCCACACTCTCGTAATTAATTCGGTTGATTTGAACGGAAACCCCACTGGCAACGAATATTTTGAACAAACCACTTACCAAGAATATGTAAATTCAAATTTTAAGGCAAATAATATAAAATGCCAAACATGCCACATGCCCCAAATTAATGATGCCATTATTATTGCAAATGGTGCAAGTGGTTTAACGCCGCGCACACCCTTTAACCAGCATAGTTTTGAGGGAGCAAATTACTTTATGCTCAACCTTATTAAAAATAACAAGGATAGTTTAGGGGTAAATGTTCCGAATATCAGCTTTGACCGTACAATAGCCGCCACCGAAAAAAGTTTGAAACAAAAAAGTGTTGATTTTAAATTATTTGTAGATAGTGTTACCAACGATACAATTTTTGTAAGGGTAAAACTTAAAAACAAGGCTGGGCATAAATTTCCATCGGCCTATCCATCGCGCAGAGCGGTGCTGCAAGTGGTTGTTACAAAAGGTAACGACACCGTTTTTGCATCTGGAATTTTCAATAGCCAACAGCGCGTAATTGGTGAAAATTCGCAGTTTGAACCACATCATAATATTATCAATCAAAATAATAAACCTCAAATTTATGAAACAATACCCGGCGATGTAACTGGCAATTTTACAAGTATTTTGGAGCGTGCTGCAATATTATTAAAAGACAATCGTTTGCCGCCCGATGGTTTTAGTACAACCTCATTAACCTACGATACAGTAAAAATTAGTAATGATGCTTTGGCCGATGAAGACTTTAATAAAATTGGAAATACAGAAGGTACGGCCACTGATTATGTTCATTATCACATTCCAATAAGTAATGTTGATGGTGCAATAAATATAAAAGCAAAACTATATTATCAAGCAATTCCGCCCAAGTGGTTGGATGAAATGTTTGCATTAAATGCCACTGAAATTAATAAATTTAAGGGCATGTATAATACTGCCGACAAACAACCTTTTTTGATGGTAAGCGATAGTGCCCAAAACATTATTTTGCACCAAGGAATAAATGAATTAACCAATGAGTTAGTAAATATTTTTCCTTCAATAACTAATGATGGAATTATTACTATTAGTTGCAAAAATTACTATTCTAAATTAGGTAAGATTGAAGTTTTTAATTCGGCAGGCAAGTTGGTAATTGTAAGAGAAAATAGTCAACGGAGCACAACTGTAGAATTACCCGAACAAGCAGGAATTTACTTTTTCAAAATAAAAATTGGTAACAATTCCGTTTACAAAAAAGTAATTAGGGTGAGGTAAAACATTTTAATTTCATGATGCTTTCACACTAAAACCAAATTTGTATTTTGCCTAACCAACTATGTTAGCACAAGCACTTTACCCCGAAAATATTGAACCCTCCGAATTAGATGAATACCTAAGCAACGGTTGGTTTAGAGCAGGGCAAACAATTTTTACAACCAACTTTTTAAGTTTCAAAAAAATATATTACAGTGCCATTTGGTTGCGCATAATTGTAGCTGATTTTGTGGCAAGCAGCACACAGCAAAAGTTACTAAAGCAGAATGCAAAATTTCGTGTAGAAATTAAGCCAGCCATTATTGACAATGAAAAAGAAAACTTATTTCAATTATATAAAACTGGGATTGGGTTTGATGCTTCAGAAACGCTGCAAACATTATTGTTTAGAGACAATACAACAAGCAATATTTACAATACTTTCGAAATTAATATCTATGAAAATAAAAATATAATTGCTTGTGGATTCTTTGATTTGGGTAACGAAACTGCCGCTGGCATTACCTGTTTTTATAATCCAGCATACAAAAAATATAGCTTAGGAAAATACCTGATGCTGCTAAAAATTTTAGAATGCAAAAAGCGCGGATTAAAATATTTTTACCCAGGATATTTTGTGCCAGGCTATAAATTATTCGACTATAAATTATTGCTGAGTACCAATGCCACAGAGTATTTGCAACTAAGTAGCACCAAATGGTTAAACATAAAATTGTTTACCGATTTAGAAATACCTTTAGCTGTTACCACTAATAAATTGCTTGAATTACAGCAAGCACTATTCTTGAAAAATGTACCAACACAACTTTTGAAATATAGGTTTTTTGACGCCGCATTAATGCCTAATATTTATGTATCGCCATTGTTCGACTATCCTTTATTTTTGTTTGTAAATGAAATTGACAGCAATTTTGTAACCACTGTAATTGTGTATGATGTAAGAACAAATACCTACCAAGTTACAAAGTGCATTGCAATTTGGGAATCCGATTTATTAAATGTGCCTAATCAAGTGTATGCCACCAATTTATTGCAAACATTGGAGGTACTATTTTATTTTGAAACACTGCAAGAGATGCTTGACTACTTGGCTTTGTAATTGAAATTTTGACTCTCATTATACAATATATAAATTGAACAATGAGAGGTTAGAAAATAAGTATAATTATATTGAGAACTATGTTGAAATATAGTCGGATTAAGGCTGGTATTAAAACAATAAGTGGGGCTTCTTAATAAAAATAAAACCACTAAGAATTGCAAAAAAAACAGCTGTCTTCAATTTAAAACAGACGCTTTTTCCATATCGCAAAAAATGATTTTATTTTTGAAATACAAGAAAAATTTAACAACACACCAAGAAAATGATTTAACAATGAAATCCACTGTAAATCTTTCAAAATAACCTCCACCATATTTTTAATGTTTTTATTAATGCGAATTATTTTGTAAAAAATAATTAATATTGAACACAAAACCTATGAAATGTATTTCCGCTTTTTAATATTAATTAGTTGTATTTCTATTGCCACATCTTATGCACAACGCGGCAAGGATGGCAACAAAACAGTAAATGGTATAGGTGTAATAGTAAATGAGTACACCACATTAACAACCGATGCGAATGCCGGTGACATACAAATTTTGGTTGCCAACAATAACCTAAATACAAACGGGCGTTTTCCGCTTGCACTTGCTGGCGGCGATTTAATAATGATTATTCAAATGCAAGGAACTACCCTTTCGGGTTCTTTCTTTGTGGGCTTAAATAATACATTGTTTGGTTTGCCAGTTGACAGTACTTGGGGCACCATAGCCAACTATAATAACTGTGGCAACTACCAATTGTGCCAAATAAAAACTGTTACAGGCACTAATATTATTGAACTTGATTGTCCGTTAATACATGATTTTGATGTAAGTGGCAAAACACAAATTGTGCGCATGCCGCGTGTAAATGATTTTATTATAAACACTGGCGCAGTGGTTACTTGCGATGCTTGGAACGGCAGCAAAGGTGGTATTGTAGTCTTCGAAGTAAATGGTAACCTTACACTTAACGGGCATGTAAATACCGACATTAAAGGCTTTAGAGGCGGTGCGAAAGAAAATTTTTCTGAATTTGGGTTAAACCAAACAGCATCTGATAAAAATACTATTGGTGCTGAAAAAGGCGAAGGTATTGGCGGATACCAAAACGATTACAATTATGTGGGAGGGCGTTATTGCAAAGGTTCGCCAGCCAATGCGGGTGGCGGTGGTGATTGCCATAATGCTGGCGGTGGTGGTGGTGCAAATGGTGGCAATATTAATACATACCGCGCTGTGGGCGTACTTGATATTAGCACACCTAACAATATTACAGCCTTTAATTTGGAGGGTGCAGGCTTTGCAAATACAATTTCAAGTGGCGGTGGGCGCGGTGGATATTCTGCTTCAACTGCCAATGTGAGTCCTCTTACAAATGCACCTGGCGCAAGTGCTTGGAGTGGCGACTTTCGTATCAAAAATGGTGGCTATGGTGGCAGACCACTTAACTATACTTTAGGCAAATTATTTTTGGGCGGCGGCGGCGGGGCTGGCGATATGGACGATAACTTTGGCGGACGTGGCGGCAATGCTGGCGGAATGATTTACGGCATAGTGCATGGCAATATTACGGGTAACGGCATTATTACTTCTAACGGTGAGAATGGAGAAAGTACAACCGGCCAACCAGTGCTGCTTGGCACAAGTGGGCAAGATGCGGCAGGTGGTGCAGGTGCTGGTGGCACAATAGTATTGCAATGTTATGGCAATTCTAGTGCATTTACATGCCGCGCAAATGGCGGCAATGGTGGTTCACAAACATTATTTTCTACTATTAATTCAAATAAAAATCAAGCGCAAGGGCCTGGTGGTGGTGGTGGTGGCGGTTACATTAGAGTTAGCAATAACAACATTGTAACACTTACAAACGGTGGCACTAATGGTGTAACAAACTCCAATGCCATGACAAATTTTGCTTGCAATGGTGCAACAAAAGGTGCTGTAGGGCAAACAATTATTGATAATTTACATCCCAATATTATTGCAGCAAACGATACTATTTGTGCTGGCGATAGTACTGTATTAACAGCCACCTCAGTAAATTTAAATAACCCTATATTAGAGTGGTTTGATGCACCTTTTGCAGGAAATTTATTGTTTACAGGCAATAACTTTACGACTCCTAACTTAACAGTAAATACTGATTATTATGTATCGCAATGTCCATTGCACTTCCGCAAAAAAGTAAGTGTAATTATGTTTGCAGGTGCTGCAATTTCTGTTAATGCTGGGGCAAATCAAAATACATGTTCTACATCTAATATTGAGCTAAGTGCATCGTCACTGCCAAATGGTTTTAATGGTATCTGGACTAATCCAACGGGCGGCGCAAGCATTATAAACCCAACTGACACCAATGCATTGGTTGCTAACTTAAATGTAGGCAACAATCAGTTTGTCTGGAGTATTAGCAATGGTTGTGCTTTTGCAAGCGATACTATTGTAGTTAATTTGGCTGCACAGCAAGATACAGCTAATGCTGGGCCAAACCAAAATGTATGTGCAACTTCTGCAACATTAAATGCTACACCAACTGCATTAAATAACGGAAGCTGGAGTTTTATTTCGCCTGGTACTTCTCTCAATAACAATGGGCTAAGTAATGCAACCATTAGTAATTTAAGTGTTGGCAGCAATACATTTGTTTGGACTGTTACTCCGCAAAATAATTGCCCATCTACTAATGATACTGTTGTGATAATTGTTACCCAAATTGCATCTGTTGCCAATGCAGGTAGTAACCAAACTATCTGCACCAACAATTTTACACTTAATGCTACTACGCCAACTGTTGGCGCAGGTGTTTGGCAAGTGGTTTCTGGTGGCGCAACGCTTGCCAATGCTGTGTTACCAAATACATTGGCTAGTAATTTATCTATCGGTAACAATCAATTTGTTTGGAGTGTGAGCAATGGTACTTGTGCCCCTAATACTGATACTGTTACCATTATTGTTGGTCAAAATATATCAGCTTCATTAGCTGGGGCTGATGTTACACAATGTGGAAACAGTATTACGCTAAATGCAACCGCACCCGCAATCGGCGTAGGTACTTGGACTTCATTAAATAGCAATATTAATTTTAGCAACATAAACATTTCAAATCCTACAGCTACAAATTTAAGTAATGGTACAAACACATTTGTATATGAAGTTACGGGTAACAATTGCCCTCCAAACTACGACACATTAATTGTTCAAAATAGCACCCCACCTTCTCAAGCCCTTGCTGGTGCCGATTTTCAATTGTGTGGCGCATCCACAAATCTAAATGCCGTAAATCCAACTGTCGGCAATATTCTCTGGACAAGCAGCAATCCAAATCTAATAATAGCCAATGTAAATAGTGCCTCAACCGCTGTTAGCAATTTACCAATAGGTGTAATTGAATTTTATTATAACATAAGTAACGGCACTTGCACACCCAATAAAGATACGGTTATAGTAACAGTAAGTGCAAGTATTACTGCAAATGCTGGTGCCGATAAAGTTGTATGTACTGATACTACTTCTATAAATGCAGTGTTTACTAATAATATCGGTGTCTGGACAAGTATTGGAAATTCGCAAATTATAAACCCTACCAACAACAACAGCACAGTTAATAATTTAGCCATTGGCAATAATTTTTTGGTGTGGTCAGTTAGTAATTCATCATGCCCAAGCGTTAGTGATACAGTAGTGATTACAAGAGAACCACCAATATCCGATGCCGTTGTTGGTAGTAATTTAACGGTATGCGATAACTCAGCAAAACTTACTGCCGCTGCACCAAATGTAGGCTCTGGCGTATGGAGTTTGCAGAGTGGTACTGGCACAATTGCTGCACCAACCAATAGTACTAGTGCTGTAAGTAATTTATCTATAGGTACAAATATTTTTAAATGGACAGTAAAAAAATTGGGATGCCCTGCAAAATCTGCACTGCAAACAATTGTGGTTTTAGATAAAAATAATACCGCTTTTGTAATGCCCGATACTACAATAACACCGGGTACAAAAGTTACTTTGAGGGCAAATGGTGGCTTTACATATCAGTGGCAACCACCCAATAACTTGAGTTGTAGTAACTGTGCAAACCCTGTATTCAGTGGACTTTTCAATATTAGCTACCAAGTAACAATTACTGATAGCAATGGTTGCAAAATAGTTGACACCCTTAATATAAGTACTGAATTAGTAAAGTTCGTAGAAATTGCAGATGCCTTTTCGCCTAACGCTGATATTCCAATAAACAGAGAATTGCGGATACACCACAGCGGGCTTAAAACATTAGAATTTGCAGTGTATAGCGAGTGGGGCGAAACATTATTTTCGATTGCTGAAGGCGAAAGTTTTGACAAAACATGGGACGGAACTTATAAAGGACAACCTGTAAATACAGATGTATTTATGTACGTAATAACTGCACGCTACTTAGACAATTCTGTAGAAATTAAAAAAGGTAAAGTTTGGCTTTTGAGGTAACCAAATAGCAAATTAAAAGTGAGACTTTGCCAATAAATATCCAAATATAAAATGAAGAAAAACATTGTTGCAATATTATTTTTCTATTTATTGATTCCAAATATATATGCACAATTTGGATTCAAAAAAACTGATAGCATTGCAGTCGCAATTAATAACAAAACACTAAAGTTGCCGTGGGCTGGAGGCTTTAATTACATGCAGTTTTCAAGCATCGATTTGAATTTGGATGGCATAAAAGACTTGTTTGCTTTTGACAAAAGTTCAAACAAAATAATTACATTTTTAAATGGAGGTATTGCCGATAGTGTTGACTATAAATATGCTCCGCAATACGTCAAAAATTTTCCGAAAAACTTAACCGATTGGGTGTTGCTTGTCGATTACAATTGCGATGGAAAAGAAGATATTTTTACGCAGCGCGAAGGCTCAATTGCCGTTTATAAAAATACTAGCAATACTGCAAATGGTTTGCAATTTTCATTGGTTACAAATAAGTTATATTCTAATTATTATTCAGGATATTTGCCCTTATATGTTACGTCTGTTGATATACCATCCATCAACGATATAGACAATGATGGTGATGTTGATATTCTCACATTCTCTACCAATACAACGGATGTGGAATTACATCAAAACTTTAGTAAAGAAAATTACAATACTTGCGACACATTAGACTTCTCGGTTGTTACAGCTTGTTGGGGCGATTTTAAGGAAGACCAATCTAATTGCAATATAAATCTTAATTTACCTTGTGGAAGCTTATTGTATAATCCAACTTCTATTGAAAATAGAGAAGTGCAACATTCGGGTTCTGCATTATTAGCAATAAACTTGGATGCTGATGCTGATAAGGATTTACTAATTTCTGATATAGGTTGCAGTAAAATTACATCAGTTATTAATGGCGGCACTTTGGCGCATGCCTTTGGCACACAAAAAGATTCAGCTTTTCCGAGTTATGATGTTCCCGTATATTTAGATATTTTTCCTACTCCATTTTATGTTGATGTAAATAATGATGGCAAACGCGATTTATTGGCAAGCCCAAATACCACTTCAGGCTCTGAAAACATTAACTGTGTAAGTTATCATAAAAATATTGGTACTGATAATTTTCCACAATTTAAGTGGCGTAATAATTCTTTTTTGGTTGATGAAATGATTGACAATGGCGAAGGTGCTTTCCCAACTTTTTTTGATTATAATAATGATGGCTTATTAGATTTTGTAGTAGGTAATACGGGGCGTTTTGTAAACAATGAAAGTAAAGCACGCATGTTATTATTCAAAAATAATGGCACGAGTGGGCAACCAAAATTTGAATTGTTTGATACTGATTATTTGGGTTTGTCAACTGCTATAAATCTAAATAATGTAATAGCCACATTTGGCGATTTAGATGGTGATAATGACAACGATTTACTAATTGGAAATGCTGATGGCAAATTAAGCTACTATATTAATAACGCAGCTTCTGGTGCTGATGCAAGCTTCGCATTGTCGCAAGTTTATTACCAAACTATTGATGTAGGTAATAAGGCCGCACCGCAATTAATTGATGTAAACCGCGATGGTAAATTGGATTTATTAATTGGTAATGAAGCAGGAAAAATTCGTTATTTTGAAAACACGGGTTCGTTGCAAGTGCCAGTATTCACTATGGCTTCAAACTTTTTTGGTGGCGTTTATACAGGTATCGACAATGGTGTAAATTTAAGTAATGGTGCTTGCGTGCCACAGCTTTTTGATATTAGCGGAACTTACCATTTGCTTTGTGGCTCGCTTAGTGGGCGCATTTTTAGATATGGAAATATTGATGGTAATTTAAATGGAACATTCGCAAAAATTGATACAAACTATGCAAGTATTTGGGAAGGAAAAAACGCTTCAATAAGCATTGCCGATATTAATAATGATGGACAAAAAGACATGCTTATTGGTAATAAAAGTGGAGGCTTAAATTATTATTCTGGTGATATTACTTCAAACATTTTTGTAAACGAATTAGAAAATAATATTATCATTTACCCAAATCCTGCAAATGAGAATGTAACAATTACGGCAACTGAAAACATTAGTAAAATAGAGCTGTACAACAACTTAGGTAATTTGCAATTGCAACAAAGTAATTGCAAAAACAAAACAATTAAATTGTTGTTAAATGAATTGGCAAGTGGTATTTACTTTGTAAAAGTTAGCACTTCAAAATATAATTTTACTAAGAAGATTATTATCGTAAAATAAAATTTCATGCAAGTAATTTAGAGTTTACCCATTACCAAATATGACCCGTGACGAATTAATAGATAGATACAAAACCGACCTTAATAAATATCTTCCCCCACAAACTTTACATACTATTGCCGAATGGATTTTATACTTTAAATTTAACTTAAAAATCACCCAAAGTAGAAACTCTAAATTGGGCGATTATAGCAGCCCACAGCGCAAAGGTTATCATCTAATAACAATTAACCACAACCTAAATCAGTATGCTTTTTTAATAACGCTTGTGCACGAAGTGGCGCACCTTGTAACCTATGAACAGTTTAAAGAAAAGCTGCGAAATATTAAACCCCACGGTGCAGAGTGGAAAAAAAATTTCAAAAACTTAATTGGTTACTTTTTAAATAATGAAATTTTTCCGGTTGAGGTATTACATGCGCTAAAAAACTACATGGATAACCCTGCCGCAAGTAGCTGTTCGGATGCCGATTTGCAAAGGGTTTTAAAAAGGTACGACCCGCCCACAAATAAAAAATTCTTAGAAGATTTAGCCTACAACTCTACATTCAAAATTAACGGACGTATTTTTAAAAAAGGCCAACTTCAGCGCAAACGATTTGAGTGTATTGAACTTGCAACAAAAAAAACATATTTGGTAAGTGGCATTGCTGAGGTGTTGCCAATAAGTGAAACTATATTTTAGTTTCTGCCAATAACATTATCCTATCAAATTCGTCTTGTTTTACAGGCCCTACCGACAAACGAGAAAGTTTTACCAAGGCCATTTCTTGTAGCAATTTATCAGTTTTTATTTGTGCAAGTGTTACAAATTTTTTGAGTGCTTTTACAGGCTTTACTTTTATAGCAACCCATGTTTCATCATCAATAGTAGGGTCGGCAAAATGTTCTTTGCTCACTTTTGCAATACCAACTATTTCGAGACCCTCATTGCTGTGATAATAAAGTAACAAATCACCTTTTTTCATTGCCTTGAGGTTGTTGCGTGCTGCGTAATTTCTAACCCCATCCCAAGTGGTTTCTTTATCTGTTACCAATTGTTGCCAAGGGTATTTTACAGGTTCCGATTTTATTAGCCAGTAATTCATATTGTTTTTTTGTCAAAAATAAAAAATTTAAAAACTTTGAAGGAAGATTAATTCTTGTTACCAATATTCAATCCTCAATAAATTGAACCAGTATAACTCTCATAGGCTAAATAATTTTCCCACCCACAATGGTTTGTTCAATTAAATTACTACCAAAAGAATAGGGTAACACATGGTAGTGTGCAATTGGTTTGGTAATTATTACGGAGGCTATTTTGCCAACAGCAATGCTACCATGTGTGGCATCCAAATTCATGGAATAAGCTCCATTAATGGTAGCGGCGTTAATTGCTTCTTCGGGTGTAAGTTTGTAGTTTATACAAAGCATAGCAATCATTAAATTCATGTTGCCGGTTGGGCTACTGCCAGGGTTGTAGTCACTTGCCACAGCAACAGGCAAGCCAGCATCAATCATGGCGCGTGCTGGTGGCAATGGCAATTCTAAAAAATAAGCGGCACCGGGTAACACAGTAGGCATTGTTTGGCTTTGCAATAAGCTTTTAATTTCGGCTTCGCCCACATATTCTAAATGGTCAACGCTTATGGCATTAACCGCTACACCAGCTTGTACACCGCCATTATTACTTAGTTGGTTTGCATGTACTTTTGGTATAAGCCCGTGCTTAATGCCTGCTTCTAAAATGGTAATGGTTTCTTGTTGTGTAAAATAATTTTCTTCGCAAAAAACATCGCAATAATCTGCCAAGCCCTCGGCAGCTATGGCGGGTAGCATTTCATTAATTATTAATTTTATATAACCTGCTTTGTTGTCTTTATAATTTTTGGGTACAGCATGTGCACCCAAAAACGTTGCTTTTATGGCCAATGGCAATGTTTCTTTTAGTTGTTTTATTACACGCAACATTTTTAGTTCTGCCTCGAGGCTTAGACCGTAGCCACTTTTAATTTCGATAGCCGCAGTGCCTTGCTTTACCATTTCATTAATTCGTTGCAAAGCACTTTCTACTAATTCTTTTTCGGTGGCCGATGCCAAGCGTGATGCCGAGTTTAAAATGCCACCGCCACGTGCTGCAATTTCTTGATAAGTAAGTCCGTTAATTCTATCTACAAATTCTTGGTGGCGGCTACCAGCATACACTATGTGTGTATGGCTATCGCACCAAGCGGGCAACACACATTTTCCTTCCGCATCAATTACGGTAAGGTTTGTCCAATCGGTAATACCTTCCCAATCATGCATTGCACCAAAGCCAACTATAGTTTCGTTTTCTATTGCCAACCACGCATCTTCAATCACGTTTAGTTCTTTCATTTGTGCACCACTTTTTTTATTGATGATGTTGGTTTCGGTGCCTACTAATTGTTTGATATTTTTAATTAAAATTTTTGTCATAAGTTTTGGTGATTAGTATATGGTAGATAGATTTTAGTTGTAGTTTTTATGGGTATTCTTTAATTATAAAATCATTAATCGTTAAACGTTTCGGACAAATATAAATTGTTAATTGTAAAATCATAAATTGTAAAATTGGAATGTGTAAAATCGTTTTAACGGATGCCGCCATGCAATCCTCAATAATCATAAATTGTTAACCGTTAATCTAATTTGGCAATCATAAATTTATAGCTTTGCTAATCAAATTATACAATATGGCATACACAATAAACAGCATTGAAGAATATCACCAACAATATAAATTAAGTGTTGAACAACCCGAAGATTTTTGGGCAGAAATAGCCTCAAATTTTACATGGAAAAAGAAGTGGAACAAAGTATTGGATTGGAACTTTACTGAGCCGAAAATTAAATGGTTTGATGGCGCACAACTTAATATTACAGAAAATTGCCTTGACCGTCATTTGCCGCACAATGCCAATAAAACCGCAATTATTTGGGAAGCAAATAACCCAAATGAAGCACACAGAATTATTACCTATCAGCAATTACATGATGAGGTTTGTAAGTTGGCAAATGCACTCAAAAAACAAGGTGCAAAAAAAGGTGATAGAATTTGTATTTATATGCCAATGGTACCCGAATTAGCAATGGCAGTGCTTGCTTGCGCACGTATTGGTGCAATTCATTCTGTTGTATTTGGTGGCTTTTCGCCGCAATCTATTTCCGATAGAATTTTAGATGCTGAATGTAATATTGTGCTTACCGCTGATGGCGTAATGCGTGGCGAAAAAGAAATTAAACTGAAAAACATTATTGACGAAGCATTGCAAACTTGTGCTTGTGTTCAAAAAGTTTTTGTGTTGCAGCGCACGTCATCCACCATAGAAATGAAAAGTGAAAGGGATATTTGGTGGCACGATGCAGTGATGAATGAAAGCCCCGTTTGCCCTGCCGAAACCATGGAATCCGAGGATATGTTGTTTATACTTTACACAAGCGGAAGCACCGGAAAACCGAAAGGTGTGGTGCATACTTGTGGTGGATATATGGTGTGGGCTGCTTATACTTTTGCCAATGTTTTTCAATATAAAAAAGATGAAATATTTTTCTGTACTGCCGATATTGGTTGGATTACGGGGCACAGTTATATTGTGTATGGTCCGCTGTGTAATGGTGCTACAACATTGATGTTTGAAGGCATTCCTACTTACCCGAATGCTTCGCGATTTTGGCAAATTGTAGATAAATTTAAAGTAAATATTCTGTACACCGCACCTACAGCCATTCGTAGCCTTATGAGTTATGGCTTAAATTATGTAAAAGATTTTGATTTGCGCAGCCTCAAAAAACTCGGAAGTGTTGGAGAGCCTATTAATGAAGAGGCTTGGGAGTGGTTTAATCATAACATTGGTAAAGATAATTGCCCAATTGTTGACACTTGGTGGCAAACCGAAACAGGCGGTATTTTAATATCGCCAATAGCAGGTATTACGCCTACAAAACCAGGCTTTGCAACATTGCCTTTGCCAGGTGTGCAACCAATTTTGGTTGATGAAAAAGGTATTGAAATTACTGCAACATCTTTGGGCAGTTCCGACTTAGAACATACCGGCAATTTGTGTATTAAATTTCCGTGGCCGGGGATGTTGCGCACCACATACGGCGACCATGTACGCTGCCGTCAAACTTATTTTGCTACATACCATAATTTATATTTTACTGGCGATGGCTGCCGACGTGATGCTGATGGAAATTACCGTATAACAGGGCGTGTGGATGATGTAATAAATGTAAGCGGACACCGCATTGGCACTGCCGAAGTAGAAAATGCAATAAACATGCACGATGATATTATTGAAAGTGCAGTGGTAGGTTTTCCGCATGATATAAAAGGACAAGCTCTGTATGCTTTTGTTATTGCTGATAAGAAAATTGATGATGAAACAAAAGTGCGGAAAGAAATTACCGACATCATTAATAAAGTAATTGGAGCATTGGCAAAGCCCGATAAAATACAGTTTGTACGTGGTTTACCAAAAACAAGAAGTGGTAAAATTATGCGCAGAATTTTACGCAAAATAGCTGAAGGCGAAATGCAAAACTTAGGCGATACTTCTACATTGCTTGACCCAAGCGTGGTGGAGGATATTAAAACAGGGAAAGTTTAATGCTACCAGCATTTAGAATGTAGTTTAAAAATTTATGAAGCAAACAAAATTGTATGCAGAGCAATATTTATTTTAAAGAAAAGCAATATTTGGGATTAAATTTTTTCTCCATAATTGTGCGCACAACCATTGCGGTTTTTTGCTTTGTGGCGTATTATTGGAGTGAGAATCCTAACCCGGTTTACACTGATATTGGTAATTTTCGGATTGGCTCATATCCTGCCAAAGAAATACCAAAAAGCGGTGAATTATTTTTTTTGATGGGGAACTTTATATTGTTTTTTTCGTTGCTTCTAATATTTATTACGCACCTAAAAATTACCATTAATCAGCAATACATTATCATAGAACGACTGTGGAGCAAAAGCAGGATTAAGATTGATGTGCACACCATAAATTATGTAAAAGCTATTGAAATAAATAATGTGTATTTGCAACGCCCAGTTTTTAATTTACATAAAAAAGATACCATAAAATTTTATACGAGTGGCGACGAAGCCGTTGAGCTTGTTGACAAAGACAATACGCGCTATTATATTGGTATAAATAAAGCAGGTGAATTTGCGCAGGTAGTTGAAAAATTAATGAGGGAAAATAACGATAACACATTTCTAAAAAAAATGGTTTAGCAAAAACACTTTTCACTTTTATAAAATAGTAATATTCTTGTCAAGCTAAAGTACAAAACATGCGCACTCTCATTATTGCTAACTTAATTATTTTTTTGTTTACAGCTTGTCAAAGCAAAAAACAAGAGCCTATAAATGCAATTGTTAGTAAAGAACTTTTGCAAAAAGCAAACAGGCAAATTGTAAAAAATAATAACGCAGAAATTGATGCCTATACACAAAGACATAAATGGGAAAATGTGCAAAAAACAGGAACTGGTTTACGGTATTATATTTATAAAAATAACAGTGAAACAAAAATAGTTTCGGGGCAAAGCATACGGATAAAATATTGGTTGAAAACACTTGAAGGACTTGTAATTATTGATAAAATAAAACCAACAGAAAAACAATTTGTGGTTGAAAAAGAGAATGCCGAAAGTGGAATTAATGAAGTGCTAACTTATCTTCACATTGGCGACAAAGCGAAAATAATTTTGCCACCTCATTTGGCTTTCGGGTTGTCTGGCAACGAAAATATACCTCCGATGGCAGTATTGGTTTATGATTTAGAAGTAGTAGAATAGTTGTACTTCAATTAAAAACCTAATGAATGTGAATAGCCCAAAACATTAACCTATATTTTGCATTTTAGCGCAATAATTATTTATGCTAAGTTTCACTACCGAAAAGCCACTTTGGTTTATTATCTTTTGTTTGCTGCTTGCTGTGGGATATTGTTTCTTGCTTTACAAGAATGAAAAAACTTTTAATAACACAAGCAAATTCATACGTTATTTTTTATACTCATTTCGTTTTTGCAGCGTTTTTATTTTGTCGTTTTTACTGCTTTCGCCACTTATAAAAAACACCAATCGCAAAGTTGAAAAGCCCATAGTGGTTGTGGCACAAGACAATAGTAAATCTATTACAATTGGCAATGATAGTGCTTATTACAAAAATGAATATCAGATACAATTTAATAAATTTATTGAAAAAATTGCGAATAAATATGAGGTAAAAACATATTTGTTTGGCGATAAAATTACTGATTATTCCACGCCAAATTATAACAATAAACAAACCGACATTGCTGGTTTATTTGATGAAATAAATACACGTTACAGTGGCCGTAATTTAGGTGCTTTGGTACTTGCTACTGACGGTATTTACAATGAAGGCTCAAACCCGGTGTATAGCATCAACAATATAAATGCGCCAATATTTAGTATTGCGCTTGGCGACACCAATGTGCGTAAGGATGTTTTAATAAAAGCGGTAAATAGCAATAAATACGCATATTTAGGCAACACATTTCCGGTTGAAGTGGTGGTGGAAGCAAAACAATTTGCTGGCAAAAACACCAAACTAAATATTTCGCAAAACGGAAAAATTGTAGCAACACAAAACATTGCCATCAATAAAAATAATTTTATTGCAACTTGTAGTTTTATGCTACCTGCCAATGTAAAAGGGCTTAATCAATACACTGTAGCAGTTCAAAATTTGGCTGATGAAATAACGTATGCCAATAATGTAAACGATATTTTTATTGAGGTATTAGATGGCAAACAAAAAGTATTGCTTTTGGCCGCCGCACCACACCCTGATATTGCAGCTATTAGAAAAGCAATTGAAAAAAATGCAAACCATGATTGCGAAGTAGCATTAGCCGAAAATTTTAATAAGCCTTTGGGGCAATATAGTTTGATAATTTTACACAATCTACCATCAAATTTTGGTGCTAATAAAATTGTGAATGATGCAGTAAAAACAACTATACCATTACTATTTATTACTGGTACACAAACCAATTTTGCTAGCTTTAATGCACTACAGTTAGGCGTAAATATTTTTCCAAATTCTACAAAATTTAATGAATGTCAATCAGCATTAAATACAGGCTTTTCATTGTTTAGTGTACCGCAAAAGCTTGGTGATGCCACCAATAAATTTCCCCCCTTGTTATGCCCTTTTGCAAGCTATAAACTATCAACTAATTCGGTGTGCTTTAGCTTTCAAAACTACAACGGCATAGTTACCAATAATCCGTTAATTGCATTTAATACCAGCAACGACAAAAAATGCGGTTTCGTTTGTGGCGAAGGTTTGTGGCGTTGGCAATTAGCTGATTTTACAGATAATAACACACACGATAATTTTAATGAATTAATTAATAAAACCATTCAATATTTATCAGCGAAAGACGATAAAAGCTTGTTCAGAATTTCAACAAATAACTCATTTAATGAAAATGAAAACATTGAGTTTGGTGCAGAATTGTACAACGAAAGTTATGAACTGATTCCTGAAAAAGAAATACCATTAAGCATTTCAAATGCCAATGGCAAACAATTTAATTTTGTGTTTTCGCCCAACGGAAATACCTATAAATTAAATGCAGGATTATTGCCAGCAGGTAAATATAATTATAGTTCAAAAGTTACAGTAGGTGCTAAACAATATACGCAAGCAGGCGTTTTTACTGTAAAATCGTTGCTTAACGAACTTGCCAATACAACTGCAAATCATACGTTGCTTTATCAGTTGGCTAGCAAAACGAAAGGTGCGGTGTATGCAAAAAACAACTTAGAAAAATTGGCACAAGAACTATTAAATAGAGAAGATATTAAACCAGTAATTTACAGCGAAAAACAGTTGAATGATGCCATAAATTTAAAGTGGATTTTGGTATTATTATTATCAATGTTATCGTTAGAATGGTTTATTAGAAAACGAAGCGGAGGATATTAGAAAAATGAAAAACATAGCAAATAACTTACAAGTTGTATTACAAAAAATACCCGAACATGTGCAGGTGGTAGCTGTTACCAAGTTTCAAACTATTGATGATATTAAGCTATTATATGAAGCCAAGCAAATGGTTTTTGGAGAGAATAGAGTACAAGAATTACTTAGTAAAAAAGATGAATTGCCAAATGATGTTGAATGGCATTTAATAGGACATCTGCAAAAAAACAAAGTAAAATACATTGTCCCATTTATAAGTTTAATACACTCGGTTGACAATGAAAAACTACTTGCCGAAATTGACAAGGAAGCTAAAAAATGCAACCGCACAATCAATTATTTATTGCAAATACATGTGGCGCAAGAGGAAACTAAATTTGGATTTAGTATTGACGAAATTGAAGACTTTTTTGCAACAAAAGCATATCAAAAATATGCCAATTGCTGTTTGCAAGGTATAATGGGTATGGCAAGTAATACAACCGATACGGCAATTATTACAGCTGAATTTCTTTCGCTTAAATCTATTTTTGAAAAGCATAAAAATGTTCCACTAAAAACACTTTCGATGGGTATGAGTAGTGATTTTGAACTTGCCATAAATTGCGGAAGTAATATGATACGCGTTGGTAGTTTGTTGTTCAAATAGTTTAAGAATTTCCATCATACTAATTTTTGAAAATGCCAAATTATGAATTGCAAATAATTGAAACTGGCGATGGTTCACATACCTTGCAAATTGTAAATACCAACGAAACGTATCACTCTGTATTTGGTGCAATTACTGAAGCGCAACATGTGTTTATTAAAAACGGATTGCACAAACTGCCTTCTTCAAATAACACTATTCATATATTAGAAACGGGCTTTGGCACTGGTTTAAACGCATTGCTTACTTTAAACGAAGCAAATAGTAAATTGCAAAAAATAAACTATGTGGCGTTAGAAATTTATCCTGTGCCAGTAAATATTATTCAAAAACTTAACTATACAGAGGTTAATAAAATGGAACATTTGCAAAATGATTTTATACAAATGCACAATTGCGAATTTAAAGAAGAAGTGCATTTTGTAAATTGTTTTTCTTTCAAAAAATTACGAGAAAGCACAACTACATTTTATTCAAAAAACAGATTCAACTTAATTTATTTTGATGCTTTTGCACCCGACTTTGATAATGAAATTTGGACAGAACAAGTATTGAAAAATATGTATGATAGCCTTGCCACTAATGGTATTTTAGTAAGCTATTGTGCCAAAGGAGTTTTTAAACGAACACTACTAAAAACAGGGTTTACAATACAAAATGTGGCTGGCCCACCAGGCAAAAGAGAAATTACTATTGCCACTAAATATTAAGTGCTTTTAGCACCTGTTTCGCTTCCTTTTCTGTAAGCTGCAACCCAAAACCATGCTGTGTTTTTTTGTTGTAAAACTTAATGCTTTCGGCACCCGCAGTCCAATATTCATCAAATAATAGTTTACCAAACATAGTACCTTTTTCATTAATGTCGATATGTATATTTGTAATATCTAACAAGCTAAAACGTGCCGGAATGCCTTTGCCTTTAACGCTTCTGGTAAGTATTAAGTTTTTATTTTCTAGCTCAATAATTTCTTTCCCAAATTTACGCCAACGGTAAATGCGTATAATTAAAAATTCAAAGTAACTCCAAAACCCCATGTAAATAATACAAATAATTTTGGTGTTTTTATCGCTAGCAATATACAATTGATATAAAACCATAGCACCACAAATGCTCCACAATGTAAGCCAAACGAGCATTACAAAATTTTTGGGTGGATATGAAATAGGAAGAATTTCAACACTTACCTTTTCCTTGCTTTTTTGAACTATTATTCTCTCCATTGTAAACACTAAATTATAATCCCAAGGTTTCTAAAATAAAATCGACACGTTGTTCAATTACCAATTTTGGAATTTCAACAATTTTGTAACCCAAATTAGTGTAGGTACTTTTTATATATTCATGAATATCACATGCCTCATCAAAGTTTTCTTTGCGTTCATTGTCATTCACAAAAATTTCTTTCCACGGGGGTGTTAAAAAAATAATTTCGTTGTAATTGTATTCGCTTAAAGCGTGTACATATTTATCAGGCAATTCAAGCTCGTCGCGCACCATGTAGGCAACCACATCGGGTATGCCACGGTCAAAAAAACTATGTTTGTCTTTGGGTGTTTCGGCATGTTGGTGTATTCGTTTTTCAAAAACTAACCTACTAAAGGTATTCAAATTTTTCCATGGCAACACATCGCCACCTATTTGTAATTGTTCTTTAATAATACTACGCGAAATTTCATGAACACTATTGTAGCCGCGTCTTTCAAGCCCATCAATTATAGATGTTTTACCAAATCCTGGTCCACCAGTAATTACATATTTTTTGATGCTCATAATTTTTGTAAGCGGCGAATGTAAAAATGTTTTGTGGTAATTTTTAGTTAATTTATTAGATGGAATAGAATTGTTGCTATTACTCAATACCTACTATTTTAAAGCCGCGCCCCAATCATCCCCAAAAGGGTGGAGGAGTGTTACAGCAGAATAGTTGTTTTGTTTTTTGTTCATGTTTTGAAATTTATAATTTTTGGTGGCTCATCAATCTTTTAAACATAGTATAATAATATGCTTGACGACGCCAACCACGGGCTTCATTTTTTTGCCACGGGAGCAAGGAGAAGCACGGAAAAAAAATAAACCCCCAAACATTACATTTGGGGGCTATTTTATAAGTATGAAGTTCTATGCATAAAGTTGCCTATTGCCTATTGCCTATTGCCTATTGCCTATTGCTTATTGCCTATTGCCTATTGCCTATTGCCTATTGCCTATTGCCTATTGCCTATTGCCTATTGCCTATTGCCTATTGCCTATTGCCT